>Ga0308156_1003032_pt1 | contig 13513 bp, 15 predicted proteins | sample PhyAR2_FD_201041 | JGI IMG/M metagenome (GOLD analysis project Ga0308156, IMG submission 201041) | Phyllosphere microbial communities from UC Gill Tract Community Farm, Albany, California, United States - DLSL A.R2 | ecosystem: Host-associated > Plants > Phyllosphere > Unclassified | place: USA... | reverse complement strand
ATCTACCCCCTGATGCGCCGCATGCAGTCCGAAGGACAGGTCGAGACCTATCTGGTCGAATCCTCCGCCGGGCCGTCACGCAAATACTACCGACTGACCGAAGCGGGCCGGGGGGCCCTCGCCGCCCAGACTGCCGAATGGTCCGCCTTCACCAAGGCCGTCGACGCCATCGTGGCGAACGACGCCGATCAGGGAGCCGCTCAATGACGCGCGCCGAATTCATCGATCGTCTGAAGGAAGGCCTCGTCGGCCTGCCGACCACGACCGCCAACGACATCATCGCCGACTATCAGACCCACTTCGACGACGGCATCGCCGCCGGCCGCACCGAGGCCGAGGTCGCCTCCGCGCTCGGCGATCCGGTCCGCCTGGCTCGCGAACTGAAAGCCGAAGCCGGCATCCAGCGCTGGCATCAGGAGAAGAACCCCTCCGCCGCCGCCGGCGCCGTCTTTGCGGTCCTGGGCCTGGGGGCGCTGGACATCCTGATCCTGCTACCCCTGCTGATGGGCGTGATCGGGACCGTGTTCGGCTTCTTCATCGCCGCCATCGGCCTGTTCATCGCAGGCGGCGTGATCATGGTCGCCGGTCCCTTCGCCGGCTTCCCCGGCGGGCCGTTCGCGGCGATCCTGATGGGGCTGGGCCTGATGGCCGGCGCCGTCTTCATCGGCGCCCTGCTGACCATCTTCACCATCTGGCTGGTCAACGGCGTCGTCTGGTTCGCCCGCCTGCACTACCGCCTGCTGAAGCCGGCGCTTGAGCCGACCAGCGTTCAATCCACCTCGACCTCGGGAGTCTCGGCATGATCCGCACCCTGTTCATCATCGCCGGCGCCGCCCTGGTGCTGTGCCTGGTCACCGTCGGCGGCGCGCTGGCGATCGGCGGCCACGACCTCCAGCGCCACGGCTGGGCCTGGACAATCAAGGACCAGGACGGCGAGACCATCCGCTTCGAGCGGGTCAAGGGCGGCGGGACCGACGACCTCGGTCCGCTTACCACCCGCACCCTGCCTTGGACCGGCGGTGAGACCCTGACCGTCGATTCCAGCATCGACGTCGACTATGTCCAGGGTGACGCCAACACCGTCGTCATCACCGGGCCCAAGGGTCTGACCGACCGTGTCCGTCTGGTCGACGGCCGCCTCGATCTGGGCGACGGCGACGAGCGGGTCGTGTTCGGCTGGAGCAACGGCAACTTCTCCGCCCGCTCCGAGCGCGACGAACTGAAGGTCGTCATCACCGCGCCCAAGGTGAACCGCTTCAACGCCAAGGGCTCGGGCGACCTGCAGATCACCGGCTATGACCAGCCGTCGCTGACGGTCGACATCGCCGGCTCGGCCGAGGTCACCGCCTCGGGCCGCACCGACGAGCTGAAGCTGGACATCGCCGGCTCGGGCGATGCGTCCCTCGGCGACCTTTCGACCCGCGACGCCTGGGTGGACATCGCCGGCTCCGGCGACGCCCGCATCGCCCCGACCGGCGACGTCAAGGTCGCCATCGCCGGCTCCGGCGACGTGGCCCTGGCCACCCGCCCCGCCAACCTGAACAGCACCGTCTCCGGCTCCGGCGACGTCTATCAGGACTGACGGTCGCGCCGATCACCGATGGAAAAGGGGCTGGATCCTCCAGCCCCTTTTTTCTGTGCGCCCGCCTTGGAAACGGGGAGCGGCGCCTTCACCCCTCGGGCCCTACGCGCTAAGTCAGCCGCATGACTTTCGCTCCCCTCCCCGACGCCGGCGCCAACTGGGTCGACCGGCATGCGCCGGAGGGGCTGAAGCCGTGGTTGAAGCTGGGGCGGTTCGACCGGCCCATCGGCATCTGGCTGCTGCTGCTGCCCGGCTGGCAAGGGATCACGCTGGCCTTGGCGCAGTATCGGCAAAGCCCCGGCTTTTATGATCTGTGGCTGTTCGTCGGTTTTGCCATCGGCGCCTGTCTGATGCGAGCGGCGGGGTGCGCCTTCAACGACATCGTCGATCGGGATTTCGACGCTCAGGTCGCCCGTACCGCCCAGAGACCCATTCCGTCTGGCCGCATCTCGGTGAAGCAAGCCTGGGCCTTCGTCGTCGCGTGCAGCCTGATCAGCCTTTTGATCCTGCTGACCCTGCCGACCGTCGCCATCGCGCTGGGCTTCGGGTCGCTGGGCCTGGTCGCGGCCTATCCCTTCATGAAGCGGATCACCTGGTGGCCCCAGGCCTGGCTGGGCCTGACGTTCAACTGGGGCGCCCTGATGGGGTTCGCCGCCGCCCTGCCCTTGGCGGCGGCCGCCTTGCTGCTGCCCGCCGATCTCGCCGGCGAGTTCCGGCCCTTCCTGTGGTCCCCGGCGAGCGACAGCGGCCATGCGATCACCCTGACGTGGCAGGCCTATCTCCCCGCCGTCCTGCTGTGGATCGGCGGCGTCTTCTGGACCCTGGGCTACGACACGATCTACGCCCTGCAAGACATCGAGGACGACGCCATGATCGGCGTTAAATCCTCGGCCCGCCGACTGGCCTCGGCCGTGCGGCCCGGCGTTGCGGTCTTCTATGGTCTGGCGGTCGCGCTCGCTGTCTTGACGGGCCTGTCCGCAAATCTCGGTCCAATGTTCTGGCTCGGACTGCTGATCTATGCCGCCCATCTGGGGCGTCAGGTCATGCGGCTCGACCGCAACGACGGCGCGCTGGCGCTGAAACTGTTCAAGTCCAATCGCGAGGCCGGCCTGATCCTGCTGGCCGCTATCGCTCTTGGCTCAATCTCCCTGTGATCCCCCGATGATGGAGTTTCCCATGTCGCGCACCGCCCGAATCCTGCTGTTGTCCGCTGCCGTCGCCGCCACCCTGGCTGCCTGCCAGCGCAAGGAAGACAAGGCCCAGGCGCCGGCCGCGCCAGCCCCGGCCGCTGCGCCGGCCATGTCGAACACTCCCGTCGGCTATGACAGCAAGACCCCCTATGCCGCCGTCAAATTGACCCTGCCCCAGGCGATCAAGACCACGCCTGCCCTGCACGCCGCCCTCTATGCCGACACGGTGCGCGACCTGAAGCAGTTCGAGGAAGGCGCCCAGGCCGATCTCAGCGAGGCCGGCGGCGGCCCGAATCCGTATGAAAAGACCATCGCCTTCGCGCCCGGCGCCGAGACCGGCAAGCTGGTCAGCCTGGCGCGCACCGATTTCGAGTTCACCGGCGGCGCCCATCCCAACACCAGCTTCGACGCCGTGATCTGGGATAAGACGACCAACAAGCGACTGGGCTTCGCCGACCTGTTCCGGCCGGGCGCAGACCTGTCGGTTCTGGATAAGGCCCTGTGCGCCGCCGCCAACGCCGCCAAACAGGCCCGCTCGCCGGGCTCGGAGGCCGCGACCCTGGACGGCAAGATGTGGACCTGCCCCAAGGCGGTCTCGACCCCGTTCGTCCTGACGCCGGGCACGACGCCGGGCAAGGCGGGCGGCGTGACCTTCCTGATGGGGCCGTACCAGATCGGCCCCTATTCCGACGGCCCTTACTGGATCGCCCTGCCGCAGAGCCTCTTCCGCGCCCTGCTCAATCCCGCCTACGCCGACCAGTTCGACGGCGCCCCGGCCAAGGCCGGCGACGTGACGCCGAAGAACGGTTGAACCAATCCTCCCCCGCCTGCGGGGGGAGGACCTTCAGGGCTCACTTCGCCAGAAACGCGTCGACCAGTTCGGCGAACCGCGCCGGCTGATCGGCCATGATGAAGTGGCGCGATCCATCGACGCGGATCGGGCTCACGCCGGGCAAGGCCGCATACTCTCGGGTCCACATCGCATCGGCCATCGCCGCGGGCGCCCCACCGTCCGCATCGGCGGCGTAAAGCGCCGTCACCGGCGTCGTCATGGCCGCCAGCCCCGGCCGCGCATCGGTGGTCATCACATCCTTCATGGCCGAGGCCATCGCGTGACGATCGGTCGCCAACGACCAGGCCACGATCCGCGCTTGTTCCGACGGGGTTCGCGACAGCGCCTGCGCCGTCGCCTCCTGCTGGGTGCGGAAGCGCGCTGTGTCCGCCGACAGGATCATGCCCGCCGCCTGATCCGCGAACGGTCGGGCGCTTTCGGCCGTCGCGGTTGGCCCGAACATGGCGCTGTAGAAGGGCAGCGAGTCGACCGTCATCACCCGCCCGACCAGATCCGGCTGCTGCTGCGCCAGCAGAAGTCCGCTCAGACCGCCCATCGAATGGCCGATCACAGCCGGCCGATCCAGCCGCGCCTGACGGATATAGCGCGCCAGTTCATCCACCTCGGGCTGGACGAAGGCGCCGTCGCCGTGCGTCCAGGGTTCGCCGGCGAACCCTGCCAACTGCACCAGATGAACGCGGTGCGTCGCCTTCAGCCGATCCGCTGTCGCTCGCCACACTTCACGCGAAGACGCCAGGCCGGGGACCAGGATCACGTCGGGGCCTTGACCCACCACCTCGACCGACAGCCGGTCCGACATGAAGGGCGCGGCGACCGACGTCGTTTGCGGCGCACTTTGAGCGCGAGCCTGATCGTCAGCCACAGCGCAGGCGATCACAACGCCCAGGATAACGGCAAGGCGCGACGGGGCGAAAACGCCGCAGCAAGGGCGAATGACGTTCGACATCACAGTCTCCAATTGTAAGGTTATTCTGACTTTTTGGTCAGTCCGCGTGCGGGTTCTCAAAGATCTCTTCGACCGGCCGCGCGAACACAGCGGCGATCCGGTAGGCCAGGTCCAGCGACGGATCGTGCCGCTCGGTCTCCAGCGCGATCACCGCCTGACGCGAGACCCCCAGCGCCTGACCCATCTGTTCCTGGGTCCAGCCGCGTTCGACGCGCAAAAGCTTGAGGCGGTTCTTCATCGGCTGCTCCGGATGAAGGGCGAAACGACGCCGTACAGCGCCCAGAAGACCGGCACGATCAGCCAGGTCTGCATATGCGGCGCCCCGGCGAAGCTCTCGCCAAAGCCCCAAAAGGTGGCGACGGCCATCGCCAGCCCCGCGGCGACGATGAACTGTTTGGCCGTCACGCCGCGCACGAACTCGTCGCTTTCGCGCATCAGCGCCAGGGTCGCCCAAATCTGCCCGATCACCGGGGCCGACACCGCAGCCGCCAGGAACCAGGCCGCCGGTTTCCCCATCAAATCGTCGAAGGCGTCGGTCGTCATCATCGCGACACAGATCGCGACGTAAGGCACGGAAAAGGCCATCGTGCGAATGATGTAGCGTCGATGCGCAGGCGTTCCGGTCTTCCAGGCGGTGAACATATCGGCTCTCCTTGTGTAAGGACAACCTGACACCGACCGGATGTCATGTCAACCTGACTTTTTGTCAGGCGCGCCCAACATTTCTCCGTTGCTTTTCCAGACGGGCGTCAGAGGCTAGACTTGTCTCATGTCCGCCGCCCCGCGCATCGCCCCGTCGGCCTTGTTCACACCCCAGGAGTGGACGCCGTTTCAAATGCGCTCGGCCTGGGTCGGCCCGCTGCTGGTGGTCCACTGCTGGGCCGTGATCGCCTTGGCTGTTCTCGCCGGCGTCCTGATCCCCTGGCTGATCCCGCTGTGCATAATGATCGTCGGCACGCGTCAGCTGGGTCTGGCGATTCTGATGCACGAAGCGGCGCATGGCGGCCTGTCGAAGTCGAACCGCCTGAACGATTTTCTCGGCCATTGGCTATGCGCCGTGCCGATCGGCGCCAGCCTAAAGGCCTATCGTCCCTATCATCTGACGCATCATCGCTTCGCCCAGCAGGCGGAGGATCCCGATCTGATGCTATCGGCGCCTTTTCCCGTCAGCCCGGCCTCACTGCGCCGCAAGCTGATCCGCGACCTGACAGGCCAGACCTTCTTCAAGCAGCGGGTGCTGCTGCCGCTAGCCCAAGCGCACGCGCGCTCAAGCAGCCCAAGGGGCGATAGCGCAAAAGGAATGAGCGATAGCGCCCATGATTACGAGTCGATCGTGACGGGCCGATCCGTCCTGCCCTTCCTCACCTTCAACGTGGTCCTGCTGGCGGGCTTCATCGCCGCTGGCGTCTGGTGGGCCTTTTTCGTGTTGTGGCTGCTGCCGATGGCGACGTGGTTTCCGATGGTGACGCGCCTGCGAAACATCGCCGAACACGCCTGCGTCGAGGGTTCGTCGGCCGATCCCTTTCGCGCCGCTCGCACCACCAAGGCCAGCCTGTGGGAACGCGCCTTCATCGCGCCCTACTGGGTCAACTTCCACGCCGAGCACCACCTGTTCATGCATGTGCCCTGCTGGAAGCTGCCGCGCCTGCACCGCGCCATTCGTGCGAAGCCGCAAGCCGAGGCGATGGAGGTCGCACCCGGCTATGCCAGCGTGCTGAAGGCTGTTACGCGCCAGCCGGAATGACCGTCCTCGATCCCGCCGCCTTCATCCGTGACAACACCCGGCTTCAGCCCGTGCCGCACGCGCCCGAGATTTTTTTGTGGCTGGCCGACGAGATCACGCCGATCTGGCGGCTGACGGAAGAAGAGCTCGGCGAACTGGGGGTGCCGCCGCCCTTCTGGGCCTTTGCCTGGGCCGGCGGTCAGGCTCTGAGCCGGTATCTGCTGGATCATCCGCATGAGGTCGTCGGCAAGCGCGTGCTGGACTTCGCCGCCGGTTCGGGTCTGGTCGGCGTGGCGGCGATGAAGGCGGGGGCGACCCATGTCCTGTGCGCCGACATCGATCCCTTCTGCCAAGCCGCCGTCGCCGCCAACGCCGCGGCGAACGGCGTGACGCTGGACTTCACCCAGACCAATCTGCTGGACGCCGCCCCGCCGGATGTGGACGTCATCTGCGCGGGCGACATCTGCTACGAGCGCCCGATGACCGACGCCGTTCTGGCCTGGCTGGCCCAGGCCCGCGCCAGGGGCACGCGGGTCCTGATCGGCGATCCGGGACGCACATATTTCCCGCGCACGGGCCTGGATTTCCTGGCCGAATACCGCGTCCCGACCTCACGCGAACTGGAGGACCAGGAGATCAAGCGGTCCTCCGTCTGGGCGATGCCTTAAGCGGCGGCTTGGCCCTCGTGGCGGCCTTCGGCGAACTCCTCGATCATCTTGGCGTTGAAGGCGGGAATGTCGTCGGGGCAGCGGCTGGTCACCAGGCCCCGGTCCACCACCACCGCTTCATTGACCACATTGGCCCCGGCGTTCTTCAGGTCGGTGCGCAGGCTTTCGAACGACGTCATCGTGCGCCCCTCGACCACGCCCGCCTCGATCAGCAGCCAGGGCGCGTGACAGATGGCGGCGACCGGCTTGCCGGCGTCGAAGAAGGCCTGAACGAACTTCACTGCGTCTTCGTCCGCCCGCAGCAGGTCCGGGTTCGCCACCCCGCCCGGCAGCAGCAGGGCGGAATAGGCCGAGGCGTCCACCGCCGCCACCGCCTTGTCGGCCGTGACCTTGTCGCCGGGCGTCAGATGGTCGAAGCCCTGGAACTCGCCGGCCTTCAGCGACACGATCTCGACCACCGCGCCCGCATCCTTCAGCGCCTTCATCGGTTCATTCAGTTCGACCAGCTCGACGCCATCGGTCGCCAAGATGGCGACGGTCTTGCCGGAAAGGGATTGGGCCATGAGGAATGCTCCGTTCGTAAAGGGGGTTCGGCGCGATGAACCCACGGCGGCTCAAAGGGTTGCGGCTCCGCTTGGCGGCGATGGTGCGCGTCCCCACATCGTGTCCATGCGATCGCTCCTGACCCTGACCGCCCTGTTGGCCGCTGCCGCCACACCGGCGTTGGCCCAAACCTATCCGCAGGCCGGCCGCCCCTATGGCGCCTATCCGGGCGGGGTCCCCGCCGCGATCGCCGACCAGCACCGCTACGAGAACGACCGTCTGCGTTCTCAGGCGCAGTCGAATGCGGACCAAGCGCGTCAACAGCAGATCGAAACCCAGCTTCGCCTGCGCACCATCGAAGGCGCACGCGAACCGAGCGTCACCCAGCCCTTGCCACCCCGCCCGCTCTACAGCCCCGAGCAGGAGCGGACCCTGCGCCAGTCCGCCGCAGAACGCCGCCAGCAGACAGCCCAGGGCATGAGCCAGATCGACAACTGGCTGGATCGCCCACAATGAAGCATCCGCACTGACGCATCCCTTCCCTTGCACCCGCGTTCCTGCCTAGCTTAACCAGGATCGGGCGGAGGATAGGGCATGCGCTGGCAAGGTGGACGGACAGGCGGCGGCGTCGAGGATCGACGGGGTCTCGGCGGTGGAGCCATCGCCGGCGGAGGTCTCGGTGTCGGCGTTCTGGCCCTTATCGGCTATCTGGTCTTCGGCATCGATCCTTCGACCACGACGCAGCTCGCCAGCCAGTTCGGCGGCGTCGGCGCCGAGCAGCAGCAGGGTCAAGTCGGTACGCCGAAAGATCAGGCCGGCCGCTTCGTCGATGTCATCGGTGCCAACATCGATGATGTCTGGTCGCAGAAGCTTGAGGGCTATCAGCGACCCAATGTCGTCATCTACGAACAGGGCACGCCCACCGGCTGCGGCTATGGCCAGTCGGCCATGGGTCCCTTCTACTGCCCGACCGACAAGACCGTCTATCTCGACCTCGGCTTCTGGCAGGAGATGGAGACCAAGCTCGGGGCCTCGGGCGCCGACTTCGCCCGCGCTTATGTCATCGCTCACGAGTTCGGCCATCACGTCCAGACACTGACCGGCACCTCGGATCAGGTTCGCCAGGCCCAGCAGCGCGCCTCGGGTCACGCCGAAGCCAATCAGTATTCGGTCGCGCTGGAGCTTCAGGCCGACTGCTACGCCGGCGTCTGGGCCCGGAACGCCTCGGCCGTCTCCAACGGTCAGGTCGCGCTCGAGCCCGGCGATATTGAAGAGGGCATGAAGACCGCCCAGGCCATCGGCGACGACACCCTGCAACGGCGCAGCGGCGGTCGCGTCTCGCCCGAAAGCTTCACCCACGGCTCCTCGGCGCAGCGCGTCGAATGGCTGCAGCGCGGCTATCAGTCGGGCGACCCGGCCTCGTGCGACACCTTCAGCGGCGCCTGATCGCCCCTTTTCCCGACAACGATTGATGGACTGACGATGCATGATCGCGCCGGCCTAACGGCTCGCCCCGAAGACCTGATCGACCTCGACGCCCTGCTCGGCGCCTATGAGGCGGTGCGGCCCGACATGACCGACCCGATGCAGCGGGTCGCATTCGGCACCTCGGGCCACCGCGGCTCCAGCCTGGACGGTGCCTTCAACCAGGCCCACATCCTCGCCATCGCCCAGGCGATCGCCGAATACCGCGCGGCCCAGGGCGTCGACGGCCCGCTGTTTCTCGGTCGCGACACCCACGGCCTGTCCGAGCCCGCCTTCCGCACCACGCTGGAAGTCCTGATCGCCAACGGGGTCGAGGTGCTGATCGACGCCCGCGACGGCTTCACCCTCACCCCCGCCGTGTCGCACGCCATCCTGACGCACAACCGCGCGAACACTCGCAAGGCCGACGGCGTCCTGATCACCCCCTCGCACAATCCGCCCCGCGACGGCGGCATCAAATACAATCCCCACTCGGGCGGCCCGGCCGGAGGCGAGGCCACGTCCGCCATCGCCGCCCGCGCCAACGCCCTGATCGAGGGCGGCCTGACCGAGGTCCGTCGCGTCCCGTTCGCCCAGGCCCGTGCGGCGGCCGGCCGGTTCGACTACCTGTCGGCCTATATCGACGACCTGCCCAGCGTGCTGGACCTGGACGCCATCCGCAACGCTGGCGTCCGCATCGGCGCCGATCCGCTAGGCGGCGCAGCCGTCGCCTATTGGGGCGAGATCGCAACGCGCCACAAGCTGAACCTGACCGTGGTCAATGACGCCGTCGATCCCCGCTGGGCCTTCATGCCGCTGGACGCCGACGGCAAGATCCGCATGGACTGTTCGTCGCCCTGCGCCATGGCCGGTCTTATCGGCATGATGAAGGGCGGCTCGGCCTACGACGTCGCCTTCGGCAACGACGCCGACGCCGATCGCCACGGCATCGTCACCCCCGACGCCGGACTGATGAACCCCAACCATTTCCTGGCCGCCGCCATCGCCTATCTGTTCGCGAATCGACCCGGCTGGGGCGCGGATACGGCGGTGGGCAAGACCCTGGTTTCGTCGTCGATGATCGACCGGGTCGTCGCCGGCATGGGCCGCCGCCTGCTGGAAGTCCCCGTCGGCTTCAAGCATTTCGTACCCGGCCTGCTGGACGGAACCGTCGGCTTCGGCGGCGAGGAATCGGCCGGCGCGTCCTTCCTGCGCCACGACGGCACGGTCTGGACCACCGACAAGGACGGCCTTCTGCTGTGCCTGCTCGCCGCCGAGATCCAGGCCCGCACGGGGCGCAGCGCCAGCCAGCTCTACGCCGGCCTGACCGACCAGTACGGCGCCCCCGTCTATGCCCGCGTCGACGCCCCGGCGACCCGCACGCAGAAGGCCCGCTTGGCGGCCCTCAGCCCCTCGGACATCACCGCCACCACCCTGGCCGGCCAGCCGATCACCGACATCCTGACCAAGGCCCCCGGCAACGGCGAGGCCATCGGCGGCCTCAAGGTCGTCACCCCCGACGCCTGGTTCGCCGCCCGCCCCTCGGGCACCGAGGACGTCTACAAGATCTACGCAGAATCCTTCCTCGGCCCGGACCACTTGTCCCAGGTCCAAACCGAAGCCAAGGCGGTGGTGGCCACGGCGCTGGCGGGCTGATCGCCTAGCCGACCGTGATCTCCATCGGCCGTTCGACGAACAGGCCGGGGCCGCCCAGGTCCAGCGCAAGACGCCGGTTCTCGAACGCGGCCATGCCGACCAGGGCCTTGGGGAAGCCCGGCACCGCGACGTCGTCATAGATGGCGACCGTCGCCTGACGATACAGTTCGTCGCCGATGGTCAGGGTGCGCACGACGACGGTCTCGGCGCGCACCGTGCCGCCCAGGACGATGCTCTGGCCCGGCGCGCGTTCGCGGCCGTCCAGCAGGCCGGCGGCCTGGGCCGTCTCGCGCGTGACGGCCAGCACGGCCGAGGCGCCCGTGTCGATCACCGCATTGACCGTCGCCCCTTCCAGGGTGATGCCCGCCTGCAGGGCCTTGCCGGCCCGTGTCACCGGCACGGGTTTTAGCGACGACGGCGGCGTCCAGCCCTCGCGCGGCAGGAACCGGACCCGATGCTCCGCCGTGTCCAGCTCAAGCACCAGTTCGCGCAACACGTCCTGACCCAGGATCAGCGCCGCACCCAATCCCTGATCGCTGGCCAGCGGCCCCAGGCCGAGAATCGCCGCGCGCAATCCGGTCAGCCGCAAGCCCCCGATCGCCACATCCAGCGTCGTCCCCCGTCCCACCTGGGCGTCGCCGCCAACGCCATAAGCCACCATCGGGATGTTGAAGACGTTGGTCAGGCCCAGCCGCTCGACCAGCGACCGGTCGATGACCGAATACTGCGCCCCCGAATCGATCAGGGCCCGCACCGGCTGTCCGTTCACGGTCACCTCGACCGTCGGGGTCGGCGCGCGCGGCTCGGCATAGGGCAGCCAGCCGCTGGAGCCGTTCGTCGCGAAGACGACCGTCGGCCCGCGCCAGACCACATGGTCGCGCAGCCACCAGGCCCCGCCCACGCCGCCGGCGACCAGCCCCAGCCGGATCAGAAGATCGCGTCGTCTCATGGTCCCTGACATGGACCGTCGCAGCGATCCGCGCCAGCGGGGCGATGTCGCAACCGCGCTTGCCGGGTTGGCCGCATCGCTGTCGGCGCGGCAAAAATGTGCGCCTAAACCGCCACTGCAACGTCCCGACGTGGATTGTCAGGCCGCAGTCCGCGAAAACCCGACAAAATCATCCAGAAAGCGGGTGACGCCGCCGCCCCGTCTGGCTACGACCATCGGCGTCATGAGCACCTCCAGCGCCCGCTACATCTCCACCCGGGGCCAATCGCCCGAAACCGATTTCACCGACGCCCTGCTGCGCGGCATCGCCCCCGACGGCGGCCTCTATATGCCGACCGCCTGGCCCAGCCTGTCGCACGAGGCCTGGACCGGAAAGCCCGGCTACAAGTCCATCGCGCTGCAAGCCATTGCTCCCTTCATCGGCGACGCTTTGCCCGCCGGCGCTCTGGACCGCGCGCTGGACAGACTGACCGCCGGGTTCGACCATCCGCTGGTCACGTCTCTGGTCGAGCTGGAGCCGGGGCTGTTCGTGCTGGAGCTGTTCCACGGCCCGACCGCCGCCTTCAAGGATCTGGCGATGCAGCTGGTCGCCAGCCTGACGGACGAGGCCCTGGCCGCCTCGGGCGAGCGTCTGACCATCCTGACCGCCACCTCAGGCGACACCGGCGCCGCCGCCGTGCGCGCCTTCGCCGGCGCCAAGTCGGTCGATCTGGTCGTGCTGCACCCGCTGGACCGAGTCTCGCCGGTTCAACGCAAACAGATGACGACGGTCGAGGCCGACAATGTTCTGAACCTGGCCGTTCGTGGCGATTTCGACGACTGCCAGCGCCTGGTGAAGGGCCTGCTGGCCGACGAGGCTCTGCGCCAACGCGGCCGGCTGTCCTCGGTCAATTCGATCAACTGGGCGCGGCTGGCCGGCCAGATCCCCTACTATGTCTCCGCCACGGTCCAGCTGGGCGGGGCCGCGACCTTCGTCGTGCCGACGGGCAATTTCGGCGACGCCTTCGCCGGCATCGCCGCGACGAAAATGGGCCTGCCTTCCAACGGCTTCGTCGCGGCGGTGAACCAGAACGACGCCCTGGCCCGCGCGCTGAACGACGGCCTGTATTCGCGCCGTCCGGCGGTCGAAAGCGGCAGCGTCTCCATGGATGTGCAGGCGCCGTCCAACTTCGAGCGGCTGGTGTTCGAGGCGACGGGCCGCGACGCCGAGGCGACGCGCGGGGTGTTCGAAACCTTCGCCCGCGACGGCGCCGTCGCCTTCGATCCGGACCTGCTCACCGCCCTGCGCGACCACGTCTCGGCGGTCTCCATCGACGAGGACGAGACGCGCGCAGAAATCGCCCACGCTCATGAGGCCTGGGGCCGCGTCGTCTGCCCGCATACGGCCGTGGCGCTGGCCGCCGCGCGTCGGCAGGACCGCTCGAACGGCCCCGTCGTCGCCCTGTCCACCGCCCATCCGTCCAAGTTCGGCGACTTCGTCTCGAACGTTCTGGGCTTCGAACCCAAACCCGCAAACGTCATCGCCGCCCTGGGCCACAAGCCCGAGCGGTTGACGATCGTCGATGGGACGATGGACGCGGCGCGTGACGCCGTGGCGGCCTTTTCAGGCCGCCACTAAAACCTCTTAGCGACGACCGCCGCCCGTCAGGGCGCGCAGCAGAAGCAGGCCGACGCCGGCGACCGACAGGGTCGTGACCAGCGGACGCTTGCGCGCCTCGGCGGCGACGGTGCGGGCCTTGTCGCGGTAGTCGGCGGGGACCTTTTCGACCAGGCGATCGACCGAATCCATCGCCTTGCCGAAGGTTTCCAGCGAGCGGCCCTTGGCGTCGTTATAGGCGCCTTCGACCTGCAGCTTCTGGTCGCCGACCAGCTTGCCGACGCCTTTTTGGAACTTGCCTTGCGCCTGCGAGGCGGCGCCGTTGATGGTTTCGTCAGTCAT
>Ga0308156_1003031_pt1 | contig 13515 bp, 13 predicted proteins | sample PhyAR2_FD_201041 | JGI IMG/M metagenome (GOLD analysis project Ga0308156, IMG submission 201041) | Phyllosphere microbial communities from UC Gill Tract Community Farm, Albany, California, United States - DLSL A.R2 | ecosystem: Host-associated > Plants > Phyllosphere > Unclassified | place: USA... | reverse complement strand
TTGTCTCCAAACAATTTTAGGGATGCAGCGCATTGTCAACGCTGACGGGCAGCTGACGCATGTGGATTCCACTTACGATTCCACACAGGAAAACCCCTATAGTGACAGTTGACCCTGCAGCGCCGAAACCCAAGCTGGGCGCGGCTTGCAGCCCGGTGGCAGCCCTGTCAGTGCTGACGACTGGACAGGGTGATCCCCTAGTCTGGAGGCGCCTCGCCCGCGCCCTGGCGTTGGGGCAGCGGGCGGCGCAGCCGCTTTTTAGCGGTCGCCCATTTCGATGGGCGGCGTGTTGGCCATCACCTCTTCGATGGTGGTCAGGCCTTCGGACACACGCAGCGCACCCGCCAGGCGCAGCGGGTGCATGCCGTCCTTCACTGCCTGGCGGCGCAGCACCGACATCGATGGCGAGGCGTGCACCTGGTCCTTGAGCGCCTCGGATACGGTGAGCAGTTCGTACAAGCCCATGCGCCCGCGAAAGCCGGTATCACGGCACTCCTCGCAGCCCACCGGTTTGTAGGGGCGGTAGTCACGCTTGATCTTCCAGGGCTGGATGGCGCTGGTCAGCGCCTCAGTCGATGCCTCCTCATCGGGCTGCTTGCACTGCGGGCACAGGGTGCGCACCAGGCGCTGGGCCAGCACGCCCAGCAAGGTGGCATTGATGAGGTATGGCGGCACACCCAGCTCCATCAAGCGGCTGATGGCGCTGGGCGCATCGTTGGTGTGCAGGGTCGAGAACACCAAGTGGCCGGTCAGCGCGGACTGCACCGCCATTTCAGCGGTTTCCAGATCGCGGATTTCGCCGACCATGATGATGTCCGGGTCCTGGCGCATCAGCGCGCGCAGGCCTTCGACAAAGCTGAAATCGAGCGCCGGCTGCACCTGGGTCTGGTTGAAGGCCGGCTCGATCATTTCGATCGGGTCCTCGACGGTGGAGACATTGACCTCTTCGGTGGCCAGGCGCTTCAACGTGGAGTACAAGGTGGTGGTCTTGCCCGAGCCGGTGGGGCCGGTGACCAGAATGATGCCGTGCGGGCGCTCGACCAGTGTCTCCCAGCGCTGCGCATCGTGCGGGGTAAAGCCCAGCGCCGACAGGTCCTTGACGGTGTTTTCCGGGTCAAAGATACGCATCACCATCTTTTCGCCAAAGGCGGTGGGCAACGTGGACAGGCGCATTTCCACCTCGTCGCCCAAGGTGTTGCGGGTCTTGATGCGGCCGTCCTGCGGGCGGCGCTTTTCGACCACGTCGATGCGGCCGAGCAGCTTGACGCGCGAGACGATGGCGTTGTGCACCCCGAGCGGCATCTGGTAGACCTTGTGCAGCACCCCGTCAATGCGGAAACGGATCACCGACTGGTCGCGGCGCGGCTCCAGATGGATATCGCTGGCGCGTTGCGCAAACGCAAACTGCCACAGCCAGTCCACCAGGCGAATAATGCCCTGGTCGTTGGCATCGAACTGTTGGTTGCTGTTGCTGAGGTCGACCAGCTGCTCGAAGTTGCCGAGCGAACTGAGCGAGCCGCCCAGCTTGCTGGCGGCCTTGACCGATTTGGCCAGTGCAAAGAATTCGCTGCGGTAGCGGTCGATGTCCTTGGGGTTGGCCAGCACCCGGCGCACCTTGCGCCGCGCCTGGCGCTCGACCTCGCCGACCCACTCGTCAATCCAGGGCTCCTTGACCGCAATCACCACCTCGTGCGGCGTCACCTGCACCGGCAGAATGCCGTGGCGCTGCGCATACGGCGCACCCATGGTTTCGGCCACCTTGGCGGCATCGACCTTGAGCGGGTCGATCTTGTAATACGGCAGGCCACAGTGCTTGGCGACGAACTCGGTGAGCAGCTCCACATCGAGCGCCTTGCCATCTTGCAGGCGTGGCAAGACCACGCTGGCCAGGCGCACGATCGGGTGCTGGCTGCTGGCCGCATGGCTGCAACGGTCAATGGTCGCCTGGGCCAGCTCGGGGCTGATCCAGCCATCGGTCTGCAACCAGTGGATGACCTGGGTGAGTTCCAGCGGACGCTGCATCAGCGCGGGCAGGCCGCTGCGCGCAGTGGGCACCGATGCCGGCGCGGGTGCGCCAGGCGTGGCGGGCACCGAGGCCGGGCCACTGGACCTGGATGGGGCAGGACCGTCTTCGACATGGCCGGGCACAAAGACCGCCGAGCGCCGGATCGGTGCCGCAGCGCCCGGCATGCCGCTGCCACCCGCACTGCTGGATGAACGGCTCCGGGTGGCGGTATCGCCGGGCGAGGCATCGCCCCGGCTCTGGTGGTGTTTGCTGGGCTGGTCAGGCGCTGCCATGGTCGATTCCCTCTGTCTTTTTATCTTCTGGCTTTATACCTGATCGCTCCCTGGATGCCAGGTAAAGTCAGTCCAAGGTCGGCTGCACTGGTTTAAAAACCTTTAACCATTTGAGCGCCGGCAAGCCGGTCTGCTGCTGCACCAGGTCGGCACGCTGGCTGAGCAGCTCGCGGCTGGGGCGGCTGGCGCTGCGCTGGGCCAGCACGACGGTATTGCCCTCCTTGGTCGCCGCAAAGCGCCAGACGGCCTCAGGCCCAAAGGCCTCCTGGATATGGGCAAGGCTGCGGGCAAAGCTGTTGGTGCGGCCAAACAGGTTGACGGTCATGCAGCCGTCCTCGGTCAGCAGGTTGCGGCAGTGGTGGTAGAAGTCAGGGCTGTCCAGCACCGGCGCAGCGGCCTCATGGTCGTACAGATCGACCTGCAGCGCATCGACGGTCTGCAGGTACTGGGATTTCTGAATCTCCACACCCGCGTCACCCAGCACAACCTGCAGCTTGTCGCTGTCAGGCGGCAATTTGAACCACTGGCGGCAGACCGTGATCACCTGGGGATTGAGCTCGATCGCGGTGGTGCTGGCCATGCCCAGCTTCTGCGCACAGAACTTGGTGGCAGCGGCAGCGCCCAGACCCAGTTGCATCGCGCGGCGCTCGGGCACCGTGGCCCAGTCCATCAGCAGCAGCCAGGCCATCATGCGCTGCACATATTCCAGGTCGATGTCGAACGGCTTCTTGATGCGCATCGAGCCTTGCACCCATGGCGTGCCCAGGTGCAGGTAGCGGGTGCCGTCAAAGTCGGAGATCGTGACTTCAGGCAGCGGCTGCGCCAGCTGCGAAGATTTTTTTCTAGTCGTCATGCGGGGGATTATCAGCCGTTGTCCGCTGCGGTTCCGTGCATTTGCCTGTTGCAGCCAGCGGGGCGCGGCTTCAGCGCAGCGCGCCGCCGCGTTGCCTGGGTGATTGATAGTTTTTTAATATTAAAAATAGTCATTGATAGTCATCTGTAGCATGCAGACCACGCAGAGAAGCCGGACCGGGGATGCCTGGCTTTAGACTGCGCGATTGATTTTTCTGGAGCCTCCATGTCTCATGCCATCAAACAACGTCTGTTGTCATCCTTCATCATGTCCTTGCTGCTTTCGGGGCTGATGAGCGCCTGGGTCACCTGGCTGAACCTCGGGCTGGTCGGGGATTTCGTCTCCCGCTGGCTGCATGCCTATCTGCTGGCCTGGCCTGCCGCATTCACCATCGTGGTGCTGCTGGCCCCTGCGGTGCAAAGCCTGTCCTGGCGCATGCTCGGCGGCAGCCCCGGCGCCCCCCGCGCTGCCCAGGCGGGCATACCAGCGGCAGAGGCTCAGGCCAGCAATCCGCTCTGACGCATCACATCGCGCCAGCCAGCGAGCTTGCGCTCAAAGCTCCATGACGCATTGGCCGGGCTGCTGGAGGGCAGCCGGTAGCTGGGCAGGCCCAGCACGGCCTGCACCCGGGCCGCATGGCGGAAGCTCTCGCCGCCGTTGTGTGCAGCGGCCACCAATTGCGGACACTGCTTTTTGAGCGCCCCAAAATCGTTGAGCTGGGCATTGCGGATGCTGGTGTCCAGGCTGCCTTCGCGCTCGCAGGCGGCATAGACGTCCCACAGGCCCAGACCGCGCTCCAGCAGCCAGGCGCAGCGCCCGGCATAGGTGCTCGGCTGCGGATGCTCGGGCCACAAGGCCGCCAGCAGCGGCCACATGTGGTTGCGCGGATGGGCATAGTACTGCTGCAGCTGCAGTGATTGCACACCCGGAAAACTGCCCAGTATCAATACCTTGGTGTCCGGGCCCACGACGGGGGCGAGCCCGCACAGCAGCGCATCAGCCATGTTGCGGCTCCTTTTTTCCATGCGGCAGCAAAGGCTGCAGACGGGGCAGCACCCGGGCGGCATTGGCACTGGTGATCCGTTGCCAGTCTGTCGCGGTCAAGGCCTCATCGGCGGGAGCCTGGGCCCGCAGCGCCACCATCACCTGCGCGATGCGCGGAATCTCGGCCGGCTGGTTGCGGCCCTGGGCCTGGCCGGCGGCGCGCTGCTCGGCCGTGGTGTAGAGCCAGTGCGGCGGAATATCGGGGGCATCGGTTTCGACGACGAGGGCCTCCATCGGCAGCTGCTGCAACAGGCGGCGAAGGTGCAGCGCGCGGTCATAGGTGACGGCACCGCCAAAGCCCAGTGCAAAACCGCGCTCGACAAACTGCTGCGCCTGCTGCAGGCTGCCGTTGAAGGCGTGCGCTATGCCGCCCTGGACCGGCCAGCGGCGCAGGGCACGCAGCAACTGGTCCGACGAGCGGCGCACATGCAAGATGACGGGCAGGTCAAAGCGCCGCGCCAGCTGCAGCTGCTGCTCATAAAACCAGGTCTGCCGTTCGGCATCCAGCCCGGGCACGAAAAAATCCAGGCCGATCTCGCCGATCGCGACCAGACGCGGGTCATCGCGGCAGTCTTCGAGCATGGTGGCCAGGGCCTCGATGTCGCCTTCGGCAGCACGTCCGGTGTAGAGCGGATGGATGCCCAGCGCATAGCTGTCGCCCCAGCGGTGGGCGAGGTCACGCACGGTGGCCCAGTTGCTGCGCTCCACGGCAGGAATCACGCAGTGCGCCACGCCGGCCGCCTGCGCAGCGGCGCGCAGTGCATCGCGGTCTGCGTCGAACTCCGGCGCGTCCCAGTGGCAGTGGGTGTCAATCCAGAAGGGCATGCGGCTCCAGCGCGCCTTTACCGCTCAAACTGCCCGTTCACCATGCGCACCGCGCGGTCGCAGCGCTGGGCCAGCTCACCATCATGGGTGACCATGACGAAGGCCGTGCCCCGGTCGCGCGCCAGTTGCAGCATCAGCGCAAACACGGTGTCGGCGGTGGCGCGGTCCAGGTTGCCGGTGGGCTCGTCGGCCAGCACGCAGGCGGGCTGGGTGACCAGCGCGCGCGCAATGGCCACCCGCTGGCGCTCGCCACCGGAGAGCTCGGCGGGGCGGTGCAGCACGCGGTCCTTCAGGCCCACTGAGGCCAGCACCTCCCGGGCACGCTCGGTGCATTCGGCATAAGGCATGCGGCGGATGCGCAGCGGCATAGCCACATTGTCCAGCGCGCTGAACTCGGGCAGCAGATGGTGGAACTGGTAGATGAAGCCCAGGTGCTGGTTGCGCAGCTCGCCCTGGCGCGCGGCACTGAGCGTATCGAGCCGCTGGCCCAGGAGGCTGACGGTGCCGCTGCTGGGCGCATCCAGCCCGCCGAGCAGATGCAGCAACGTGGATTTGCCCGAGCCCGAGGCGCCAACGATGGCCAGGGTTTCGCCGGCCCGCACCTGCAGGTCGATGCCATGGAGCACCTGCACATCGAGCAGGCCTTCGGAAAAGCGCTTGGTCAGGCCCGAGGCCTCCAGGACGATGGACGAATCATTCATAACGCAGCGCCTCGGCGGGGTTCACGCGGCTGGCGCGCCAGCTGGGATACAGGGTGGCCACAAAGGCCAGGATCAGGGAAATGATGGTGATCGGCACGATGTCGCTTCGCTGGGGCTCGCTGGGCATCTGGCTGATCAGATAGATATCCTTGGGCAGGAAGCTGGTGTGCAGCGCGCGCTCGATGGCCGGCACGATCACATCGATATTGCAGGCCACCAGCAGGCCCAGAGCCAGACCGGCCAGGGTGCCGATCACGCCCACCAGCGCGCCTTGCACCACGAACACGCCCATGATGCTGCGCGGGCTGGCGCCCAGGGTGCGCAGGATCGCGATGTCGGCGCGCTTGTCGGTCACCGTCATCACCAAGGTGGTCACCAGGTTGAAAGCCGCCACCGCGACGATCAGGGTCAGGATGATGAACATCATGCGTTTTTCCACCTGGACGGCGGCAAACCAGGTCTTGTTCTGCTGCGTCCAGTCGCGGATCAGCAAGTGGCCGCTCAGGCTGTGGGCCAGCTGCTGGGTCACCTCAGGGGCCTGGTGCAGGTCCTTGAGCTTCAGGCGCACGCCGGTCGGGCCTTCGAGACGGAACAGGCGCTCGGCATCCTCATGGTGCATCAGCACCAGGGTGGAGTCGTACTCGTAGTGGCCGGAGTTGAAGGTGCCCACCACCTGCATCTGCTTGAGGCGGGGCACGGTGCCGGCTGGGGTGACCTGGCCGCTGGGCACGATCAAGGTGACCTGGTCGCCCTGGCCCACGCCCAGAATGCGCGCCAGCTCCGAGCCCAGCACGACGTTGAAGCTGCCCGGTGTGAGCGCCTGCAGACTGCTTTGGTCGATGCCGGTGGTCATGTCGGTGACCTCGGGCTCCAGCGCCGGGTCAATGCCGCGCAGCAAGGCGCCGCGCATGTCTTCGCCCCGGGCGACCAGCGCCTGGGCCGAGACAAAAGGCGCTGCGCCAATCACATGGGGGTTGGCCTTGGCCTCGGCAATGGTGCGGGCCGGATCGGGCAAGGCATCGCCGCCGGGCGTGAAGATCTCGATATGCGAGACCACGCTGAGCATGCGGTCGCGCACCTCCTTTTGAAAACCGTTCATCACCGACAGCACGATGATCAGCGCCGCCACCCCCAACGCAATGCCCAGCATGGACACGCCCGAGATGAACGAAATAAACCCATTGCGCCGGGTTGCCCGGCCCGCACGGGTGTAGCGCCAGCCCAGCGCCAATTCATAGGGAATCTGCATAAATCGTTCTAAAAATATATTCGGTGCCTGGTCACCGCCCATACAGCGCCATAAACCACTGCACCGCAAACCGCATTGTGGCATCGCCGACAATAGACCCATGTCGGAAAACCAGCATTTGATCATCTCCTACGCAGCCACGGACGAGCCGGGCTGCCAGCAAGCCCTGCAGACCCTGGCGCTGCCGCAGCTGCAACGCCTGCTCAAGCAATGGTCTGCGCGCACCACCGACAGCGGCGCGCTGGAAGATTTTGCCCCGCCGCATGAACGGGCCCTGGCCCAGGCGCTGGGCCTGCCCCGCCAGGCGACACCGTGGGCAGCCCTGCATCAGCTGCAAAACGGCCAGGCGCCGGGCGGTGACGCCTGGGCCTTTCTCACTCCCTGCCACTGGCAGATCTCACCCGACCAGGTGCGCATGAGCGCGCTGTCGGCCGCGCAGATGAGCGATGAGGAATCGCGCAGCCTGCTGGCGATCATGGCGCCCTGGTTTACCGAAGACGGGATCGAACTGGTCTACGACCGGCCCGACCGCTGGCTGGCGCGCGGCCCGGTCTTTGCGCAGCTCGACACCGCTGCGCTGGACCGCATTGCACTGCGCGATGTGCGCCCCTGGCTGCCCAACAAGGCGCAAGCCGCCGCGTTGCAGCGCCTGCAGACCGAAATGCAGATGCTGCTCTACACCCATGCTTTCAGCGATGCCCGCGAGGCCAGCGGCCGCGCGCCCATCAATTCGTTCTGGGTGCATGGCGCGGGCGCCCTGCCTGCCGGCTACCAGCTCCCAGCGGACCACCCCGTGCTGAACACCACGCTGCGCGACAGCGCGCTGGAGGGCGACTGGGACCGCTGGAAGCAACACTGGCAGCAGCTGGACGCCACGCTCGCAACGGCCGGCCTGGCCAAGCTGACGCTGTGCGGCGAAAAAAATGCCATCACCCTGGAGCCGCAGGCCCGGGGCTGGTTATCGACCATCAAGCAATGGCTGGGCAATCCCCAGCCAGCTGCGCTTCTGAGTTCCTTATGAAAATTCTGGCGAGAGATATTCCCCCGCGTACCGTCTGGGCGCTGGAGCAGGCGGGTGTGCACCCGCTGCTGGCCCGGCTGTTTGCGGCGCGGGGCGTGCAGGCTGCAGCCGAGCTCGACGACGGCCTGGGGCAGTTGCTGCCGCCTGCAGGCTTGCTGGGCACGCGCGAAGCGGCCCTGCTGCTGGCCGATGCCATTGGCCAGCAGCTGCGCATCTGCGTGGTCGCCGACTACGACTGCGACGGCGCCACCGCTTGCGCCGTGGCCTTGCGCGGCCTGCGCATGCTGGGCGCCCGGCAGGTCAGCTACCTGGTGCCCGATCGTGTCGTCGATGGCTATGGCCTGACCCCGGCGATTGCCGAGCGTGTGCACCAGCAAGGCGCGCAGGTGCTGGTCACCGTGGACAACGGCATCGCCAGCGTGGACGGCGTGGCGCGTGCCAAGGCGCTGGGCATGACGGTGATCGTCACCGACCACCACCTGCCTGCGGCCACCTTGCCGGCGGCCGACGCCATCGTCAACCCCAACCAGCCCGGCTGCGGCTTCGCCAGCAAGGCGATGGCCGGTGTCGGTGTGATGTTCTATGTGCTGATGGCGCTGCGTGCCGAGCTGCGCAAGCGCGGTGCCTTTGCCGACATGGCCCAGCCGCGCCTGGACAGCCTGCTGCCGCTGGTGGCGCTGGGCACGGTCGCCGATGTGGTCAAGCTCGATGCCAACAACCGCCGGCTCGTGGCCCAGGGCCTGCGCCGCATCCGCGCCGGCCATATGCCGCCCGGTTTGGGCGCGCTGTTTGCAGCGGCCAGCCGGCGTGCGGCCACCGCCAGTACCTTTGACTTCGGCTTTGCGCTAGGCCCCCGCATCAATGCAGCCGGCCGTCTGGCGGACATGACCATCGGCATCGAATGCCTGCTGACCGACGACACCTTGCTGGCCGACACCTTGGCACGCCAGCTCGATGCCATCAACCGCGAGCGCCGTGACATCGAGACGGGCATGCGCGAACACGCGATGCTGCTGGCCGAGGCCCTGTTTGAAGAAGGCACCGAGCCGCCACCGGCCGTCAGCGTGTTTGACCCGGACTTCCACGAGGGCGTGGTCGGCATTGTCGCCTCGCGCATCAAGGACAAGCTGCATCGCCCGACCTTTGTGTTTGCTGCCAGCAGCGCACCGGGCCATGAGCATGAGCTGAAGGGTTCGGGCCGTTCGATACCCGGTTTCCATCTGCGCGATGCGCTGGACCTGGTGGCCAAGCGCCACCCGGGCGTTCTCATCAAGTTCGGCGGCCATGCGATGGCAGCGGGCTGCACGATTGCGCTGGACGATTTTGAGGTGTTTGAGCAAGCGCTGGCCCAGGTCGCGCAGGAATGGCTGGATGAGCGCACGCTCACGCGCCAGCTGGAGACCGACGGTCCGCTGCCAGTGCAGTTCCGCCATGCCGAGACCGTGGACACGCTCAACAGCCAGGTCTGGGGCCAGGGCTTTGCGCCACCGACCTTCAGCGAAGAGCTGGAGATCGTCAGCCAGCGCCTGGTCGGTGAAAAGCATTTGTCGCTGAAGCTGCGCCACCATGGCGAGATGGTGGACGGCATCTGGTTTGGCCACACCGAGCCCTTGCCGGCCAAGGTGCTGCTGGCCTACCGGCTGGACATCAACGAATGGCAGGGCCAGCGCAAGCTGCAGTTCCTGGTCGAAGGCGCGCAGTTGCCCCGCGGAGCAGGGTCCAGCGCTTGAGGAACCACAAGACTTTACGAAAAGTTAAGGAAATAGCGGGAAAACGGATGCGCCTGGGCCCCGCAATTTTCTAAAATATGCGCCAGGGGCTCTTTGCAAAACGCCCTGCCGTGGTCTGAACGCGGGGTCGGGCAATCCGCGCGCATCCCCTTGGGCGAGGATTTTGCAGAGCATTTCCAGAGGAGCCGCGGGCAAAATCTCCTTTCTGCCCAAGCATCCTGGCCACCGATGGCGGATGGCGCTGGCAGGCTTGCCCGGGCGCAACGGCCCCGGCGCCGGCGCTTTCAGACGTCGGTGGTTTTGATCGTTAATTTAATATCAGTCACAAGCTAGATATTCTCCAGATAGCTGTGATGCACCTGAACATTCCATGAGCAATATTTCCGTGGCCGTGCTGGGCGCCGGCATGGTGGGCGTGGCCAGCGCGTTGGCGCTGCAGAAAAAGGGCTTCCGCGTGACCTTGCTGGACCGGTTGGCCCCTGGTGAAGAGACCTCGTACGGCAACGCGGGGGTGATCGCGCGCAGCTCGCTGATGCCCTTCAACAACCCCAGCCTCTGGGCCAACCTGCCGGTGCTGCTAAAGAACCAGAGCGCCGGCTTTCGCTACCAGGCCCGGTTTCTGCTGCAGAACCTGGGCTGGGCCGCGCGCTTTGTCGCCCGGGCCCGCAGCCCGGTGTTTGAGGAGACCACGACGGCGCTGGACAGCCTCATCCGCCTGTCGATGAACGAGCATGCGCAGTTGCTGCGCGCCAGTGGCGCGGCCCACCGCATGCGCGACAACGGCTGGATGTTTCTCTACCGCCAGTCTGGCGCCTTTGCCGGTGGCGCGCTGGCGCGCGAACGCATGGCCCACTTCGGCGTCGCCACCGAGGTGCTGGAGCGCGACCATATCCGCCAGCTGGAGCCGGCACTCAACCCCATCTTCGAGCGCGCGCTGTGGATCAAGGACACCTGGTCGGTGGACAGCCCCGGCGATGTCGTCAAGGCCTATGCCGAGCTGTTCCGCAAGCAAGGCGGCCAGTATGCGCAGGCCCGCATCAAGACCGTGGAGCCACTGGCCGGCAGCCGCTGGCGCATCCGTGCCGACGGCGCGCAGGATGGCCTGGAGGCCGACCGTGTGGTGGTGGCGCTGGGCCCCTGGAGCCGCCAGTTCATGGCCACCTTGGGCGTGAAGGTGCCGATGGCCTATGAGCGCGGCTACCACATGCACTTTGCGCCACCCGCTTCCTGCAATATCTCGCGCCCGGTCTACGACACCGCCGGCGCCTATGTGCTCAGCCCGATGGAGCAAGGCCTGCGCCTGACCAGTGGCGTGGAGCTGACCGATATCGACGCGCCCGCCAACCCGGTGCAGCTGGGCCTGGCCGAGGCGGCGGCACGCGAGGCGATAGACATGGGCCAGGCGCTGGAGCCCGCACCCTGGATGGGCAGCCGACCCACCTTGCCGGACAGCCGCCCCATCATTGGCGCGATGCCGGGCCAGCGCAATCTCTGGCTGGCCTTTGGCCACCAGCACATCGGCTTCAGCACCGGGCCGGGCACCGGCGCGATTCTGGCAGCGCTGATGCGCGGCGACGATGCACCCGTGGATGCGCGGCCATTCCGCGCCGAGCGTTTCCTCAAGGGTTGAATCAAAGGCTGACGCCCTGATGCGCCCCCCCGGTCGCATGGCCGGGCTTGTCAGGCGTGATGGGGATCAGGCTGGCAGTGCGGCCCAGCGCTGCGCCAGCAGGCTCACGACATCGTGCACCGGCAGGCCCGTCGCACGTGCCACCGCATCGCGGTAAACGGGCATGTTGGTGCACTCCAGCACGATCGATTGCAGCTGCGGATGGGCCTGGCGCAGCGCAACGGCGGCAGCGACCACATCGCGCTCGGCCTGGGCGATGTCCATCTCCCGCTCATTGCCGAGGATGCGCGTGGCAAATTCTCCGTCCGGCGCCACGCCTTGCACGGGGGTGCCTTCAGGCACGCCGGCGGCGGCCAGAATGCGCGGCGTCAGGCTGGCCGCGGCGATGGTGACGATGCCAGGCTGCGGCAACTGTGCGCACTGCAGCAGGCTGGAGCTGACCACCGGTACATCAACACTGCTGGCCAGCAGCTCCTGGTAGGCGGCCAGAAAGCCGCAGCTGGTGGCGATCAACGCAGCCCCCTGCGCCTGCATCGCACGGGCGGCATCCACAAAGGGCTGCACAAAACGGGGATCGGCCTCGCGCACGATCTTGGCCGGCGACGCGCCTTGCACCTTGTGCATCCGCACGGGGATGCCCAGCGTTGCCCAGGTCTGCAGGTTGCCGATGTCGCCGGGCGGGCGCGGAAACTGGGTGTCCAGCATCAGGATGCCGATAAACGGCGGGGAAGCATCGGCAGCAGTAACAGCAGCGTTGGGCGGCATCGCAGGGACTCAGTCGAGCAAGGGCAGCGCAGGCAGCGCGCCACGGCGGTCGATCTTGCGGCTCAGCACCACCGAGGTGTAGGTCTGGCGAATGCCTTCGATCAGGCCGATGCGGTCCAGCAAGGCATCGAGCTTCTCGTTGGAGTCGCAGCGCAGAAAGATCATGTAGTCATGCTGGCCGGAGACGGCCGAGACCTCTTCGACCTCGGGAATGCTTTCGAGCACCTGCATGACGGCCTGGGCAGTCTTGGGCATCACGCTGATACCGCAGTAGGCGCGCACGGCCGACTGCTCCAGCTTGGAGCCCAGGCGCACGCCGTAGCCGGCGATGACGCCTTCCTTCTCCAGCCGCGCAATGCGGGCCACGACGGTGGTGCGCGCCAGGTTGAGCTTGCGCGCCAGCTTGGCCGTGGACTCGCGGGCGTCGGCCTGCAACAGCGCCAGCAGCTTGCGGTCAATATCGTCGAGTCGAAAATCCATGGTTGTCCTCCCTGCTGGTTATACGGCGTGGCCGATGATGCGGCCCAGAAAGCTGCGTGTGGCCTCGTGCTGCGGGTTGTCGATCACCTGCGACGGTGGGCCCTCCTCCACCACCACGCCGTCGCGCATGAAGACGACCTTGTCGGCCACCTCGCGGGCAAAGGCGATCTCGTGGGTCACCAGGATCATCGTCATGCCGTCGCGCGCCAGCGACTGGATGACCTGCAGCACCTCGCCGACCAGCTCGGGGTCCAGCGCAGAGGTCGCCTCGTCAAACAGCATCACACTGGGCTGCATGGCCAGCGCGCGGGCGATGGCCACGCGCTGCTTCTGGCCGCCCGAGAGCTGGTCGGGCATCATCTGCGCACGCTCGGCCAGGCCCACCTTCTGCAGCAGGGCCGTGGCGCGGGCCTCGGCCTCGGCCTTGCCAATGCGCAGCACGGTGATCGGGCCTTCCATGACGTTTTGCAGCACCGTCATGTGCGGGAACAGGTTGAAATGCTGGAACACCATGCCGGTGCGCGCGCGAAAGCCCGCCAGCACCCTGTCCTTGGGCAGCTGGGTCTGCTTGCCGCTGAAGGCCAGCGACTGCGCATCGACGCGGATATCTCCACCATCGGGCACGGTCAGCAGGTTGATGCAGCGCAGCAGGGTGGACTTGCCCGAGCCCGAAGGCCCGATCAGCGCCACCACCTGGCCCCGGTTCACATCGAGGCAGATGTCCTTCAGAACATCGAGCTTGCCAAAGGACTTCTTCAGGCCACGAATACAAATGAGCGGTTGGTCTTGCATCTCAGGCCTCCTTGGTGGCCGATGTGCCATGCTCCAGGCGCTTGGCCCACAAGGTCACAGGGAAAAGAATCACGAAATAGGTGATGGCGATGAAGGTGTAGACCTCCAGCGGGCGGTAGGTGTCATG
>Ga0308156_1003028_pt1 | contig 13535 bp, 13 predicted proteins | sample PhyAR2_FD_201041 | JGI IMG/M metagenome (GOLD analysis project Ga0308156, IMG submission 201041) | Phyllosphere microbial communities from UC Gill Tract Community Farm, Albany, California, United States - DLSL A.R2 | ecosystem: Host-associated > Plants > Phyllosphere > Unclassified | place: USA... | reverse complement strand
CCTTCTCGAAACCGTTCTTCCTTCTCGATACACTACCGTTTGCCGCGGGATGGAGCAGCCCGGTAGCTCGTCAGGCTCATAACCTGAAGGTCGTAGGTTCAAATCCTACTCCCGCACCCAACTTCGTAGTATTTTCGCCGTCTTGGTTCACCAGGGCGGCGATTTTGCCTTGTACGGTCAAGCCAAACTTTCCGCGCTCTTCCAACGGCGTGACCACGACGGTTCCAATCAACTTGCGCACCAAGTCCCGTGCTTCAGTCGCTGCCTCGCTGTTGCTGCGAGCCAAGGTGCGCTCCAGCGAGCCCACGACGGTCCAGTAATGCTCGGCCACGCGAGGATGCAGGGCGACGACCGACGCCGCCGGTGCTTGGGCCAGTTCTGATTCAATCTGGCTTCGCCGCGCTTCCAGCGCGTCCAGACGATCCTTGACTGCAGCGCCCGTAAGGACGCCATCGGCGATCTGGTCGACCAAGCGTTCGGCGCGGCGCTTCACCTCTGCAAGCTCACTGTCGAGTTTTGATCGAGCTTGGGTGATCCTACGCGCGTCATTCTCTGCTGCGAGCCTCGCCTCTTCCACGGCGAGCGCCACGCGTTCCGGCGCTAGAAGTCTGTTCTTGATCGCGGCGAGAACGCGCGCCTCGATCTCGGCGCTCTTGATCCCGCGGCCGTTCATGCATGCCGATTTTCCTCGTTCTCGTCGCCATGAGCACATAAAGCGTTGGTCGGCCCCGCTTCGGATCATCGGGCCGGCACAAACTCCGCAAGTCAGTTTTCCGCTCAGTAAGTGCCGGGGCCGAACGGCTACGCGCGGGGAGGGCCCCCGTGACGATAAGGTGTTCTCCGCGTAGCGATGCTGAACTTTCGCCCATAGTTCTTCGGAGATGATTCGAAGATGCGGCACCTCGGTCCGAATAATTTCTTCAGGATCCGCCGTTCGCGCCTGGCGCTTTCCTGTGCGCCTGTCCTTCACCCAGGTTTGACGACCAAAAACCAGGACGCCGCGATACAACTCATTATGGATGACCCCATTGCCGCGCTCGGCATTGCCGTTGATCGTCGACGCGTTCCAGCTTCCGCCTCGCGGGCCGGGTATGCTGCGCCGATTCAAGTCGCTTACGATCGCCCGAGGCGATTGGCCGGCGGCGTAGCGCCGAAAGATCTCTCTGACGACTTCTGCTTCACCAGGATCGATATCGCGAAGGCCCCGGATCGGTTCGCCGATGGCGTCGACTTCTCGCCTAATTTTGTAGCCGTAGACACGGCCCCCAGTATGACGACCGGAGCGGACGACACCTTGAAGGCCGCGCCTTGTCTTTCGGCCTGTCTCGCGCAGTTGGAGGGCGTTCATGGTGCCCATCAGCCCAATCTGAAGCTCAGATATGTCGCCTTCGGAGATCGTGCGGATTTTGACGCCGTGAAACCGCAGATCCTCGAAGAGGGCCGCGACATCGGCTTGGGACCGAGAAAGGCGATCTAACGCTTCACAAAGCACGACGTCGAACTCGCCGTTCTTTGCGCCGTGCATCAGGCTGTGCAATCCGGGCCGGTTTGCTGCGGACCCTCCCGAGATGGCTGCGTCCTCAAACGTCGCGACGATCTTGGTCGCGTCCTTCGCTGCAAAGGATCGGCACGTCGCAAACTGATCCGCGATCGAAGCGACGTTTTGAAGGTCGGTCGAGTAACGGGCATATAGGGCTGCATGCATCAGCTCAGGCTCCGGGCGATGGAAGATCGCAACGGTGCATATCGAGCGTCATACGCGCAAGGATGCGGGCCAAGTCGTCGAGAAGGGACTCGGCGACTGCAACACGGCTGCTCGGCGAAATTCCATCGCACACGCTAATCGCGCGAGCGGTGTTGAGTATGACCTCAGTGGATTCGACTGCACAATCCTGCGAAGGGGGTAAGGCCGTAGCCTCGTCGCAGGATTGGCGATGACTTGTTGCTGGAGCGGTCGGGGTAAACCCCTCCAAACGGATACTGTTGGCTTCTGTTGAAACCTCTGGGGAATAACCCATATCCAAACCTTTCGATTAAAGTAAACGATGGTTTTGGATCGGTCTTACGGCTCGGTCAGAGTGCTAAGGCGTCGGTTAAGGGAGAGTTAACGCGGCGACGTGGGCGGGTTGAACAACTCGGACGGTCCGCAGCCGAGGCCGACAGCCAAGGCGTAGACAGCTTTAATACCGACGTTACGTTCGCCGCGCTCAATGCCGCCGATATAGTTTCGGTGGAGCCCGGCTCTGTCGGCCAGTTCCTCTTGGCTTAGGCCAAGCGCAATCCGCCGCGACCTGACGGCGCGGCCAAAACTCACCAGTTCAGCGTCAACTTCCACGCAACCGCACTTGCGGCTGCCGCCCGATCTTCACTACACACTATCAGTGTGATTTGTGCGAGGGGTGTGATGGCTGATTTTGTCGATATTTCCGAGATGAGTTCCGAACTGCAGCTCATGATCGGAACAGGGTCGCATCTGGACCCAGCAGAGCTCGACCCGTTGATCATGCTTGCATCGCTTAGGGTTCTGCAGAACGCCGCCCGGGAAGGCTTAAACGACGACGCACTCACGATCCTTTCGCTATTGCTGATGGTTTGGGTTAGACAGCTAAGGGACAATCCCGACAATGGGGGGTTGGTGAAGACGACCGCCGAGGATCTGGCCGACCTTTCAGGCTGGCGGTTCGAAAGGGTGCTAACATCCCTACAGACGCTTGCGCCGCATATCCTGATCGATGACCTCGCCCTGTTTGCTGAAGGGGATCTAGAGATTGGCTTGGCGCCTCTGCTTCATCATGACGACGCTGACTGCGGCGATCTATTGGTCCGGTATTGGACGGCTCACTATGTGATGAGAATGGCCCCCAAGCTCGAGGCTGCCGAGGAGGTCGTCGCGGAGGGGTTGGCACGAGCGAACGACCTTGTCGGTTCCGGCGAGCGCGTGGCGAAGCTGAAGGCTCGTTGGGATGCCTATCGAGCCCAGCGAGGAGGCCTCGCTCACTACACGGTGTACGGGGCCGGCGCGGACCTGGCCTCTTTCGTGGATGACGTCTCGACGCTAGAGGGATTGCACGACGCCGTGGTTGGTCTGATCGACCCCGCCAATCATGGGCCGCTGACCTTTGCTCAGGAATGCGGCCTTCTTGGGTGTACCAAGCTTCAGGCTCTCGCGATCAGTGCGGCTGAGCTGCAGCTGAACCTCGTCGAGACGAAGGGCGTTCGACACTGAAAAGCAGGCATTCGGACGTGTGCTCTGGTCGCCGTGCCGCCGCACAGCTTCGGTCACACGACATACTGCCGTGTACGAGAGCCACAGACTTTGTTGGGAGACGCCTGATGATGGACGTTCTTATATTCATGGCCGGTGGGTTCACCGCTGTGTTCATAGCCTGGTTGGTCAAGCCCATTTTTGGAGGGCTCATAGAAGGCATGAATGGCGGGACGAGCTGGCGTAAAAACAAGTCAGAGTAGCAGCTGGCTTCGCGTGTCGGTCGATGTATCGGCCGCGCGTTCCTCCGGCCCGGAGGATGTGCACGCCTTGTCGCGGTAGCCCTGCGCCTACTGGACGAGCGCAGCCGGATCAACGCGAGAAATTTAGGTCAAGATTGCGTGCTTGACTCGTCATGATCGCCGGCTCGGGCCTTTCGATCACACAGCGCTCGCGCCATTTTGGAGATCACCGTCTTGATGGCGAGGACCGCCACAATGGTGAACGAGAACACCAAAGCCATCTGCACAAAGTTCATCTGAAAGGCTTGCAGCTCAGCGTCGCTCACCGTCATTCTCCTAGCTGGTTGTGCAGCCAAATCTTCCATCTCAAGCGCCATCCTAATCACAGCCTAGGGGGCGATAGCCCGTGCTCTAAACGACGGAACCAGACGACAAAAAACGTCTAACCCCACTTGGGGGCCATTAGGAATATCCTCCTGTGGAGGATGATGCACACCTTACGCACACCTGCGGTAGTATTAGGTGATTGTAAAACAACAAGAAAACTCGGGCGCAAAATAGGTTACAAGTGACCCAAGAATCTGTAGGGCTGATTTACCTAGATAAAACAGAAGGTTATATGGGTTGCGCGTAACCCATTTAAAGACACACATCTGTACGCCAGCTCAGCTTCACCCTCATCATGGGGGCATGGGTCCTGATCATGAAATGGCGATTTCACGATGGGGATTCTGACCCGTCCTGCGGTCGCTCCTGGCGACTATCGGAAATCGCGCGCCTTCGGCTTGATCGTGTCGAGATGTAGATCGGGAATGTAGATGTCCCGGACCTTGATCGCGCGAGGCGGCGAGTCGCGCGCATCCGGCGACCCGCCGCGATGGAATTCGTCGCCGCGCCCGTGGGGCAGGGGGAAGACCTCGCCCCGGTTGCCGACCGAGGCGAGCAGGGCCGATGCGTCATGAAGTCTGGTCGCGACGATGTGGACGACGTCGCCCTCGCGCTGAACCTTGCCGTCGACGACGAGCATGGAGGCCGACAGCACGATGCGGCGCTGCTGTTCGTAGAGGCTCGGCCAGATGACTAGATTGGCCACGCCGGTCTCGTCCTCGATGGTGATGAACATGACGCCCTTGGCGCTGCCGGGCTTCTGACGAACCAGCACGAGGCCTGCCACGCGCGTCAGCCGACCGTCGCGCATGGCGGTCCCATCGGCGCAGGTCATGACGTGGCGTGACTGCAGATCGCCGCGCAGGAAGCTCAGCGGATGATCACGCAGGGTCAGGCCGATGTGGCTGTAGTCCTCAACGACTTCCCGCCCGGGCGTCATCGGCTTGAGGCCCGGATCGGGCTCGGAGATTTCCGGCTTCTGGTCGTGGGCATCGGCGGCGGCGAATAGGGGAAAGGGCTCATCTCTTAGCCCCTTGATGGCCCAAAGCGCGTCGCGGCGGTCGAGGGAAAGGGCTGGACGGAAGGCGTCCGCCTCCGCCAGGCGGACGAGGCTGGCGACCTGGGCGCCGGCGCGTCGCCACAGGTCATCGATAGAGCGGAAGGCGCCGTCCGTCCGCGCCGCCAGGATGCGGGCGGCGTCGCCGTTCACCAGGCCGCGCACCATGCGAAGGCCGAGGCGGACGGCAAAGCGTCCGTCCTCGCCTGCCGGCTCCAGGGTGCAGTCCCAGCGGCTGGCGTTGATGCAGACGGGCCGGATCTCAACGCCATGCTGGTGGGCGTCACGGACGATCTGCGCCGGCGCATAGAAGCCCATGGGCTGGGCGTTCAGCAGCGCGGCGCAGAAGACATCCGGGTGATGGCATTTGAGCCAGGAGGAGGCATAGGCGATCAGGGCGAAGGATGCCGCATGGCTTTCCGGAAAGCCGTAGGAGCCGAAGCCCTCAAGCTGGTTGAAGGTCTTCTCGGCGAAGGCGGCGTCATAGCCGCGTTCGACCATGCCGCTGATCAGCTTGTCCTTGAAATGGCTGACCCCGCCGGTGAACTTGAACGTCGCCATGGCGCGGCGGAGCTGGTCGGCCTCCGATGCGGTGAAGCCGGCGCATTCGATCGCGACCCGCATGGCCTGTTCCTGGAACAGGGGCACGCCCAGGGTCTTGCCCAGCACCTTTTCCAGCTCGGGCTTGGGATAGACCACGTCCTCCTTGCCCTCCCTGCGGCGCAGATAGGGATGAACCATATCGCCCTGGATCGGGCCGGGGCGGACGATGGCGACCTCGATGACCAGATCGTAGAAGGTGCGAGGCTTGATGCGCGGGAGCATGGCCATCTGGGCCCGGCTCTCGATCTGGAAGACCCCGAGGGTGTCGGCCTTGCGGATCATCGCATAGGTCCGGGGATCCTCGGCCGGGATAGTGGCGAGGTCGAGCGCGATCCCCTTGTGCTCGGCCAAGAGGTCGAAGCCGCGCTTCATGCAGCTGAGCATGCCGAGCGCCAGCACATCGACCTTCATGAACTTCAGGACGTCGATGTCGTCCTTGTCCCATTCGATGACCTGGCGATCCTTCATCGCCGCCGGCTCGATCGGGACCAGGTCGTCCAGGCGGTCGTGGGTCAAGACGAAGCCGCCGGGGTGCTGGCTGAGGTGGCGCGGGGCACCGATCAACTGGCGCGACAGCTCCAGCGCCAGGCGAAGCCGCCGGTCTTCCAGATTGAGGTTGAGGTCCGCGACATGCTTGTCTTCGACACCCTCGCTGGAATAGCTCCAGACCTGAGAAGACAGGGTCTTGATCAGGTCCTCGCTGAGCCCAAGCGCCTTGCCGACGTCGCGCAGGGCGCCGCGCGAGCGATAGCGGGTGACGACGGAGCAGAGGGCCGCATGGTTGCGGCCGTAGGTCTCGAAGATCCACTGCATGACGACCTCGCGCCGCTCGTGCTCGAAATCGACATCGATGTCCGGCGGCTCGCGGCGCTCTTGGCTGACGAAACGCTCGAACAGCAGATCATTGCGGCCCGGATCGATCGAGGTAATGCCCAGGACGTAACAGACGGCGGAGTTGGCGGCCGAGCCACGACCCTGGCACAGGATGTCCTGACTGCGCGCGAAGCGCACGATAGAATGGACCGTCAGAAAATAGGGGGCGTAGTCGAGCTGGCCGATCAGATCGAGTTCGTGCCGAAGCGTCTTGCGCACCCTGTCCGGCAGCCCTTCCGGATAGCGCTCGGCGGCTCCTTCCCAGGTCAGCTGGTCCAGTGTCTGCTGCGGCGTCATGCCCGGCGTCGAGACCTCGTCGGGGTACTGATACGCCAGCTCATCCAGCGAGAACCGGCAGCGGTCGGCGATCTCGACCGAGCGGGCCAAGGCCTCGGGATAGGCCTTGAACAGGCGGTGCATCTCATGGGGCGGCTTCAAATAGCGGTCCGCATGGCGTTCGCGTCGGAAACCCAGTTCGTCGATCGTACAGCCGTGCCGCACGCAGGTGACCACATCCTGCAGCAGGCGTTGATCCGGATGATGAAAGAGGACGTCGTTGGTCACGACGGTCGGCACGCCCGCCTGAACGGCGAGGTTTGACAGGTCGTGCAGCCGCAGCGCATCGCCGGGGCGTCGCCGCAGCGTCAGGGCGAGATAGCTTCCCGCAGGAAACGTCGCCTTCAGCCGTCGCAGATTGGCGGCGCAGGCCTCGTCCGCCTCGTCCGGGACCAGGATGGCGATCAGGCCCTCCGACCAGTCTTTCAGGTCCGACCAGTCGAGGTGGCATTTGGCCTTGCCCGCGCGGCGCTTGCCCAGAGAGAGCAGGCGCGTCAATCGGGAATAGGCGGGCCGGTCGGTCGGATACACGAGCACGCCCGTCCCATCGATCAGATCAAGCCGACAGCCGACGATCAGCCTTACGCCTGACGCCTTTGACGCTTCATGGGCGCGCACGATCCCGGCCAGGGAATTGCGGTCGACGATGGCCAGCGCCTCCAGCCTGCACAGCCGTGCCTGTTCGAACAGCAGCTCGCAACTGCTGGCGCCGCGCAGGAAGGAGAAGTGCGAAGTGGCTTGAAGCTCGACGTAGGACATAGGGATTGAGCGGCTGTTCGACCTCCCCGACAGCACTCCGGCAAGCCGATTGGCAAGCGTGGCCTTGGACAAATGTTTTCTTTTTGTTCTGGTCTTGATATGCACGGCGCATGTCTGGCGTCGCCACCCGCAAGATCGTCCATGTGGACATGGACGCCTTCTTCGCCTCGGTCGAACAGCGGGATGATCCCGCCTTGCGAGGCCGGCCCGTGGCGGTCGGTCATGCGGCGGCGCGCGGCGTGGTCGCCGCCGCCAGCTATGAGGCGCGGCGGTTCGGGGTGCGATCGGCCATGCCCTCGACGACCGCCCAGCGGAAATGTCCGGACCTCGTCTTCGTCCCGCCGCGTTTCGAGGTCTATCGCGCGGTGTCGGCGCAGATCCATGCGATCTTCGCGGACTACACCGAGCTGATCGAACCCTTGTCGCTGGACGAGGCGTATCTCGATGTGACGGCCGATCGGCGAGTCCTTGGGACCGCCTCGGCGACGGCGGAGGAGATCCGGCGGCGGATCCTCGAGGAGACCGGCCTGACGGCCTCGGCGGGCATTTCCTACAACAAGTTTCTAGCCAAGCTGGCGTCGGACCAGAACAAGCCGAACGGCCAGTTCGTCGTGGCGCCCGGGCGCGGCGAAGCCTTCGTCGAGGATTTGCCGGTCCGGCGGTTTCACGGCGTGGGGCCGGTGACCGCCGCCAAGATGGAGCGTCTGGGCATCCGCACCGGCGCGGATCTGCGCCGCCAGTCCCTAGCCTTTCTCCAGCATCACTTCGGCAAGTCCGGACCCTGGTATTACGCCATCGCCCGTGGCGAGGACGATCGGCCGGTCAATCCGGACCGGACCCGCAAATCGAGCGGCTCGGAAACCACCTTCGCCTCCGACCTCACCGAGCCCGAGGCGATCGAGGCCGGGGTGGCGGCCATGGCCGATGAGGTCTGGGCCTGGTGCGAGACGGCGGGCAGTCGCGGACGGACCGTCACCGTCAAGGTCAAATGGGCCGACTTCCAGCAATCGACCCGCAGCCGGTCCCTGTCCGAGCCCGTGGCCTCCCGCGAGGCCTTGCGCGACGTCAGTCGGCTGCTGGTCCGCTCCCTCTATCCGCCGACTCGGGGCGTGCGGCTGGTCGGGGTCAGCCTGTCCAATCTGGAGACGACGGGTGCGGCCGCGAACCAACTGGCCCTGTCGTGATTAGACCCGCGCAGATCGACCTGTTCGGAGAGGCGCCTTCCCTTGAGCCGGTCGTGGCGGGGTTCGACTATTGGGCCGACGTCCTGTCGGCGCCCGAACAGGCCGCGCTGGTCGCTGCGCTCCAGACCCTCGCGTTCAAGCCCTATGAGCATCTGGGCTACCTTGGCCATCGCCGGATCGCGGCCTTTGATCGAGCAGCCGACGGCGCGGGATGGCCGGCGTTCCTCTCGCACTTGCTGGCGCGCTTGGCGGGCCGGCTCGATCTTGACGGCGCGGCCTTTGTCCAGGTTCTGGTCAATGAATATGCGCCGGGCGCCGGCATCGGCTGGCATCGCGACCGCCCCGTCTACGGCGAGATCCTGGGCCTTTCCCTGCTGGCGCCCTGCGTGATGCGGCTGCGCCGTCGCGAGGGCGCAGGCTTTCTGCGTCGAAATGCGCCGCTGGCGTGCGGCTCGGCCTATCGGTTGTCGGGGGAGGCGCGCGCGGACTGGGAGCATTCGATCACGCCGATGACGGCCTTGCGCTATTCCATCACCTTCCGGACCCTGGCCGCCTGACGATCGATGGCGCGGCCGGCTGGCGTGGAAGGGTCCGGATCGGCTTAGTCAGCGAGGTCGATCCAGGCCGGCGCATGGTCGCTGGCGCCCTCGACGCCGCGGACCGCGCGATCGACCCCGGCGTCGGTCAGGCGTTCGGCTGCAAGTCCGTTGAGCAGCAGGTGGTCGATCCGCAGACCCGCGTCGCGGGACCAGGCCTCCCGGAAATAGGACCAGAAGGTCCAGGGCGGCGGATCGTGCGGGAAGCGCTCGCGCAGGGCGTCGGTCCAGCCTTGGTCGAGCAGGCTATGGAAGGCGGCTCGGCTCTCGGGTTGGAGCAGGGCGTCGGTTTTCCATGAGCGGGTATTGTAGATGTCGGCGTCGGTCGGGACGACATTGTAGTCGCCGCAGAGAATGACCGGCGCCTCGGTCGAATATAGCGACGCCGCGTGAGCGTTGAGCCGTCGGGCCCAGGCCAGCTTATAGTCGAACTTGGGCCCGGGCCTGGGATTGCCGTTAGGCAGATAGAGGCAGCCGATCAACACGCCATTGACCGCCGCCTCGATATAACGGGCCTGGCGGTCGTCGGCGTCGCCAGGCAGCCGGCGTCGGGTCACGACCGGCGCGCCGATCCGGCTCAGGATGGCGACGCCGTTCCAGCGCGGTTCGCCGACCCAGACCGCGCTATAGCCGGCCGCCTCGAGCTCGGCGGCTGGGAACTGCGTGTCGGCCGCCTTCAGTTCCTGCAGGCAGACCACGTCCGGCTGGACCTGTTCCAGCCAGCCGAGGAGGTTGGGCAGGCGACGATTGACGCCGTTGATGTTGAAGGTGACGAGCCGCATCCCGTCACGGCGTCCGCAAGGCCGCCAAAGCGGCGCGCACATGGGAGGCGAGGGCGTCGGCCATCTTCCCCACGCCGGCGGCGTTGGGATGGATCCGGTCCGGTAAGACATAGGCTGGGTGCAGCGCGACACCGTCCATCAGGAACGGCATCAGGGGCGCGTTCGCCGTTCGAGCGACCTCGGGGTAGACTGCGTCGAACGCCCAGGCGTAGGCGCCGAACCAGGGCGGTGCCCGCATGCCGCACAGCAGAACGGGGATGTTGCGCTGTTGGAGTTTGTCGATGATCGACAAAAGGTTATCCCTGACGTGATCGGTCGGGACCAGCTGCATCATGTCGTTGGCGCCCAGGGCGACGACGCAAAGATCCGTCTGGGCCGGCACGTCCCGATCGAGCCGTCTCAGACCGTCCGTTGTCGTGTCGCCGGACACGCCTGCGCCGATGATACGAACCGGGGGCGTGTGGGTCGCCAGTCGCGCCGCCAGTTGTCTCGGCAAGCTCTCAACCGGCTTGAGGCCGTAGCCGGCGGTCAGGGAATCGCCGAGAACCGTTACGACCTGCTCAGTATTGCCCACAGGCGGCGCTCCCGTCAGCGTCTGATGTAGCGAGTGGGCCGAAACCGGATCTGGAGCGGTCGGCGAGCAGCGGGTTCAGCGTCATGGCCTACCCAAAAGCTCGCCGAACCTGTCGTGTTCCTGCCAGATCGCCTGAAAAACGATCCCGAGCTCCGGCCGTGATGCGCTGAGACGTCTGGCGGTCCATCGTCGTCACGGCAGTGAGATTCGAACCAAGGCCGTTGATCAGCCGTGCGGCTTCAGCACGACCTTCGTCCATTCGTTCGGATTGTCGTGGAAGTTCTTGTAAGCCTCTGGCGCCTGCTCAAGCGGCAGGCGGTGGCTGATCAGATCCGTCGTGTCGATCTTGCCGTCCATGACGAGCTCAAGAAGCTGGGGCAGGTATTTCTGCACATGGGTTTGGCCGGTCTTGATCGTCAGACCCTTCTGCATGAGGGCGCCGATCGGCAGCTTGTCGCCAATCCCGCCATACACGCCGGGGATTGAAACGCGTCCTCCCTTGCGACACGCCATGATCGTCTCGCGCAGGACATGTTGGCGATCCGTTCCCAGCTTCGTTTCTTGCTTCACCGCATCGATGATGTTGTCGGGCGAAAAGCCATGCGCCTCCATGCCGACGGCGTCGATGCAGGCATCCGGCCCGATGCCGGCGGTCATCTCCATCAGGGCTTCGCGAACCTTGACCTCATGATAGTTGAGGACTTCCGCGCCATTCGCCTTGGCGAGCTCCAGTCGGCGTGGATGATGATCGATGGCGATGATGCGGCCGGCGCCCATCAATCTGGCGCTCTTGATGGCGAACAGACCGACGGGCCCGCAGCCCCAGATCGCCACCGTGTCGCCGGGCTCGATCTCCGCGTTTTCGGCCGCCATCCAACCCGTGGGGAAGATGTCCGACAGGAACAGGACCCGCTCATCCTCAATCCCGTCCGGCACCACGATCGGGCCGACGTCGGAATAGGGGACGCGGACATATTCCGCCTGGCCGCCCGCATAGCCGCCGGTCAGATGCGAATAGCCGAACAGCCCGGCAGCCGGGTAACCGTAGGCGATCTCGGATGCGTCGGACTTGTCGGCGGGATTGGAGTTGTCGCAGGCCGAGAACTGCTGCTTGCCGCAATGGAAGCAGGAGCCGCAGGCGATCACGAAGGGGACGACGACCTTTTGGCCGACCTGAAGGCTCGTGTTGCCACGGCCGATCTCGACGACCTCGCCCATGAACTCGTGGCCGAGGATGTCGCCATTGGACATGCCGGGGATCACGCTATCGTAGAGGTGCAGGTCCGATCCGCAGATGGCGGTCGCCGTAATCTTGATGATCGCATCGCGGGGATTGACGATCTGGGGATCGGGGACCGTGTCCACCTGAACATTGTGTTTGCCGTGCCAAGTCAGGGCGCGCATGGGAATTCCTTCCGGGATCAGAAATGACGGTCGGCGCGCGGCGCCGCGTCGGGAGCTTTGGACGTCGAGATTTCGCCCGTTTCCATCAGCTGTTTGAAACGTCGCAGCTCGCGCCGGGCCTGGACCCGGGGCTCGCGCTGCATCACCTTGGCGACCAGTTTGCCGACGGCGCCCGCCGGCGGGTCGTAGCTGATCAGGACACGCACCTCGGTTCCGCGGCCGAAGGCGTTGTCGCGAAACGCGATCCAGCCCTCGTGATCGACATCGCTGTCCTCGGTCGACCGCCAGGCGATGTATTCGCCGGGACGATCTTCGGTGATCTCGCTGACAAGCTCGATCTCCGCACCGGCCGGACCCGCAACGCTCCAACTTGATCGGAGGTCGTCCAGAAGATCCACCGACCTCACATTCTCCATGAAACTGGGCAGGTTTCGGAAGTCGCGCCAGTAGTCATAAAGCCTTTGACGAGGCTGGTTGATCATGACGGCCTGGATGCTGGTGGAGTCGTAGGCGCCTTCCACATAGTCGTCGTCGTGGAAGGCTGGTGACTGGACGTCGGCGTCTGTCGAAAGGGGGGCGGACATCGTCGATGCCTCCTTGATGTTAAACGGTCGGGATCAGGCGGCTCGAGACTGGGGCGCGCCAGCGTAGCGTTCGAACTCTTTGGCGTAACGCGAGGCCAGACGGATCTGATGGTGACCCTTGGCCTTCAGCGTCAGGAACCAATCGCTCTCTTCTTCGAACATATGGGTGAGAACGGCGCCTTCGATGTGGGCCCATTTTTCCAGCCAGGCGGTCTTTGAGGGTGCGATGTTTTCAAGCTCCGCCATCTGAGCCTTGGTAGTCGTCTGCTCGAGATAGGCGTGGGCCGCGTGCATCTTTTCGCCGGCCTGACCGAGGGCGGGATAGAGGACCAGCTCCTCGGCCAGCGCATGGCCGTTCAGCACGACGGCGAGGGCATCGCGAGCGGCGTTTCTTTCGACAGCGGTCTTGGCGGTTCGGCCGCTGGCGAAGGCCGCGCGGATCGAGTCGTGATGATCGAGCACCAGCGAAAGCCAGTCTCCCGCCTGGGAGGCGGCGCGGGCCTTTTCCGTCGCCGCCTTGCGCGTCTCGTCGTCAGGCTGCGGGGTGACGGCGGCGAGCGCCTTGTCGATGAGGGACATCAAACCTCCCATGAAAGAAGGTTCAAGAGCCGCTCGGAGTTGTCCGTTCCGACTGTCCAATAACGGGCACAACCGATGGCCGCGCTCAGAAGTAAAACGTTTCAAGGTCCGAAAACCGACCTTCGGAACAGCACTCGGAATGGCCCGGTTAGCTCGGCTTCAATCCCAAGGAGCCAACCATGTTCATGCACAACAAGCGCCTGATGTATACGGTCAGGGTATCCGAACCGAACCCGGGTCTCGCCACCCTGATGCTTGAACAATTCGGAGGGCCGCAGGGCGAGCTCGCCGCCGCCATGCGCTACTTCACACAGGCTTTGGCGGATGAAGATCCGGGCCGCAAAGACATGCTGCTCGACATCGCCACGGA
>Ga0308156_1003025_pt1 | contig 13547 bp, 10 predicted proteins | sample PhyAR2_FD_201041 | JGI IMG/M metagenome (GOLD analysis project Ga0308156, IMG submission 201041) | Phyllosphere microbial communities from UC Gill Tract Community Farm, Albany, California, United States - DLSL A.R2 | ecosystem: Host-associated > Plants > Phyllosphere > Unclassified | place: USA... | reverse complement strand
ACGTTGATAGGCCGGGTGTGTAAGCGCAGCGATGCGTTGAGCTAACCGGTACTAATGACCCGTGAGGCTTAACCTTACAACGCCAGAGGCGTTTTTGAGAGACACAATTTTCAGCCTGTACCGGATATATCTGCGCGGCCTTACGGGCGGCGCGGAGACAGAATTTGCCTGGCGGCTTTAGCGCGGTGGTCCCACCTGACCCCATGCCGAACTCAGAAGTGAAACGCCGTAGCGCCGATGGTAGTGTGGGGTCTCCCCATGCGAGAGTAGGGAACTGCCAGGCATCAAATAAGTGAAGAAGCCCCGCACGGAAGTGCGGGGCTTTTTTACGTCTGCACTTTGCCACGTTAAGCTGAAAATATGATCTGCAGGCACGCGGTATGTCACCCTTAACTCCCCATTATTCACTTCTGAATGACCAGCAACCCGCTGATTTTTCGATAATTAGCGACATAGCTCACAATAATAATCTCGGATTACGCCGCCTTTACCTTCAGTAGACTTAAATGCTTTACTCACTCCTTTAAACGCTGTTGATCAGCAAGGAACAGAGGTAAGGCATGGCACCCACAAATAATAAAACTCAGACGGATGATACAAAGAAACGTATCTGGGCTATCGTCGGCGCGTCATCGGGTAACCTGGTTGAGTGGTTCGACTTCTACGTTTACTCCTTCTTCTCACTCTATTTTGCCCACATTTTCTTTCCGCAGGGCGATACCACCACTCAGTTGTTACAGACGGCGGGCGTTTTTGCGGCAGGATTTTTAATGCGTCCGATTGGTGGCTGGCTGTTTGGCTATATCGGCGACAAACATGGCCGAAAAAATTCGATGCTGGTTTCGGTCTGCATGATGTGTTTTGGTTCGCTGGTGATCGCCTGCTTACCCGGTTACGCAACGATCGGCGTGGCTGCGCCCGTCATTCTGCTGCTGGCGCGTATGTTTCAGGGATTATCGGTGGGCGGAGAATATGGGACCAGCGCAACCTACATGAGTGAAGTGGCTCTGGAAGGACGCAAAGGATTCTACGCCTCATTCCAGTATGTCACGCTGATAGGTGGTCAGTTAGCGGCGGTACTCACCGTCGTGGTCCTGCAATTTCTGCTGACGGATGCAGAACTGCGAAGCTGGGGCTGGCGTATTCCGTTCTTCCTCGGCGCATTGCTCGCCGTTGTCGCATTATGGTTACGACGTTCACTGGAAGAGACCTCAGATAAGACGAGCCGCGAACATCGCGATGCGGGTAGCGTAATCGGGTTACTGCGCAATCATACTCGTCCCTTCCTGATGGTGCTGGGTTTCACCGCAGGCGGCTCCCTGAGTTTTTACACCTTCACCACCTACATGCAGAAGTATCTGGTTAATACGTCAGGTATGGATCCTAAAACCGCCAGCGGCCTGATGACCGGTGCGCTGCTGGTCTTTATGCTGATTCAGCCGATTATCGGTGCCCTGTCAGATAAAATCGGTCGTCGCACCTCAATGATGATTTTTGGCGCGGGCGCGGCCATCTGTACGGTCCCCATTCTGACACTGTTGCAAAACGTGCAGAGCCCTGGTGTGGCTTTCCTGTTAATCATGCTGGCGCTGCTGATTACCAGCTTCTACACCGCCATCAGTGGCATTCTTAAAGCAGAAATGTTTCCGCCACAGGTGCGCGCACTGGGTGTAGGACTATCTTACGCAGTAGCGAATGCGATCTTTGGTGGGTCGGCAGAGTATGTTGCGTTGCTGATGAAGCAGCAGGGGATTGAGACGACTTTCTTCTGGTATGTTTCAGCGATGGGCGCGGTGGCATTTCTGGTGTCGCTGTTGCTGCACAAGCGCGGTAAGGGGATTAAGCTTTAACAGAGAAAGCTACTGACTCAGATTCCACAGGGCAATGCCGCTGGCAGCACCGGCGGCATCCCAGGCGAAATCTTTCCAGCTCCAGCCGCTGCCATTCGGGCGGCTGTCATACCACTCTTTTCCCGCCCCAGGCGTTAATGAAAACAGTCTGGCTTTGCCGGTCAGAATGGTGCTGACGCTGCCTGCCCATATTCACTACCGGCAGCGGCCAGGACTGCAGAGGCGACAAAATGCTCCGCTTTATCCCGTCCGCTCCACTGATCTTCCGCCATATGGGCGCATCCACTACACAACAGCCCAGCAAGCAGCATACTTCGCATAGCAGATGCCTTATTGACCGCAGTGATTAAAGAATCCGGCTGATCAGGCGATCGATACGTATCCGGCGCAGACGGCGAATCAGCTTGCGCACCTTGGCCGGGTAATCAGCAATACTCTCAAGCTCACGGAAATGCGTCACTACCGTCGTGTTCTGCCGGATTAACGTCAGCTCCTTCTCACGCTGAGCCGCTAACTCCTGATGAGGATCGTGGATCAGCACCGCATTTTCCAGATCGAGCCGCCAGGCACGTGGATTGAGGTTATTACCGGTAATCAGCTGCCATTCGTCATCAACCCACATTCCTTTAAGGTGATAACTGTTCTCGCCATCCTTCCACAGTCTCACGACCAGCTGATCGGTCGTAACGTAGTAGTGCAAACGGCTCATAAAGCGACGCAGATTGATTTCATACAGGTAAGGCAGCGCGCCTATGATTTTGAACGGCTGATCGGGCGCAATATAGAAGTCATTGGCTGTTTTATCGCCGACGATGATCTCAACCTGTTTTCCCTGACGCAGAAGATGAATGATATTACGTACCAGCAAGGCGGGCATGTTGAAGTAGGGGGTACAGATGATCAGCTTCTGTTCCGCACAGGGCATCAGGTGGAAAATGGTTTTATTGAGCAGGCTATGCTTACCCAGACCGACCAGCGGCGTGACCGTCAGTTCATCGTTGCCGGCATTCCCTTCAAACTGATAATTGAAACCGCGCAGGTCCTGACGGAACTGGCGTGTCTCATTTTTAATTTCAGGACTTGAGGGGCGCTCAGCAAAATCGAGTCGGTTTACCGCCTCTGCTGACTTCAGATTGAGCGTGATCCAGTCATACATTGTATCGGTCAGCTGGGAATTACGGATAACCTGATAACGGTCATAGCGATACTTATCATGCTGATGCAGGTAGACATCATTGATGCTGGCGCCGCTGTAGAGCAGCATGTCATCAATAATGAACCCTTTAAGGTGGAGCACGCCCAGCGCTTCACGGGTATTGACCGGGATTCCATAAACCGGGATGGCGATATCCGGATAACGTGTCGCCATTTCGCAATACCAGTCGGCATTGGTTACGCCTCGCGCTGCGCCAATTCGCCCACGCTGCGCACGGTGCCAGTCAACCAGAATCGAGATATCCAGCTCCGGCCGCGCCTGCTTCGCACTATAAAGCGCATCCATGACGGCACGTCCGGCGTCATCATTTTCCAGATAGAGCGCAACAATACAGATGCGAGTCTGCGCTGCCGCAATCTTCTCCAGCAACGTCTGGCGAAATTCGGCAGGCGAGTAAAGTGTCGACACATCCGCAACGGATTGTGACAGTTTCGGCAGCTGTGCGAGGTGTTGTTGGTGTTTGTTACGTTTAAATTTAGACAACATCACAGTGCACTTCTTCTCTGTTCATTGCATGGCCTTTTGCCATCAAATCAGGGTTATAACCACAAATAATAACATCAACTTCGCCGATTCGAACGTTTTTTACCTTTCTCTACAAGGTTAGTTGATCTCATTCTGTAAAGACAATTTCAGGCTGACAATACCGTCATCCAGTTGAATATCAACATGAAAGTTTAGCTTTCGTGCCAGCGTAATCATGCCGCGGTTATGGGGCATGGTGATACCGTTCAATTGTTGCAAGCCGTGATGCCGGGTATAGCGGATCATCTTTTCCAGCAGACGACGGCCCATGCCTAAGCCTTTCAGATCGGAACGGACCAGCACCGAAAACTCCGCATCAATGTTATCTGCATCAGAGATAGCGCGGGTGACGCCGATGATCTCGGATCGTCCATGATGCTGACGTACCGCCACAATCGCCATCTCGCGGTCATAATCGATCTGGGTCATGTTGGCGAGATCATCATGAGTAAACTCACTGATTTCACTGAAGTAGCGGTAGTAGAGATCCTCTTTGGTGACCTGACTGATGAAATCGCGCAGCAGGGGCTCATCCTCTGGCAGAATGGGCCGGAACAGGCAGAATTGCCCATCCTTTAACTCTACCTGCTCTTCCAGATGCTGAGGATAAGGACGTATTGCCAGCCGTGCTTCGTTATCGCCGTGGAACGGAGCCAGCATCAGGGTGACATCCAGCAGGGTAAAATCATTGCCCGCCGCCAGCAGCGGATGAATATCCAGTCGCTGGATCTCCGGGCAATCCACCACCAGGTTAGAGACCTGCACCAGCAGCTGGCTTAAACCGGGGATATCCAGCGGATTCAGCGCGCTGCGGCTGCGGATTTTTCCGCTCTTGATCGCCTGAATCACCAGATAGCGTGCCAGCGTCATATTCAGCGGGGGAAGGGCAACGGCAGCCTGTTTATCGGCCTGCCATTCAACGCCGCCTTCCCCCAGCATAATGATCGGGCCAAACAGGGCATCCTGTTCGACCACGACCCGCAGCTCCTGTGCGCCTGCACGACTCGCCATGCTCTGAACCAGCAGCCCTTCGATACGTGCCTGCGGCAACGTCTGTTTTACCCGATCAAAAATAGCCTCAGCGGCATGCTCCACTTCGCTGGCATTACGCAGGTAGAGCATCACGCCCTGCACCTCCGATTTATGCGCGATATCGGGTGAACGCAGTTTCAGCGCCACCGGATAGCCAATCTGATCGGCAATGGCCACTGCCGCCTTACTGTCGCTGGCGATCCAGGTCGGCAGCGTGGCCAGGCCGTAAGCCTGCAGTACCGGCTGCACTTCATGGGTATCCAGCGCGGTAACACCGCGCTCCAGCGCCTGTGACAGCAGCTGGTGTGCATGAGCACTGTCCAGGTTCAGGGTGGCGGGCAGGGCAGGGGTTTCGCGCAGCTGCTTCTGGTTACGGCGGTACTCAACCTGATGCATAAAAGCGGTCACCGTTCCCTCTGGCGTGCGCCAGGTCGGTATCCCCGCCTGCGTAAAGGCTCGGCGCGCGGCTTGTGAAGAGAACTCGCCGCTCCAGTTGGTCAGCAGCGTCACCAGCTTACCGCGCGGGTGACGGGCGATGGTGTCGATCAGATGTCCGGCCGTTTCAGTCGCGGGCGCGACCGCGCTTGGCGCATGAATAATCATCAATGCATCAAGTTCATGGCTGTCGAGCAGGATCTCTGTGCAGGCGGCATAACGTTCTGCTGTGGCGTCATCTTTTAAATCCAGCGGGTTGCCGCGGCCTGCGCCAGCGGGCAACAGCGCCTCGAGCTGCTGAATCGTCTGCTCGCTGAGCTGCGCCAGTTTCCCGTTGCGGGCATAGAGCTCATCCAGCGCCAGCGCGGCGGGGGCGGCACCATTGCTGATGATCATCAGCCTGTCGCCACGCAGCGGCCGCATATGACTCAGCGACTCTACGGCGGAGAAGAGCTCATGGGTATCCTGCACCCGCAGTAACCCGGCACGCTGAATGGCTGCATCCCAGGCGGCGTCCAGACCGCTGTGGGTGCCCAGCAGCGCCTGTGCTTCCCGGCTGCGACCACTCTTGATCACCAGAATCGGTTTATTACGGGAGGCGCTGCGTGAGGCAGAAACAAAACGACGCGCATCGCTGAGGTGCTCAAGATAGAGCAGGATAGCGCTGGTTTTACCGTCGCGAGCCAGGAAGTCGAGCAGATCATCGACATCGGTATCCAGACTGTCACCCAGCGCGATAAACCAGGAGAAACCGAGATTACGCTGCTGCGCCCAGTCGAGAATGGTATTGGATACGGCGGCGGACTGGGAGATAAATGCGATACGGCCTTTCTCTATCGGCACTGGCGAGAAGCTGGCATTCAATCCCTGCCAGGGGGCCAGCAGGCCAAGACTGTTCGGGCCCAGCAGACGTATCTGCCACTGGCTGGCACAGGCTTTGAGTTCGGCAGACTGGCTGGCGGGCGCAGAGAGAATAATGCAGGCTTTGCAACCTTTCTCCCCGAGCTGTTGCAGCAGTTCGAGGTTACGTTTTGAGTGGGTGCAGATCACTGCCAGGTCTGGCGCGAAAGGTAAGCTGTCGATGGTGGGCCAGGCCAGTACGCCGCTGACCGCTTTATATTTCGGCGTCACCGGCAACACCGGGCCGCTAAAACCGCCCGCCAGCAGGTTACGCATCATAAAATATCCGGCGCGCCCTGGCGTGACCGAGGCACCAATCACCGCAATTGATTTAGGTCGTAACAGCGCTTCCAGTCCGCGTTGGCTCATCTCGCTCTCCAGAGTTCGGGATTTGCGTGATTGTAAACGCTTTTTGCTGGCAGTGCTTCCGGGCAGATCGCAGGCTGCGCATTCCGATTTTAATCTCTGTCCCCGCAGGGACTCGCCCGCCAGGAGGTGACAGGGCGCTTAATCCTGTCCGGCGTGGTGCGGTTTTCCTGCCAGATAGGCCGCGCGGAACTGATCAAAATGGTGAGATAACGCCTCAGCTGCCCGCCCATCGCCCGCCTGCGCCAGCAGCGCCGCGGCCACTTCAGCAGTGCAGTGCTGACCTGCGCCGTGGGCTTCACGCAGCGTATAGCGCGACGGGGTGCTGACATCCAGCGACATCACCGGCAGGGCGTCGAGCCAGGGGCTTTTACGGAACATTTTGCGGGCTTCGGTCCAGGTGCCGTCCAGCATAATAAACAGCGGCGGCTTGCCACTGACGGGCGGCGTTGTCAGCACTTCGCGACCGGGGTCGGCATAAGCGGCCGGGAAAACCACCAGCGGCTGATAATCGGGATTGCGCACCGCCGCCAGCAGCAGCGGATCCGGCTCGGTGCGTGACCAGCCAAAAGCCTGGGTATCCGGCAGAATATCGGCAATCAGCCGGCCGGTGTTGCTCGGCTTCATCGGCTCGGTATCGAACATCACCAGGCAGAAGCGGCTACGGGCGGACTGCGGCACGATCTGACTGCAGAGACAGTTGATCTCTGGCAGCAGGCAGCCCTGACAGCGGATGACCCGATTCCCGCGCGCGAGGAAAGGACGGGTGGATCGGGCCAGGCGTTGGGTGCGCAAGCGCAAAACAGCATTATCAGACATGAGTATTCAGGGCAGGAAAAACGTCAGTGTAATCGAAGCGCAGGCGAAAAGGAAAAGGCCAGCCAGGCTGGCCTCTGAAGATTAAAGTGACTCATCCAGCCATTCATTGAAAGGCGCTTTAGGCATCGCGCCATTCAGCATGTCGACCCGCTCGCCGTTCTTAAACAGCATGATGGTCGGGATGCTGCGAATGTTGAAACGGGCGCTCAGGGCCGGCTCCGCTTCGGTGTTCACTTTAATAAAGCGGACTTTACCGCTGCGTTCACTGGCGACATCTTTAAACACCGGCGCAAAATTGACACAGGGACCACACCAGGGCGCCCAGAAATCGATCACCACCGGCAGATCATCCTGCAGATATTTGTCAAAGTTAGCGCTGGTGGCATTCACCACTTCGCCATCAAATAACGCATTTCCACAGCGACCACATTTCGCCACGTCGGCAAGGCGTTCTTCAGGAACGCGATTGGTTGCCTGACAGGAAGCGCATACCGTATTCATAGGAACCTCTGATGTTGAAAAGTGTCAGTCTGGTAAATATTGTTCATTATGAAAGGGGACGGATTCCCTCTCAATCTGGATTGCTCTATAGGTTCAATAGTTGATAGCTAAGCGCCAGCACATCAGGTAATCTGCGCGCTCTCAATGCAGGAGGAAGACATGAACGACGAATTTAAAGGCAAGAGCGGTAAGGTTAAGGTGATGTACGTGCGTGGCGAGGACGATAAAAGCGCGCGCGCGCCTAATCCTCGTACAGGCAAAGGTGGTCACGCTGCTGCCCGTTCGGATGATAATCGTCGTTCGTCTGGCCCCCGTACTGAACGCAGTCAGGAAGGTGGTCGCTCCGCTGGCCGTCGCAGCGACGACACCGGTCGCAGCAGTTCACCGCGTCGTGATGAAGGCGGACGTGGCGCTCCACGCCGTTCAGACGATGGCGCAGGCCGCCGCAACGATCGTGGCGATGATAATCGCGGCGCCTATGGCAGCAGCGATTCCCCATGGCGCACCGTGTCTCGCGCGCCATCAGCAGATCGTCCGGCAACCGAAAGCGATAAGCCGGATCACGGCGGCATCAGCGGCAAGAGCTTCGTCGATCCCGAGCAGATCCGTCGTCAGCGTAACGAAGAGACGCGCGTCTATGGTGAGAACGCCTGTCAGGCGCTGTTCCAGAGCCGCCCTGAAGCGATTGTTCGCGCCTGGTTCGTGCAGGAAGTGACACCGCGTTTCCGCGAAGCGCTGCGCTGGCTGGCGGCTAACCGCAAAGCCTATCACGTCGTGGAAGATGCAGAGATTACCAAAGCGTCAGGCACTGAGCATCATGGTGGCGTCTGCTTCCTGATCAAAAAGCGCATGGGTATGGCGGTTTCTGAATGGCTGAGCCAGGCGAATAGCAAAGATTGCGTGCTGGCACTGGAAGATGTCAGCAACCCGCATAACCTCGGCGCGATTATGCGCAGCTGCGCGCACTTTGGCGTAAAAGGTTTGCTGGTGAACGACGCCTCACTGCTGGAGTCCGGCGCAGCGGTACGTACCGCAGAAGGCGGAGCTGAGCATGTGCAGGCCATCAGCGGCGCAACCTTCAGTGAAGGTCTGGAAGCGTTCCGTAAAGCGGGTTACACCATCGTCACCACCTCCAGCCATCAGGGCACGCCGCTGGCGCAGGCTCAGCTGCCGGAGAAAATGGTGCTGGTGTTAGGGCAGGAGCGTGAAGGTCTTTCTGATACCGCGTTCAAACAGGGTGACATGAGCCTGTCGATTGGCGGCACCGGCAACGTAGAAAGCCTTAACGTCTCGGTCGCAACCGGCGTACTGCTCGCCGAATGGTGGCGTCAGAACGCATAAAAAAACGGGCCGAAAGGCCCGTTTTGCTGTGTCACATCAGTGCGCGCCACCGCCACCGCCGCCTGCGCTAAACGGCGGACGGGCAAACCAGATCAGCACCAGCAGAATCAAAAAGACCCCCGCCGACGCCCAGAAAATTTCATTCGCTGAAATAATCAGTCCCTGATTGGTAATCTGCTGCGCGATCCAGGCCGACGCCTGCTGCTGCGTCATCCCCATGCTCTCCAGCTGGCTATACATCTGCTGCGAATTGACGTTGTAAGGGGTAATCGACTCCGTCAGGTAGCTATGATGCATCGACTCGCGGTTACTCCACATAGTGGTGGTAATCGACGTTCCCACCGAGCCTGCAAAGGTACGCATAAAGTTCGACAGGCTGGAGGCAGCGGCCATGCGCTCCGGCGGCAGTCCCGACAGCGTAATGGTGGTCAGCGGCATAAAGAAGCAGGCCACGGCAAAGCCCTGAATAAACTGCGGCCAGGCTGAGGCACCAAAGTCCATTCCCGGTTCAAACGTATACGCGCGCCAGTAGAAGCAGACGGCATACATAATGAAGCTGAACGTGACCAGCCGTCGCATGTCGAGCTTATGGGCAAAGCGTCCGATGATCGGCGACAGGATCACCGGCAAAATGCCCACCGGCGCAGACGCCAGACCGGCCCAGGTTGCGGTGTAGCCGTAGACCTCCTGCAGCAGCTGCGGCAACAGAACAATCGAGCCGAAGTAGAGCATATAAGCCAGACTGATCGACAGGCAGCCAATGGTGAAGTTGCGCGACTTAAACAGCGACAGATCTATGATCGGGTGATCGTCAGTCAGCTCCCACACCAGCAGGACTGACAGCGCAATCACGGCCACTACCCCGAGCACGATGATCTCGGACGAGTTAAACCAGTCGAGCTCCTTTCCGCGATCCAGCATCACCTGCAAACAGCCGATCCCCACCACCAGCAGCACCAGCCCGACCATATCGATCCGCCGGATTTCGGTTTTGGTTTCCCGGCCGCGCAGGGTTTGCAGCGTCAGTATTACCACCGCCACACCAATGGGCACGTTGATAAAGAAGATCCAGCCCCAGTGATAGTTATCGCTGATCCAGCCGCCCAGTATCGGGCCACAGATCGGGGCGACGATCACCGTCATCGCCCACAGCGACAGCGCAACACTGCGCTTGGCGGGCGGATAGTTGTTGAGCAGCAGACTTTGCGACAGCGGGATCAATGGACCCGCGACGATCCCCTGAATGACGCGGAAGAAGATCAGCATCTCCAGGCTGTCTGACATGCCGCATGCCCAGGAGGCGATAGCAAACAGAATGGTCGACCAGGTAAAGAGCTTCACTTCACCGATGCGTTTTGCCAGCCAGCCGGTCAGCGGGATCGAGATCGCATTGGCCACACCAAACGAGGTGATCACCCAGGTTCCCTGGGAGTTCGACGCCCCCAGATTACCTGCAATCGTGGGGATAGCCACGTTGGCGATGGTCGAGTCCAGAACCTGCATGAACGTCGCCAGCGATAGCGCAATGGTCATCAGGACCAGCGGCATTCCTTCAAGCGGTTTTTGTGCCATTACAGCCTCCGCGTCATCATCCGGCGTTGGCGCGGACGATATCGGTGATCAGCTGATTGACCGGCGCAAGGTCAATCGCCAGTGCGTTGCTGCTGTAAGCGGCTTGCTGACGGGCGCTGGTGGCCAGCGCGCTGCCCTCTTTGCTGGTGGTATCGATTTTAACCAGCGTTGAGAGGCCAATACGCAGCGGATGTCTGGCGATATCTTCCTGATTCAGTTCGATACGAACTGGCAGGCGCTGAACCACTTTGATCCAGTTACCGGTGGCATTCTGTGCCGGCAACAGTGAGAAGGCGCTGCCGGTGCCCATATCCAGTCCTGCAACTTTGCCCTGATAAACCACTTCGTCACCGTAGATGTCGGCAACTACGGTGACAGGCTGACCAATACGAACGCCAGCCAGCTGGGTCTCTTTAAAGTTGGCATCGACCCACAGATTCGTTGCAGGCACGACGGCGAGCAGCGGGGTGCTGGTGGAGATTTGCGAACCGACCTGGACGCTGCGACGGGAGACAAAACCATCCATCGGGCTACGGATTTCGGTGCGCTGCAGCGCCAGCCAGGCGTCACGCAGCTCAGCCGCGCTCTGTTGCACGGCAGGCTGATTTTCCAGTGAGGTGTTGAGGATCATCGCCTGATTCGCATTGTATTGCTGAATCGCCACGTCCAGTTGTGCTTTGGCCGTCGCGACGGCATCGCGGGCGTGCTGCAACTCTTCACGGCCAATCAGATTAGCCGCGCCTAACGGCTCACGGCGTTTCAGGTCGGCCTGTGCCTGCGCCAGAGCGGTCTGTTGCAAGGTAATGCTGGCCTGATACTGTTTGCCATTAATCATCAGCTGATGCGTCTGACGCACGCTGGTGGCGAGTGCCGTCTGCGCTTTTTCAAACGCCTGCTCCGCATCCGTCTTATCCAGTGAAACCAGCACATCGCCTTTTTTGACGAAATCGGTATCTTCAAACCAGACTTTATTCACGCTACCGGAGACCTGTGCCATCACCTGCACCTGGTTACCCGCAACGTAGGCGTCATCCGTTTCCTGAAAATGGCGCAGGACCAGGAACCAGTAAACTCCCCAGGCAATACCAATCAGCACAAAGATCAGCGCCAGCACGATGAGCACACTTTTGCGCTTCTTCTTTTTGTTGGCTGACGGTTGCGGGCTTTGTGCTTCTGCCGTTGCACTCATGTCTTTCTCCACGTTTTCCATTTAGTCGGGCGGCAGAAATCCCTTTTCGCCAGCGCCCGAGTCGAAAAAGCCAGCGACTGAGCGCTGGCCAGATAAAAAAGGAAATTAAAATAACGATTCCGACAGGTGATTGTGTCGCACTTATTGCTATTAGCGGGAAAGCGAGGCGATCAGCTGATCTTCATCCATTTTATCAAGACGATTAAGTAGCTTACGGGTGATGCCTTCCAGCTGTGACTTCTCATCGACGGAGAGCGACGACCAGAGGTACTGCAGGCTCTGATGCTGAGGTGGCAGCAGCTGACGCAGGAACTCCATCCCTTTATCGGTCAGATGCAGGTGCAGGCAGCGACGGTCGTGATCGCTTTCACGACGCTCAATCCAGCCGCGCTTTTCCAGCTCATCAGCAATGCGCGTGGCATTGGTGCGTGAAGAGCCAAGGGCAGAGCTGAGCTCAGAGGGCTGAATACTATGGTTTTCCTGTGCATCCAGCGTAATCAACGCCATGAACAGGGTTTCATTAATACCCTGTGCTTTCAGCATCTTATTGCGGTTGTCCAGCAGTTTACCCTGCATATGCATACAGAGACGCGTCAGAATAATTTCCTGCAACGGAAAATCCTTATGGCGATTGGCACGGATGTTTAGCATCTGCTCAATGGGAGTAAACGAACTTTCCATTAAAAAAAACCTCACTAATTGCAACTTGTATAATAACTATGGTGACAGGATAAGCGTAGTCACTTTTTGGCAGGTGATCGCTGACAGAATCACTATTCACCATCAAAGGTATTCCAGGCCATTCCCTGGCCCTGGGTCAAAAACCCGTACGTCCGGCGGCAGCCGCTGTGCCGGAACGTGATCAAAAAGGGGGCAAATTTAATAATATCGCGGGGAAAAATAACTGAAGTGAATAGGTTTGCTACTAACCATAACAAACCTAACCATTTGTGACCAGACGCAATGCGCTGTCCGGCCAGGCTTCAGTTGATTTTTTCCGGCTCAAAGCGCGATCCGGTTGCCCAAATCAGCAGATTAACCACAGTCAGCAGCGCGCCAGCGCCACAGACGCCATACCAGCCCCAAAGATGGTAAGCGGTCGCGGAGAGCAGTGAGCCGGCCGCGCCACCCATAAAGTAGCTGGTCATGTAACCGGCATTAAGACGGTTCCGCGCCTCCGGCATCTGCGCGTAGATCACGCTTTGATTGGTGATATGGACGGCCTGTACCGCCAGATCCAGCAGCAGGATGCCGACGATCAGCGGCGCAAGCTGCTCCGCGCCCCACGCAATGGCAGCCCACGACAGCAGCATAAGCAGCAGGCCCAGTTGGGTGGTCAGCTTCGCTTTACCCTTGTCAGCCAGCGCGCCCGCCTGACGTGCGGCCAGCGCACCCGCGGCACCGACCAGCCCCAGCAAGCCAATCTCGCCCTCTGAGAAGTGATAGGGCGCCCCGGCGAGCAGAAAGGCCATTGAGGTCCACAGCAGGCTGAAATTAGCAAAGGAGAGGCAGCCGGTCCAGGCGCGGGTGCGGAGCACCCGATTACCGGCATACAGGCGAAAAATGGAGGCCAGCAGTTGCGGATAGCTCATGGGCACGGACTGTTTCACGCGCGGCAGCGATCGCCACAGCGCCAGGGCCATCACCACCATCAGCAGGCTGGCAGTCCAGTAGACGGTACGCCAGCCGCCAAGCTGCGCCAGGCCGCCTGCCACGGTGCGCGCCAGCAGAATCCCCAGCAGCAAACCGCTCATTACCGTTCCCACTATTTTGCCGCGCCGCTCCGGCTCTGCCAGCGTGG
>Ga0308156_1003024_pt1 | contig 13549 bp, 4 predicted proteins | sample PhyAR2_FD_201041 | JGI IMG/M metagenome (GOLD analysis project Ga0308156, IMG submission 201041) | Phyllosphere microbial communities from UC Gill Tract Community Farm, Albany, California, United States - DLSL A.R2 | ecosystem: Host-associated > Plants > Phyllosphere > Unclassified | place: USA... | reverse complement strand
GATCGGTCCTACAACCGCAGCGTTCACTTTCAGGATACCCAAGGAAAAATATATTACGGCGGACGGCAGGGGATTACTTCATTTTTTCCTGAAAAGATACAGCTGCAGACCTATCCACATCCGGTACTCATTACCAATCTGTATGTCAAGAACCAGCCCATTAAGCCTGGCATGGCACCCAGCGGAAGCGTAATCTATAAGGATGACTTGATCGCTGCAAACGAATTTTACTTCCATAGCAACGACGACAGTTTCACTTTTGAATTGTCCACAATGGATTTTAACAGTCCAGAAAATGTACATTATGAATACCGCATTAAAGGCATCAATAAGAGCTGGAATGCGACGCTTCCGGGAGTGAACCTGATCACGTACAACAACCTTTCTTCCGGGGAGCATGAATTGGAAATACGCGCCTGTAAATTTGGCATCCATTCACCAAGCTTAATGGTAACGCTGCATATCCAGCCGCCCTGGTATTTAAGTGGAATGGCTTACTTCGTTTATATCCTACTTGCGACCGGTATTCTATTCCTAATCAGTAAGTATCTGCATGAGCGTCGGCTCGAGCGTCTGCATGCTTTCCGGTTACAGCTTTTTACGGATGTATCGCACGAGATCCGATCGCCGCTGACGCTAGTTATGAGTCCAATCGATAAGCTCATGAAAAATGCAGCAGATCCGCAAACCCGATCCACGCTGCAGAACATGAATCGCAATGCACAGCGCATCCTTAGTCTAGTCAATCAGTTGCTTGATATCCGAAAGCTGGAAAGCGGGCACATGAATCTCAAATTTTGCGAAATCAATGCGGTAGATTATGTCAAGCAGATGATCGGCATTTTTGAGGATCAGGCCCTTAGTCATCAGATCCAGCTATCCGTACACAGCGATGCCGACGATATTCCAATTTGGATAGACGTCAACAGCTTTGAAAAAATACTGCATAATGTGATCTCCAACGCGTTTAAATTTACGCCGAGTGGTGGTCACATTGCGGTTTCCTTAGCCGTTCAACAACGGGGAAAGGGAAGTGAAATCTTAGAACTTGTTGTCAGTGATACGGGTAGTGGCATCGCCAAAAGCGATCTTCGCCATGTTTTTAAACGGTACTACCAGTCTGCTGCGCATAGCACTTATCAGCGGCAGGGTTCGGGCATTGGTCTACATCTCACCAAAGTGCTGGTTGAACTGCACGGTGGACAGATACATGCCGAAAATAGAATGGACTGCAGCGGCAGCCTTTTTGTAATCCGTCTTCCGATGGGCAACAAGCATCTGCGGCAGAAAGATCTTGCTCCTGTGAGACCAACTGATGCGTTGACGATAAAACACGAGAGCCGCCCAGTTTCAGCAACTAACCTACATCCAAAGAACGATTATCAAAAAACAGGCTATAAAGTTCTTGTCATTGACGACGATCGCGACATTCTCCACTATCTGCATCAGGAACTTTCACCATCCTATAAAGTGCTGCTTGCCGAAAATGGTGGCGAGGGGTTTCAAATCGCCCTTGCTGAGCAGCCCGACCTGATTATTTCCGACGTTGCCATGCCATTAATGGACGGCTATACGTTGGTCAAAAAGCTCAAAGGCAATAGCACGACCAACCATATTCCTGTGGTGTTACTGACGGCCAAAACCAATCAGGAAGACCGTTTGGAAGGCATTGGTCGCGGCGCAGATGCCTACCTGACAAAGCCTTTTATGGTGGATGAGCTTCATCTTGTTGTACACAATCTCATCAAAAACCGCATGAAGGTTAAAGGAAAGTTTTCGGGCGCGCAGCAGCAGGAAGGTAAGGTAAAAACCATCAGCTTTAAGTCTAGCGATGAGCAGCTGATGGAACGTATTGTTAAAACGGTAAACCAATACCTGGAGAATTCGGAGTTCAATGTGCAGTTTCTAGCCGATAAGGTAGGGTTGAGCCGTGTACAGCTGCACCGTAAGGTGAAATCGCTGACGGGTATTTCGACCGGTGAATTTATTCGTAATATCCGGTTACAGCAAGCTCAAAAGCTGCTGCTGGAGAAAAAAATGAATATCTCTCAGGTAGCTTATTCGCTCGGATTTACCAATCAGACGCATTTCACTACGCTATTCAAAAAGATGTATGGGTTGAGCCCCACCGAATACATTCAGCGGCACAGCTTTAAGGAAAATTAAAAATAGGAAGTGATCCTGGTGTCGTGTTTGTTCGTTTCTTAAAAGGATTTCATATTTTTGTTATCAACTAAGGAAACGAAACACGTGACCAATTTTCGCATCTATCTATTTTTGTACCTATTCACAGTTGTCGCTCCCATCCAAATTAAGGGACAGGACTTCCGTGTTACTCCCTTAAAAATAAACGAAAATCTTCCATCGCTGACAGTCAACAGGACTTACCAGGATAGTAATGGATTCATTTGGTTTGCGACTCAAGGCGGACTTTGCCGTTATGATGGCAATCAATTGCTCAATATCAATCCTGAAGCCCTGCTCGGGGAAGCTGCGATCAGCAATAATATCCGCGCCTTGACCGAAATGGACCATATATTACTTGTCGGTACGGAAAAGGGTTTATGTAAAATCGACAAAGCAACTTGCCGGATCGAAAAGATCGCCTGTCCGCAGCTTCTTGGACAGTATGTTAATGCTATTCTCATCGACAACAAGCATCGTATCTGGCTTGGAACGCGTAGCGGCATTTATGTACTCGATAAAAATTTTAACGTCCAGCAGCACTATCATGTGGATTCAAAATATTCTCCGCTGCCCGGTAATACAGTCAGCTCGCTCTATCAAGATCGAAACGGTGTAATTTGGGCTTGCCTCTGGGAAAGGGGATTCGTTCGGCTAGATCAGAACAGCAATCGTTTTATTTCATTGCCCAAGATAGGTATCAGGAATAATCCATTTAAAATTTATCAAGATAAGAATAGGCGCTATTGGGTCTGTACCTGGGGAGATGGACTGTATACTTTTGATCCGAATACAGGTGGCACGCGTACTGATACCTATCAGAAAATACCGCTTAAGAACGACGCGGGACAGCCTGAGAAAATATTTTACAACATCTTGCAGGATAATTTCAACGGCGATATCTGGACTTTATCTTTTTCGGGAATATCTTGTTTCAGAACGATGAAAAACGGTGAGATTAGGGAAATAAATATTAAACCTTTTTTCGATCAGACAGCCAATATTTTCAGTGATTTATATCTCGATCGAAAAGGGTCGATATGGTTAGGAATATTCGATGAGGGAATGAGTACCATTGATTTTACACTATCAGGCATCAGCAACTACCATCTACCCTATATCAAACAGCGTTATCGTATCGCTCCAAAAATCACCATGTTAAACCAAGGTGACCAAGAGGATATCTTATGGTTCAATCAAGACCGACTGGGTCTGGGTTCCTTAAATCTCCGTACGAAGGAAATCATCATGTATAGTGAGCAACCGGACCTGTCCGACAATTTCGCCATTAAAGATGCCAGTTCGGTAATAGATTTTGGGAATGAACTCTGGTTATCTGGTGCATATGACCGAAAAATTTCAGTTTTCAACAAAACAGGCAGTGCTCTCACCAATACGGGCACCATTCAATTAACCGATTATGATCCTAAAATCGGTACACCCAATGATCTATTCCGGGATCGCAAAGGAATTATCTGGGTACTGACCAGTAACGGTATTTTGCAAAAGAAAAACCCATCCAGCGATTTTGAGCCTGTAAAAGAAATTCAAGCTGCTGTATCCGCAGCTGCGGAATCGGATAATGAAATGATCTGGTTTTGCACCAAAGATCAAGGCGTGTTCGGTTACGACCGCAAAAAAGCTAGGGTCGTCACTGTGCTCAATTCGTCTACGCCCCAATTAAATTCGTCCAGCATACAGGCGATCGCGATGGACAAATATAATTTTTTATGGTTAGCCACTCTGGACGGAAGATTATTGCGTTACAATCCCAAGACAAAAATCTTTCAACAGTTTTTGCGTAATTATTTTTCCCGGCAGCTTCAGGTATTAAACCTCTACTGGTTTGACAATTTTTTATGGATAACAACTGCCCGTTCCATTTTCCGATTTGATCCGGAAAAGCAGGTTATGGAGGAGTATTCTGCTAAAGATGGTGTCAGTGTAAAAATTTTTTCCCCACTGGCAATAACTGAGAATAATCAGCGCCATACATTATTTTTTGCAGGAAATAATGGTATTGTGGGCATATCCTCAAAAGAATCACGAAAGCAAAAGAGATTAAAGGTATTCATTACCGACTTAAAAATCAACAACCAGTCCATTTTTGAATTAAGTGATCCATCAAAAATGGATTTCGATAAACTCAATCTGGTATTAAATCCATCCGAAGAACAGCTAGAGATCAATTTTTCGGCATTACAATATCGTTCGCCGGAAAAAACAAGATTTGCTTATAAGCTGGAAGGGATTGATAAAGACTGGGTGAGTGTTTCGGGATCCCGACCTTTTGCTACGTACCATAATCTCCCCAAAGGAGCGTATACATTTATGGTAAAAGTGCTTGATACCTCCAACAATTCAGCCAGTGAAATTACGAAAATATCCATTAGAAAAAGGGCTGCTTTCTATGAGAGCAATATCGCCTATGCCGTGTATGTTATCCTGGTGTTGCTTATTATCTATTTGGTCGGCCGTTTCTTCTACAGTAAAATAAAATTAAAACAAGAGCTTAAAATTGCGCAGATCGAAAAAGATAAGCTGGATGAACTTACCAATTCCAAAATTAATTATTTTACAAATATCTCTCACGAAATACTTACCCCACTGACCATTTTATTCTGTTTAGTGGATGATATAGAACAGGTAACAAAAAACAGATACGTTCAATTGGATCGTATGCGGTCCAATCTTGACCGCCTCAGAAGACTCTTGCAGCAGGTGCTTGATTTTCGGAAAACGGAACGTCGCACCATGGATTTAAAGGTTGCCTATGGTCATCTAACACAATTTGTTGATCACTTGTGCATTACTTATTTTTATCCACTTGCGGAGAAAAATAAGATAACATTCAACATAACGCACCACCAACCAATTGAAGGAGCATATTTTGATGCGGATAAACTGGATAAAATCCTATTTAACCTTTTGTCAAATGCCTTTAAGTATACCGATGTGGGAGGAAGTATCGAAGTCATTACCCGGCTTGAAAAGGAGCTCGGGAAAAATGTATTGGTGATTGATGTGCAGGATGACGGGACAGGAATACCCAGTGAAGAACTAAGTAAAATATTCGTCCAGTTTTATACCAATAGTGCAACCAGAAAAAAAGGTAGCAACGGTATAGGACTGGCCTTATCGCAAGAATTGGCACACCTACATCATGGAACACTTACTGTAAAGAGCGAATTGGGCGTAGGATCCTGCTTCACACTGCGCGTCCCCATTGATTTGGAAAGTTATCCCCCATCTGAACGCACGCATTTGGATATGACTTTGATCGAGCATACCAAACCAGCTCTCGTACATCAGGAGGTTGAAAATACCGAGAATCCAACATTAAAAAAGAAAGCGCTTTCACTCCTTATTGTGGAGGACAATGATGATCTCAGGGAGTCAATTCAACGCATTCTTTCGCAAACCTATCATGTTCTAACAGCAACAAATGGCTTGGAAGCATTAGCCTTATTATCTGACCAAGATGTTGACATTATTGTATCTGATGTTATGATGCCTAAAATGGACGGTTGGGAACTTTGCCGAAAACTGAAGAAAGACATTGAAAAGAACCATATTCCCATCATTCTTTTGACCGCGAAGATCAGTTTAGAAGATCGGGTAGATTCGTACAATGTCGGTGCTGATGGCTATATTTCAAAACCCTTTGAAATTAAGCTGTTGGAGGCCAGAATTAATAGTTTTGTCATTAACAAGCGGACCCGCCAAGAAGCTTTCAAAGCCGAACCCAAGATTGATATATCTAAACTGGAATATCCAACTGTGGATGAACAGTTTCTCGAGAAAACCATTAAAGCTATTGAGGAGCATATGTCTGACAGCACTTTGGAGATAGGTCCTTTGGCAGCAATCTTAGGACTATCGAAGTCCACACTCAATCGAAAAATAAAAAACCTGCTCGATCTTTCGACCAGTAAGCTTATTAAAAATGTGCGCTTAAAACATGCATATCAAATGCTAGAAAATGATAAAAGCATCTCCATCTCAGAAGTATCCTATGCTGTGGGATTTAGTGACTCCCGATATTTTGCCACATCGTTTAAACAACAATTTGGCATTACCCCTACCGATTTACAAAAGGGTATTAAACATTGATGCTCCAAGAATTAACAATTGGTATAGAAATTAAGACTTGGACGGGGTTAATACAAATGATTCCGGGAAACAGCTTCAGCAACAATTTTGCGATGGCATTTCCCGGAATGATCTGTTCCAATTAGTTCGTAGGAGACTGTCCAGCCACAGTAGGCCAGCCCGGATTTTGATAGATTATAGAATTTTCAACAGACCCGTCGGTCGATGTCAATTGAAAATGTTCTACGGCGATCGGCGAAAGGTAATGTGCCATGACGAATTTTGCTCCGGCATAAGAGAGCGCACTACTTTTTATTTCCAATGGTCTCAGATATACGCTTAAAGCAGGGTCCGATACCACAGCCTTGTCATTGGTAGCACCATAAATCAATTGACCGGCGGTATACCAGCTTTTCATTGGTCCCCATAATTTAAATCCTTCAAAGTGGTATGGAGTCGTGATTAATTGATCCATCGCTCTCCAGCGTTTTAGATCCATTAGGCGCAGTCCTTCCGCCATCAATTCATTCCGACGCTCTCTGCGGATATTATACAGCGTTGCATTCACCTGGATACCTGCGGAATAACTTCCCCAATCCAACTTTTCTTTGGTCATATCTGTTGCACCTATGGTCTTATCGATATCCGTAGATACTTTGGCACGCTCTCTCAATTTTGCCCAATAGTTACGCGCGGTATTATCTAAATTTCCATTACGTTCGTAGGCAGCTTCAATATAATTTAAATAAGCTTCACTGGCGCGGAATGTCACACTGCCCGTATACGCCTGTCCGTTATTAGTCTGCTGGCCATCGTATGAAATTCCTTTGCGGATTGTATACCCAGTGGTATAGCGCGTTTCCCAGCTCGAATCGTAAATTCTAGGCACCGGTTCAACGGCGGTTCCATGCGATCCCACTGTTGTGTTGACCAATACATTGCGTTGTCCAGGCTCTTTAAGGAATAACTGCAGTCTGTCATCTCTGTCTTTTCGCACATCAGCAATGTAATCATCGCCATGGTAACCGCTACCCGCGGCATAAATTGGCAGACCATTGCCCATCAAGAAACTTTCGACCATACCCCTAGTCATGCCTACTGCATAGTTTCCGCTCTGCGCGTACACGGGTACGTTGTGTGTGACAAGAGAAAGATTGTATTGCCGCCATAAAAGTACTTCACTATATCCGGACATATCCACTGCGCCAAACATACTGAAATACGGATTTTCATTGTTTGGCGATTCGATAATTCCACTATTTTCAACCAAAAGAATGTTGTCTGCTACAGTTTTCGCGGCACCCATTGCCTGATCTAAAAAATAGTTTATTTCATTATCAATGCTTCCGAGCGGGTAATTGTAATTTGCCGTGAAAGCCTTGTTTTTACCTGGCCAATTCGGGCCATTAGGGACAAAGGCCGTTCCTTTGAAATATTTTAACCATGTACCCTCGTACAAAGCAACGCGCGATTTCATCAGCAGGGCAACATTTTTGGAAATACGTTGTTTTTTCCCGTCAGGAGATGCACTTTTTAAAAGCGTAATAGCCGAATCCAGATCAGACAGTATAAAACGTGCCACCTCATTTCGAGGCGAGCGCATGCTTGCATTAATCAAGGCCTGTTTGTCGCCGTCGTTATAAACATCTTTTACGATCGGAAAATCCCCGAGATTCTGAAGCTTATTAAAATACTCATAGGCCCTTAAAAAATACGCTTCGCCGATGTAATGCGCAACATTTTCGGAATTTCCGAGGATCTGGTTGTTTTTCCATTTAGGCAGCACATTTTTGAGGAAATAATTCATTTGATAGATATTCTCAAACTTCCAATCCCCATCTTTTGCATCGACACGCCACTGTCCGGGATTATACCGGTTGTCAAAGGTGGGGTTGATCATATTGTCCGAATTGGCATCGATACCAAATGTTCCAAAGTTCCAGTTTGCATGCGAAGGAAGCAGGCCTGCATAGCGGCCAACGGTGTAAGCGGCCAGCTGAGATTCCTCATTCAGGTAAGCTTCCGGTACGATTTGAGAGGGCGGCGTAATATCCAAATATTTATTACAAGAAGCTGTCGCTGCGATCAGTACCGCTCCCAAAAAGAATTTTATCGTTGTTGTATTTAATTTCATGGTATTAATTATTAAAATGTAGCACTTAAACCTGCAGACCAAACTTTAGTTAATGGATAGACCGTTCCGTTGCTGCCGCCATCAATTGTTTCAGGATCATACATGCCCGCAACTTTGGAGCCTGTCCATACATTCTCACCGGAGATATAAACTCTAAGTTTTGAAATTCCAAAGCGCTTTGTTGTCTCCATTGGAACAGTATAACCGACCTGAATATTTTTGATGCGGATATACGCTGCGTTTTGTAAATATCGGGTTTGTGCTTGCTGATTTTTATCGGTACCAAATATCGGACGTGCATAGTAAGCATCCAGATTTTCACCAAGCGCATTATCGGCTGTCCGGAAATAATCTTCATGCTCTTTCAGCCCTGTTGACCACCACTTATTACTTGTAGCTCCCCAAAAGTAGTATCCCCCCTGCCAGTAATCACGTTTCATGACACCTTGTAAGAATAGACTGAAGTCAAAGTTCTTATAATCACCATTGAAGTTGAAACCAAACGAATAGCGCGGTGTACTATTTCCGATGATGCTTCGGTCTCCCGGATTACTTTCGGTACTGCTTCCAGATCCGATTTTTCCATCGCCATTTAAATCTTTGTACATGATATCGCCCGCACCCCATTGGCTTCCAAGGTCATTTTGCCCGCCATTCGGCAACGATGCCAGGTGGGCATCCATTTCTTGCTGCGATTTTGCGATGCCAATGGTTGTATATCCCCAAATTTCTCCCAGACGCTGCCCTGTCCGGTAGGTATCTTCATCGAGACTTCCGGTCTTATTCGGATAATTGGTCACTGTTGTACTATAATCCGACACTAAGAATTTGGTACTGTAGCGAAATCCGCCCTCGGTCCTATCGGTCCAGCCAATGGTCGCTTCAAATCCTTTTGTCTCCAAATCGGTATTATTGGTTTGTGGCACCTGCGTTCCCAAAACGGCAGGCAACTGTGGTGCCGGTCCCACCATATCAAGCGTTTTACGTTTAAATACTTCAAATGAACCCGTTAAACGGTTATTCAATAGCCCAAAATCTATTCCCGCATTCAGCGTGTTGATCGATTCCCAGGTTAAGGTCGAACTCACCAACCCTGCTGCGCTAGCAGTATTGGGCCGCGTATTGTTGATCAGCCAGGCTCCGTTGGTAATGCCGACCGGTAATAGTACATACGTTGGATACCAGTCTGTGGTATTCTGATTGCCCAACTCCCCATACGAGGCCCTTAATTTCAAATAGTTGACAAAGGAAACATTATCCGTAAAGAACTTTTCTTTGGAGATGTTCCAGCCTGCAGAAACGGATGGGAACCAGCCCCAGCGGCTATCTGCTCTAAAACGCGACGAGCCATCATAGCGTAAGTTACCTTCTATTAGATATTTATCCGCATAATCGTAATTGATACGTCCAAAAAATCCGGCATTGGCCCAGTTCTGATATTGCCCTGTCACCGTTGGCACGGTAGGTTTTCCATCATAATCTGTGCTAGAGGTCAGATTAAGAACAGGCTGGCCGGGAACCAAAATGCCATCACGCTGTGCCGATAGATCGCGGTAAGCGGTATTTTCAACCTGAAAACCGACCATTGTTTTAAAATGATGATCTCCTATACGTTTATCATATTCTGAATGGGCACTAATGTTATAATAATTTTCTTTCCACGCGTATTCATACACATTGGAGTTGCTTTTGTACACATAAGGCTCGCCCTTCACATCATAGTTGTACAATTTTTGAGAATCCCAATGGCGGAATTGCGTCGTCGTACGATAATTGATGTTAGCAATTGTTTTCCAGCCGCGGATAGGTTCCAAGGTCAATTGCAATTGCTGATAAATATAGTCTTTGGTTGATTTGTCCGTACCACCGTCACGCATACCCAGTGCTGGCGACGGCGAACTGTATAAATGTCCATTCGGATCATAGAGCGGCAGCGTTGGCCATCCTTGGCGACCAAGATCGTCATAAAAGGAATTTGTCAGTGCGGCTGGTCTTTGATAATCCTCGCGAACGAGACGCGCATTATATCCGACGGTTAAAATATCGGACAATTTGGAATTTATCTTTGCCGAAATCGCGTATCGATCATAATGGTCGGTATTGAAGGCCATCATGCCCTGCTGCTTCATAAAATTTCCCGACAGGTAATACGTTGTTTTTTCAGATCCACCGTTAATACTTAAATTGTGCTCTTGTGCAAATGCGCGGTCTTTATACATGGTATCGAACCAATCTACATTATCGTTGCCATAGGCATAACCATCTGCCCAGCGAGATGGGTTGTTTGGATTTGGTATGATAGAGGCCGAGATGACGCCATTTTTGTAATCTAAAATACGTTTCAAATCATCTGCACTGAATTCACCCTGGCTTCCAAAATTTTCGTCTGCCTGGTTAAAATAATTGGCAAAAGTCCAGGAGTCCATCATTTTCGGCAACAGTGTTGGCGCATTGATGCGAAAACTATTGTTGTAATTTGTCGTTGTTTTGCCCGACTTACCTGATTTTGTGGTCACTAAAATAACACCAAAAGCTGCCCGTGAACCATAAATTGACGCAGCGCCAGCATCTTTAAGCACCGAAATATTTTCAATATCCTGCGGATTTAATGCCGACAATGAGCCCTCAGAACCATCGATCAGGATCAATGGAGACGATGAAGACGTACCGATGGTACCCGTACCACGAATATTTATAGTGGGATTACTTTCCAGTGTTCCACTGTTTTGGGAGATATTGAGCCCGGGAGCCAATCCCTGCAATGCCTGAATCGCATTTCTAACCGGTCTATTTTCCAATTGTTTCGAATCGACTACAGCTACAGATCCCGTCAAGTTTTCGCGCTTTTGTGTACCGAAACCGACCACCACGACTTCCTCCAATTGAGAAAATCCGGATTTGAGCACAACATCAATCTGCGTTCTACCTGCGATAGAGACCTCCTGACTATCGTATCCCACCATGGAAAATACAAGTACTGCATTCGCATCGTTCACGTTAATCTTGAACGCTCCGTTTTGGTCGGTTTTCGTTCCCAGATCAGATCCTTTTACCTTTACAGATACGCCCGAGAGCCGCTCATTATCCGCTGAAACTGTACCACTGATTGTTATTTGGTTTAATTTTCCTCCTGTTTTCAACACGGCAAATGTTGGATCAGTCGCGTAAGGCATTGCTTTTACGGTGGCATTAAATGACACGGCTAACAATGCAATCATTTTCCACGTCACCATGCCTTTATATTTGGCGTGGATGACATCCTTTTCAACATAATTTCTGTTCATTTTTTATAGTTTAATAGTGATTAGTCGATTATTCAGTTGTAATTGCCGGAAAGGCAGCCGCTGTAAAAGCGCCATATAGCTATCCGAAAACTTTAGAACTACAGAATGATCAGGTGTTATTTTTTGTTGGTTATTCCAATTCTTCAAAGGAGTCAGTTATTATATTGCTCAACGATCTTATGAGATTTATAAAACAGAACTGTGTGATTCCTTTTAAAAAAATGGTATTCCAAAATTAGGGGGAATGGGAGAATTGGATGTTCAAATTCGATGCAAAATTGTTCAAATTTTAATGTCTAGGCCTTTAAAATAGCTATTTTACCCAACTATCCTGTGGCATCATCCAGAAAGTATGACGGTAGTTAAGCAATCCAGTTGGCGCCATTGGAATGAAACCCCCGGAACAAAAATTTGCATAAAACAGTTAGGCATTAAAAATCGAGCGGGACCTTTTATTGCAAATAATCACAAATTTATCTAAGTTTGTCGTCACCTACTACGACTAACGTGAATCTTAAAAATGAGATCGAATCTAAATATATCCTTCAGCGCCTACAGCAGGGTGACAGGCAGGTGTTCGACCTTGTTTTTAAATCTTATTGGGATCCCCTATTAATTTATCTGTCCAAACTGGTGAAAGACCAGACCGATGCTGAGGATCTTTTACAGAATATTTTTGTCAACCTCTGGAATAAGACACAATCGTCCGAAATACAGGATATTCACGGCTGGTTATACGGGGCTGCCCGCAAGAGCGCTCTTTTCTATCACCGAACCCAAGGCAATCAAAAAAAGCTGATTGCGTCTATTTTGGAATATATTGAAGTAACCGGATTTTCGTTGAGTGACCAGCAGCAAGGTAAGGAGCTTCAGCAGATTATTGATCGTGAAATTGAACGGCTCCCAGCAAAAATGAAAGAGGTATTTCTATTGAGCCGACAGGAACAACTTAGTTATAAGGAAATTGCAGAACGTCTCGACATCTCTGACCAAACGGTCAAAAAACAGATCAGCAACGCACTGAACATTCTGAGAAACAACCTCAAGAAACAAGGTCTCTATTCGCTTCTTCTCCTCCTTCTCATCGATTTAAAATAAATTTCATCCTTTTTTAATATTTATCTACCACCAAATACGTTTTGGTGCAACTATACTATAAACAATGGCGCTCATGGAACAGAAAAACATTGCAGAAATCTTATTGAAATACGAACTCGGCATCAGTTCAGCGGCGGAAAACCAGCTGATAGAATCGTGGTACGAATCGCAGCAAGCTGTGGAATGGGAACTAGACGGCGCCGCCCAGGAAGACCGAAAAAATGCCATACTCCTACAAATCCAGGAGCAGCTTGATGCAAAACCAGCTTCGCGTAGGCCATTGTACCGGAGAGCCGCTTGGATCAGCGCTGCAGCTGCCGTCCTGCTGATTGCTTTTGCTTTACTCTTTATCCCGCGTGGACAGTCGCATCGCGATACTCTAGCCGCGATAGATCAATTCAAACCCGGACAAGAAAAGGCCATCCTGAAATTGGAAGACGGATCAAGCATCGCACTCAACGGAGGCAAATCGGGTGTTAAGATCGTCAACGGTACGGCTGTCTATTTAGATGGATCGCCTGTGAGCGACACGGAATTGCAATCGCGCGAACTGATTGTTGAAGTTCCCAAAGGTGGTCAATATCAGGTCAACCTGCCCGATGGGAGTAAAGTATGGCTGAACGCTGCTTCGACACTCACCTATCCAATGCAATTTTCTGCCGCCAAGCGGGAAGTCTCGTTAATAGGAGAAGCCTATTTTGAAGTAAGCAAAAATCCACATCAACCCTTTATCGTAAAATCCAGAAATCAAGAAGTC
>Ga0308156_1003018_pt1 | contig 13594 bp, 8 predicted proteins | sample PhyAR2_FD_201041 | JGI IMG/M metagenome (GOLD analysis project Ga0308156, IMG submission 201041) | Phyllosphere microbial communities from UC Gill Tract Community Farm, Albany, California, United States - DLSL A.R2 | ecosystem: Host-associated > Plants > Phyllosphere > Unclassified | place: USA... | reverse complement strand
CGCGAGTTCAGGCGAAGGCGAATGGCCGGCGGCCAGGATGACGAAGGCCTTGGGCACATTCAGGCGCAGGGGGTCGGGGCTGGGCACCACCGCCACCTCCATCACCGCCGGGTGCTCGATCAGGGCGCTCTCCAGTTCGAAGGGGCTGATGCGGTAGTCCGCCGACTTGAAGACGTCATCGGCGCGGCCGACGAAGGTGATGTAGCCCTCGGCGTCGCGCACCGCGGTATCGCCGGTGCGGTAGTGACCGTCGCGCATCACCTCGGCGGTCTTTTCCGGACTGTCTTCGTAGCCCAGCATCAGCCCGGCCGGCCGCGGTTGCAGGGACAGGGCCACCTCGCCGTCGTCGCCCGGTCGGCCATCGGCATCCAGCAATTCGACGTGGCACCCGGGCAGCGGACGACCCATGGAGCCCGGCTTGAGCGACTGTCCGGGGGTGTTGCCCACCAGCGCGGTGGTTTCCGACTGGCCGAAGCCGTCTCTCAGGGTCAGCCCCCAGGCCGCCTGCAGGCTGTCGATGATCTCGGGATTGAGCGGCTCGCCCGCGCCGACCAGCTCGCGCAGGTCGAGTCGATCGCGATAGGCGGCAAGGTCCTCCTGGATCAGCATCCGCCATACCGTGGGCGGCGCGCAGAGGCTGGTGACCGGATAGTGCGCCAGCACCTCCAGCAGCGCCTGGGGCTTGAAGCGCGGCACGTCATGGATGAACACGCAGGCACCGGCGTTCCAGGGCGCGAAGACGCAACTCCAGGCATGCTTGGCCCAGCCGGGGGAGGAGATGTTGAGGTGCACATCGCCGGGTTGCAGACCGATCCAGTAGAGCGTGGACAGGTGCCCGACCGGATAGCTGCTGTGGCTGTGCAGGACCAGCTTGGGCCGCGAGGTGGTCCCCGAGGTGAAATAGAGCAGCAGCGGATCCGTGGCGAGAGTAGGGCCGTCCGGCAGGAAATCGCTGGCACAGGCGCCCGGCGCATAGGGCTGCCAGCCGGCCACTGACGCCCCGACGCAGATGCGGGTGAGGCCAGGATCCAGACTGGCGCAACGCTCCGTATGGGCGCTGCCCACTACCAGGTGGGCGATACGCCCGCGCTGCACGCGATCCTGCAGATCGGCATCGCTGAGCAGGGTGGTGGCGGGCACCACCACGGCGCCCAGCTTGAAGGCACCGAGCAGCGTCTCCCACAGCGCCACCTCGTTGCCCAGCATCACCAGGATGCGTTCGCCGCGACGAACACCCTGGGCACGCAGGAAATTGGCGGTGCGATTCGACGCCTGGCGCAGCTCGGCGAAGCTGTAGCGCTCCTCCCGGCCTTCGGCATCCAGCCGCCACAGCGCCGGACCGGAATGCTCCTCGGCCAGGCGATCGAAATGGTCCAGCGCCCAGTTGAAGTGTTCCAGCTCCGGCCAGCGGAAATCGCGGACGGCCGTGGCGTAGTCGGTGCGATGGCGCAGCAGGAAGTCGCGTGCTTCACGGAAGGCGTCGCCGGCGGTCATGGGCGATCCCCCGCGGCCGGCAGGGGCGGGAAGGAAGGGCAGCGTCCGGCCTGGCGCCGGGATGGGGCGTGCGGGTGGGTCATGGTGGTCTGCTCTTTATTGTTGTTGGCTGGCAGAGATTCGCGCCGTCACCGCTCGTGACGCGACCTGGTAAGCAGTATAGTTCCGGCAAAAGTCCCCTGGCTTCCGACAAAAACGCCCGACCGATATGCAAAAATCCAATAACCCGGCGGGACGTCTCGACTGGGACGATCTCAGATTCTTCCTCGAAGTGGCGCGCACCCAGAAGGCCAGCGCCGCGGCCCGGCGGCTGGGGGTGGACTACACCACCGTCTCGCGGCGGATCGCCGCCCTGGAAAAGGCGCTGGGAGCGCTGCTGTTCGAGAAGTCGCGCAGCACCGGTTTCAGCCTCACCATGGAGGGACAGCGCCTGTTGGTGCACGCGGAAACCCTGGAAAGCACCTTGCAGACCGCCTGCGAGCAGATCTCCGACACCCGACTGGCGCCGTCCGGCCAGGTGCGCATCGGCGCCACCGAGGGCTTCGGCAGCTACTTCGTCGCGCCTCAGCTGAGTTTCTTCCAGGATCGCTATCCCGGCATCACCCTGGAGGTGCTGCCGGTGCCGCACTTCGTCAACCTGTCGCGTCGCGAAGCCGACATCGCCATCACCCTGGAGCGCCCCGAGCGCGGGCCCTATGTCTGCCGCAAGCTGTGCGACTACCGCCTGCGGCTTTATGCCACCGCCGACTACCTGGCCAGCCATCCGCCCGTCACGCAACTGGCGGACCTGCAGCGCCACAGATTCATCACCTATGTCGACGATCTCGCCTTCAGCCCTGAACTGCTCTATCTGGAGCGGATCCTGCCCGAGGCCAGCAGCGTCCTGCGCAGTACCAGCGTGATCGCCCAGTACCAGGCGGCCCTGTGCGGGCACGCCCTGGCCATCCTGCCGTGCTTCGTCGCCGAGCCCGATCCGCGACTGGTGGCGCTGTTGCCGGAGCAGATCCAGATCACCCGGCAATTCTGGCTCTATTACCGCGAAGACCTGCGCCGCCTGCGACGCATCACCCTGGTTACCGACTATCTGCGCGCCTGCACCGACGCCAATCGGGGCTTCCTGCTCGGTGAAACCCGCGCCCCGGTGCTGGGCTGGCCGGCAGCCTGAAGCCCGTCGCCAATCGCTGCGGCACCCCGGGACCCGGCTGGGGTCTCAGAGCTGTCGGTCGTCCGTTGACGGCCTCCAGTGAACACATGGGAACGGCAATGGAACGATATCAGGCATTGAGTCAGGCGCTGAGCAAGGCGGCCGAGCGGGAAGAAGCCTATTGGCAGGGACTGGAGCGCCGCCTGCATGAATTGCCGGACTGCTTCACCCGCTACCTGGGGCTCACCCCGGCCGATCAGGTGGATGCCGGCCTGGGCCTGGAAAAGCGCGTCGATGGCAATATCGTGCGCGAGCTGGAGGTCTATGCCCGTTACGACCTCACGGTGATCGTCGATGACCTCGCCGGCACCCCCCAGACCTTCGCCATCGGCCTGTCCTTCTTCTATACCAACGACCATTTCGTGCTGAAGGAGCGCGATGGCGAGTTCTCCGTCACCCTCGAACCTCAGGACGATCCCGATCGCTTCTGGGCCGAAGGCTGCCGCGAGATCTACGACTCCCTGGCCCGGCGCATCCGTGGCAAGACCCTGCCGGCCATCGAGTAGCCTGCCGGCCGGCAGGTGACTGCGGTCAGACCGGCGTGACCAGGTGTCCCTCGGCGAAGTAACGCTCCACGTTGGCCAGTACCAGGTCGGCCATGGCCTGGCGGGTCTCGTGGGTGCCGCTGCCGAGGTGCGGAGTGAGGACCACGTTGTCCAGCGTCAGCAACTCGGCGGGCACCGCCGGCTCCTCGGCGAAGACATCCAGGCCGGCGCCACCCAGGCTGCCGGCCTGCAAGGCGGCCACCAGGGCGGCTTCATCCACCACGCTGCCGCGGGCGATGTTGATGAGATAGCCACGCGGTCCCAGGGCGGCCAGGATTCGCGCATCGATCAGTCCATCGGTGGCCGGTCCGCCGGGCAGCGACAGGACCAAGAAATCCGCTGCCTTGGCCAGGTCCTCCAGCTCGGCGTGATAGCGATAGGGGATGTCCGGTTGCTGCTGGCGACCGTGGTAGGCCACCTCCATGCCGAAGGCCTCGACCCGGCGGGCGATGCTCTTGCCGATATTGCCCAGGCCGACGATGCCGCAGGTCTTGCCGGCCAGGCGCGAGGTCAGCGGAAACTTGCCCTGCTGCCAGTCGCCGCGACGCACGAAGCGATCCGCGGCGCTGATGCCCCGCGCCACATCGATCAGCAGGGCGAAGGCGGTGTCGGCGACGCAGTCGTCCAGCACGCCCGGGGTATTGCTCACGACCACGCCCAGATCCCGGGCGGCGGCGATGTCGATGCTGTCGTAGCCCACCCCGAAACTGAACACCGCCTTCAGGCCAGGCAGGGCGCTCATCAGCTCGCGCGTCGCGCCATGCACCCCGGAGGTGACCAAAGCCACTACGTCCTGACCACGCGCGGCGAGCAGGGCGGACGGGTCGGGTGCTTCCCAGAGCCGCAGCACCTCATGGCGTGAAGTGAGGGCGTCCTGCAGGGCAGGCAGCAGCGGACCCACCTGCAGCAGCAATTGACGTTCGTTCTGTTCAGGCATCTCTAGACTCCTTGAAGAAAGCAGGGGCGGCGAATCCGCCCCGAAACGGGGGCTCAGCCGAGCAACTGCAGGCCCAACTGGATCGCGACCCAGATCGCCAGCAGGGTGGCGAAGCCCAGCGCCAGATTTTCGAACCAGTTGTTGCGGTACTTGTCGCCCAGTAGCGACTTCTGGTTGGACATGATCAGCAGCCCCAGGGAGATCACCGGCAGGCCGACGATGTTGAGGGCATTCACGCCGATGGTCAGGGTCACGAAGTCGGGCATGCCCGGCAGCGACCATACCAGCGGCGTCACCAGGATGAAGAGCAGGAACCACCTGTGCGCCGGGTCCTTGTGAAAGGTCTTGCCATAGCGTTCACGGCGTTCCGGACGGATGTGCTGCAGGGCATCGGTGATCAGCATGGGGAAGGCCGTGGTCTTGCCCACCACGCTGGCGAACAGGGTGGCGAAGACCCCGGTGAAGAAGATCAGCCAGCCGCCGGTGCCGAAGAACAGCTCCAGGGCCGCGCCCAGGTCGCTCAGGGTATTCACCTGCAGGCCATTGGGTCTGAGGATCTCCACCCCGACCACCCAGATGGCCAGATTGATGATGATGCCGACCACCACCGCGAAGAGCAGGTCGTTGCGCTGCATGCGCTTGTGTTCCGGGCCGGTCCAGCCCTTTTCCTTCATCACATAGGGATGCACGAAGTTGGCGATGGAGCCGGCCACGGCGCCTATGACCGAAACCGCCACCAGCAGGGCGCCATGCACGCCTTCGTCCGCCGGGATGCTGAAGCCGATGGTGCCGCGCAGGATGCCGCCCAGGTCCGGCCCCGACATCACCGCCAGGGTGATGAAGGCCAGGGTCATGACCGCCAGCAACACCTTCATCACCCCTTCGATCAGCGCATAGAAGTTGCGACCCACCAGCAGCCAGACCGCGATCACCACCGCCACCGAGCAGAGCAGCGGCTGGTCGAGGTGGAGCAGGGTGGCCAGGGCTTCGCCGGCGCCCTTGAGCATGTAGGCATTGGTCAGGTGCCCCATGATCAGCGCGTAGCCGAGCATGAACCAGGCGAACACCGGGTGCAGCTGGGCATAGCCTTCGAGGATCGACATGCCGCGGTTATTGCACAGCTGGAAACGGGCGATGATGTTGACGATGAGAAAGCGCAGCAGCAGGGACACCGCCAGCACCCACATCATGGCGTAGCCGTAGTTGGCCCCTGCCACCGAGGAGGTGATGAGGTCCCCGGCGCCCAGCCAGGACAGCACCGCAATGACGCCAGGGCCCAGCAGCTTCGCCAGGCGGCGCAGGCCGGAGCTCTGCTCCTTGCTCTCGGGTATGGATTTCTCGACGGAACCAGATTGGTCCATTAGGGCGGTTCTCCTAACGATTGTTGTTGTTGTGAATAGGGCCGGAGGCGGCCTTTTCGTTAGCTTGCCCTTCAGGGTTTAGCACTACATACGACGTCGTACAACTTAAGGCGGGCAACAAAATGTTGCTTTCGACCCGCTCGGTCGGGCTCGCTGCGGGAGCCTCCGGGCGCGGCGCGGGATCAAGCCAGGTGACTTCCCCTGAGACTGTCTCTAGAATGGTCGCCCTTGATTCTGGGGGGTCGGAGTGCCGGCCTGTTTCTGTGCCACGAGGAATATCCATGCAAGTTTCCGTTGAAAACACCTCTGCTCTCGAGCGTCGCATGACCATTGGCGTGCCGGCCGAGCGTATTGAAACCGAAGTGAACAAGCGTCTGCAGCAGACTGCACGGCGTGCCAAGGTTCCCGGTTTCCGCCCGGGCAAGGTACCCATGAGCGTCATCCGCCAGCGCTACGAAGCCTCGGCTCGTCAGGAAGCCTTGGGTGATCTCATTCAGGAAACCTTCTACGAAGCCGTTGTCGAGCAGAAGCTCAACCCGGCCGGCGCACCCGCCGTCGAACCCAAGGTGTTCGAGAAGGGCAAGGACCTGGAATACGTTGCCACCTTCGAAGTCTTCCCCGAGTTCGAAGTCAAGGGCCTAGACGGCATCGAGATCGAGCGTCAGGACGCGAGCGTCGAAGACGCTGACATCGACAAGATGCTCGACGTGCTGCGCAAGCAGGGCACCCGTTATGAAGCCGTTGACCGCGCTGCTGCCAACGATGACCAGCTCACCCTGGACTTCGTCGGTACCCAGGACGGCGAAGCCTTCGCCGGTGGTTCCGCCGAAGGCACCAAGCTGGTGTTGGGCTCGGGTCGCATGATCCCCGGTTTCGAAGACGGCCTGGTCGGCGCCAAGGCGGGTGACGAGCGTGTGCTCGACCTGACCTTCCCCGAGGACTACCAGAACCTGGATCTGGCCGGCAAGGCCGCCCAGTTCAAGGTCACCGTCAAGGAAGTGGCCGCTCCCGAGCTGCCCGAACTGAACGAAGCCTTCTTCAAGCAGTTCGGCGTGGAAGAGACCACCGTCGAAGGTTTCCGCGCCGAAGTGCGTAAGAACATGGACCGCGAGCTGCGCCAGGCCCTCAAGACCAAGGTCAAGAACCAGGTCATGGACGGTCTGCTGGCCGCCAACCAGATCGACGTCCCGGCTGCCCTGATCAGCAACGAAGTGGATCGTCTGCGTGTTCAGGCCGTCCAGCAGTTCGGTGGCAACATCCAGCCCGAGCAACTGCCGGCCGAGCTGTTCAGCGAGCAGGCCAAGCGCCGCGTGCTGCTGGGTCTGATCATCGCCGAGATGGTCAAGCAGTTCGAGCTCAAGCCCGATGACGCCCGCGTTCGCGAGCTGATCGAGGAAATGGCTGCGGCCTATCAGGAGCCCGAGCAGGTAGTGAAGTGGTACTACCAGAACGAGCAGCAGCTGAACGAAGTGCGTTCGGTTGTACTGGAAGAACAAGTCGTGGATACTGTCCTCAAGCAGGCAAAAGTCACCGACAAGCAGGTCTCCTACGAGGACGCGGTCAAACCGGCCGAGGCTCCGCAAGCAGCCTGATCTGCCTCCAGTTGCTAGTTCACCTAAGCCAGCCTCGTGCTGGCTTATGTGTTTTTGACAGGTCATCCAGATAGGGAGCTAGTGCAGGACATGTCCCGCAATTCATACATGCAATCCATGCCCGATATTCAAGCCGCTGGCGGTCTGGTACCCATGGTGGTGGAGCAATCCGCCCGGGGCGAGCGCGCCTACGACATCTACTCCCGGCTGCTCAAGGAGCGGGTCATCTTCCTGGTGGGTCAGGTCGAGGACTACATGGCCAACCTGGTCGTCGCCCAGTTGCTGTTCCTGGAAGCGGAGAATCCTGACAAGGACATCCACCTCTATATCAACAGCCCGGGTGGTTCGGTGACCGCTGGCATGTCGATCTACGACACCATGCAGTTCATCAAGCCCGACGTTTCCACCATCTGCATCGGACAGGCCTGCAGCATGGGCGCCCTGCTGCTGGCAGGTGGCGCCGCCGAGAAGCGCTTCTGCCTGCCGCATTCGCGGATGATGATTCACCAGCCCCTGGGCGGTTTCCAGGGTCAAGCGTCGGACATCGAAATTCACGCCCGTGAAATTCTGACCATCCGCGAGCGTCTGAACAAGGTACTGGCGCATCACACCGGTCAGCCCATGGACGTGATCGCCCGCGATACCGACCGTGACAACTTCATGAGTGGCCCCGAAGCCGTTGCCTACGGCTTGATCGACAAGGTCCTCGAGAAGCGCAACATCCCCGCCTGACCCCGCCTCGACCACCTGCCCAGGCGCCGTCGTTTGGGCAGGTAGGCTTGAAAAACCGTGCAATAGGCTCCATCTTGTTGATGTAAGCACATTCCATTGGATCGATCGAATGACAGATACGCGCAATAGCGACGATAACGGCAAGCTGCTTTACTGCTCCTTCTGCGGCAAGAGTCAGCACGAAGTACGTAAATTGATCGCTGGACCCTCCGTCTTCATCTGCGACGAATGCGTCGACCTGTGCAATGACATCATCCGCGAGGAAGTCCAGGAAGCTCAGGCCGAAAGCAATGCGCACAAGCTGCCAGCGCCGAAGGAAATCAGCGCTATCCTCGACCAGTATGTCATTGGTCAGCAGCGTGCCAAGCGGGTCCTCGCCGTTGCCGTCTACAACCACTACAAGCGTCTGAATCAGCGCGAGAAGAAAGACGACGTCGAACTGGGCAAGAGCAACATCCTGCTCATCGGTCCGACCGGTTCGGGCAAGACCCTGTTGGCGGAAACGCTGGCGCGGCTGCTCAACGTACCTTTCACCATCGCCGATGCCACCACGCTGACCGAAGCCGGTTATGTGGGTGAGGACGTCGAGAACATCATTCAGAAGTTGCTGCAGAAGTGCGACTACGATGTGGAAAAGGCCCAGATGGGCATCGTCTACATCGACGAGATCGACAAGATCTCGCGCAAGTCCGACAACCCCTCCATCACCCGTGACGTCTCGGGTGAGGGTGTGCAGCAGGCCCTGCTGAAGCTGATCGAAGGTACCGTGGCGTCGGTTCCGCCCCAAGGTGGCCGCAAGCATCCCCAGCAGGAATTCCTGCAGGTCGATACTCGCAACATCCTGTTCATCTGCGGTGGCGCCTTCGCCGGCCTGGAAAAGGTCATCCAGAATCGTTCCACCAAGGGCGGCGGTATCGGCTTCAACGCCGAGGTGCGCAGCGTGGAGCTGGGCAAGAAGATCGGCGAATCCCTGCGTGACGCCGAGCCCGAGGATCTGGTCAAGTTCGGTCTGATTCCGGAGTTCGTCGGTCGTCTGCCGGTCATCGCGACCCTGGACGAGCTGGACGAGCCGGCGCTCATGCAGATCCTGACCGAGCCGAAGAACGCCCTGACCAAACAGTACGCCAAGCTGTTCGAGATGGAAGACGTGGATCTGGAATTCCGTCCCGACGCGCTCAAGGCGGTTGCCCGCAAGGCGCTGGAGCGCAAGACCGGTGCCCGGGGTCTGAGATCCATCCTCGAAGGCATCCTGCTCGAGACCATGTACGAGATTCCTTCGCAGAAGGAAGTCAGCAAGGTGGTCATCGACGAGAGCGTCATCGACGGGAGTTCCCAGCCGCTGCTCATCTACGAGAACAGCGAGCCCGCCAAGGCGGCGCCGGACGCGTGACAAAAGGGGCTTCGGCCCCTTTTTCATTTCAGCGACGGTTGTATTTTGCGGCGGCCAACCTCATGTTAGGAAAAACCGAGGCCTTAACCGCATCTGCGGCCGATTATTTGCCGAGACCCGTATCCCATGACTACGACGATAGAACTTCCCCTGCTGCCCCTACGTGACGTAGTGGTCTATCCCCACATGGTCATCCCATTGTTCGTCGGAAGGGAAAAGTCCGTCGAGGCCCTCGAGGCCGCCATGGCTGGCGACAAGCAGATCCTGCTGGTCGCGCAGAAGAATCCCGGCGATGACGATCCCGCCGCGGATGACATGTATCACATGGGTACGGTGGCAACCGTTCTCCAGCTGCTCAAGCTGCCCGACGGCACCGTCAAGGTCCTGGTCGAAGGCGAGCAGCGTGGCCGTATCGAGTCCTTCGTCGAAAGCCAGGCCTATGCCCGTGCGCTGGTCACGCTGATCGAGGACAGCGAAGCCCCGGATCGTGAATCCGAGGTGTTTTCGCGCAGCCTGATGAGTCAGTTCGAGCAGTATGTGCAGCTCGGCAAGAAGGTCCCCGCCGAAGTGCTGTCCTCGCTCAACAGCATCGAGGATCCCAGCCGTCTGGTCGATACCATGGCCGCCCACATGGCGCTGAAGATCGAGCAGAAGCAGGAGATCCTCGAGATCACCGAGCTGGGCGCGCGCGTCGAGCACGTGCTGGCCCTGCTGGATGCCGAAATCGACCTCCTGCAGGTGGAGAAGCGCATCCGCGGCCGCGTCAAGAAGCAGATGGAGCGCAGCCAGCGCGAGTACTATCTCAACGAACAGATGAAGGCCATCCAGAAAGAACTGGGTGACATCGACGAAGGACACAACGAGGTCGATGACCTCAAGCGTCGCATCGAAGCGGCTGGTCTGCCCAAGGATGCCCTGACCAAGGCCAATGCCGAGCTGAACAAGCTCAAGCAGATGTCGCCGATGTCGGCGGAAGCCACCGTGGTGCGCTCCTACATCGACTGGCTGGTGAACGTACCGTGGCAGGCGGAAAGCAAGGTCCGCCTGGATCTGGGGCGCGCCGAGGAAGTCCTCGACAAGGACCACTACGGTCTCGAAGAGGTGAAGGAACGCATCCTCGAATACCTCGCCGTGCAGAAGCGCGTGAAGAAGGTACGCGGCCCGGTGCTGTGCCTGGTCGGCCCGCCCGGCGTGGGCAAGACTTCCCTGGCGGAGTCCATCGCTCGCTCCACCGGGCGCAAGTTCGTGCGCATGGCCCTGGGTGGCGTGCGTGACGAAGCCGAGATCCGCGGTCACCGTCGCACCTACATCGGCTCCATGCCGGGTCGCCTCATCCAGAAGATGACCAAGGTCGGGGTGCGCAATCCGCTGTTCCTGCTCGACGAAATCGACAAGATGGGCAACGACATGCGTGGCGATCCTGCCTCCGCATTGCTCGAGGTCCTGGATCCGGAGCAGAACCACACCTTCAACGACCATTACCTCGAAGTGGACTATGACCTCTCCGACGTGATGTTCGTCTGCACCGCCAACTCCATGAACATTCCGGCGCCGCTGCTGGACCGCATGGAAGTCATTCGCCTGCCGGGCTATACCGAGGCGGAAAAGGTCAACATCGCCATCCGCTACCTGATTCCCAAGCAGGTCAAGGCCAATGGCCTGAAGAAGGGCGAGGTGGAGTTCGATGAAGATGCCCTGCGCGACATCATCCGCTACTACACCCGCGAAGCGGGCGTTCGGAGCCTGGAACGGCAGGTCGCCAAGGTCTGCCGCAAGGTGGTCAAGCAGCACGCCCTGAGCAAGGAGCGTACGGCCAGCGTCACCGTGGACACCCTGGAGCACTGGCTGGGCGTGCGCAAGTTCCGCTACGGTCTCGCCGAGCAGCAGGATCAGATCGGTCAGGTGACCGGCCTGGCCTGGACCCAGGTGGGTGGCGAATTGCTGACCATCGAGTCCGCGGTCGTTCCCGGCAAGGGCCAGATGATCAAGACCGGCTCGCTGGGCGATGTGATGGCCGAGTCCATCACCGCGGCCCTGACCGTGGTCCGCAGCCGTGGCCGCAGCCTGGGTATTCCCAAGGACTTCCACGAGAAGCACGACATCCATATCCACGTTCCCGAAGGCGCGACGCCCAAGGACGGTCCGAGTGCCGGTATCGGCATGTGCACGGCGCTGGTCTCGGCGGCTACCCGGATTCCGGTACGGGCCGACGTGGCCATGACCGGCGAGATCACCCTGCGTGGTCAGGTCCTGGCGATTGGCGGGCTCAAGGAAAAGCTGCTCGCAGCCCACCGCGGCGGCATCCGTACCGTGATCATTCCGGAAGAAAACGTCCGGGATCTGCGGGACATTCCGGACAACATCAAGGCCGACTTGCAGATCAAGCCAGTCAAATGGATTGACGAGGTCTTGGAGGTTGCGCTGCAATACACGCCGGAGCCGCTTCCGGACGATGGTCCGGAGCTCGTCAGCAAGGACGAGAAGCGGGATCAGGAAGGCAAGGAGCGCGTCAGTACCCACTGACGGCGCACCTGGGCTTGATGGGCGGGCTGCCAGACGAGGTTGCTGGTGCTCCGCCGTCCTGCTGGATGCAAGGTCCTTGATCGACGAAAAGGCGCATCTCGAGATGCGCCTTTTCGCTATTTGCTATTCGACGATTTCGCCATGGCCGGTCCGGCCACAGCTCGTGGGGGGAACATGCTACAAAACATCAGGGACCGTTCGCAGGGATGGATTGCCAAAGTCATCATCGGATTCATCATCCTGCTGATGGCACTGACCGGCTTCGAAGCGATCATCCGCGCCACGGGTCACCAGGGCGCCGTCGCCTTGGTCAACGGCGACGAGATCAAGCAGACGGAGCTGGCCCAGGCCGTGGAAATGCAGCGTCGCCAGCTGCAGCAGCAATTGGGTCAGGGCTTCGATCCTTCCACTCTGGATGATCGTCTGCTGCGCGAGTCCGCGCTCAAGGCACTGATCGACAAGCAACTGCTGCTGCAGAGCGCCAAAACCGATCGCTTCGCCTTCTCCGAGCAGGCGCTGGATCAGCTGATCCTCAATACCCCCGAATTCCAGACCGAAGGGCGTTTCGATCCTCAGCGCTTCGATCAGGCCGTTCGCCAGATGAACTACAACCGCCTGCAATTCCGCGATCTGCTGCGTGACGAGATGCTGATCGGTCAGCTGCGCGCCGGCATCGTCGGCAGCAACTTCGTCACCGACGCCGACATCGAAGCCTTCGCCGCGCTCGAACGTCAGACCCGTGATTTCGCCATGCGTACCGTCAAGGCCTCGCCGGCCGGCATCACGCCGACCCAGGACGAAGTCCAGGCCTACTACGACAGCCACAAGAACGCCTTCATGACGCCCGAACAGGTGGTCATCGATTACGTCGAGCTGAACAAGTCCGCCTTCCTGGCCAAAGCCAAGGTCGACGAAAGCCGCCTGCAGGCCGCCTACAAGTCCGAGATCGCCAACCTGTCGGAGCAGCGTGACGCTGCGCATATCCTCATCGAGGTCAACGACAAGCAGAACGACGACCAGGCCAAGGCCAAGATCCAGCAGATCCAGGAGCGCCTGAAGAAGGGTGAGGACTTCGCCAAGCTGGCCAAGGAGTTCTCCCAGGATCCCGGTTCGGCGGCCAACGGCGGTGACCTCGGCTTCGCCGGTCGCGGCGTCTATGACCCGGCCTTCGAAGAGGCCTTGTATGCCCTGGCACCCCAGCAGGTGTCGGCCCCGGTGCGCACCAGCTTTGGCTGGCACCTGATCAAGCTGCAGGGCGTGCAGGCACCGGAAGTACCTACCCTGGCCAGTGTCCGGCCGCGTCTGGAGCAGCAGCTCAAGGCGGAAGATGCCGACCGCCTGTTCGTGGAAGCGGGCCGCAAGCTGGAAAGCTCCGCCTATGAATCCTCCGACCTGAGCCAGCCGGCCCAGGAACTGGGTCTGCAGGTCAAGACCAGCGCTCCCTTCGGTCGTGAAGGAGGCGAGGGACTGACCGCCAACCGTCAGGTGATCGAGGCGGCCTTCAGCGAGGACGTTCTACGCAACGGCGCCAACAGCACCGCGCTGCAGCTCGATCCGGAGACCCTGGTGGTGATCCGCGACAAGGAGCATCGCACGCCGCAGCTGCAACCCCTGGATGCGGTCAGGAAGGAGATCGTGACCCGCCTGACCCAGGAAAAGGCCGCAGCCGCAGCCAAGCAGGCTGGCGAAGAACAGCTCAAGACCCTGCAGGCAGGTGGCAAAGCCGCCGCGGGTGACTGGCGTACCGTCGAAGCCGCCACCCGCAACCAGGAGGGTGTCGATCCCCAGGTGTTGCAGGCAGCCTTCCGCATGGCCA
>Ga0308156_1003014_pt1 | contig 13600 bp, 8 predicted proteins | sample PhyAR2_FD_201041 | JGI IMG/M metagenome (GOLD analysis project Ga0308156, IMG submission 201041) | Phyllosphere microbial communities from UC Gill Tract Community Farm, Albany, California, United States - DLSL A.R2 | ecosystem: Host-associated > Plants > Phyllosphere > Unclassified | place: USA... | reverse complement strand
AGCATGCGATCGACCAGATTCCGCAGTCGGTCGGCTTCCTCGATGATGACGTTGGTGTAGTCCTTGAGCGCCTCTTCCGGCAGCTCGCGCGCCAGCAGCTGGGCCGCGCCGCGGATGCCGCCGAGGGGATTCTTGATCTCGTGGGCCAGGCCGCGCACCAGCAGCTTGGTGGTCTCCTGCTTGGAGATCTGCGCCTCTTCCTTGGTGATGCGCAGCAGGCGGTCGCGCGGATGGACTTCCAGCAGCAGCAGGGTGTTGTGGCGATCCAGGATCGGGGTCACCGCATAGTCCACCGTGAGGCTGTTGCCCGAGGTGGAGATCAGCAGCGCCTCGCGCTTGGTGAAGGGGTGGGCGTGGTCCACCGCCTGACGCAGTGCCTGCAGGGCCTCGGGCGATTCGGTGAACAGCTCGCTGATGAACTGGCCATGGCTGCGCTGGCCACTGATGGCCAGCAGCATCTCGGCCGCCGGGTTCATGTACTCCAGGCGCAACTCCGCATCGAGCAGGATGACCGCGGTGGTGAGGTTGTCGAGCAGGAGTCGGTGGATGACGTCGGTAGGCATGAGGGGCCACAGCGCTATAGGGACGATAGGAAAATGCAAGAAGCAAACCAAGACGCCCCGAGTTAGGGCAGATGGCTGAAACGTGCACTAACAGCCGCCGCGCGACGGGCGGAGCGAATCCGTATTTGTATCAAGATGGTGCGCAATGAAAAAGCGCACCAAATAGGTGCGCTAGAGGAAGGGTAGCCAGGATTTCCTGGGTTCGGGCGGTTTCAGGTCCGGTGGGCACTCCGGGCGCTTGCCCCAATCCTTGTCGCCGCAGGGATGGGCCAGGCGCTTCTGCTCCAGGGAGGGGCGGCGCAGGTGGAAGGGCTGCGCCGGTGTCCGCTCCAGCACATTGCCATCGGCAGCGAGGATCTCCGCCACCAGGCTGTGGCTGCCGCGATCCAGGTTGCCCAGCGGAAACACCGGACTGCGCCCGGCACCGGCTTCCTTGTCGTCCAGCAGCAGCCGGTAGCTGTGCCCCGGCTGCAACGCCGGCTCGCTGACCAGGCTGACGATGAGCTGCCCTTCCTGATCGATCACCGTGGCATCGGGCTCGGGTACCAGGATGCGCAGCATCTGGTAGCGGAAGGGCGCTGTCTTGGAGGGACTGGCTACCGGGGCGGCGGGTGTCGGACTCAGCTTGCGGGTCGGCTGGCCCTGCTGGTTGAGGTTGTTGGGCACCGTGAGCGGCACCTGGGTCGCCTTGACGCCCTTGGGTGGCTGGTCGGTGTAGACCCGATTGCCTTCCTTGTCGACATAGCTGTAGACCGCCGCCTGGACAGGCGGCAGCAGGCAGAGCAGCAGCAGGATCAGGAGCGGACGCATCAGCGGGCCGGGCTGTTGACGCTGATGCGCTGCACGGTCACGGTCTTCTCGGCACTGGTCTGGATCACTTCACCGTTGCCGGAGAGCACCTGGGCCGCGAAGCGGTGCTCGCCGCGCTCCAGATTGGCCACGCCGAAGCGGGTGCTCTGACCGGGGCTGCCATAGGGCGCGCCGTCCACCAGCAATTGCAGCGACTGCCCCGGGCCCAGGGCCGGTTCCACGGCTACCCCCACCGAGAAGGTGCCGTTGTTGGCGCGGATGGCCTCATCGTCGGGCACATTGACTTCCAGACGGCTGAAGGCCGGGCCCGCAGGGGTCGCCGCCGCAGGCGCACTGGGGATGGGCGGCGCCGGTCGTGGATTGTCCACGGTGTTGGTCGGCGCCACCTGCACTGGCTTGGCATTGGCCGAGGGCTGGTCGCTGAATACCGTGTTGCCTTCGGCATCCACCGACTTGTAGATCGCGGCCTGGGCGGAGCAGGCGAGGCAGAGCAGACAGCAGGCAAGCAGGCGAGGCATGGCGGAATCTCGGCCGGGCGATGGAGATCAAGGGTAGCAGGCGCGTCGTGTGGGCAGGTAGGCAGCTCGGCCGCTCCGCGCTGGCGTCGGTCGCGGCGGTTTTCCCAGGGCAAAAGAAAAGGCCTCCCGAAGGAGGCCTCTTTCAGTTACCGCAGCGGGATCAGACGCTGTAGTACAGGTCGTATTCCAGCGGGTGCACGAAGGTACGCACCTTGATCTCTTCCTCGGACTTCAGCTCGATGTAGGCATCGATGAACTCGTCGGTGAAGACGCCGCCCTTGGTCAGGAACGCGCGACCGGCGTCCAGGGCTTCCAGGGCTTCCTTCAGGCTGCCGCAGACCTGCGGGATCTTCTTGCCTTCTTCCGGCGGCAGATCGTACAGGTTCTTGTCGGCGGCATCGCCGGGGTGGATCTTGTTCTGGATACCGTCCAGGCCGGCCATCAGCAGGGCGGCGAAGCACAGGTAGGGGTTGGCAGCCGGATCCGGGAAGCGGGCTTCGATGCGGCGGGCTTTCGGGCTCGACACATAGGGGATACGGATGGAGGCGGAGCGGTTACGGGCCGAGTAGGCCAGCATGACCGGGGCTTCGAAGCCGGGCACCAGACGCTTGTAGCTGTTGGTGGACGGGTTGGTGAAGCCGTTCAGCGCCTTGCCGTGCTTGATGATGCCGCCGATGAAGTATAGGGCGGTATCGGACAGGCCGGCATAGCCTTCGCCGGCGAAGGTGTTCTTGCCATCCTTGGAGATGGACATGTGCACGTGCATGCCGGAGCCGTTGTCGCCGTACAGGGGCTTGGGCATGAAGGTGGCGGTCTTGCCGTAGGCATCGGCCACGTTGTGCACGACGTACTTCAGGGTCTGGGTCTCGTCGGCCTTCTTGACCAGGGTGTTGAACTGCACACCGATCTCGTTCTGGCCAGCGGTCGCCACTTCGTGGTGGTGGACTTCCACGACCAGGCCCATCTCTTCCAGGGCGTTGCACATGGCGGTACGGATTTCGTGGTCGTGATCGACCGGCGGTACCGGGAAGTAGCCGCCCTTGACGCCCGGACGGTGGCCCTTGTTGCCGGACTCGAAGTCGGCATCGGTATTCCAGGAAGCCTGCTCGGAGAAGATCTTGAACATGGAGCCGGAGATGTCCGACTTGAACTTCACTTCGTCGAAGATGAAGAACTCGGGCTCCGGGCCGACGAACACGGTGTCGCCGATGCCGGTGGACTTCAGGTATTCCTCGGCAGCACGGGCGATACCGCGGGGGTCGCGCTCATAGGGCTGCATGGTGGAGGGTTCGATGATGTCGCAGACCAGGATCAGGGTCGGCTCTTCGGTGAACGGGTCCAGAACGGCGGTGCTGTCGTCGGGCAGCAGGATCATGTCGGAGGCTTCGATGCCTTTCCAGCCGGCGATGGAGGAGCCGTCGAACATCTTGCCGTGGGCGAAGAAGTCTTCGTCCAGCGCGTCACGCGCCGGCATGGTGACGTGTTGCTGCTTGCCTTTGGTGTCGGTGAAGCGCAGGTCTACCCACTTCACGTCGTTTTCTTTGATCAGTTGAACAGCCTTCGACATGGTTTCCTCCAGAGGAATTTCGGCCGGGAGCGGTTGGCGGTACTCCCGGTATCAGCTGTGCCCTTGAGGGGCGCTTCCGTACTGCCTGGTCAGCGACCGGCGTTCCACGAAAAGCGCCCTATGCTGGCCCAGGGGCGGCTGCCTCACAAGGGAGCAAGTTGTATGCCAGTGCCCTCAAATGGGCTGGAAGCCCTTCCTGACGCCAGTCGTGCCGTTTTCAGGCCAATTGACGACGTATGTGCGCACCAAATTGGTGCTTGAAAATTCATCCCTGCACTCAAATGGCGCCTGAGGTGATTTTGTCGGCTGAATTCGAGTGCGTGATGGTTTTCAGGTATGATATTCGCCCTTTTCTTTCGCGTTACCCGCCCCCCGTTTCCCGCTCATGAAGCTCATCATCAAGGTCTTTCCGGAAATCACCATCAAGAGTCGCCCAGTGCGCAAGAATTTCATTCGCCAGCTGGCGAAGAACATTCGTGTCGTGCTGCGCGATCTGGATCCGGATGTCCGCGTGGAAGGGGTCTGGGACAACATCACCCTGGAGACCGCGCTCGCCGAGCCGCGGCTGCTGGCGGAGCTGAAGCAGCGCCTGGCCTGCACCCCTGGCATCGGCCAGTTCCTCGAGGTGCACGAGTATCCGCTGGGCGATTTCGACGCGATTCTCGAGTTGTGCGTACGCCACTTCGGCGAGCGGGTGCGCGGCAAGGTGTTCTCGGTGCGCTGCAAGCGTGCCGGTCGCCATGACTTCTCCTCGATGGACGTCGAGCGCCATGTCGGTGGCGGCCTGCGCGAACGCTGCGGCGGCGCCGGCATCGCCCTGAAGAATCCCGAGGTGAACGTCCGCCTGGAGATCCGTGACCAGCGGCTGTTCATCATCGACGAGCACCACGAAGGGCTGGGCGGTTATCCGCTGGGCGCCCTGGAGCAGGTGCTGGTGCTGATGTCCGGTGGTTTCGACTCCACCGTGGCCGCCTACCAGATGATGAGACGCGGGATGGTCAGCCATTTCTGCTTCTTCAATCTCGGCGGGCGCGCCCACGAACTGGGCGTGATGGAGGTGGCCCACTATCTCTGGGAGAAGTACGGCCGCTCCCAGCGCGTGCTGTTCATCAGCGTGCCCTTCGAGGAAGTGGTGGGGCAGATCCTCACCCAGTGCGACGACAGCCACATGGGCGTGATCCTCAAGCGCATGATGCTGCGTGCGGCCAGTCGTATCGCCGAGCAGCTGCAGATCGAGGCGCTGGTGACCGGCGAAGCCGTCTCCCAGGTCTCCAGCCAGACCCTGACCAACCTGGCGGTGATCGACAAGGCCACCGATACCCTGGTGCTGCGCCCGCTGCTGGCCAGCCACAAGCAGGACATCATCGACACCGCCCAGCGCATCGGCACCGCCGACTTCGCCAAGCACATGCCCGAGTACTGCGGCATCATCTCGGTGAATCCCACCACCAAGGCCAAGGCCCTGCGGGTGGAGCACGAGGAAGGCAAGTTCGACCTGGCGGTGCTCGACGCCGCCCTGGAACGCGCGCGCTTCATCACCGTCGACAAGGTGATCGAGGAACTGGGCAAGGACGTGCAGGTGGAGGAGGTTGACCAGCCGCTGCCCGGGCAGGTCGTGGTGGACATTCGCCATCCCGACGCCCAGGAAGACCTGCCGCTGGAGTTGCCCGGCATCGAGGTGCAGACCCTGCCGTTCTTCGCGCTGAACAGCCGTTTCAAGGAGCTGGATGAGAATCGCCAGTACCTTCTCTATTGCGACCGCGGGGTGATGAGCCGGCTGCACGCCCATCACCTGCTCACCGAAGGGCACGCCAATGTGCGCGTTTATCGTCCGGCCTAAGCAGCCGGGCCTGCTGGGTGGCAGTATCCGCCACCGCCCTCCCGACCCCTTCTAGCCCTCCGGCCACGTACCGGTCGGCCGCGTTTCGCGCCTTTGCAATCTCCGGCTGTCAGCCTGCTGGCTGAAGCTCCTTCATTTCTATACCGAGAACACCACTGTGATCGAGAATCTCCGCAACATCGCCATCATCGCGCACGTCGACCATGGCAAGACCACCCTCGTCGACAAGCTGCTGCGCCTGTCCGGCACCCTGGACCGCAAAGAAGCGGAAAACGAGCGGGTGATGGACAGCAACGACCAGGAAAAGGAACGTGGCATCACCATCCTGGCCAAGAACACTGCGCTGAAGTGGGGCGACTACAACATCAACATCGTCGACACCCCCGGCCACGCCGACTTCGGTGGCGAGGTGGAGCGCGTGATGTCCATGGTCGACTCCGTGCTGCTGGTGGTCGACGCCCAGGACGGCCCCATGCCGCAGACCCGCTTCGTGACCCAGAAGGCCTTCAAGGCCGGCCTGCGTCCGATCGTGGTGGTCAACAAGATCGACCGTCCCGGCGCGCGTCCGGACTGGGTCATCGACCAGATCTTCGACCTGTTCGACAACCTCGGCGCCACCGATGAGCAGCTGGACTTCCCGATTGTCTACGCCAGCGCCCTGAACGGCATCGCCGGTCTGGACCACGAGAAGATGGACGACAACATGGATGCCCTGTTCCAGGCCATCGTCGACCACGTGCCGGCCCCCCAGGTCGATCTGGAAGGTCCCTTCCAGATGCAGATCTCCCAGCTGGACTACAACAGCTTCCTCGGCGTGATCGGCATCGGCCGTATCGCCCGTGGCCGCATCAAGGCCAACACCCCGGTCGTCGCCATCAGCGATGACGGCAGCAAGCGCAACGGTCGTATCCTCAAGATCATGGGCCACTCCGGCCTGCAGCGCGTGGAAGTGGCCGAAGCCGAAGCCGGCGACATCGTCTGCGTCTCGGGCATGGACGAGCTGTTCATCTCCGACACCCTGTGCGATCCGCAGAACGTCGAAGCCCGCCCGCCGCTGACCGTCGACCAGCCCACCGTGAGCATGACCTTCCAGGTCAACGACTCGCCGTTCGCCGGTCGTGAAGGCAAGTTCGTCACCAGCCGCAACATCAAGGACCGGCTGGAGAAGGAACTGCTGCACAACGTGGCCCTGCGCGTCGAGCCGGGCGAGTCGGCCGAGAAGTTCAAGGTCTCCGGCCGTGGCGAGCTGCACCTGTCTGTACTGATCGAGAACATGCGCCGCGAAGGCTTCGAGATGGCCGTGGGCCGTCCGGAAGTGGTGATCATTGAGAAGGACGGCGTGAAGCAGGAGCCCTACGAGAACGTCTCCATCGACATCGAAGAGCAGCACCAGGGCTCGGTGATGGAGCAGATGGGTCTGCGCAAGGGCGATCTGACCAACATGATCCCCGACGGCAAGGGCCGTATCCGCCTGGAATACACCATCCCGGCGCGTGGCCTGATCGGCTTCCGTAACAACTTCCTGACCCTGACCTCGGGCAGCGGCATCCTGACCTCGACCTTCAGCCACTACGGCCCGATCAAGGCCGGCGAAGTGACCAACCGTCAGAACGGCGTGCTGGTGTCCATGGCCACCGGTACCGCGCTGACCTACTCGCTGGAAACCCTGCAGAGCCGCGGCAAGCTGTTCCTGGCGCCGGGCGACGAGATCTACGAAGGCCAGCTGTGCGGCATCAACAGCCGTGACAACGACCTGGTGCTCAACCCCACCAAGGGCAAGAAGCTGGACAACATGCGCGCCTCGGGCAAGGACGAAGTCATCGCCCTGGTGCCGCCGATCAAGTTCACCCTCGAGCAGGCGCTGGAATTCATCGCCGACGACGAGCTGGTGGAAGTGACGCCGAAGTCCATCCGTCTGCGCAAGAAGTACCTGAACGAGAACGACCGCAAGCGCTTCGAGCGTTCCAAGGTCTGATCCCGCCCGGGTAGTACAGGAAAGCGCCTTCGGGCGCTTTTTTGTTGGCTGTTTTTCAGCGCGCGCGACGCGCGGAGCCGGTGGCTCTGCTAGGTTTGGTCTCATGGCCGCGCCACTCCGGACGGCCTCCTTGCAGGATGCTGCCATGCTCAAGACCACCCTCGTCGCCACCTTCACCCTGACCGGTATTTTCGGTTTCGCCACGGCCGAGGCCGCCGGTTGCGGCACGCCGCGCAATGCCTTCGATACCGTCTACTGCGCCAGCAACCTGTTCGCCCAGAGCGACAAGTCGCTGAACCAGACCTATGGCGAGCTGCGCAAGCAGCTGCCGGCCGATCAGCAGGCCGTGCTCAAGCAGAGCCAGCTGGCCTGGATCAAGCAGCGCGACAGCCAGTGCGCCCGCGAGGAGGCCGATGGCTACTTCGTCAATCTGGACTGCGCCGTCACCCTGACCGACAGCCGCCTGGAGGTGCTCAAGGAACGCCTGCGCGAATGCGCCAGCACCGGTTGCGAGGCGGGCAAGCTGGGGCAGTGAGGTAGCTGGCGGGGTAGGGATCTCGCCGTTCCCTCACCCCAACCCTCTCCCCGGGGGAGAGGGGGTTATCCGAGCGGGTGCTTAGCGTCGTCGCCCGGAGAAAGTCGTAGCGTGGAAAACGGCGCAGCCTTTTCCACTGGCGGTTCGCCGCCAAAGAGCCCTCACCCCAGCCCTCTTCCAGAGGGAGAGGGGGCTATTCGAGCGGGCTCCCAGCGTCATTTCCCCGGAGAAAATCGTAGCGTGGAAAACGGCGCAGCCTTTTCCACTGGGGATTCGCCGCCAGAGAGCCCTCACCCCAGCCCTCTCCCGGAGGGAGAGAGGGCTATTCGAGCGGGCTCTCAGCGTCATTGCCCCGGAGAAAATCGTAGCGTGGAAAACGGCGCAGCCTTTTCCACTGGGGATTCGCCGCCAGAGAGCTCTCGCCCCAACCCTCTCCCCGGGGGAGAGGGGGCTATTCGAACGGGTGCTCAGCGTCGTCGCCCCCCCCATGAGCGCTGCCACTGGTTAGCAGCAGACTCGACAGTCATGGCGGGCCGCCCTGGTCGAACTATCGACAGCCGTCTGGCGTGCCGTCCAGACGGCATGAACGTCTTGCAAGTTTTTGTTCACACCCAGATACAACGTCACAAAAACCGTCTAGCGTGGGGCTACACGCCCTGACGCGTGCTCCGATAACAACAATCAAGGATGCAGGCATGACATCTTTTCTCCGGCAACGCCTGCCGCTGGCCATCGCCCTGGCCACGGCGCTCGCGGCAACCGCCCAGGCGGCCCCCAATCCCTACAGTGGCTTCACCGTATTCGGCGACAGCCTGCTCGATGCCGGGCAGTTTCCCGACACCGGGGTCAATGGTGCCAGCCTCAGATTCACCAACCGTGTCGGGCCGGGCTACAGCCCGGCCAGCGGCGCGGTGACCGGACCGGTGTCCTCGATGCTGCTCGGCCAGCAACTGGGCTTCGATGTCCGTACCCTGGACGCCTCCACCTCGCTGATCAATCAGCGGATCGGCCTGAGCGATGGCGACAACTGGGCCACGGGCGGCTACACCACGGCGCAGATCCGCGACTCCATCACCGCTCGCAACGGCTCGGTGGTGGCGGTGGGTGGCCTGACCCTGCGCAGCCGTGACGGCTACCTGCCCGGACTCGCCAGCCAGGGACTGAGCCTGGATCCCAACACCCTGTTCTACATCAGCGGCGGGGGTAACGACTTCCTCCAGGGGCTGGTCACCTCGCCGGCCACCGCGGCGGCCGCGGCCAATCGCCTGGGTGACGGCGTCGCTGCGCTGCAGCAGGCCGGCGCCCGCTACATGGTGGTCTGGCTGCTGCCCGACATCGGCCAGACCCCGGCCCTGGCCGGTTCGCCGCAACAGGCGGCCAGCTCGGCCCTGAGCCGGGTCTACAACCAGGCGCTGGTGGCACGCCTGGCCGGCATCGACGCCCAGATCATCGGCCTCAACGTGCCCCAGCTGCTGGCCGAGGTGGTGGCCGAACCGGGCCGCTATGGCCTGGCCAGCGGGCAGAATCTGACCGGCACCTGCTTCAGCGGCGACAGCTGCACCCGCAATACCACCTATGGCCTGGGCGCGGCGGCGGCCGATCCCAGCCAGCTGCTGTTTAACGACCGCGTCCACCCGACCATCACCGGTCAGCGGCTGATCGCCGACTACGCCTATTCGCTGCTGGCCGCACCCTGGGAGGTCACCCTGCTGCCGGAGATGGCCCAGTCCACCCTCAGGGCGCACCAGGACGGCCTGCACCAGCGCTGGCTGGGCGACTGGCATGCCTGGCAGCCGGTAGGGCGCTGGCAGGGCTACGTGGATACCAGCGCGCGGCGCCTGGACGTCGACGACCAGCGCAGCACTGCCGGCGGCGATGGCAACGGCTACAGCCTGGACCTGGGCGGCAGCTATCGACTCAGCGAGGAATGGCGCCTCGGTGTCGCCGCCGGGGTCGCACGGCAACACCTGGAACCCGGTGCGGCCGATTCCGACTATCGCCTCAACAGCTATCTGCTCAGCGCCTTCGCCCAGTACCAGGGCGAGCGCCTCTGGGGCGATCTCACCGCCACCGGTGGGCGGCTGGACTACGACGACCTGAGCCGGCGCTTCGCGCTTGGCCCGACCACCCGCAGCGAGCAGGGCGATACCGACGGCGATCTGCGCGCCCTCTCGGCGCGCCTGGGCTATGACCTGGCAGCGGCCGGCAGTCCCTGGCACCTGAGTCCCTATCTCAGCGCCGACTATGCCCGTGTCCAGGTGGACGGCTATCGGGAGCGCGGCAACGATGCCACGGCGCTGGAATTCGACGACCAGTCGAGCACCTCGCGGCGACTGGGGCTGGGCCTGCAGGGCCGCTGGCAACTCGCACCGGCCACGGCGCTGTTCGCCGATCTGGGCCGTGAGCGGGAATTCGCCGATGGCACTCGCGATGTGACCATGCGCCTGAACAGCGTGCCGGGTCTGGACTACACCCTGGACGGCTACCAGCCCGACAGTGACCGTACCCGCCTGAGTCTGGGCGTGGTCCAGCGGCTGACGCCGGAGCTGACCCTGCGTGGCGGCTACAGCTATGCCGGTGCGGGCGATACCCATCAGCAGGGCGTGGGCCTGGGCCTGTCGCTGGACTTCTAAGCGCCGCTCCACCTGGTAGCGCTCGCTGGCCTTGCGCCAGTGAGCGTTATCCCTAGACCCGGCTGGGATTGCCCAGCCGCTGGCGTTGCCAGTCGCGCAATTCGTCCAGGCGCCGTGGCGGGCACACCAGAAAGCCCTGCAGGAGATCGCACCCGGCCTGTTGCAGGCAGAGCTGCTTGAGTTCGGTGTCCACGCCCTCGGCGATCACCTGGGCATCGCGGGCGTGGCAGAAGGCGATGAGCGCAACCAGGCTGGCCTGGTTGCCGGGTTGGCTGAGACGCTCGACGATGAGCCGGTCGAACTTGATGGTGTCGGCGGGATAGTCGGTGACCTGCTGGATGGAGGTGTAGCCCACGCCGAAATCGTCGATGGCCACGCGAAAGCGCTCGGCGCGCAATTCGTGCAGCAGTCCCAGGGTGCGCTCGTTCAACTCGGCAGCGAAGGTCTCGGTGAATTCCAGTTCCAGGTGGGCCGGGTCGACGCCGTGGTGGCGCACCCGCTCGCGCAGGTAGGGCACGATGTCAGCCTGATCCAGTTGCGCGGACGACAGGTTGACGGACAGCACCAGGTCGTTGCCCAGCACCTCTTGCAGCGCGGGATACTCGCGGCAGGCCTGGTCCACAACCCAGCGGTCGATCCAGCGGAAGTGTCCCTGGCGTTCGGCGATGGGGATGAATTCCGCCGGTGACACCGGGCCGAGGCGCGGCGAATTCCAGCGCAGCAGGGTTTCGGCGGAGCGCACCTGGCCGTTGCTGTCCACCGCCGGCATGTAGACGAGGTGGAATTCCTCGTCCGGATTCATTCGCCGCAGGTGCTCGTCCAGCAGATCCTGGCGGCGCTGGCGCGCGGCCAGTTCCGGGGTGAAATGCACCAGGCGATTGCCGCCTTCGTTCTTGGCCCGCTCCAGGGCCAGGTCGGCCTGGGCCAGCAGGTCGGCCAGATCCAGCGGCGCCTCGGGGGTCGCCAGGCCGATGCTCAGGGTCACCGCATAGCGCCGCTCGCCGACCAGGGCGCCGTTGGCGTAGCTCTGCTGCAGCTGCTGGCCCAGGGCGAGGGCCGCGGTCGCCGCTGCCGGGCCGCGCAGCAGAATGGCGAATTCATCGCCCGCCAGGCGGGTGAACACCAGTTCGTTGTCCTCCTGATGGACTTCGAGCAGGTGCTGGGTCTGCCGGGCCACGGCCTGCAGCAGTTCATCGCCCACCTCGTGGCTGAATCTGTCGTTCACCGACTTGAAATGGTCCAGGCCGAAATAGAGCAGGGCGATACGGCGACCGTCCGGCTTGCCCGCCAGCCAGGATTCGCCCATGAGCTGGAAATAGCGGCGGTTGCCGATCTGGGTGAGGACGTCGGTGCGCAAGGCCGTGCGCAATTGCGCCAGGATGGCCAGGTTGTTGTCGTGCAGGCGCTTCATGTTGGCGCCCAGGTGACCGATCTCGCCGGGTTCGTCGCCGGTTTCGAGCGCCTGGCGCTGGCCTTCAAGCACCTCCGTGAGCTGGCTGTCCAGGCGGGCGATGGGGCGGGTGATGTAGCGGCGGATCAGCACGATCAGCACCAGGATGCAGGCCAGGGTCACCAGCAGGCCGCCGCTGAAGTAGGCGATCGCCAGGCGGCGCAATTCCTTGTCCAGGCGTCCCGGGTCCGGGGTCAGGCGTACATAGAGATCAGGCGACAGCCGCTCGATGGCACTGAAATCGCGGGTGCGGGTGGGCGGTGTCCGGCTGAATTCCAGGGGGGCGCCATAGCTCTGTTCGAGGCTGCGGCGCAGGGCCTCCATCCGGTCCGGGCTGACCGCCAGCTGCAGTGTCATCGCCAGGCCGCGCTGCCCCGGCAGGGGTGGTCCGGCTGTGCTCGGCAGCAGCGAGGTGGTCGCCACCAGCAGTGAACGCCCCTGCTCGTCGAGCAGATAGTCGCGCCGTTCCAGTGGACCGTTCGGCTCCCGCGCCAGGCGTGCGAGCAACTGGCGCTGGACACCGCTCAGCTGGGCGAAGGGATCGCCGCTGCGCTCGTAGTAGTAGGCCAAGCTGAGATCGGGGCGGGCGATCGCCAGGGAGATGTGGCTGGGTGCATCGTCGCCGGCCAGCTGGCGCACCGCCAGTTGCAGCTGGGTACCCAGGGCTTCGTTGCGATAGGGCACCTCGGTCTGCCGCAGGAAATTGCCCAGGGCGGCGCTGTTGGACAGGGCATAGAGCAGGTTGCGGCTGAAGTGGTCGTACTCGCGGTAGGTGGTTTCCAGCGCCGCCAGGTCGTGGTTGAGCCTCGAACTTTCGAGGCCGATCACCGCCTCGCGCTGCACCGTGTAGCCCAGCCCCACCAGGGTCAGGCTGCAGAGCAGGGCGACCGGCAGGATCAGCAGCAGGGCGCGCCTATTGAGCGTCATGGCGACCTACCAGAGCGCTGCCGATGCGTTGCCGGGTCTGGAAGGTGTCGGGCGGACCTTCACGAAAGACCTGGCTGCGGGCGAGCACGTCGTCGGGGGGGAACAGGCTGGGATCCTGGCGCAGGTCTGCCGGCAGCAGGCGCAGGGCGCCGGCATTGGGGGTCGCCAGGTGCAGTTCCTCGGTCGCCAGCACGGCGTTGCCCGGCTCGTTGAGGAAATCGATGAAGCGCCAGGCGGCTGCCTGGTGCCGGGAGCTGCTGAGCAGCGCCACGCAGTCCACCCATAGCAGGCTGCCTTCGCGGGGCGTGACGAAGCGCCAGGGCTGTCCGGGGGTCGCGGCATTGAGCAGGTGCTGGTCGCCGCTGTAGCCCAGGGCCAGCTCGATGCGATCGCTGTAGGCTGGATTGTGCAGGGCGCTGACGACGTACTGATAGGTCAGCACCGCCGGGGCCTGGGCCTTGAGCAGGGCGAAGCTGCGTCGGAGCAGCTCGGGATCGTCGCTGTTGATGGCGGCGCCCAGGGTGATCAGGGGGGCGACCAGCAGATCGTCGTGGTCTTCGAGCATGGCGATATGGCCGTGCAGGGCCGGCTCCGGCTGCAGCAGCGGCTGCCAGGAAGAAGGCGCCTGGGCCAGGCGATCGCTGCGATAGAGCAGACCCAGGGTGCCCCAGACGTAGGGCACGGCATAGTCGCCGCAACTCTGGCGCCAGCGCGGATCGAGCTCGCTCAAATGAGGCAGGCGCTGGGGATCGATGCGCATCAGCAGGCCGTCCTGGCCGAGG
>Ga0308156_1003006_pt1 | contig 13635 bp, 11 predicted proteins | sample PhyAR2_FD_201041 | JGI IMG/M metagenome (GOLD analysis project Ga0308156, IMG submission 201041) | Phyllosphere microbial communities from UC Gill Tract Community Farm, Albany, California, United States - DLSL A.R2 | ecosystem: Host-associated > Plants > Phyllosphere > Unclassified | place: USA... | reverse complement strand
GAGAAGCCCTTCATACCCGACACTGTTAAGGTGTTCAAGCTGACGCTCCAGGAATGGAAAAAACGCACGTGCGAGATCCAGCGTTCCATAGTGCTGGTAATGAATGTTAAGCAAAAAGGGAACAACAAGCTGCCATCCCAAAGGGCCGGCTGTTTCCCCGGTTCCGTTTGTTTTAATTCCCACAAACGGTGCCGTTTCAGGAAAACCACCATTTTTCCGCGTATCGTTGATAAAGTCTGAAAGGGTTTTTTCGTACATCTTCGCAGAATTAAACTGATAAACCTGAGATTTTGCCAGAGCAACGATGTCCCCACCATACGCGAACCGCTCCCGCGCGCAATCACTGAACACGGAGTGAATATTGTTTAGTTTGGTATTGCGCGCAATCTCATACAGCCGGTTTAAATACAAGTCTGAGCAAAGAAAATCGCCGGCGCTTTCGAGTTTGCTGTATGCCTTGTGCGCCATAATGCAGAGTAACTGATCCAGGTTCATTCCACTCACTTTCACATAGCGAAAAGAATGATAGGTATACTTGTTAACCAGATGATTGATGCCACTTCGACAAATGAGCTGGTCGATTTGCTCTGCACGACCGGGTGATGACTCTCCACCATTTATAATAATGCCGGGCGCTACCTCTTTTCCAATGAAGCCAGCCAGGGTTGACCCGGTATTCAACGTGTAATCATCGTCGAGACACTCAGCATATGTCAGAGTGATAACTTGTCCTTCGGAGGCGCTCACCGAAAGGTCAATAAGCCCTGAAAGGGTTTCCCCAAAATCTACGATGAATTCTGATTCATTCAGAACATGGATTTCTTTAAAGTCCAGACACTTAATTTTTTCTATCTTGGGGATATAACTGGACACCATCTGCCCTTGTGGCCCTTTCGCCAGGAGGACGTTATTCCATCTGGGTGATACCAGTTCTGTGGTATTGCGACCACTGAACAATCGGGAGTCTAAGGTTTCGCCCAGGTAGATATTGTTGGTAAAATATGCGCCTTCACTACATTCCCATGTCTCATCCGTCGATAGACGTACTGACAGTCCCTCACCCTGTATAAAAATATCAGCGATCGCCTGAGTCACCCCTGAACATAACATGTCGCGAAGATTATACTTCCCGAATAGTTTCATTTCGGAGGGAGCATACCACCCATTCCCCAGTTCAATGATTAAAGTATTGCTACCCGTATTTAAGTAATCTTTTATCTCATAGGTATCGTAATAGACGGTTTTCGAGTAATTAGTCCAGTCGGTATTAAGTTCATTCCTTGATACTTTACCCCCATTTATATATAGATTATAGAATCCAAGGCCAGCAATGTTTATTACAGCCCTGTCGATTGCATTTTGGATAGGGAAACATTTCCTGAGAACCGTGTTTCGCGTACTGCTATCTTCTGGTTTATCTTTGTTGTTCTGAAAAGGTTTTGCTATCCAGTTGCCGTGGAAGTTACCCAGATTACCCGTAATGAATGAATTAGTCAGTGAAACCATACTACCAGCACTGTTGCATGAATTAATCTTCACAGTATATGTGCCGTATTCACTCAACTCAAAGCCAGTTAAAAGCAGATCTGTGCTATCGCCAACCCCAGTAAGTTCATGTACCACGGAATCGTCTTTTAAAATTGTTACATGGTACGATGTTTGTATATGCTTAACGCTCCAGTGACATGCAACAGGGAGTCTGTCGACAACAATTCGACTGGTCTGATAATTAATTTGCAACATTTAACCCACCGTGGCGTAGTGTATTTCTCATGGTCAACTTCCAGATTTTGATTATCTAACTCGCACAGATTTCATCCGTTTCTTCTTTACAGGCTAACGCATCAGCTATCTTGAAGAAGAAGTACCAGGCTGAAAATCTTACAAACAACCCAATAAACTGGAATGCCGCTATTTTCCAGCTACCCTGCATAAATCCTGAGATTATGATAGGCATCCCCGCAGGCGTGCTGACGCCAGCGACCCTCGGCAATATTCCAGTTACAGTTAGATAATATGCGATGCCCAACATAATCCCGTTGATAAGGATGTAGGGAATAGCTAAAGCAAAGTTCATGACCAAAGGTACACCGTAGGCCATGGGTTCACCAATTGTGAATACCGCGGGAGGAAGGGCTATTTTACCTAAAGTTTTATATCGACTACTCTTTGCAAAAAAAGCCAACATAATCGCTAATGGTAATAAATCGCCCGCAACACCATAGGTCATAAAGAATGCAAAACCTGTGATGTTAGGTAATTCAATGCCTGCAGCATACGCAGCCAGTTGCTGTGCATCCATAGCAAACCATATAGGGGCTACAATGCCTAGCGTTATGGCGTGCCCGTGAAGACCAAAGAACCAGAGCAACTGAGCAAGCACTGCAACAAAAATAATAGATCCAATGCCTGATCCAAGAGATGTGAGTGGCGACTGGATGAGTTTATAGATGATTTGATGGATGCTACCATAACCATTAATCGTTATAACCGCAGATATAACAGTAAATGTTGTCAGGATTACAATACCAGGAATGAGCGATGAAAAGGATTTTGATATAAAATCCGGGACATTCTCTGGCATTTTAATAATTAATCCCTTTCGGGTAATGCCTGTAAAAATACGGGTTGATACAATGGCAACCAAAATCCCCGTAAACAACCCCATGGCACCTAACCATTGGCTTGGAATTAAATATGATTGCCCCAGTGGACCGATCTCTCCAGGGTTATAGGGTGTAAGTATAAAGAATGAAATCATTGAAAGCAGACCGGCCATGAAGCTATCAACATTGAGGTTTTTAGCCAGCGTGTAAGCTACCGAAAATGAAACAATGACTGCCAGAAAGTTGTTGGTGAAATTGATAGGTATATCAAAAAACCTTACTAGTTCGTAGCGAACAAGAAAATCCTGGTAGGGCTGGAAAGGGAATACCTTAAGAAGCGTGGCGACGGAACTCATGATGGTTGCTGGTAACACGAGCATCATGCCGCTCATCACTGATTTCAGGTAGATATTTTGACCAACGCTTTGCATTAAACTTAATAGTTTTTCTTGCATGGCAGCTGTATTTATTGGCATGTGATATTCCATCAGTGTCTATTTTTAAGTGCGTTCAAAAACTTAAATGAGATTAAACTGTCCGGCCATCATAGTAATGGCATATTAAATTGCGAGGCATGTCGGCTGTTGTCATTTAGAATGACCTTTTTTGCGAAACGGAATATTTAGTGACACAAATCACAATACTATATTTATGACTTGAATTTCTGGCCACATTTTAAGCATGGCCTGAGAAATACAGCGGAGTTTCCCCTTCTGAACTCAACTATATGCGGCAGCGGGAAGAGGAATATCTGCGGCTAAAGAGTCTGGTGCCCCGAAAAGGCGATGCTGCAGGATGTACTGGCAAAAAAGAGCTGACGCTGGGGCGACTGCGGGATTGGGTCAGGGATTTACAGGCCCGATATGGTGCCAGCGAAAGACAAATTCGAGCCCTAATCGGGATGTGAACACAATGTCTGCTTAGTGCAGTAGCGGACTTAGCAGACATAACTGGCGAACCCACCGTCATGGTAGCTACCGGGATTTAAGCGTTTGTTTCCAAAATCCGCAGTCTGAATTGAACCTGAGTTCATCTATCAGAGGAGTTTGTAGAAATAAGGTGGCAGGACATGGGCGTTATATAGAGGAAGTTAAGCAGGACAACAGGACAGCTTGCAACGGTGCATGGAGCCGTGAAGAAAATATGCTTTATCACGTAATACTGGACAAGTCCGCAGCATCTGCATGCGCTAATCTTAGCCTTTACCATGAACTAACTCACTGATTCAAAAAATGGAAATGAACCACTCAGAGGGGGCAAGTAAACGTCTGCCGCCATTCTTTGATATGGTCAATCAGAGCACGGAGCTTTGGCGCAATATTGCGGCGCTGGGGAAAATACAGATAGAAGCCTGGAAATTGTGGAAGATACTCATCCAGCACTGACACAAGCTGACCGCCTTTTATATATGGCCTGAATGTTTCTTGAGTAGCCATAGTGATGCCGCCACCAGCCAGAGCCAGTCTTAACATCAGACGCAGGTCATTAGTCGTAATATGCGGTTCAATCGCCAGATCGAAGGCTCTCCCGTTTTCTTCAAATGGCCAGCGATAGGGCTCAACATCCGGGGATGAGCGCCAGCCGATACACTGATGATGAACCAGCTCACGAGGATGATAAGGGCGACTATTGGCTGCAAGATAGGAAGGGGAAGCAACCACCATTTCACGTTGATCACCCGTAAGCGGAACAGCAATCATGTCTTTTTCAATCACTTCTCCGAGCCTGACACCGGCATCGTAGCCTGCAGCCACAATATCAAACTCTTTATCAGTGACAACAATATCAAGCTTCACACTGGTGTTAGCTGCCGCGAAGGAAGCGATTAACGGGCCTGAAAGAAATTCTTCCGCTATCGAGGTCACCGCGATTCTGAGAAGTCCTCTTGGCTTACTGTCAGGAGCAATATTGTCGAATGCAGCTTCGAGACTGGTTAAAGGCAATGAAAGAGATACACGCAACTGTTCTCCCGCTTCCGTCAGATGAACCGAGCGAGTCGTCCGCATGACAAGCATTGTGCCGAAAGCATCCTCGAGCCTTCTTATTCCCTGACTGACCGCCGAACGGGTCACGCCCAGCCGTGCTGCAGCTTTACTGAAATTATGCTCTTCTGCAACCGCAATAAAAACAGGTAAAAGATTGAGATCAATTTTCATTGTTTAGCACTGCTAACCACTGAGTCCAGTGAAAGCAGGATACTGCAACTTATCGTAAAGTTCTATTCTCTCTCCGAAATCAATGACAGGAGAACATCATGGACAAAGTTATATTAATCACTGGTGCATCAAGTGGCATCGGGGAAGGTATTGCCAGAGAACTTGGAACTGCAGGTGCGAAGGTATTACTGGGAGCACGTAGAGTGGAACGTATCGATGCCATTGCAGCAGACATTTGCAGCGCGGGCGGTATTGCTGATGCGCGGGCTTTGGATGTTACCGATCGACAATCCATGTCTGACTTCGTCCAGACAGCACTGGACAACTGGGGCCGTATTGATGTCCTTATTAACAATGCAGGCATTATGCCGCTTTCACCCCTTGCCGCTGGCAATCAGGATGAATGGGAACGAACAATAGACGTTAATATTAAGGGCGTGCTTTGGGGTATTGGCGCTGTGCTACCCGTGATGGAAGCACAGAAATCGGGTCAGATAATTAATATCGGCTCTATTGGTGCCTTTACTGTCGTACCAACAGCTGCTGTCTATTGTGCATCCAAGTTTGCGGTGCGGGCTATTTCTGAAGGGTTACGACAGGAAAGTCCTAACATACGTGTAACCTGCTTAAATCCCGGCGTTGTAGAAAGTGAACTCGCGTCAACAATTACCCATGAGGAAACCATGGCGCTGATGGATGCCTACCGTTCTGTCGCACTTAAACCCGCTGACATTGCCCATGCTGTAAAGCATGTCATTGAGGCGCCTGAAACCGTTAATACATCTGAAATAACCATAAGACCTACAGCGTCTGCAAACTAGCGTTTCGGCATGGCTTCATGGTCACTTGAAGCAACGACTAAATTCCGCTTTTCGCGCATAGCAGACATTAACCTGACATCAGTCCGCTTTGCGCCATAAGCGGACGTTACCAGCATGGCTTACCCTTCACCGTTATGGCGCAACCACCTGATAAAATCCTGGCGGCGAGAAACGCCAATCTGATTGGCTGTAGGGAAAGCATCAGCCTTGTCCATCTGCAGCAGAATTATTTTACCTGCCAGGCGCTTTATAAAAACCCTGCCCCGGAAATCAAGAGCATGTCGTGTATCAGTAATGGAAGATGTGCCACCGTGAATCTTCGTACCAAAGCTTTACTGCTGAGGGTTCCGAGCATAATGCCACCACCGACGAAGCGTCCCATAAGGGCAATGTGGATCGAAAGCTCATCAAGAAGCTGGCAGCCGAATACGACTTTTCGGGAACAGACGTGATGCGCCGGGTATTCAGCCGCCTGACCGGTATTACGCCTGCCGCATATCGGAAGATGATAAGCCAGGCATAAACGTCCCGTCAGCGTGATCACCTAAGAGCAATGTGCAGCACAATGGGTTACTCTTTCACCCCGTTTTACATGAGGCAAGCGAATGAGCATTGACTGGCACAGCGCGGAACTGACTCGCATGACGATCGTTGATAAAAACTATAAGAACACGCAAAACGTGCGTCGTTTTATGGTTGCGCAATGCGGGGAGACATTCCGGTTTGATCGGGAGTTCATGGCGTGGATACGCAATGATATTGCCAAAAATCTGGGAGACGTTGTGGATGAGTGGAAGCGCAGGAAAGGCCGCTAGCCCTTATCGCCTTTACGCAGCCTGCCGCTGGGGAGGCACAACCTCGCCCGGTGAGTAAAAAAAAGACCCGATCACCGATCAGGTCTCCGTTGATGTGCTTTTACCTAACCGACGACTGGCGCGATTATTTAGACAGCAGTTCTTTGCGGACGATTTCAGCACCGGCACTTAAGGCACTCAGCTTGCCCCGGGCAACCTGGCGGGATAAAGGCGTCATGCCGCAGTTGGTCGACGGATAAAGTTTATCGGCATCCACAAACTGAAGGGCTTTACGCAGCGTATCAGCCACTTCTTCTGGCGTTTCGATAGCATTGGTTGCCACATCAATGGCCCCGACCATCACCTTTTTACCGCGAATGAGTTCGATAAGATCCATTGGAACGCGAGAGTTTTGGCATTCCAGCGAAATGATATCGATGTTCGACTTCTGCAGTTTAGGGAACACTTCTTCATATTGACGCCACTCGGTTCCCAGCGTCTTTTTCCAGTCGGTGTTGGCTTTGATGCCGTAGCCGTAGCAAATGTGCACAGCGGTTTCGCACTTAAGACCTTCAACCGCTCTTTCCAGCGCGGCAATGCCCCAGTCATTCACCTCATCGAAAAACACGTTAAATGCCGGCTCATCGAACTGGATAATATCGACACCCGCCGCCTCAAGTTCTTTGGCTTCCTGGTTGAGAATTTTGGCAAATTCCCAGGCCAGTTTTTCGCGGCTCTTGTAATGGCTGTCATACAGCGTGTCGATCATGGTCATGGGGCCAGGCAGCGCCCATTTGATCTGTTTATTGGTTAGCTGACGTAAAAATTTGGCGTCTTCAACAAATACCGGCTTCTGGCGCGCCACCTCACCGACAACGGTCGGAACACTGGCATCGTAGCGATTACGGATTTTAACGATCTCGCGTTTTTCAAAATCCACACCGCTGAGGTGTTCAATAAACGTGGTCACAAAGTGTTGGCGCGTTTGCTCGCCATCACTGACGATATCGATACCTGCGCGATCCTGATCGTCAAGAATCAAACGCAGCGCGTCTTTTTTGCCATCGATGAGTTCTTCATTTTCCAGTTTCCAGGGCGACCACAGCGTCTCAGGTTGCGCAAGCCATGACGGTTTAGGCAGGCTTCCCGCCGTCGAAGTCGGTAACAAAATTTTCATAACAGATAACCTTATACTGAGTTAATCAAAGAACGTAATTAGCAGACCATTGCTCAAGAACATGTTTGTAGGGTTTGATGAAGTTCTTCTCAGTAAACTTCCCTTGTTCAATAGCCAGATGGCTACGTTCTTCTCGGTCGTAAACAATTTGCGTTAATGAAAAATCCCGATGGCTCAGGCTCGGTTGGTATTCGATACCTGCAGGAGAATTTGCATTATAAATCTCAGGACGATAAATCTTCTGGAACGTTTCCATCGTGCTGATGGTACTGATGAGTTCAAGATTGCTGTAATCACGCAGCAAATCACCCGTAAAATAAAACGCTAAAGGTGCAACGCTGTTTTCAGGCATAAAGTAACGTGCATGCAGGCCCATCTTGCTGAAATATTTATCGGTCAGTGAATATTCATCCTGCTGGTATTCAATGCCCAGTACCGGATGACGGTTGCCGGTGCGCACATAGGTGTTTTTGCTTGAAACGCTCAGGCAAATCACCGGTGTTTTGCTAAAATTCGCTTTGTACGCTTCTGATTTTATGAAGGATTTAAAGATATTGCCATGCAGCTCACCAAAGTTATCCGGGATGTTAAACACGGGATTATTTTTGTTATGCTCTGACAGCAATACGCTGAAGTCGTAATCGCGCACATAAGAGGAGAAGTTATTTCCGACAATACCTTCAATGCGCTCATCGGTTTTTTTATCGACAATATTGGTTTTTAATATTTCGATTACCGGGAAGGCATCACGATTATTTTCGACATTGATATTCATTTCAACAGAAATGATCTCAAGCTCGACAGAATAACGGTCCCCTTTTGGGTTGTCCCAATGCGCCAGGGAATTGAAACGATTATCAATCATCACCAGGGCGTTGTGCAGGTTATCCTGACGGTTCTTACCACGGGCCAGGTTAGCAAAGTTGGTGGTGATGCGCGTATTTTCTGATGGGTTGTAATTCTCATCAAAAACACTGCTCTTAATCGTAAATGTGAAGTTGTTATTCATCGTGTTTTAGATCCTGAATTCTGATGTGAAAACTGCATTGTTCGCCAGAACGGCCTGCTTTTGTCTTGTGGCTTGCGTGTTCGGCAGTCTTCAACGCGTCGGTAATCAATAAGCATATTTTATGCCAGAGTCATGGCATGAGTGAAAGCGACTTAATTTCACATCAACATGAGCCTTCTTCATGTCGTCCTGCGGGTGCTGTACGCGCCGCTTTACCAGCAGAGCGACCGGGGCAAAGCGGGCAACAATACCCTGCATGAAAAAGGGCAATAAAGGCTCGCCGCCTGCCCCGCTCACAGCGTGAGACAGGTTTCCGCGCCTTGCGCTTTTCGCTGATAACGACGGGCCGAAATCTGTCCGCAGAGGATGTACCCAGCGTTATTTCTTTTTGGTGAGCATCGACTTTAAATCAGCAAAAGGATTGTAGGTGGCTGCACCCACATCGTCCTGCGCATCCTCGCCCGCCACAACGGAGGTGCCGTACTGATCGGCTTCCGTATATTTCGAGTGTTCGTGGTCGTGGCAGTACAGGCACAGTAACTCCCAGTTACTGCCGTCTTCCGGATTATTGGTGTGGTCGTGATCGATGTGGTGAACCGTTAATTCACGCAGGTTCGAATACACAAACTCCCGCGAGCAACGCCCACAGACCCACGGATAAATTTTTAACGCTTTCTCACGGTAGCCACTTTCCAGACGCGTATAGTTTTTGGGGATCAAAGCCATGACCGACGTTACCTGTATGATGAGATATTTTCACTTGTGATAAAGCAGGCTGACCTGCCTGCCGGACTACTTTAACGGGATCTGGGGCCGTCTGGCGATGTAAGTCTGCCAGAACGGGTAAAATATCTTTCTGAAGAAAGAAACGGTCTTGTGTCTTGCCCGCCATATCCGCTTTGCCGCTTCACCGGCCAAAAGCACCCACGTTAATCTTTTTCATCTTCCGCAGGCGGCATAACCTCGGTCGAATCAGCCGTTCGCACGGCCTGGGGTGTTTTTCCTGTCCAGGCGTGAAACGCTCTGGCAAAGGAGTTGGCGTCTTCAAAACCGAGCAGGAACGAAATTTCCGCACCCGACATAGCAGTACTGCGCAGATAATGTATCGCGAGAGATTGCCTTACCTTGTCGAGGATCTGCTGAAACGAGGTGCCTTCATTCTGCAGTTTGCGCTGCAGCGTCCGGGAGCTGACTGCCAGCTTGCGACAGACCGTCTGCATTGAGGTTTCGCCAGCAGGCAGACTCTCCAGCAAGATGCAATGTACCCTTTAAGCCATACTCGCCGTTTTATCAAGGTCCGCCAGCCGCTGGCGCAGCGACGGCTCAAAAAATTGCCCGCCGCACGTCCACAATATGTCGTGATTACGCAGACCTTTTCGTGCAGCAAGCATTCAGCGGCAGGATGCGATCCTTTCCCCTTCAGTGTGCCTACAGACGGGCTTTTTCTGACGTTCCCTTTTGAAGGCCAGGTCATGCAACTGATGGAAATGAAGGCCAGGATATATCAGTCAATTCTCCCTGCAAGGGCTGAGGTGCGACGAGATGAATATGACCTGCTCACCCTGGCAGAATATCAAGACCCTGCGCTGGACGAGCCTGCCTTCTCTGGCTTTTATCATATCCCTGTCAGTCTGGGTGAAACGCCGAGCCGATGATTACCCCCGAAAGCCTGACAAGACTGTCATCTGTAAAAGCGCGTGTGCGGGTTATGCAGTAGCGGTTATCGCTGCTCAGGGTGAGCTGAACTTTGGGGTTATGTTTAACTCGGCCTCAACAGAGTGAAACCCTCCCAACAGAAAAAGGGGGCTGTTTATGGTAAATGTCTTTATCAGGCAACTTCACCTGAAATCTGACGGAGCAAAAAATGAGAACCCAAAAACGGTGCCTGGGTTATGTCGCCATTGTGGTTGATGACTACGATCGCGCCATTGACTATTACACTGACAAGCTGGGCTTTACGCTTGTGGAAGACACACCGCAGCCGGGTAAACGCTGGGTAGTCGTCACGCCCAATCCGGAAAGCGATTGCAATCTTCTTCTGGCCCGTGCTTCCAATGAGCGCCAGGAGAGCGCTATTGGTAATCAGTGCGGTGGCCGCGTTTTTCTGTTCCTGCAGAGCAGCGATTTTTGGCACGACTACAATGCCATGAAAGCCAAAGGTGTGACGTTCTGTGAGGAACCGCGTGAAGAAGAGTACGGCACCGTGGTGGTATTTGAAGATATTTATGGCAACCGTTGGGATCTTTACCAGAACAAGTAAAATCCAAACTGTTTGCCTGTTAAACATAAAACACAGGGTCAGAAATTAATAATAATGACTCACTCATCCGAACTAAGCGCGGTTGGTGAGTCAACGAAATGGCTGGACATTAATAACAGTAGCCTTAAAGATTGCTGGTTTCAGATCCCAGACATTCAGCAGATAAAATCATATGGATGAAAAGCTCAAATTCATGATGTTGGCGCTTGAATATTCCCGCCGGGCATTGCCAGAATGCAGACCTAATCCCCCTGTCGGCTGCGTTATTGTTCATAACGGCGTTGTCGTTGCTAAGGGTTTTACACATCCACCAGGCCACCACCATGCCGAAATCGATGCGCTCACAAAGCTTACATTCCCCATTAGCGAATGCGAAGTATATGTCACTCTTGAACCCTGCTCTTTTCAGGGCAGAACGCCCTCTTGTGCTTTAATGCTTGCAGAGCTAAAGCCGGGACATATTTATATTGCCATGGAAGATCCGCACCCTAAAAACAGAGGCGCGGGACTCAATATTTTAAAAAATGCGGGTATCAGCCTTACATCAGGTATCGGAAAACAGGCGGTCGAGACGTTTCTTTTCCCCTATCTGGATAAGTCTTCATGATAAACACCACTTTGTGGTGGCGCACTGTCTGGTTGACCTGGACAGTACTGCCTTCTCAGTAGCAATCGACCTTTTAATAACCACGCCCATCACGCTTGATCCAGCGCTTCCCCCCTTTTCCGTGCCTGGCCACACATATGTAAACAAGTTCATGCCCATGTGCTACTGACTTTTCCGCCCCAACAGCGCTAACTGGCAGAAAAATCGCTATATGAATGATATGATTACCCCATTCGATTCAGTCAAAAAATACAGGTCGTCACCCTGAGGGCAAGATATGAACAATGAAGTCTCACTGAAATATTATGACATTGCCGATGAGTATTCGTCGGAAACGGAAACGCCGGTAAGCGAATCGGAACGTGACGCGCTGGCGCACTATTTCCAGTTGCTGATTGGCCGTTTAATGAATAATGAAGAAATCAGCGAAGACGCGCAGAAAGAGATGGCCGTTGAAGCGGGCATTAATGAACAGCGCATTGATGAGATAGCGACCTTCCTGAATCAGTGGGGCAACGAGGACTAATTTCGATACATGATGCGCGCTAAGCCGTGCATCATTTTTTGCCTATCCACGGCCTGTCCAGTCTGCTTTATTACGCCAGCCCATCCCCAATATCGTCACTCGTGGAATCCCCCGTTCCCATCGCTAACCGGGTTGATGCGCAGGTATTTTGATCATAGCGATAATGCGCCCTCTGCATGTACACCACGTTATCCGCCTTCTTTCTGCCAAACAGGACTGCGCCATGCCCGGCAAGTGCCGACATGCGCTAATGCTGTCTCCTGGCGTGCGGGAAAGCACCTGTGCCAGGGCACAGGTGCAGGCGATAAACGTTATTATGCGTGTTTGCCAAAGGATGCGGACTCATCGTCCTCATCAGTAATGTTAGGTTTCGACAGGCTGGCTTTAACGCCCCAAAAGTAGCAGACCAGAGACGCGACAATGATGAGGATCATATCTAAGGGTGCACCAATCGCCCCGCTTCCGCCGTAGGTACCGAGCATTGAAATCACCATTACCGCGATGTAATAAGCCAGCAGCCACCATGCGCACCGTAAATCCTGACTGAACTGGCTGTTCTTTTTACCAAAAATCGCATAAGCGACCCAGGCAACAATCAGAATCGGAATGAGGATCTCATTCACGGACCAGCCGCTCCAGTAAATCAAAAGCGTACTGGCTACAAACGCCAGCGGACTGAGAAACGCCGCGACAGGCAGACGGAACGGACGCTGCATATCGGGCAGGTGATTACGGAACGCGCCAAGGGTTATCGGGCCGGGCATGTAGGTAAAGACCGTTGCCGAGGTTACTGCGCCAATTAATCCGCCCCAGACCTGAAACTCAGAGGGCAGCGTCCAGGCGATGGCCAGCACCAGCGATAGCCACAACGCGCCACGAGGTACGCCAGATTTTGCATCCACTTCACCAAACACTTTGAACAGATGACCGTTACGCGCCCAGGCAAACAGCACGCGTGCGGCTCCTGCCAGATAGATGTTGCCGGTCCCGGCAGGCGAAATCACCGCATCGATCAGAATCAGGTTAATCAGCCAGGTCAGCCCCAGGCTGCGCGCCAGGTCGGCATAGGGAGACTGGAATACCGCCTTCAGCCCTGCCCAGCCATGTTGTGACAGCAAATCGGCCGGTACTGCCCCCATAAAGGCATATTGCAGGGCCAGGTAAATCACGAAGCTGACAGCAATGGCAATACCAATCGCCAGAGGCACGTTGCGCTGTGGATCTTTGGCTTCACTGGCAAAATCCACAGCCTGACGAAAGCCGAGGTAGGCAAAAACAATCCCAGCCCCCGTCAGCGAGCTGAAAACGCCATGTGCACCGCCAGGTGGTGACGGTGGCACATCAAGGTTCGGCGCATGAAAGTAAAGCAGGAGCGTGATGATAGTCAGTAACGGTACGATAAATTTGAAGGTGGTGACAATGGTATTCACGCGACCAAAGAAGCTGACGCTCCAGTAGTTAAGCAGGAAAAACACCACCAGCAGCCCAATCTGTACAACAAACCCTAACCCCGTAGGGCTGCCGTCCGTGTGCCCCAGCGCGGGCCACCAATAGATTGCATACTGACGCACGGCCTCCACTTCGACGCCGGCAGTGCTGGTATAAGCCAGCAGAGAACTGACACCAATCACGAAGCCGACGATGTTGCCGTGGGAATAATTGGGATAGCGAACAAAACC
>Ga0308156_1003005_pt1 | contig 13641 bp, 11 predicted proteins | sample PhyAR2_FD_201041 | JGI IMG/M metagenome (GOLD analysis project Ga0308156, IMG submission 201041) | Phyllosphere microbial communities from UC Gill Tract Community Farm, Albany, California, United States - DLSL A.R2 | ecosystem: Host-associated > Plants > Phyllosphere > Unclassified | place: USA... | reverse complement strand
GCGGAACGCGGGCAGATAGGTATCTTCGAGGTCATGCCTGGACACGGGCACGTCGGCCACGTGGCGCGTCGATTCCGGTCCGCTGTGCACCGCGAAGTGCTTGGGCGTGGCCACCACGTCCGGCAGGTCCGGGTACGGCCCCTGCATGCCGCGGATGAAGGCCACGCCGAGCGCCGCCGTCAGGTGCGGGTCCTCGCCGTAGGTTTCCTGGCCGCGGCCCCAGCGCGGATCGCGGAAGATGTTGATGTTGGGCGACCAGGTATCGAGGCCGGTGCCGATGCGGCCGAGGTGCCCGGTCCGGCGGCCCAGGGTGTGCAGGGCGCGCACCTCGACGCTGATCGCGGACGCCACCAGCTGCATCAGCGGCGCGTCGAAGCTGGCCGCGAGGCCGATCGGCTCCGGAAAGTTCGTGGTCGGCACCGGCCCCATCGCCCCGTGCAGCGATTCGGTCCACCAGTTGTAGGCGGGGATGCCCAGGCGCGGCACCGCCGGCGCGACGTTGAGCAGCTGCATGAGCTTCTCGTCCGGCGTCATCCGCGCCACCAGGGCGCGGGCACGCGCTTCGGCGTCGGCGTGGGGGTCGGCTACGCTTGTCGCCTCGGCTGCCTCGGCCGCCTCGAGGCCCTGGACGGCGGCGGGAATGGCCGCCGCCAGGACCAGCGCGCAGCGCAGCGCCGACCGGCCCAGGCGCCGCTTGATGTCGCCTGCCTGGGCAGTGTGCCTGGCCTTCTCTTTTTTCATGTTGTCGATGTCTCCGTCAAGGACTGTGCCCTATGCGGACAGAATGTAGTGCAGCGGGCCGCAGCCGACCAATTACTTTTCGTGCAACACCGATACCGAAATGGATATCGCGACGGCCACCTGCACCGGGGACGCTCGTCCGCAAGCCATACGGTGTGCTTTCCAGAGAGCGCATTCGCCGATTCCAATTCCGGAATCGTTTATCGAATATATTCAATCGGAAAATAAATATATCCAATAATTGCATATTATTTTTATATCACGATAATTACATCCCGATGACATCATGCGGACGCTGCAGGCAAAGGCGGCGCTGCTGCCGAAGGTCACCTGGATTCGCCAATACGAGGCGGTCGAATTGATTTCCGACGGCGCCCAGGTCACCGGCCTGATCGCGCAAAGCCTGGCCGATGGCGACGTAGCGGCCTTTTTCGCACCCGATGTGGTATTGGCCACCGGCGGCATTACCGGCCTTTATACCTATGCCACCAACCCGCATGCCAGCAAGGGCGAAGCGATCGCCATGGCCTGGCGCGCCGGCGCGGCCGTTGAAAACCTGGAATTCGTGCAGTTCCACCCCACCGCATTCCAGTCCGAGCAGAAAGTGGCGGCGCACCGCGCATCCCACGTCTGGCTCGACATTTCGCACCAGGGCAGAGAATTCGTGGAACATCATTTTCCCAACCTGATCGAATTGACCCGGCGCCACGGCTGCGATCTGTCGCGCACCCGGGTGCCGGTATCGCCGGCGGCCCACTACATCTGCGGCGGCGTGGCAGCCGCATTGAGCGGCCAGACCAGCGTCGCCGGCCTGTACGCCATCGGCGAAGTGGCGAATTGCGGCCTCCACGGCGCCAACCGCCTGGCCGGCAATTCCCTGCTCGAATGCGTGGTGATGGGCCAGGCGTGCGCCGACGCCATCGCCGGGTCGTCCGTCAAGGCGGTCGCCAAGGTGCCGATCCGTACCCCGGCCGTGATTGCGCTGGTCGTGATGAGCGTCTGCTCGGTCGTGGCCTCCAGGCTGGGCGTCAAGGCGGCGGCCGTGCTCCCGACGCCGATCCTGCGCAAGCTGTTCGGCGTTTTCATGGTGGGCCTGGCCAGCAAGACGGTGTATTCGCTCGTGGCCTGAAGGGCTGCCGTTTCCCCCTGGTTCAGGCCTGGCCGGCGCGGTAGCCCGGCCAGGTGATCTCCAGTTCGTAACCGATCGAGCGCGCCAGGCCGTCCAGGTCCGGGAACAGCGTCGCGTGGGTGATGTTCATCCGGTACAGCGACAGCATCGCCTCGGCGCGCACCGCCGGCGGCAGCACGAACTTCCGGATCAGCGGTGCGCCTGACTGGTACTGGCCGATGATCTCGTCCAGCGGCTTGTCGAGCACGCCGGGCACGACGAAGGTGCCCGACTGGGCCACCAGCCGCCGGTCCATCGCTTCCGGTTCGCCCACCCAGATGATGTCCTTGCTGTTCACCGCGAAGTAGCGCTCGAAATTCCCGGCAACGCGCGGGTCGATCGCTTCGCGCCGCAGGCTCGCGTCGTGCCGCGGCGCCGCGCCCCAGAGGGTGGGCGTGTCCAGGGCGAACACCGCCGCGCTGCGGTTGGTATTGTTCAGCGCAAAGAACGCGGCGACGAAGGGCGACTTGGTGAAGTCGAGCATGCGCGTCGGCGCCCCATGGTGCTGCATCAGGGCCAGGCAGCGGATGTCGTCCGCCAGCGCATTGGCGTCGGTCAGGTAGTTGTGCGCCTTGCGGCGGAAGATGCGCAACGCGCGTTCCTCGCGCTGGCGCCACGAGGCCTTGTCCGGCACGAAGCTGTGCAGGTAGCGCGACAATGAACTCAGCAGCTGCCAGTCGGCGTCCGGCAAGCCCCGGAATGCCCAGCCGTCGCACTCCGAGCTCAGGGCGACGAACTCGTTCCAGCTCCGGATGTGCACGATGTCCATTGGATAGCTTCTATTGCAATAATACAAAGATGGTCGCACATGGACAGGTGCGCGTCAACCGGGCCGGATTCACGTGCTGCGCCGGGCGGCTTCGATCCGGGCGATGTCGATCCTGGTCATTCCCATCATTGCCTCGAACGCGCGCCTGGCTACAGCCGGGTCGGGATCGGCGATGGCCTCGGTCGGCACGCGCGGCGTGATCTGCCACGACAGGCCCCACTTGTCCTTGCACCAGGCGCATTCGCTTTCCTGGCCGCCGTTGCCGAGGATGGCGTGACCGTGCACGCCGGCGCAGGACAGTCGCTGGCTGTCACCGGAAGCGACCGGTTCATCGACGCGCTGTCGACCGAAGTCGTGGACGGCGTGCTGCGCATCCGCGTGCCGGACAAGGAATTGAACCGCAAGCATGGCGAGCAGCGCAACGCCATCACCGTGCCGGCACTGCGCGCCCTGACGGTGGAAGGCGCCGGCGTCATCAAGCTCGACAACATCCGCGGCGCGCGCCTCGACATCGACTACCAGGGCGCCGGCAAGATGGACGTCAGCGGCGGTAAGCACCGAAGCGTGAGCGCCGGTCCGGCCGCCGGCGCGCGTACAATGCAGCCTCGACCATTCACCCATATGCGAAGAGGCGGCGATGACGATGAACCTGCGACAATTCGGCAACAGCGGGCTGGCCGTGCCCGAAATCGGCCTGGGATGCTGGCAGCTGGGCGGCGGCTGGCGCGACGACTGGGACGACGCGGTGGCGCGCCAGACCCTGGACAATGCCTATGCGGCCGGGGTGCGCTTCATCGACACCGCCGACGTCTACGGCGACGGCGCCAGCGAGCGCTCGATCGGCGGTTTTATCCGCGAGCGCCGGCCCGAAGGCCTGGTCGTGGCCACCAAGCTGGGCCGCGCCGGCATCTACCCGGACGGTTATACCAGGGCGTCGCTGCGCGAAGCCACCCTGCGTTCGCTCGACCGCCTCGGCATGGAGGCGCTCGACCTCACCCAGCTGCACTGCGTGCCGACCGAGGTGCTGCGCCAGGGCCACGTGTTCGACTGGCTGCGCGAGCTGCAGCAGGAAGGCTTGGTCAAGCGCTGGGGCGCCAGCGTCGAATCGGTGGAGGAAGGCCTGATCTGCCTCGGGCAGGACGGCCTGGCCTCGCTGCAGGTCATCTTCAACGTGTTCCGCCAGAAGCCGGCCGAAGACCTGTTGCCGCGCGCGGCCGCGCAAGGCGTCGGCATCATCGTGCGCCTGCCGCTGGCCAGCGGCCTGCTGGGCGGGAAGATCAACCGCGCCACCACCTTCCGGCCCGACGACCACCGCAATTTCAACCGCGACGGCGCCCATTTCAACGTCGGGGAAACCTTCGCCGGCCTGGAACTGGAGCGCGGCATCGCGGCCACCGAGCAGGTCGCCGCGCTGGTGCCGCCGTCGATGACGATGGCGCAGATGGCGCTGCGCTGGATCCTCGATCACCCGGCGGTGTCGGTGGTGATCCCGGGCGCCAGCTCGCCGGCGCAGGTGCAGGGCAACGTCAGTGCGTCGGCGCTGCCGCCGCTGCCGGCCGAACTGCACGCCGCGCTGGCGCGGGTGTACCGCGACCACGTGCGCGAGGCCATCCGCGGCCCGTACTGACCCGAAGACGCCGCACTGCCCGGTATCAGCCCCCCCAGGCGGACTCCGGGTCGGCACCGCCGGCCACCGGTGCCGCCCGCACCGGCCGTGCCGCGCCGGCGGCCCGCCGCCGCAGCTCGCCGATGCGGGCGCCTGTCCGGCATGCCAGGCCGAACAGCAGGACAGCCGCGTTCACGCCGACCACGGCGGCAAGCGCACTGGCATGGTCGGTGCCGAATCCCAGGCGAACGGCCAGCACCAGCAACAGGTTGCTTGCGAACCACGTGGCGACGTAGCGGTTCCTGAACCGGCGGAAACCGGCCTGGCGCACCCTTCCCTGCGTATCCGGGTCCATCCTGTCCGGTCCCGCTGCGACGAGACCCTTGGTCCCCCAGCTGTTGTCGTGCGCATTGCAGACCGCGTACATCCATATCAGCGGCGTCACGATATAAAAGGTCAGTGCGGCGATCGGCGTGCTCGCGAGGACGGTGCGGGTGAGCCGGCGCTGGCCGATCAGCGAGGCGAGCGGCCAGGCGGCGAATACGAAGACCAACAAGGAGGACAGCAGCGCCGTCCGGCCGAGCAGCAGGACCGCGGACAGCGACGCCGCCGCGACCGACGCCTGCAATGCCAGCGACACGCGGAACAATCCGATGCTCCGGGCCGAGAGACTACCGCGGTAGCACAGGACGAATTGCGCGAGCAGCGCGCCGGCGGCGATGCCGGACACGGCGCCGAGCCCACCCTGCAGCAGCGGCATGCGTGCCAGCAGCGAGACGGCGTATTGGACCAGCGAGTACAGGAACAGGATCGACAGGCCCGGCATGAACCAGTCGTTCAGCAGTACCAGGGAATGGTACACGCCCGCCACGGCCGAACGCGACTTCCGGCGCAGCGGCACCTCCGGCCGGCGCACGAAATCCGGCAGGCCGGCGACGAAATTGACGCGGCACGCCATGAAGCCGTTGCACCATCGTTTCCGTTGACGCAACAACTCGTCCCAGGAGCGACAGGGATCGGTTTCGGCCAGCGCGCCGTCGACGTGGGAAATCGTCCACTCGACCTCCGGATCGTTGACGATTTCGCGGCACAGAACCCGGTCCTCGGCCGCATACAGCATCGACTCGTAGGGCGTGAGCTGGCCCAGCCCCTTGAAATAGACCTCGAGCGGATCGTCCCGGGTCGCGCCCAGACCGCGATCGTCGATCGCAGCCCAGCGCATGGCGCTCAATTGTCCGGGTACCACGCTCAGATACCCGGACGCACTCTCCGCCGGCCACTCCATGAGCACCGAATTCGCAAATGACATGTATTGCCAGCATTCCAGCAGATTCCATGCGCTGCCCGGTGCCGGCGGCAGGATGCTGCTCGCCACCGCGCCGATTCGCCGGTCCTGCTCGAAGCGTTCGACCATCGCATGCAATGCCTGTTCGGCCGGAACGGTGCCGACATCCATCTGGAAGCAATAGGCAGGATTGAAATGCGAACAGAACACGCGGTAGAACCACCAATGCGAGTCGAGCTTGCCGCGGTTCTGCACTTTCGCAGCAACGAAGAGGCGCGTGCCGCTGTCGCTGCAGCGCGGCGCGGCCGTCCCCGCAAGGGCGTCGAATCCGCATTCCACGCATGCCAGGTCGTACGCCCCGCCCCGTGCGGGCGGCTCGGGTGCGAAGGCCTCCTCGATCGCGGCCGCCATCGACGGCGAGCATTTCGAAAGCCCGTCCACGAGCACGACGATGTCGATCGCGATGCCGGGATGCGTCCGCCGCAGGAATGCGACGCCTGCCGCCAGTCCGGCGAGCGAATCGCGCAAGGCTTCGACCGGCTCGTTGTACACCGTGACGCACAAGGCGATGCCGCCGTCCGCCACCGGGAAATGGCCGATATCCGCCCATGCCGTTTCGCGCCTGCTCCACGCTCGCGATCCACCACCGGCGCGGAAATGGTGACGGCTTGCTGCGGAAGAATCCATTAATCCATTCATTGCGTATCGTATTCGTGGTTTATGCCATATCGGCACGGTTATGCCAGCGTCCGGAAAATCGTGAGAATCGGATAGAAATACGGCGGCATATTCACCGCGAAATATCTCGAATTATTCCTTTCTTCCGAAAAAATATTCGCTTGCGTTAACCGTAGTAAATCACGTTATACTTCCCGGCGCAATGCATCGCATGCTCCCGCACAACCGATCCGTCGAAACCGCACCAGATATCAATGAACGAAATCCAATCCGCACGTGGCGTCTATTTTTTGGCGAACAACAGGGTATTCGAGCAGGTCGTCGCATTCCTCCGAAGCTTCCGCACCCATAACCCGACCATTCCGTTGTGCCTCATTCCTTTCGATGACGATTTCGAAAAGATATCCGCACTCCAGGACGTTTATTCTTTTTCGATCCTGGACGATCAGGAATTGCTGGCTAATGCCGACGCCATCAGCGAGAAATTCCACGGCCACGTACTGGGGACGTACAGGAAACTGGCGGCCTGGGAAGGGCCATTCCAGTCCTTCGTCTACATCGACGTCGATACGGTCGTGCTCGACTCAATCGACTTTGCCTTCGAAAACCTCAAATACGCGCCCTACGTCGCGTCGCATTCGAATATCGAGAATATCCGATGCTGGGTCTGGAAAGACAATATCTACGAAAAAAACATCCTGACGCCGCCGCAAATCGCGTTTTCCACGAATACCGGATTTTTCGCGAGCGTGCGCGGGATGCTGCCGATGAAACACTGCATGGCAAAAGTCGGCAGCGCATTGGAACTCAAGGACAGCATGGAACTGTTCTGCATGGAACAGCCTTTCCTGAATTACCTGGTGGTGACTTCGGGATATCCATTTACCAGCCTGCTGGTATTGCGCAACGCCGGCCTGGCGCCGGACGCGAAACTGGAATTCTGGGCCGGCCTGCCGGATGCCCGCGTGGAAAACGGAAAACTTCATTCTCCGCACGGCGTGCCGATTTTCCTGGTGCATTGGGCGGGCAAATGGCAGAACCTCGCGAACATGGACGAGCTGCCCTACAAGGACCTGTGGAATTTCTACCGGCGCCCCGACCTCGCACCGGACGCATTCTGAGCGCGTGATACGACATCCATTTCCATTCAGCGAGCCCTGCACATCATGGAAAGAATCATCGTCACCGGCGGCGCCGGTTTTCTCGGCAGCCATTTATGCGACCGCTTGGTCGCCAGCGGCGCGGATGTTCTGTGCGTCGATAATTTCTATACCGGCAGCAAGGCCAACATCGCGCACCTGATCGGCAATCCGGCATTCGAGCTCATGCGCCACGACGTGACGTTTCCCTTGTACGTGGAGGCGGACCAGATCTACAACCTGGCCTGCCCCGCCAGTCCGGTGCATTACCAGCACGATCCGGTGCAGACGACCAAGACCAGCGTGCACGGCGCCATCAACATGCTGGGGCTGGCGAAGCGTCTCAAGGCGCGCATCCTGCAAGCCTCGACCAGCGAGGTGTACGGCGATCCCGAAGTCCATCCGCAGCGCGAGGATTATCTCGGGCGCGTCAATCCGATCGGTATCCGCTCCTGCTACGACGAAGGCAAGCGTTGTGCCGAGACCCTCTTTTTCGATTACTGGCGCCAGCACCAGCTCAGCATCAAGGTCATTCGGATCTTCAACACCTACGGTCCGCGCATGCATCCGAACGACGGCCGTGTCGTCAGCAATTTCATCGTCCAGGCGCTGCAGGGAAACGACATCACCCTGTACGGCGATGGCCGGCAGACCCGCAGTTTCTGCTACGTGAGCGACCTGATCGACGCCATGGTCGCGATGATGGGCACCAGCGACCGCGTCACCGGGCCGTTCAACGTCGGGAATCCGGCGGAAGTCACGATGCTCGAACTCGCCGAGCTCACGCTCAGGCTCACCGGTTCGAAATCGAAACTGACCTTCCTGCCCTTGCCGCAGGACGATCCGCAACGCCGCCGGCCGGACATCGACGCCGCAAGGGAAATGCTGGGATGGAAGCCGCGGGTCGGCCTCGAGGACGGATTGAAGGAAACCGTGGCCTATTTCAGGCATGTCCTGAAGACGCACTGAAGATCCGGCGCACGCGCAACGACAAAAAAGAGAACATATCAATCAAGGGGGAGCAACGATGAAAAGCGTCGTCATATTGATCGACTACTTCGGCGCGTGGCCGGGATGGTTTCCGGTCTTCCTGGCCAGCTGCAGGGCCAACCGCACCATCGACTGGATCATCAAGACGGACTGCGAGGTCCCGGCCGATCCCCCGCCCAACGTGAAATTCGTCCAGATGGCGTTCGGCGATTACGTGGCCCACGTCTCCCGCGGCCTGGGCATCGATTTCAATCCCGCCTACGCCTACAAGATCTGCGACGTGCGGCCGATGTACGGCGAACTGTTCTGGGACGAGATCAAGGATTACGATTACTACGGCTTCGGCGACCTCGACGTCGTCTACGGCGACATCCGGAAGTTCTATACCGACGAGGTGCTCTCGCGCGACGTGATCAGCACGCACGTCGGCATGCTGTCCGGTCACCTGTCGCTGTTCAGGAACATCGAGGTCCTGCGCAAGGCCTACCTGAGGATCCCGGGCTGGAAGGACCATCTCGAGAACCCCGAGTCGACCCGCTTCGACGAGGACGTCTATTCCACCCTGTTCGTCAAGGGACGCTGCCCCGAGGCCGACTCGCTGGCCCACCTCGACATTCACTTCCAGGAACAGTACACGACCGTTTTCCATCCGATGCCCTGGCACGACGGGCAGGCGGAACACCCGGACGTCTGGTACTGGAAGAACGGTATCGTGACCAACAACCGGAACATCGGACGCGATTACCTTTACCTGCACCTGATGAATTTCCAGTCGATGCGCTGGACCGGAGCCGCCTGCCGCGAACGGCACATCCCCTGGAAGAACAACCCGGACGTGGTGTTCACGCGCGCCGGCGAGGAAGCCAATGGCGTGAAGATCGAATGGAGCGGCATCCGGCCATTGACCGAGGCCGACACGGTCACGCCGGTGCGCAAGCCTTCCCTGTTCGATATCGACGACTTCCAGGACAACCTGGCGCCGTACGAATGTGTCCGCGTGCGCGATACACGCACGGTTTGGATCAACGATGCCGACATCGGCGACCTGGCCGGCGTGCTCGATCCGGCGGCGCGCGACACCAGCTTCGCACGCGCCTTCTCCTACGTGCCCCGGTCCAACCGCTGCTTCGACGAAGCCGCCCTGGACACGCGCGACCGCCGCATCTACGTCGCCGAACGCTATGGCGGCCGCGGTGTCGGCAACAACGGCGGCGGCGGACGCGTCGGGAATTTCGGAAATCATCAGGTCAAGGGAACCGGGCCGAATCCGGTGGTCGGATCCGATTCGACCTGGCACTCCTATGGCTCCCTGAACCTGGTCGATGCCGGCCATGAGGCGATCTACTCCACGGTGCTCGACCGCGTGCTGCCGATCGGCTGCGCCAAGATCTACGGCATCATCCATTCATCGGCAACGGGGGCATTGAAATCGCTGGCGTGGGGCACGAGCGAAGCGCGCATGGAACCGGCACCGGGGGCTTTCCTGGTGCGCGAACGCACGGTCAGGCCGGGCCACTTCATGCACGCCGAGATGTTCGCGCCGCCAAAGGCGAGCGGGCTGCCGGGCGAACCATCGCGCGTCCGCGCGGCGCATCGCCTGCTCAAAGCCCAGTTCGGGGACAATAACCAGTTCATCCGCTTCATCGGACAGTTCATCCTCTCGTCCGCGAAACAGTTCGCTTTCGCACGCGCGGCGCGGATCGCGCATGGCGGCGTGACGCCGTCGAACATCTGCATGGACGGCCGCTGGATCGACCTGACCGAAGCGCGTTTCCTGAGCGGCGGGAAGAACTACCGGACGCTGATGCCGTTCCATGACGAGCCGGGCGTCATCGTCGAGGTAGTCAGGTCGCTGACGTACACCTACGGCAAATCCAACCTTGTCCAATTCAATATCGAACCGTTGCTGCGTTACTACCAGACCGCGTTCGATGGCTGTTTCGCCTACTACGCGCTGTCGATCCTGGGCCTTCCGGACGAGCGTCTCGACGACATTTCCGAAAGCGAAGACGGAAAGGCGCTGGCCACCGCGTATGGCGCCGTCATCCTGAAAGGCAAGTTGCCGCTGCCCGGCGGACCCGCCGGACCCGACCCCGAGGATCCGGTGATCGCGTTCATGCGGACGTGCTACCTCGGCCTGGCCCAAACCGAGGACGGCGCGCTGCCCCGGACGCCCGCGGTCACGGCCTTTCGCAACGCGTTTCGCGGCGCGAGCGCGTTGCCGGAAGGCGCCGCCCCGCACCTGGTGCGCAACGCCGGCATCGCCTGCGCAATCAAGGCCCTGCGCTGGGCCTACCTGTCGGCCTATTATTATCGCGCGCGCATCACCGTGACGCTGTATGACCTGGTCGACAACGGCGACCTGTCCGCGCTGGGAGGGTACATCCAAGACGCCGTCGATCAGTCGGCATGGATTTTCGACACCGCCTGCACCGGCTGCATCGTGATCCTGGAAACCGACGGCCTTCGTCTCACCTACGACCAGGCGCGGCACCACTACGACGTCACGGCCGGCGGCGAGCGGCGTTTCACGCGCTACGCGGATTGCCTGGCTTTTGTGACGGCGGCATTTCCGGCCCTGCGCATCGGGGCCGACTTCGATCCGTCCTTCTACCTGCTGGGCATCGCCGACGTCCTGGCAGGACTGGAACGCATGGACGGGGTGCCCCTGTGATGCGGCGTCCTGCCATGCCGCTCATCCCATCCACATTACCGGAGATCCGCCATGCCGATGCCCCCGATGCCGCCTGAATTTTCCATCGCCGTCCACCTGCTGGGCAGCCTGAACGTACCGATCGATCCATTAACGCTGAGCAGCCTGCGCGACGCGGCATACGCCCGGACCCTGACGATCCTGCGCAACGACGAGGGCAGTCCGGTCGGCCTGGTATGCTGGGCGGGCGGCAACAAGAACAGCGTGCAGATCGCCGACCGATTCAACCTTTTCCCCCGGCAAGCGTGGGAATTCAAGGAGGGCAGGATCGCGATGCTGCTGCTCGTGCATTTCCTCCACCCGTTCAACGTCGAAGCCCGGCAGGCCTTCATGCGCTTCATCCGTACCCGCCGCGCGGTCTACTACACGAGGAAGAACAGGAAGCGCCTGGCACTGCGCACCTCGCAGGGTTTTCGGCTGGCCGGGGTGGACCGGTAAGTCCGGCATTCCCCAGCCATGCGTCGTCAGCAGCCGCTCGGCTTCACGCGCTCGACTTCGAGGCCGAACAGCGGACGCACGCGGGTGCCGATGACGTTGCCGAAGAAGGCGGCCACCAGCCACAGCCAGCCGTGCAGGCTGCCCGACAGGATGCCGCTGAAGTAGGCGCCGATATTGCAGCCGTAGGCCAGGCGCGCGCCATAGCCGAGCATCAGGCCACCGGCCACCGCCGCGATGAACGAGCGCAGCGGCAGGCGCCACACCGGCGCATAGCGGCCGGCCAGCGCCGCCGCCAGCATCGCGCCGAGCACGATGCCGATGTCCATCACCGAGGTCACGTCGTGCGACACCGGCGCGGCCAGCGCGGCGGCATTCGCCTTGGTCGACCAGAACGCCCAGCTGGCGGTGTCGATGCCGATGGCGGCCGCCGCCTTGGCGCCCCACAGCGCGAACGCCGAGGTCACGCCCCACGGACGGCCGGCCAGCGCCAGCGTGGCGAAGTTCAGCAGCACCAGCGCGATCGCGCCGGCCACCAGCGGCCACGGACCGTGCAGCCAGCGCGCGGCATCGGTGGCGCGCAGCTGCGGCGCGACCAGGCGGCCGTGGCGGCGCTTCTCGACCACCACCGTCACCGCCGCGATCAGCGCGAACACGACCCAGTTGAGCAGCAGTGCCGGCGCCAGCCCGAGCTCCTTGACCACCGACAGCGGCTTGAGCTGCGGCAGCGAGGACCAGAACGGCATGTGCGCGGTGCCGATCACGGAACCGACGATGAAGGCGACCAGCGTCACCACCATGCGCGTGCTGCCGCCGCCGACCGTGTACAGGGTGCCGGACGCGCAGCCGCCGCCCAGTTGCATGCCGATGCCGAAGATGAAGGCGCCGACGATCACCGAGGTGCCGGCCGGCGATACCAGGCCGGTGACCGGGTTGCCGAACAGGCTGCCGGCGGCCAGCGCCGGGAAGAACAGCGCGACGCCGACGGCGAGCATGATCATCTGCGCGCGCAGGCCGGCGCCGCGGCCGTCGGCGATGAACACGCGCCAGGCCGAGGTGAAGCCGAAGGCCGCGTGGTAGAGCGACACGCCCAGCAGCGCGCCGACCACGTACAGCGCGGCCAGGCGGCCGCCGACGTTCTGGGCGAGATACCACGCGCCCAGGACGATGAGGATGAGCGCCACGCCGAGCGGCTTCGGATTGATGCCGGTGCGGCGTGGAACGGTTAACAAGGATGCTGTATCGGACATGGAATGGGGATGCGGTAAAGACATAATCCGTTATTTTCGCGCGTTTCGCAGGTTTCTGCAGGACGCGGCCGCGCCGCGTCCGTAGCGCCCAGTGCCGGCCGGCGTCGGCAGCGTGACAAAGCGCGCATTTGGCGACATGCCATCCTGTTATGCTGGCAGAATCGACCTGGACCACGCGAGCATTCCCGCCATGGCAAGCCGCCTCTTCTTCCCCTTTCTCGTCTGTACCATGCTTGCCGGCGCCGGCAAGGCGTGCGCCCAGGCGCCCGTGCTGGCCGACTGCACGCATGACCGCGCGCGCCTGCTGGCCCTGGACCAGATGCAGTTCGACCAGGACATGGAGGGCGGCTGGCGCGTCCTGGCCGACAAGCCGGGCTGCGAGCTGGCCGCGGCCAACCTGCTGCGCGACTATCGCCAGGCGCATGCCAAGGAAGACGGCATGCTGTCCTGGCACGAGGGCCAGCTGCGCGCGAACGCCGGCCAATACCCGCAGGCAATCGGGCTGCTGGAGCACGCGCGCAGGCCGGCCGGCGTGCCTGACAAGGCCGGCTGGAACCCGTACGTGGACGCGACGGTTGCCTTCGTGCGGCGCGACAAGCCGGCGCTCGAACGCGCCTACAAGACGCTGGCGGCCTACCCGCCGCCGGCCGGCGAGGGCATGCCGGTGTTCAAGGACGGCTACGTCGAACTCGACATGGCCAATGGCCAGAAAAGAAAGGTACGCTGGCCGCTGAACATCGACGTGGTCGAAGGCTTGTTGAATTGTTACGACAAGCCGTACAAGGAGGCATACGGGCAGGCGTGCAGGCCGCCCGAACGCTGAAGACGTCCTCCGCGATTCGCGCCTTGTTCGGCCCGGGCGCGATA
>Ga0308156_1003004_pt1 | contig 13659 bp, 14 predicted proteins | sample PhyAR2_FD_201041 | JGI IMG/M metagenome (GOLD analysis project Ga0308156, IMG submission 201041) | Phyllosphere microbial communities from UC Gill Tract Community Farm, Albany, California, United States - DLSL A.R2 | ecosystem: Host-associated > Plants > Phyllosphere > Unclassified | place: USA... | reverse complement strand
AATGCTTTCCTCATCCAAATCGGCATCAAAAAAGCGACGAAGGGTTTGAATGTGGGTGTCACTCAAGATTGACTGACGCGCCTGCGCCAGCTTCTCTTCATAAATGGCCTGACGCCACTCCAGTGGCGTCAATACCGTAGAATTATCGTCTTCAATTACCGACAGTTCAACCTGATGCCCTGCTGCCTGACTCAATGCGGCGCTCAGGGCCTGCTGCGCCGACGCAGAATTCAGGTGGCGCTGGCTGGAGCGTAAATGCAGGCAAATGCCGTTATCCGTGGTTTCTTTCCATGCATTCAGTGCCAGTTGCTGAACCAGCTTAGGCAGCGGTAAACCTGCGACTTCTGCCGCCCATTCATCTCGCTGCTGGGCTTCCTCCGCCAACCGCGCGGCCAGCTCAGGATTTTTCTCATGCTCTAGCGCAGAACGCAAGGCTTTTGGCGTCGCGACCGGCTCGACGACGACCTCGGTCACCGGCGTTTGCGCTTTCCAGCGGTATGCCTCTTTTTTTACCGGTGCCGCAGGCGCGCTGTCCCGCACGCGCTGCTGGCTACGTTCGGTAACAGAGGCCAGTCGTTCCAGCGCGGAGTTGGCCGGCCGCGCACCTGGCGCTGCCGGCTCACTCTTTTTTGCTTTGTTTGCTCCCTGGCGCAGCAACTGAGTGCGCGCCTGCAGGAGCTGGCTGGTGGAACTGGATAGTGAGGGATCGGGCGACGCAGGCGGCACAGCCTGCTGAGTGACAGCCGGTTCCGGTGCTGCCATTTGCGGCTGCGCGGCGGGCGTTTTCTCTGTAGGTTGAGCCGCCACAGTCTGCACTGGTGCCGGGGCAGACTGCGCGGTCAGCGTAGGACGCGCAACCGGTTCGGCGATTGCCGCCTTAGGATGAAACGCCAGTGCACGCAACAGCGTCATCTCGATGCCCATGCGCCGATCGGGCGCGAGTGGTAAATCTTTGCGCCCCATAAGCAGGGTTTGGTAATACAGTTGAAGATCGGCCGGTGGCACGGCACGCGCCAGTTCACGCAGGCGCAGCGCATTACTCTCTTCGTCGTCATTGAGCGACGCAGGCAGTAGCTGCACCATAGCAATGCGGTGCAGCAGGCGCAGCATCTCAACCAACAATGCTTCCCACTCAACGCCGCGTGATGCCGCCTGGGCCAACAGCGCCATCATGTGCTCTCCGTTGCCTTCGACCACCGCTTCAAGCAGACCCAGCGGCTGTTCATCGTCAAGCGTACCCAGCATTGTACCCACGGTGGCGCTGGTCACGCTGCCCTCGCCCATCGCAATCGCCTGATCGGTGAGGCTTAACGCATCACGCATACTGCCATCGGCGGCTCTGGCAAGCAGTTGCAGGGCACGCGGCTCACGCGAAATCTGCTCCTGCTCTAAAACATGATCCAACTGCTGGCGAATCTGATCGACGTCGAGCGCTTTGAGATGAAACTGGAGACAGCGCGACAGAATTGTCACCGGCAGCTTCTGGGGATCGGTAGTCGCCAGCAAAAACTTAACGTGTGAAGGCGGTTCTTCCAGGGTTTTAAGCAGCGCATTAAAGCTGTGGCGCGACAGCATGTGCACTTCATCGATCAGGTAGACCTTGAAGCGGCCACGCGCTGGCGCGTACTGCACGTTGTCGAGCAGATCGCGCGTGTCTTCAACTTTGGTGCGCGAGGCGGCATCAATTTCAATTAAATCGACAAAACGCCCCTGCTCAATCTCGCGACAGTTATCGCACTGGCCGCACGGCGTGGCGGTAATGCCCGTTTCGCAGTTAAGGCCTTTCGCCAGCAGACGGGCAATGGTCGTTTTCCCTACGCCCCGCGTGCCGGAGAAGAGATAAGCATGATGGATGCGTCCCAGAGACAATCCATTCGCCAGCGCCGTCAGAACGTGTTCCTGACCGACAACATCAGCAAACGCCTGTGGACGCCATTTTCGGGCAAGTACCTGATAGCTCATGTGGTTTCGACGAATTTGGATGGAAATGTGAGCGCAGACGCACTGCAACCCCTGTATATGATTGCAGTAGTCTAACAGCTACGCTTTCACCTATCACTCGTTATCTTGAACAGGGAAAGATGTGCGGCCTGCGGAGCACGAGGCCGCAAGCGAGGGTTAGTGGCCGGGAAAATTGACCAGGCTGTAGCTGTCAACGCCCAGCGCCTTGAGACGCGCTTCACCTGCCAGATCGAACAGGTTGATAATAAATGCCGCATCCTTAACTTCGCCGCCTGCACGACGAATCAGTTTGATGGTCGCTTCGAGCGTGCCCCCCGTTGCCAGCAGGTCGTCGACCACCAGCACCACATCGCCTGGCTGAATAGCATCTTTGTGCAATTCCAGTCGGTCGGTACCGTATTCCAGCTCGTAAGCTTCGCTGAAGGTTTCACGTGGCAGTTTGCCCGGCTTGCGCACCGGAACAAAGCCCAGCCCCAGTCCGAGGGCGACAGGTGCCCCGAACAGGAAACCCCGCGCTTCCGTGCCCACCACTTTGGTGATGCCTTTATTGCGATAACGCTCTACCAGCAGCGAGATGGACGCGGCATAGGCTTTTGGGTCTTCCAACAGGCTGGTGACGTCACGGAAAAGAATACCCGGCTTCGGGTAATCAGGAATACTTTTGATACTGTTTTTAATCAGTTCAAGCTGCTGCGCAGTGTCGGTCATAATCTTAAGCCTGGTAAAAAAATTCTGTTCTGTTTTGCGCAGCTTCAATAGCGCCAATACCGGGGTAAAGGCTCAGCGGAGATACATCAATAATGGGAAGCTACGCACGAAGAGGCCCAAATCTAAGCAAATGGCCAGCTAATTGCAACTTTATCGCGGTGGTAAGGGTTCATCCGCTGTTTCTGCCACCACCGGAATACGCCACATAAACAGCAATAGCAGACACAACATGATAAGTAGCATGATACGTACCCACCACAGCGGCACCAGCCAGAGCGAAACCGCAAAGGTCACCACAATCAGAAGCATCGCCCGGTTTTTTGCACCAGGCGGCATGCCACGGTGTTGTTGCCAGTGGCGGATATAACGGCCAAAAGGGGATGACCAGAGCAGCCAGTGATGAAAACGGGGAGAAGAACGCGCAAAACACCAGGCCGCCAACAGCATAAATGGCGTGGTAGGTAATAAAGGTAATACAATGCCCAGTATGCCAAGCACAATCGCCAGCCAGCCAAGGGTTAATAACACAATGCGTTGCATAAAGGTCGCTCAGCGCGTTTCCAGTCCCATAACCTTAGCATACCTGAGTGCCGGGCGATGAGTAACGCCACGGCATCACAACGACTGCTTAACTGCATTGTGGCTCTGCGCCAGGATATCGCGCGCCAGCCAGATGGGCGCTGCCGTTCACCCCGCTTTGACAGCCAGCTCTTTACTACTAAAGGCACCCGGCTGGCGGATTATTTGCAGGAGATAGAACAAAACTACCAGCGCCTTTGCCAGCACAGCGGTGACGTCGATCGCAGCCAGTGGCTGGCAAGCCATTTGGTGGATCAGATTGCCGCGCTACAACGCGAAGCCAGCACACAGCAGTTGCGCAGCCGACAGGAACGCGTTCAGCCCTCATCGCGGCAGTTAAAATATCAGGAATACTGCGAATATGCGCGTCGACTGCAGGAGATGATTGATCAGCGTGAACAGCGAATGGCGCAGGCAGAAACGCTGGCGGTTCAGCAGCAGTTGAAGAAAGACCTGGAGGTGCTGGAAGGTCGGATGGCACGCTGTAAACAGGCTATTCGTTCAGTGGAATGGGCGATGTCGTTATCAAACAGCCCCTTTAGCAGTTAATGCGCTATCTTTGCTGGACGGTATTCCCAGATGGCACGCTTATCTGGCCCATGATACAACTGCTCTGGAGGAAAGATGTCCCTGGATACGGCACCTGAAGAGGTCAAGCTGGCAGTGGATTTGATTCAGCTTTTTGAAGAGAATCAGCTCTCTGTAGAAACCGTGCTGTCGGCATTAGCCATTGTTCAGCGCGATTATGAAAGGAAGCGTGACGCGCAGCGTAAAGATTAAGCTTTTTTTGCCAGCGTCGGACTTAAGCGCAGCATATCAATCAGCGCATCAACCAGCTCAGGCGCATCGGCAACCAGATCAAATTTATCGGGCGTAAACAGCCAGCTCTCCATCATGCCATTCACATAGCTGCGCATAATCAATGCAGCCTGACGTGTCTGGAAAGTTTCTGGGAGTTGTCCGGCATCAATGCACTGGCGCAGAACATCTTCAATCTCATTGTAGCGCTCCAGTAACAGGCTTTGCTGAATGCTTTTTACCGCCGCCATTTCACCCACAAACTCGCATTTGTGGAAGATGATTTCCATCAACGCCCGGCGCTGTGGATCTCGGGCGGTCGCCTGGAAAATATACACGAGCATCGCCCGCAAAATGGAGAGTGGATCACCGGGGTATTTTGTTTGATACTCAAGTTTCACGTCATCCAGCCCTGCATCACTGCGAAGCCATATTTCGTTCAACAGGTCGGCTTTGTTTTTGAAATGCCAGTAGATTGCTCCCCGGGTTACGCTGGCTGCGGATGCGATATCCGCCAGGGAAGTGGCTGAAACCCCCTCTTTTGAAAACAGGGCAAGTGCAGCGTCAAGAATTTGATGCCGGGTTTCAAGTGCTTGCGCTTTGGTTTTTCGTGCCATAGGGGACTTTTTTTACAATCGAGTAAGTTTACATACATTTGTGAATGTATGTACCATAGCACGACCTACACTCTTACGCAGCAATGGGTTCCTGGCTTTGTGATCCATTGATCATTTGATATCGGACTCTAGAGGTTTATTTATGACTAAATTCAGAGGGTTAACGCCTCTGGCGGCCGTCCTGATGCTATCAGGCAGCTTTGTGTTAACAGGATGTGACGGAAATAAATCCGACCAGGCCGCTCAACAGCAACAGCCGCCAGAAGTGGGTGTTGTTACGGTTAAAAGCGAACCGTTAAAAATTTCTACTGAACTGCCTGGCCGCACGTCTGCTTATCGCATCGCTGAAGTCCGCCCGCAGGTTTCCGGTATTATTCTGAAGCGTAACTTTATCGAAGGCGGTGAGATTAAAGCCGGTGAATCGCTGTATCAGATCGATCCCGCAACCTATCAGGCGTCCTATGACAGTGCAAAAGCCGATTTAGCCAAGGCAGAAGCGAATGCGCGCATTGCTCAGCTTACGGTGAATCGCTACAAGCCGCTGCTTGGCACTAAATATATCAGCCAGCAGGATTACGATACGGCTGTCGCTACCGCCGCGCAGAACAATGCTGCGGTTCAGTCAGCCAAAGCCAATGTGGAAACAGCACGCATCAATCTTGCTTACACCAAAGTGACCTCGCCAATCAGCGGCCGTATCGGTAAGTCTTCCGTTACAGAGGGCGCACTGGTGCAAAGTGGACAGACTACGGCGCTGGCGACCGTACAGCAGCTTGATCCGATGTATGTCGATGTTACCCAGTCCAGTGAAGATTTCCTGCGGTTACGCTCGGAACTGGAATCGGGTCAGCTCAAGCAGAACGACGGTAAAGCGAAGGTCACCCTGCTGATGCAAAACGGCAAGGACTATTCTCAGCCCGGTACGCTGGAGTTTTCTGACGTCACCGTTGATCAAACCACTGGCTCAATTACCCTGCGCGCCATTTTCCCGAATCCTGACAAATCACTCCTGCCAGGCATGTTTGTGCGTGCCCGTCTGGATGAAGGCACCAATCCAAATGCCTTGTTAGTTCCACAGCAGGCGGTTAGCCGCACGCCAACGGGCGATGCGTCCGTGATGGTCGTGGGTGCGGATAACAAGGTTGAAGCGCGTAAGATCAAAGCTGCCCAGGCTATTGGTGACAAATGGCTGGTGACCGAAGGGCTTAAAGCGGGCGAGCGCGTGATCTTTACCGGTCTGCAGCGCGCGAAACCGGGTGCACAGGTTACGCCTAAAGAAGCCACAGATGATGCCAAAGCCGCGAGCGGTGATCCGTCCAAAGCGCAGTCTGCTAAAACATCGTCATAACAGGAGCCGTTGATACATGGCTAAGTTCTTTATCGATCGCCCCATCTTTGCGTGGGTCCTTGCTATTATCGTGATGCTAGCGGGCGCGTTATCGATTCTCAAATTACCGATTGAGCAATATCCCAATGTTGCGCCACCGGCAATTGAGATTCAGGCCAACTACCCCGGTGCTGACGCCAAAACGCTGCAAGACTCGGTGACGCAGGTCATCGAACAAAATATGAATGGTATTGATGGCCTGATGTATATGTCATCAAGCAGTGACTCATCAGGTGCACTGACGCTGACGATTTCGTTTGAGTCAGGTACCGATGCTGATATCGCCCAGGTCCAGGTGCAGAACAAACTGCAGCTGGCCATGCCGTTGCTGCCTCAGGAAGTGCAACAACAGGGGATTCAGGTTAAAAAATCCTCCAGTAGCTTCCTGATGGTCGCCGGTTTTATCAGCGATGACGGCAGCATGACGCAGAACGATATTTCTGACTATGTCGCCTCCAATATCAAAGATCCTATCAGCCGTACGCCTGGCGTAGGTGATACTCAGGTATTTGGTGCGCAGTATGCGATGCGTATCTGGATGGACCCCAACAAGCTTAATAACTACCAGTTAACCCCTGTTGACGTTATTAATGCGCTGAAAACTCAGAATGCCCAGGTGGCTGCCGGTCAGTTAGGCGGCACGCCACCTGTACCGGGACAGCAGTTAAACGCCTCCATCATTGCGCAAACCCGTCTGACCTCCACCAAAGAGTTCGGCAACATTCTGCTGAAAGTGAACAGTGATGGTTCTCAGGTTCGCCTGCGCGATGTGGCGCAGATTGAACTGGGGGGTGAAAACTACGAGATCATCGCGCGTTATAATGGCAAACCGGCTTCCGGTATTGGTATCAAACTGGCCACCGGCGCGAATGCCCTTAATACGGCAGATGCGGTGAAGGCGGAGCTGGCAAAACTGCAGCCCACGTTCCCGGCAGGCATGAAGGTTGTTTATCCTTATGACACCACACCTTTCGTAAAAATCTCTATTTTCGAAGTGGTGAAGACGCTGATGGAAGCCATTCTGTTAGTGTTCCTGGTGATGTATCTGTTCCTGCAAAACTTCCGTGCCACACTGATTCCGACAATTGCCGTCCCTGTTGTATTGCTGGGTACCTTTGCGATTATCAGCGCCTTTGGCTACTCGATAAATACCCTGACGATGTTCGGGATGGTGCTTGCCATCGGCTTGCTGGTGGATGATGCCATCGTGGTGGTAGAGAACGTCGAGCGCGTCATGGTGGAGGAAGGGCTACCGCCCAAAGAAGCCACGAAGCGGTCGATGGGACAGATTCAGGGCGCGCTGGTCGGTATTGCCCTGGTGCTGTCAGCGGTATTTATTCCGATGGCCTTCTTTGGTGGCTCAACCGGTGTCATTTACCGTCAGTTCTCTATCACCATTGTGTCCGCGATGGCGCTGTCGGTGCTGGTCGCATTGATTCTGACGCCGGCACTGTGCGCCACCATGCTCAAACCGGTGAAAAAAGGCGACCATGGTAAAACCACCGGTTTCTTTGGTTGGTTTAACCGTCTTTTCGACAAGAGCACGCATCACTATGTCGATAGCGTGGGCCATATCGTTCGCGGCACCGGTCGTTATCTGCTGCTTTACCTGCTGATTGTGGTGGGAATGGCGTTTCTGTTCCTGCGCCTGCCCTCCTCCTTCCTGCCGGAAGAAGATCAGGGCCTGTTACTGGCTCAGGCACAGCTCCCTGCGGGTGCGACCCAGGAACGTACGCAGAAGGTACTGGATCAGGTTTCTGACTACTTCCTGACAAAAGAAAAGGACTCGGTGAAATCGGTCTTTACCGTTGCCGGGTTTGGTTTTGCGGGTCGTGGACAGAACACCGGTATCGCCTTTGTCAGCCTGAAGCCCTGGGATGAGCGTACCAGCAGCAACATGAAAGTTCCGGCTATCCAGGGACGTGCCATGCAGGCTCTGGGCCAAATCAAAGACGGTATGGTGTTTGCGTTTAACCTGCCTGCGATTATTGAATTAGGTAACGCCACGGGCTTTGACTTTGAGCTAATCGATCAGGCAAACCTTGGTCATGAAAAACTGACGCAGGCGCGTAACCAGCTGTTAGGCATGATTGCCCAGCATCCGGATACGTTGGTCGGTGTCCGTCCAAATGGTCTGGAAGATACCCCGCAGTTCAAACTGGATATTGACCAGGAGAAAGCGCAGGCATTGGGCGTGTCACTCAGTGACATTAACACCACGCTCGGCGCGTCCTGGGGCGGCTCTTACGTCAATGACTTTATTGACCGTGGTCGTGTGAAGAAGGTCTACGTGATGGGTAAAGCCGACGCACGTATGCTGCCGGACGACATTAATAAGTGGTTCGTTCGTAACAGCAACGGCGAGATGGTGCCCTTCTCTGCCTTCTCCTCCGCTCACTGGCAGTATGGTTCACCGCGTCTGGAACGCTATAACGGTTTGCCAGCCATGGAAATTCTGGGTCAGCCTACACCGGGCAAGAGTTCAGGTGAAGCCATGAACATGATGGAAGAGCTGGCCTCTAAGCTGCCAACGGGCATCGGTTATGACTGGACGGGAATGTCCTATCAGGAACGTCTGTCAGGCAACCAGGCACCGGCTCTGTATGCCATTTCGCTGATTGTGGTATTCCTGTGTCTTGCCGCACTCTATGAGAGCTGGTCAATTCCCTTCTCCGTCATGCTGGTCGTGCCGCTTGGCGTGGTCGGTGCGTTACTCTTCACCACCTTACGTGGCCTGAGTAATGACGTTTACTTTGTCGTGGGGTTACTGACAACCGTTGGCCTCTCGGCGAAGAACGCCATCCTGATCGTGGAATTCGCGAAGGATCTGATGGAGAAAGAAGGTAAGGGTCTGGTGGAAGCGACGCTTGAAGCCTGTCGTATGCGTCTGCGTCCTATCCTGATGACCTCGCTGGCCTTTATTCTTGGCGTACTGCCTCTGGCCATCAGCACCGGTGCAGGTTCAGGTGCGCAGAATGCGGTCGGTACCGGCGTAATGGGCGGTATGGTTACCGCTACCGCGCTGGCTATCTTCTTTGTACCGGTATTCTTTGTTGTGGTGCGCCGTCGCTTCGGTAAGAACAAAGCGGACATCGAAAAGGATCATCCTGTCGATAACCACACGCATTAATCTGTAAACATAAAGGCCGCGTCAGCGGCCTTTTTTAATCCCTTCACTGTTTACCGCCACGCTGACTTCCCTCGCCACAGATTGATCTCTGCCAGCCTTCACGTGCTTTAGCTTGCGCCTCTGACCTTCGTCGGAACATCGCCGGTATCAACCTGCCTTTACGCTTTTCGGTTTGCTTGCGTTGGCTTGTCACCTGCATGCGGTTTTCTCGCTGCCTCGACGCTGTTTGCCCCTGGTTTTTCGAGGGTTGCATTCGGATCAGGTGCAGCGCATAATATTGTTATATTATAACATTACATTGGTGACAATTATGAAAGAAGGTATTCATCCCTCGTATCGTGCCGTGGTGTTCCATGACACCGCTGCTGACGTGTATTTCAAAATCGGTTCAACCATTAAGACTGACCGCACCGTTGAGTTTGAAGGCGAAACCCTGCCTTACATTACACTCGACGTCTCGTCGGCATCCCATGTGTTTTATACCGGTAAACAGAAAGACTTTGCTAAAGAAGGCAGTACTGCGCGCTTTAACCAGCGCTTCGGCCGTTTTCTGGGCCGTCGATAAGAGAGGACATCATGCAGGTATTGAGTTCGCTGCGTTCCGCCAAGAACCGGCATCGGGATTGTAAAGTGGTACGCCGTAAAGGCCGCATCTATGTCATCTGCAAAACGAATCCGCGCTTTAAAGCCGTGCAGGGAAGAAAGAAAAAACGTTGATGTGTCGTGAACCTTAGCCGGAATGTCGCTCACCCGCCATTCCGGCTTTTTTTATGCTCAGTGCATGCTTTTGAGCATGACCTCAACATTGTGTTTAAAAGCCGCTTCATAAGTGGGCGCAGGGCCGGAAGCCGTTGACAGCGCTTCAGGATACAGCTCACCCCCAGGTTTAGCACCGGTGGCGCTGGCAATCTGTTTTACCAGGCGAGGATCGGTCTGGTTTTCCATAAAGTAGGTTTTAATATGTTGCTGCTTAAGCTGGGTGATCAGGCTGGCCACATCGCTGGCGCTGGCTTCCGCTTCCGTTGAGAAACCGACAGGTGCCAGGAAGGTAACGCCATAGCGTTGCCCGAAGTACCCAAAAGCATCATGACTGGTCAGCACTTTACGTTTTTGTTGTGGAATTGCCGCGAAAGACGTTTTGGCCCAGCTGTCCAGTTTCTGTAGCTGCTGAATATAATTTTCGCCGCGCTTACGGATATCATCAGCATCCTGCGGGTCAGCCTTAATCAACGCATCCATCACGTTTTTGGCATAAATCGTGCCGTTGTACATGCTGTTCCACGCATGGGGATCGGTGATGGTTTTGCCATCCTCTTCCATCGTCCGTGTTTCAATGCCCGTTGAGGCCACCACAGGTTGCCCTTTATAGCCCGACGCACTCACCAGACGATTCATCCAGCCTTCCAGCCCCAAACCACTGACAAAGACAACATCGGCTTTTGCCAGTGCTTCGCTGTCTTGAGGCGTGGGTTCAAACGTGTGGGGATCACCATTCGGCCCTACCAGGCTTTTTACGTGAACGTGATCGCCCCCAATTTGTTTCACGATATCGGCCAGCACGGTAAAACTGGCTACCGCATCTACCGTTTTTGCCATTGATAATGGACTGATGACTAACGCCCCGATTGCCAGACTAATGGGTAATATCTTCATAGCTACCTCTGATTAATGGCGGCGCAGAATGCCACCGCACGGCCCTGTTAAGATGGAGAGAAAAAACAGCATCGCGGCACTCAATACCACCGCCGGGCCTGCCGGCAGTGAAAAGTGCCAGGAAAGTACCAGCCCCGCGAACGCAGACAGCACGGCCATCAACATGGCTGAGCCCAGCATGACGACGAGGTGACGACTCCAGAAGCGTGCGCTGGCGGCGGGCAACATCATCAGCCCGACCGACATCAATGTGCCCAGCACCTGAAAACCCGCGACCAGGTTAAGCACCACCAGCGTCAGGAAAATACCGTGCACCAGCGGCGCACTCCATTTGCCCTGCGCGCGCAGAAAATCTGAATCGAATGCATCAATGACCAGAGGACGGTAGATGACGGCCAGCATCAGCAGCGTAAACGCGGCGATGCCGCCGACCACCGCCAGGGCAGGATTATCCACCGCCAGCAGCGATCCAAACAGAACGTGCAGCAGATCGACGCTGGAGCCACGCAGTGAAACCAGCGTGACGCCCAGCGCCAGCGAGCCGAGGTAAAATCCGGCAAAGCTGGCATCTTCTTTAAGCGGCGTATAACGACTGACGGCCCCCGACAGCAGCGCCACCGCCAGGCCTGCAATCAGTCCGCCAACGCCCATCGCCACCAGGGATAAACCCGAGATTAAATAGCCAATGGCGGCACCGGGCAGCACGGCATGGGATAAAGCATCCCCGATTAAGCTCATTCGGCGCAGAGACAGGAAGACGCCCAGCGGCGTGGCACTGAACGCCAGCGCGACACAGGCCACCAGCGCCCGTCGCATAAAGCTGAACTCAATGAAAGGTTGAATAATTGTCACGGCGCGACGCTCCGTAACGGAGCGGTGTCGACCATGCTACGTCGATGAGAACCATCATCCATAGACAGAACATCCGTGAAGTAGCGCTCCACCAGGGGATGGTCATGCAGCACCACCATGAGCGTGGTACCGGCCTGCTGCTGCTGCTGCAAAACAGACATCAGCAACGTTACCGTCTTGCTGTCAATGCCGTTAAAGGGTTCATCAAGCAACCACAGGCGACTGCGTTGCAGCATGAGCCGAGCAAACAGCACGCGCTGCAGCTGCCCACCAGATAAGGTGGAAGGTTGAGCATCGGCATAGTCGCTCATCTGCACCGCATCCAGCGCGTCACTGATCTCTTTGCGTAATGCCCGGTTGATACCACCAAACCATCCACAGCGCGGCCAGCAGCCTATCGAAACCAGTTCATAGACGGTCAGCGGGAAACGTGTTTCCAGCTCACTGCGCTGAGGTAGCCACCCGACTTCGCGACGTGGGACATGCAGCTCACACTGTCCTTTCACCGGCGGCAATAAGCCGGCAATGGTTTTAATCAGCGTGGATTTTCCGCTCCCGTTCGCTCCCATCAGAGCGGTCATGCTGCCCTGAGCCAGCTCCGTCGTCACAATGGGCGTCACCGATTGCCCTTGATAACCCACCTGCAAATTTCTGAACGCTATCACGGCTGCATTCCCCACCACATCGCTATTGCCAGAACAGCGATTAACATAAGTGCTACGACTAACCGCCCACCGAGTGACATTAACAGCCCACTTTGATTCATCACTGCACCAATAAAAATGTTATAACATAACAACTATGATATCCGATGTTGTGGTGCCAGAGGCACAGCAATGTGTTTCAAAAAATAAATCAGCGCACAAATTGCCTGTAAAGCCTCGTTTGATAAGCAGTAACGAATCAATCACTTGCTTAAAACTGGCACTACTAATCTCTTATTAGAGGCGCACTGCTACTTGCAAACCGCCAGAAGAACATCAATGATGGGTTTACAGGCGTTATTTATGAGCAGGCCATGTCAGTAAGAATTGAATGCAATGTCGCGCAGGATGAAACGGATTGCGCAAAATTAGCCACAATTATTGGGCGGAATATTCTCAAAATAACAGATTCTCTGGTTGGCGATTTACAATGGTATTCAGCTAATGCCATGTTAGTGCCAGACAGTTTAAAAGTTATTGCTGTTGAGATGACGGGGTCGAATAGATTTAAGTTACTTTACGATTTTCAGTGGAATGTATTTAATCCCTGCCTGGATTTAAATGAAACCATTACGCAGAATGAACAAGTCAGCTTTCATATCAGCCCTGCTGCGCTTGTGTTTGAGCCGATCGAGAATCAGCGCCCCTCACCTGGCGATGAATTGTAATATTTAGTAATGGAGGTGAGCAGAACTAATGATTTTACACTATTCTTAACTCAGTCCGTTATTTACAAACCCGACAACCACTTCTTTGCCACTTCACCTAATCTTGCCGCATTGCGGTAACTTTGCTTGCTACGGAGGGGAAAAAGATGGACGAATACTCACCGAAACGGCATGATATTGCCCAGCTTAAATACTTGTGTGAGAGTTTGTTTGACGCAAGCATGGCGACATTAACTGACAGTCATCATGGCTGGGTTAATGATCCTACTGCCGAAAGCAATTTACAGCTAAACGATCTGATTGAGCATATCGCCTCTTTCACCATGAATTACAAAATTAAGCATGTTGAAGACGAAGCACTGATTACCCAAATCGATGAATATCTTGATGATACCTTTATGCTGTTCAGCAACTATAGTGTAAACACTCAGGACCTTCAGCGCTGGCAACGCTCAGCGAAACGTTTATTTAATCTGTTTACTGAAGAGTGCGCTTTTCTTCAACAGCCAAGCCATTCATTATAGTACTGACGTGAGAACGGTTTATTTATGAACAAAACCCTAACTAAAACTGATTATTTGATGCGACTGAGGCGCTGTCG
>Ga0308156_1002995_pt1 | contig 13707 bp, 16 predicted proteins | sample PhyAR2_FD_201041 | JGI IMG/M metagenome (GOLD analysis project Ga0308156, IMG submission 201041) | Phyllosphere microbial communities from UC Gill Tract Community Farm, Albany, California, United States - DLSL A.R2 | ecosystem: Host-associated > Plants > Phyllosphere > Unclassified | place: USA... | reverse complement strand
TCACACTGCGCGACGAGTGGACGACGAGCATCGACGCGTTCGCCGCGGCCGGCGAGAAGGCCATAGCGGGCGACGTCAGCGGAATGGATGCGGCATCCGCCCAGCTGCGCACGTCGACCGACGCGATGGTCGCCCACTGCACCCCGAACTGAGGCCTGTCACTCGTCCTGCTGAACGCTCATCGCGATCTCGAAGCTGTCACCGAGCACGCGGCCCCCATCGAACACGGGCTCTTCATCGAGCGTCTCGGTCACACGTGGATCCCGCGTGACGGCGGCGGTCCCTCGATCCCGCACCTCGCGTGACGGCCACGTCGTCACCGTGATCGCGACCGACTCCGCAGCGCTCGCACCCACCAGGTCAGCCATGCCTTTCAGCTCACCCGATTCGTACGACGTCCCGTCTGCGTGGAAGTCCAACGGATCGGCTGACTCGCTCGACTGCCAGTAATCGACGACGCTGATCGCACCGTGATCGCGGTACACCTGGGCCATGCGCGTCGAGAAGTCCAGATAGGCGGCCTTCCGTTCGGTCGCCACCGGCACGACGGTGATGTCAGCGAACGTCATCTCAAGCTCCCGTCCTCGGCTTCGAGTACAGGGCAAGGCTACCCATCGCCGGCCTCACACGACCAGGCGTGACCTACCGCGCGATCCCCCGCAGCAGCCGCGTCACCGTCTCTTCGATCCGGTCTGGACTCAGCGGCTGACCGATCAACGCCGCGTACGACGCCATGGCGATGAGCTGGTCGGCGATCGCGTCGGCATCCACATCCGCCCGCACCTGCCCGTCGACCTGCCCGCGCGCGATCCTCTCGGCGACCCATGCGCGGATCGGCGCCGCGAGCCGCTCGTTGAGGGCGAGTCCGAGTTCGTGATCGGTGGCGGTCACTGCGATCAGTGCCCGGGCGAGCGCCACGCCCTCGGGACGGGCGAGCCCGGCGGACATCGCCGAGAACCAGGCGTGCAGATCAGCCCGGATGTCGTCGCTCATCGCGATGGCGGGGTCGGCTCCTGGGAGGTCTCCCTCGAGCAGCGCTTCGCCGAGGATCGCCGCCTTCGACGGCCACCACCGGTAGATCGTCTGCTTGGCGACGCCCGCGGTCTCGGCGAGCCCCTCGATCGTCACCGCTTCGTACGAACCGCCCACCACGGCGGCGCGCATCGCCTCGAGCACCGACTGGCGCGCGGCTTCACTTCGGGGACGGGGCACGGGGTCAAGGGTATCGAGGGTTGTGGATCGCGCGTTTCGTCTCGCTCGACTTCGCCGGGCTCGCTCGACGACGGGAAGAGGCAACGCGTTCAGACTGCCGGATAGCCCGCGAGAGTCGCTTCGAGCCTCGCGCGGATCTGACGTTTCGCGCTCGACAGTCGAGATCGGGCGGTCGACGGGTTGATCCGCAGCACGGCCGCTGCTTCATGCGAACGCAAGCCATCCCAGTAGACGAGCCGCACGAGCTCTGCGTCATCGGCGCTGAGCGACTCGATCGCTTCCCTGACCTCCAGAGACAGGTCGACGCTGTCGGCCGCCGGAGGGGTCGCCCGCGCATCGTCGATGAACCGTTGGACGGCCGCTGAGCGACGGGCGAGCGAGCGTCGCGAATTCAGCAGCACGTTCCGCGCGGTGGCGAACAGCCACATCCGGGCATCGAACTCATCGGCCGGCATCTTGCGCCTGATCTTCCACGCGGTGAGGAGCAACTCGCCATAGGCCTCGGCAGCGTCGGATGCGTTCAGAAGCCGTCGTTGAAAGTAGCGAGACAGATCCTCGCCGTTTCGACGTATGAGGGCCTCGAACCGAGCCGCTGATTCACCGCCGCCCATCAACGGCACTCCGTCGACTGCGAGTAGAGGCTGACCTCGTGTCCTGGCGACATCTCATGCCCGCGAGCCTCGAGTTCAGCGAACAGCGTCTCGGCGACGACGCGGTTGACGGCATCGCGCGTGATCTCGGTATCGCTGGCCTCGATCGGACTCAGCTCACCGTCTTCGTCGACCGCATTCGCGTAGTCGTCGCGCACCGCAGCCTCTGCAGCCGTGAGATCGAGTGCGTCGAGATCCATCGTGTCGACGATCGTCTTCGCGTCCTGCACGATGGGGTCGTCTTCGGCCAGGCCTTCCCACTTGACCAGGAAGCCTTGGAAACAGGCCGAGCCGTCGGCACTCTCGATGTTGAAGACGTTGTCGGCGACCCATCCCCACGGCGTCTCGTTGCCGTCCCCGGCCATCGCGACCGAGCCGCCGCCGATGGCCACGATGCCGGCGATCGCTCCGACCGCCCAGCGCATGCCTCGTCCTCGACGCTGCCTGGCCTCTCGCAGGATTCGAGTGCTGTGAGCGTCGAGGTTGTGGTGCGCCGTCACCTGCGGCGCGGCCTCGCGCAGGAGCGCTCCCAGTTCACTGTCGTTCATCAGTGCAAGCCTTTCTCACGGACGTCTTTTGTGCAGTACATGTCCGCACGGCTGCGTGTTGTCCGAGCTGTCTGAAACTCGCCGGGCCTTCTGCCCCCGGCGCGCTCACAGACGCGGCCGATGCCTCTGCATCCCCGGGGCCCGACTGGGTGAGAAGACCCAGAAGGTGGAATCGTTACGGTGGAGCCATGAGTAACGACGTTCACAATGTGCTGGCGGCTCTGTCCACCATCTCGGATCCATGGCAGCCCCACCGTCTGACCAGCATCAACGACTACGACGTGAAGGTCGTCAAGATTCAGGGCGAGTTCGTGTGGCACACGCATCCCGACACAGACGAGCTCTTCTTCGTCGTGAGCGGCGAGCTGACGATTCAACTCCGTGACCGCGACGTCGTTCTCGGACCTCAGGACATCTTCGTCGTCCCCAAGGGTGTCGAGCACTGCCCCAAGGCGGAGAACGAGGTTCAGGCGCTGCTGTTCGAACCGCAGGGAACGGTCAACACCGGCGACGCCGGAGGGGACATGACCTCGCACCTTCGCGAACTGGGCGACGATGACCGATCCGATCGTGAGTGACGGATGCTGATTCGACACCGCGACCTCGAACCGTCGGTCGATCCGGACGCATACGTGGCTTCGACAGCGGTACTCGTCGGTGACGTCAGAGTCGCTGCCGGTGCTCGTGTACTCCACGGTGCGGTCCTCAGCGGTGAAGACGGGTTCGTGTCCATCGGTGAAGACACCGTCATCATGGAGCACGCCCTCGTGCGGGGCAGGGCCACACACCCCGCCGTGGTGGGAGCCGCCGTCATGGTCGGCCCCCACACGCACATCAACGGCAGCACCGTCGAGGACGAGGCGTTCATCGCCACCGGGGCATCACTGTTCCCGGGGAGTGTGATCGGTGCAGGTGCCGAGGTTCGGATCAACGGCGTCGTGCAGGTGAACACCGCCGTCGGTCCTGGCATGGTCGTGCCGATCGGCTGGGTCGCCGTGGGGAACCCGGCCCACATTCTGCCGGTTGAACGCCACGACGAGATCTGGGCCGTTCAACAGAAGTTGGACTTTGTCGGCACCGTCTATGGGGTCGGCAACGAGGTGTCGATGCGTGACGTGATGCGCAGCCAATCGCAGTTCTATGGTCACCACCGCGATGACGTCGCCCTCGATCAGAGCTGACGGCCATTCTCGGTGGCCGTGACCGGTTGATCGGGGTGGCGTCGAACCCGACTCGGCGGTAGAAGGTGAGCCCTTGTTCCCAGCGTGCTCAAGAACCGCCCGGAGACCGATACCGCTGCATCACAGCCCCCGACGCGAACTCGCGCCGCTCCACCAACTCGAGGCGCGTGCGTTCGCTCAGCCCGTCGAGCAGTCTCGGCCCGTGCCCGGCGATGATCGGATGCACGACGAAGGTGTACTCGTCGATCAGCCCCCGCTCGGCCAACGCCGACGGAAGAGTCACGCCACCCACCGACAGGCCCTCACCCGGCTGCGCCTTGAGGGCGCGCACCGCCTCACCGACATCGCCCCGCACGAGCTCGGCGTTCCAGTCGACGGATTCCAGCGTGCGTGAGACGACGTACTTCGGCATGCGGTCGAGGGCGTCCGCGAACGGAACCTCCCACTCGTCCATCCAATCCGGCCACACCCCCGACTCCGGACGCCGCCAGGCGCCCTCCATCATCTGGTACGTCGTTCGGCCGTAGAGCACGGCATCCGCTCGCTGCATCTCGGCGGTCCAGAAGCCCATCAGCTCCTCGTCCGGCGCGACCCCCGCCTCGTGATGCACGCATCCGTCGAGCGTGACGTTGATCGCGTAGCGCAGTGGTCTCATCTCGCCGATCTCCTTCGATGCGGGGGCCCGATGAGGATCAGGGTACTGCCGCGAGACCCGACCGCCTCAGCTCTTACTCTCGTCCGTATCGTTCAGATGCGGACGTCGCGTCAGTGCGTAGACGAGTCGCCAGCCGAAGGATTCGTCGCGCATCGCTGGATCATCCCGCAGAGACCGAGCAGTCGCGACTATGGCGGTCACGCTCGCGACAATCGCAAAAATTGGCCCAATCCACGGCGCTCGCGAACCGAGCGCGAACCCGGCGCCCACCGCCACGCCGATCAGGATCATCCCCGAAATGTTCAGAGTCGATCGATGTCTACTACCGGAGGCGAAGGCGAACACGAGCCCGACGCTTATGGCTTGGGCGAAGGCAAGAATGTAGATGATGATCTCTTCGACGCCTCCGGTAGTCATCAACTCTCTCCAGAGATCAGCATGAGAGCCTGAAGATCACGCCGGGAATCGGGGCAGCTGTGAAGAACAGGCAGGTGCTCGCAGGCGTGTCCCCCTGTGCAAGGTTTGCCTGAAGAATGATGTAAGAACCGAATGCTGAGCAAGCGATACTCACCTGCCGCGCAAACACGGCACACATACCAAGGGCGGCGGCATAGTCGCGCACCCGCGAGGTTTCCGCTCGGTTGAGCTTCATCCCCCAGATCGGCCCATACCATTGCCAGCTCGGGTCTGCGACTACTGGGTAAGCCGTGGACTCGTCCGGGACAACGATCTGGAAGAGCTCATCTCCGCGAATCTCATATCGAGTTTCCACAGGGTTTCCGTTCGCATCCGTAGCCCAGGGGGCTGCGACCGGAACGTAATTGCCGTCCGCGCTTACGAAGATCACCTCACCACTGTCGCTCTGGTACGGCTGGTAACCGTCCATGCGATAACCGAACTCATGCGCGCTCTCGCTGCCGCCGATGACCGTCTGAATACGAGTCGAACCATCTTCGAGCGTCTGAACTGCGACAGCATCGCCAGAGTCGTCGGTGGCAGTGAAGACGACCGTTCCGTCGTCCGCTACAACGCCGTCTTTGACGTCGATCTCGTCGGGCAGATCTATGGTCGCTGTCTGCGCTCCGCTGTCGTTCTCCGAAGTCACGGTGATCGCTTCCTCAGCAGACATCGGCACTGTGGACTGCACGTCGCCAGCGTCGGTACTCAGTTCACCAGCTACTAGATCCCCGGTCGCGGATAGTTCTGTCGCGGGGGCCGCATCTTGAATCAACGATGCGATCGAGTCCGCGTCTTCCCCTTCCTCCGATGCGTAAGCAGGCGACACCATGGTCGCGGTCAACGCGACCATGGCCGCTAACGCTCCCCACACCCGAAATCTTCCATGCCTGATCTCTGCCACCGAAATATGCGTGAACACCTTCATTGCTGCTCCGATCTGCCGACTATAGATATCATTTAGGCAAGAAGAGCACACATATGAATGCATATCGGCATACGATCCCCGTCGCGCGAGCGAACCGAGGCTCGCGCAGGACCCGAGGAGAGGGCGCACGTTCCGTGTCCCGCGGCGACGCCGGACTCGCTCAACGAACGGAGAGATTCAGAACGCCATGACGTTCACCGTTAGCCCACCGGAACTCTTCTCCTCACACTCGTCGTCATGCCGGTGGCGGTACGACGCATCGTCTCGATCGCGCGTCTACTCCGGATCCCTACCGTCGCGACGCACACTCTCGATATACGCGAGCGCCGATGCGACGTTCTCCTCCGTCGACCCCATCGAATCCACTCGCAGACGAGCATCGGTCCACGAGTCGAAGCCGGCTCTGCGGTCGAGCACCGCTTCCCACGGCGGCTCCGGGAACCCGACGATCCCGCGACGACGGCCGGCCAGCCGCCGACGGTGTTCATCGACGTCGCTGCAGAAGACCTCGATGAACACCAGAGGCTGGCCGAGTTCCGCGGCCAGCGCTATCCATTGCCCGCGCGCAGCCTCGACATCGTTGACCGCGTCGATCACGACGTCGTTGCCGATCAGCAACTGCTCTCGCGCGAGATCCTCGGCCACCACATAGGCCGCGAGCCCCGTGGGCTGATCTCTGGCGACTCCCGCGCGCCACATCGCCGCCTCGATGGGGTCGACAGACAGCAGCGCACAGCCGAGCGCCCGTGCCACCTCCCCGGCCACCGCACTCTTGCCCGCACCGGGCAGCCCCGCCATCGCGATCAGCATGTCCTCATTCTCCGTCACGCCCCTCGGGTTGACCTTGCCCCTGCGTCAGTGTTTACGCTCGATCGACATGACCCTCACCCTGATCGACAGCGCGACAGCGACCGCCCGCATCCTCGACGCACCCTCGGAGTCACGCGAAGACCTCGTCCGCGAGATGTGGCAGCCGATGGCCGGCATGTACCACTTCCTCCCCGGCGGACCCGACCTGGCGGCCGTGCATCGCCAGAGCTTCGGGTTCGACTGCGGGTCCGAGACGGACGGCGACACCGACGCCCTGATCGGTCAGTTGCGCGAAGGGCTGGATGCTCTCCTCGCAGCCGACGCCTGGCGACGGGTCGAGACGGCGCTGCAGAACGGGATCTCCGCCCTCGAGGCATCCGTCCCCGACCTGACCGTGCCCGACCTGACCGTGCTGCTGGTGCTGGGCGATCCGACGAACCGGCACTTCGTCGATGAGGTGCAGGGCCTCTCGGGCTTCGGCGGCATCAGCGGATACATCAGCCTCACCCTCTGGCCCACGCCCCAAGTGCTCGACCGGCTCGAAGCGATCGCCGTGCACGAACTGCACCACAACGTGCGCTACTCGCCCGGCGGGGTCGTGTGGGATCCGGCGACTGTGACGGTCGGCGAGCACGTCGTGTCCGAGGGGCTCGCCGACGTGTTCGCGACCGAGCTCTACGGCGACGCCGGCTACACCCACTTCGTCGCCGAGGCGACCCGCACCGACCACGCGGTGCTGGCGAAGGTCGCGAGCGGACTCGACGTCACCGGCATGCAGGACTTCGCCGCGTGGGTGCTGGGCGACGCGACGGCCAGGATGTTCGGCTCCGCGCCCGTCGGGCTGCCGACCGGTGCAGGGTATGCGGCGGGCGCGCGCATCGTCGAGGCCTACCGCGATGCGACGGGGCGCAACGCCGCCGAGGCGGTGCGCGTTCCGGCATCCGACATCCTGGCCGTCGCCCTGCCCAGGCTCGGGCTCGCAGAACCCCGCACCACCTGACCACCATCCGACCTCAGGAGCGCTCGATGGAGTGGACCGTCAACGAACTCGCCGAACGCGCGGGCATCACCGACCGTGCCCTGCGGCACTATCACCGCATCGGGCTGTTGCCTCCCGATCGCATCGGCTCGAACGGCTACCGCTATTACGGGCCCGACGCGGTCGCACGGCTGCAGCGCATCCTGCTTCTGCGCGACACCGGCATGGGTCTCGCCGAGATCGCCTCGGTGCTGGATGCGCCGGCACAGCCGATGAGCGAGGTCGACGCCCTGCGGTCGCACCTCGATCGGCTGACGGCGGACCGGGATGCGGTCGACCGCCGCATCGCCGCGGTCGAGCACACCCTGGCGATGCGCGAGCAGGGGCTCGAGCCGCGCATGGACGTGATGCTGCAGGGATTCAACGACGACTACGAATCAGAGGTCGTCGAGCGGTGGGGACGCGACGCCTTCGATGCGTCGAACCAGTGGTGGCACGGAAAGTCCCTGCGAGAACAACGCGCCTGGAAGGAGCAGGCCGAGGCGCTCGTCGCCCGGTGGCGCGAGCTGCAGGAGGCGGGACACGAACCGGATGCTCCGGCCGCGCGCGACCACGTCTCCGCGCATCTGGCGTGGTTCGCTGAGATCCCGGGAACCCCCACCCACGCGGGTGACGCCGAGAACTCCCGGGCGATGGTGCTCGGCATGGCCGACATGTACGAGAGCGACCCCGCCTTCCACGTCACCTTCGGCAGTGCCGCCGCGGCGCGGTTCGCGGCGGCCGCGCTGCGCCGCGCTCTCGCGTCGGGGCGAACACGGTCTTTGAGCGAAGACGACGTCGTCGGCTGAGACGAGACGTCGACAGCCGACCTCAGAAGGTCACCACGTTTCGTCTCGCTCGGCTCCGCCGTGCTCGCTCAACGACCGGGATTGGCCGCTCCTCCGGGCTCGCTCAACGACCGAGGTTGGCCGCTCCGCCGTGCTCGCTCAACGACCGAGGTTGGCCGCTCCGCCGTGCTCGCTCAACGACCGGGATTGGCCGCTCCTCCGGGCTCGCTCAACGACCGGGATCGGGAGCCGCGACGCGGGCCGCGCGCGGCGGATGTGAGAAGAACGTAACGCGGGGAGTACGGCTCAGATACACCGCGGAAACATGGATACCGAACGATGTCCATCAATGGATACATCATTGGCCACATCGCAGGATCCGGGCTCCGAGCGCCGGCGTCCCGCCCGCATCCGCGTCTATGAGCAGCTGCGGGCCGAGCTGCTCACCGCGGCGTATTCGCCCTTCCACCGCTTCACCGAGGAGAACGTCGCCGAACGCTTCGAGCTCTCACGCACCCCGGTGCGCGACGCCCTGGCGCGGCTCGAAGCAGACGGCCTCCTCGTCAAGCGCGACGGAGCGCTGTACCGCTACATGCCCACGCTCGAGGAGTTCACCGACCTCTACGAGCTGCGCATCCTGCTGGAGTCGCAGGGCATCGACCGCGCCATCGCCGACCCGACGATCACGCACGAGCGGAGCCTGCTCACGGCCGAGCAGGACCTCTGGATCTCTCGCCTCGAGACCGGCATCACCCCCGATCCCGGTTTCGTCGACGCCGACGAGCACTTCCATCTCGCGCTCCTGGGCGCCGCGGGCAACCGCGAGCTGGTCGGAGCGCTGGAGCGCGTGAATCGCCGCATCCGCCCGATCCGCATGCACGACTACCTCACGCAGGACCGGGTCGACGCGACCATCACCGAGCACCTCGAGATCCTCGAGCTCGTGCTCACCGGGCGCCTCCGCGAAGCCCGGGACTTCCTGCGCACTCACGTCGGCCAGTCGCAGTCGATCGTCGAGGCCCGCGCGGCCCGCGCCATGCAGATCTCCCACATGAACCACGGATTGGACCCGCACCGATGATCTCCCTCTCCTCCACCGAATCCGTCTCCGCCGACGTCGCGGCGCTCCTGGCCGCACTCGACGCCGCGCCCGCCAGCATCTGGATCACCCGCCGCAGCGCTGCGGAGATCCAGGCGGATGCCGAGAGCGTGCGCGTTCGCGTCGCCGCGGGAGCAGCTCTCCCCCTCGCCGGTCTGACGTTCGCCGTCAAGGACAACATCGACGTGGCCGGCATCCCGACCACCGCCGCGCACCCCGCCTTCGCCCGGGTCCCCCGGCGCACGGCGACCGTCGTCACGCGGCTGCTCGATGCCGGCGCCCTGCTCGTCGGCAAGACGAACATGGATCAGTTCGCCACAGGCCTCGTCGGCACACGCAGCCCCTACGGCATCGTCACGAGCGCACTCGACCCCCAGCGCGTCTCCGGCGGATCGAGCTCGGGATCCGGCGCCGCCGTGGGCCACGACCTCGTCGACTTCTCCCTCGGAACCGACACCGCGGGCTCGGGGCGGGTTCCGGCCGCCTTCAACGGCATCATCGGCGTGAAGCCCACTCTCGGGCTGCTGCCTCTCGACGGCGTGCTCCCGGCATCTCCCTCGTACGACACCGTCTCGGTCTTCACCCGCACCACCGCCCTCGCCGCCCGGGTGATGTCGGTCGTCGCCGGCCCGTCGAAGACCGACCCGAAGAGCAGGCCGTGGGCGCTCGACGCCCCGCAGTCGGCGCCCCCACGACCGGTGATCGCCGTGCCGCGACGCGCCGACCTCGCCTCGCTCTCGCCGGCGGTCCTGACGGCGTTCGACGAGACGATCGCCCGCTTCGAGGCGCTGGGCGCCGAGACCCGCACGATCGACATCGCTCCGTTCCTGGCCACCGCCCGGCTGCTCTACGGTGGCGGCCTGGTCAGCGAGCGGGCCTGGTCGTACGGCGCATTCCTCGCCGCTCACCCGAAGGGGGCCGATCCGTCCGTCGCCGAGATCGCCGCCCGCGCCGGGGACATCGACGGCACGACGGTGATCGATGCCCAGCAGGCCGTCGCCGCCGCGACGCGCCTCGCCCAGGAGGTCCTCGACGGCACGGATGCGCTGATCATCCCGACCGCACCGATCCACCCGACCGTCGCCGAGGTCACGGCCGACCCGCTCGGTGTGAACAGCACCGTCGGCACGTTCACGAACTTCGTGAACCTCATGGACATGGCCGCCGTCGCCGTGCCGACGGGTGAAGTCGCCGGCGAGGGCCATTTCGGCATCTCGATCGTGACGCCGACGTTCCACGACCAGGTCGCGCTCGATCTCGCGGCCCGCCTCCTCGGCGAGCCGGAGCCGGATGCCGCGCTCGATGCCCCGGGCGTCGACGTCGCCGTCTTCGGCGCGCACCTCAGCGGCGAACCGCTCAACCCGCAGCTGCAGGCTCTCGGCGCCCGGCTCATCGGCGAGGTCCGCACCTCGGACAGGTTCCGGATGCTGCTGGTCGAGGGCGCTGTCGACCGGCCGGCGGTCATCCGCTCGACCGAGGGCGCGGAACTCCCCGGCGAGCTGTGGCGCCTGTCGCCCCTCGCCCTGTCGACGCTGCTGCGCAGCATCGCCGCTCCTCTCGCGCTCGGCGAGATCGAGCTCTCCGACGGCTCGTCGGTCCTCGGTTTCACCGCATCCGTCGACCTCACCGAACGAGACATCACCGACTTCGGCGGCTGGCGCGCCTACCGCGCGGCATCCGCCGTCCCCGCGACCGCCTGACCCTGCACCAGACCGCCTGACCCCTGCACCACACGGCCTGACCCCGCCCCCACCAGGAGAACACATGACCTTCCACACGTCCTTCCGCACGCCTTCGCTCGCTCTCGCCTCCCTCGCCGCCGCCGCGCTCGTGCTCACCGGCTGCTCCGCGTCGTCCTCGTCCGCCGACTCCGAGAGCGGTGAGGGCGGCGGCCAGTCCGTCACCATCGGGACGCTGCGTGCGCAGCCCCACCTGTTCAGCCCCTTCTTCTACGAGGAGGTCGCCGAGGAGGGCATCGACGTCGAGATCGTGCTCTTCGACACCTCCAGCGACATCAAGAACGCGATCGTCTCGGGGTCGGTCGACTTCGGCGTGACCGGTGCCGCATCGGTCATCGCCGGCGTCGCGGAGCAGCAGGATGTGCGCATCGTCGCCTCCGCCGCCGACGGCGGCACCCGCATCGTCGCCACGGAGGACATCGAGACGCCGGACGACCTCAAGGGTGCGAAGGTCGGCTTCCCGATGGGCGCCACGCAGGAGATCCTCCTCAAGCGCACGCTCGAGGCAGAGGGCATCGACCCCGCGAACGACGTCGAGCTCGTCAACCTGCCCTTCGCCGACATGGCCACCGCGTTCACCTCCGGGCAGATCGACGCGTTCATCTCCGCCGAGGTGGGCCCGTCGATCGCGATCGAGGGCGGTGCTCACGAGCTGATGTCGGCCTACGACACCCCGATCGGGCAGACGAACATCGTGCTCGCCACGAGCAACAGCCTGATCGAGTCCGACCCCGAGCTCGTGCAGGCCGTCGTCGACACCCACATCGCGGCGGTCGAGCACATGGCCGAGGACACCGGAGCCTGGGCCGACGGCCTCGTCGAGGAGTTCGCCCTGGACCCCGCGATCGTCGATCTGGCGATCGAGAACATCTGGCCCCGCTGGGATCTCGACGCCGACTACCTCTCGACGCTGGCCGCGATGAGCGAGGAGATGCTCGCATTCGACCAGGTCTCGGCCGAGGTCGACCAGGATCTCCTCACCGACGCCAGCTTCGTCGAGACCGCACGGACGGAGTGATCGTGACGACCACCGCACTCGCCGATCCGCCCCAGGGCGTCGAGAACACCGAGACGCAGCCCGACCGCACCCGCACCGCCCGGCCGCGCCGCCGCCTGTCGCTCGGATGGGCCATCGCGCTTCCCGTTCCGATCCTCATCCTCATCGGCTGGCACCTGGGCGTCCAGAACGCCTGGACGCTGCCGTTCGACATCAAGATGACGTTCCTGCCCACCCCCGGAGAGGTCGCGCTGAGGGGCGTGGACTTCGCCTTCGGCGGCGTCTACGACGACTCGTTCAGCGGCACTCTCTGGGGGCACCTCGGCGCCTCGGCGCTGCGCGTGCTGCAGGGCTTCGGTCTCGCGGTCGTCGTCGCCGTGCCGCTCGGCGTGCTGATGGGCCGATCGAAGCTCCTGTTCCGGATGCTGGAGCCCACGATCAACCTCGTGCGCCCCATCCCCGTCACCGCCTGGGCGCCATTGACCCTGCTGATCATCGGCTTCGGCGACCGCTCCACCGTGTTCCTCGTGTTCATCGCCGCGGTGTTCCCGATCCTGCTGAACACCATCAGCGGAGTCCACCAGGTGCCGGGCCGCCTCCTCGAAGCCGCCGCGATGCTGGGCACACCCCGCCTCCAGTCGCTCTACAAGGTCGTCATCCCGGCTGCCGCTCCGCAGATCATCAGCGGCATGCGCATCGCGATGGGACTCTCGTGGGTGATCCTCGTCGTCGGCGAGACGGTGGGCATCAGCACCGGTCTCGGCGCGCTGATCACCCAGGCCAGGGAGCAGTCGCGCACCGACCTCATCATCGTGGGCATGGTCGTCATCGGCCTGGCCGGTTTCATCGCCGACCGTCTGCTCACGCTCATCTTCGCCATCGCCTTCGGGCGCCGACCGATCCAGAAGTGAGAGATCGCATGAGCATTCCTCCCCAGCACGCCGCAGACATCGTCATGAACGGTGTGGGCAAGCGCTACCCCGGCTCGCCGATCGCCGCCGTCGACGGTGTGGACATCACCGTCGCGGCCGGCGAGGTCGTCTGCATCGTCGGCGCCTCCGGATGCGGCAAGTCGACGCTGCTGCGCATGGTCGCGGGCTTCGAGACGATCACCGAGGGCTCCCTCACCGTCGCGGGCACCGAGGTCACCGGCCCCGGTCCCGACCGCGGCGTGGTCTTCCAGGACTACGGGCTGTTCCCCTGGCTGACGGTGCGCGAGAACATCGAGTACGGCCCGAAGCAGGCTCGCCTGCCCCGCGCGGTCGTGAAGGAGCGCGCCACCGCGGCGCTGGACTCCGTCGGGCTCAGTCGCGTCTCGGCATCCTTCCCGCACCAGCTCTCGGGCGGCATGCAGCAGCGCGTCGCGATCGCGCGACTGCTCGCGAACACCCCGTCGGTGATGCTCATGGACGAACCGTTCGGCGCTCTCGACGCGCTCACGCGCACCGAGATGCAGCACGAGCTGCAGCGCATCCAGCGCGATGCCGGCATCACCGTGCTGTTCGTGACGCACAGCATCGAGGAGGCCGTCTACCTCGGCGACCGCGTGCTCGTCATGGCGGGCGGCACGGCCCACGGCATTTCGGGGCACGTGCGAGAGATCGTGACCGTCGACCTCCCCGGCGA
>Ga0308156_1002992_pt1 | contig 13717 bp, 9 predicted proteins | sample PhyAR2_FD_201041 | JGI IMG/M metagenome (GOLD analysis project Ga0308156, IMG submission 201041) | Phyllosphere microbial communities from UC Gill Tract Community Farm, Albany, California, United States - DLSL A.R2 | ecosystem: Host-associated > Plants > Phyllosphere > Unclassified | place: USA... | reverse complement strand
GAAAGTGGAGACGAAATCGTTGGTCACGGCGCGATCCTGTTGCTGGTTGGCAGCACAGATCGCCGCCAGCCGTGTCGCCAGGTCCGCACAGGAGGGGGGCGACGCGTCATCCTGGAGGTCGTTTCGTGTGTAGCCAAGAATGACGATTTCGCTGTAGTCCTCTGCCGCCAGCGCTGCGGCGATCGGACCTTCCGTGCTTTCGAATCCCAGCGATGCGCGAAAATCGGTGATGCCATACCAGGTGAGTAGAAACTTCTTCATAGGGAACTCTTGGCAACGTAGGGGCGGAACCAGGTGGTCTCACCGGTCATGCGGTTCACCAGAACGGCCCGGTTGGGCTTTTCGAGACCTTTGAACTTGCCGATTCCCGTGGAGATGAGCGAGCCGGCGTCGTCTTCGGTCATGCAATACGCCAGGCGCTGTTCAAAGCACGAAAAGAGGTCCTTGCATGCCGTTGCGCAGCGCTGCCAGCGCTCGACGAAGGCGAACACGAACACCCCCTGGCGCGGACCATCCTCGGCGATCCGCTTGAGCAGATCGCCGGGAGAGGGCGGCTCACCTGGCTTGGGGGCCTTGAAGGCGGTAGGTGGGTGCAACAGTTTTTCCGAGTCGAGACCGTCGATGATCAAGGCGACACGGCGGCTACCGATCGCGTCGGCTATCGCTTGCAATGGGAGTGCCGCGATGTCGTCGAATACTTGCACGGGACCACCAGGCGCCTGTGTCCCGGAGGTGAATTGGCCTTTCGCAGTGACGCCGCGGGCGTTGAAGTAGATGATCTCGTCGAAACGGCTGGATGCCACCAGGCTGGACAGCGTTGCGTTGAGCAAGCCGTCGTGGACGGCATCGTTGTAGCCGCTGAACAGGACATTGAAGGCCGGGCGCTGGATGAGCGGAACCGTGAGTATGTCGGCGTCGAACGTCAGCTGTTGCCCGAGGAGCAGGACGTCGTCTCGCGCACAGACCTTCTGGTAGGTACTGGCGCAGGGCGGCTCAGGCAGGCTGGCGCCATTGAAGATCCGGGTCTTGTCCACCATTCCCTGGCGCGTGGCGCGCTGCGCGAGTGTGCTGATGTGTTCGCGGCAAGTGTCGCTGTCTGCTAGGGGTATCAGGAACTTGACGTTGCCGGACCTGGCCCCGTTGGCATTGTTGATGATGCCCTCGGGCGGGCTCTGCAGCTCCGCCGCGGCCCAGTTGTTCGCGCCCAGGATCATCGCCGAATCTTCCTGGCCGCAGGCCAGGGCGATGCGGCAGCCCAACTGGGTGATGATGCTCCCCAAGGACATGGCATTGATGCCCTTGAGAGTCTGCGTCGCGAGCAGGACATGAATACCGAATGAGCGCCCCTGCTTCAACAGTTGCGACAGGAGTTGTTCTGCCGCCTCTGCCACTGAGCGTGTGCCGGCGAAGAGCACCTGGAACTCGTCGATGACCAGGAGGACTCTGGGTAGCTGCTCACCTGTGCTGGCGCGGAAACTGGCGAAGTCAGAGACCTTGTTCTCCTTGAACATGCGCCCGCGCCTCTGCAACTCACCCACCAGGTGGCGAAGGACTGTGATGCCGTATTCGGGATCGCTTTCCGTGGCGACCAGCCGGGCATGGGGAAGGGGCGGGTCGGCATAGACACTGAATTCCGTTGATTCCTTGTAATCCAGCAGATAAAGGTCGACTTCCGCCGGTGAATAGCGCTGACACAGGGAGTGGATCAGGACGTGCAGCAGGTTCGACTTGCCTGACCCGGTCTTGCCAGCGAGCAGTGCATGGTGTTCGGATGTTGTGGCACCGAGGACGAAGGAAGCGGGCGCACCCGCAGTTGACCAGCCGATCGGGATGTCGAAGCCTGTGCTGGTCGTGGCGCCCTTGGAGAAACCGGACCAGAGATCCTTCATCGACCGGCTGAAGCGCGCCTGCCGGGCACACTCTTCGGCGAGCGCCGAAAGGTAGGGGCCTAGCTGTTCCTGCCTGGGCCATTGCTCGGTCTTGCAGCTCGATGAAAGGCCGTTGCGCGCGACGGACGAGGTCGCGAACAGGGCGTCTAACGCTGCGACAGCCTGTGCTGCGGTTGCGCGGAATTTCTCGTAGCGCTGGTCCTGCAGGCGGTGCTCGTTGATCGCGATGATCGGCAGGACGCCGCAGCGCGGGCCGCTCTCGCACAATCGCTGGAGAAACCACAGACTTTTTTCGGACAGTTGCTCTGGCGCATCGAACAGCACCAGCACTTTGTACGCAAGACGGCAGTCGGGGTTCTTCGCGTTGTACGCCGACCAGTTCGCGGACTCGTCATTGAAGCGATGCTGGAGCAGTTCCTCGATGTCATCCGTTAGCCGGCCGAGCGCACTCTCGATCTCGTCCGCGCGCGTCAGCACTCGTTGTGCCGGTACCAGTTGCTCGACCTTGAGCAGGGGCAGGAACGGCTCAACTGATTGTCCCAGTCGTAGCGGATCGATGAACGTCAACTCCAGCTGTGCCGGGGGCAGGGCAGAAAGCAAGCGCAACAGCAGGCCGGATATCCACTGAGCGTGGCCCGTGTGGCCTTGGGAAAACGCCAAGGCGCTGGAGAACGGGAAGGGGATGGCGTTTGGCGTCGAACAGCAGAGGTCCTCGAAGTCCAGTTGCCGGGAGCCGAGGTACAGACGCGCAGGCATTTCTGTGACCGCCCATGATGTCGTAGGGACTAGATCCGTCAACGCTGGCTGTTCGCGGCGAAGCTGCTCACCCGAACGCATCGCGTCCGTGGCGATACCTTCCCATTGCTGCACGAACGCCGATCGCCAGGCCGTTGTCCGCTGCGCGCGGCTGGCGTTCGTCTGTCGTTCTTCATCTGCCAGCCGCCGCAAGGCCTCTTCCGTCGAGGCAGCCAGGGGCGTTTGCAAGTCTTTGCGCAGCCCCTGAAGGGTTTGCTCTCTTCTGCTCGCGGCGGCATTGAACTCACGGTCGATGCGGGTCAAGCCTTCCTGATAGTCGGCGATGGCTTGCATGACCCTGGAGACGATTTGGTCCGGATGCTCGGGCGATCCCTTCATACATCACGCTCCCCTCGTGAAGTTCCGACGTCTTGCGCTTCCTCGAGGATGCCGTCGATGGCCGTGACCTGACGCTGGTAGTCTTCGTTGAAACTCCGCAGGCAGGCGATGTTCTCCTGGATCGGGGAGAGCACTTCGTTGGCGATGGAGATGCCGAATCCATCCCGCACCCCAGTGTTGAACCTGTTTGCGCAGGCCGCCATCAGACCCATGACATCGTCAAACATCGACATCTCCCGACTCATCGTCCATGGGGATTTCCAGGATATGCGCATCGGTGGAGATGCCTGGAAACAACGATGTACAACGCTTGCCCGGCAGCAGGTAACGGGATTCGAAGTCCGGATCCTCGCGTCTGATCTCGCTCAGGAACCTCTGCCACCGCTCCTCGGACAGGTCGATCGAACGGCAGCCTGCGGTCAAGTTCAGCAAGTGCGCCGTGGCCTCGTCAACGTCATCCATGTCGCCGGTATCGACCGCGCGTTGCAACTGTTCCACTCCTGCCCGGACCTGTTCAAGGATGGCAGGCTCCACTATGGCGAATCGCACTTTCATGGCTGTTCCTCCTGGCTCTGACGGATGAAATCAAGACAGGACCGGTCTATCTCGTTCTTGCTCGGCAGCATGCCTATCAGAGGCGAGCCAGCCTCGCGCAAGGCATCGCGCAATTCTTTTTCTTTCTCGGGCGAAAGGTCCTTGATGTCCCGCGAGCAGAGCGTGCATTGCGCATCCGCTTGCTTGTGTCCTTCGGCCTGGAACACCATGTGGTCCTTCTGCGCGAAGAGGTACTGGGCCTTGCCGCATTTCACCTCCAACGCCAGCGAGCCGCCCACCGGTGCCCCCATGCCCGGCCCACGCCCCAGTACGACTGGGACACGCAGGTCGGTTATCAGCAGGTCGGTCTTGGTGTAGCGGCCGTTGTCGCCAACGAACGTCCGCCCTTGTGTCTCGATGCGACCACCCAGTGGCGCCAGGGCGTGGCGAGCCAGTTGCTCACCGAATTCGCCGCACAGCTCGATGCGGACCTTACGCACGACTCCGTTGCGCTCGACATCGCCTTTCGCGGCGACCCATTGCTCGCGGAACCTGTCGACCTTCGCCCGATACTCGGGATTTCGTTCGTACAGGTACTCCTGGAGCATCTGCCGATGCTCCGCCGACAGGTTCATTCGATCCCGCAGTACATCTGGTGTGACGACGCCACCCTGTTTTACCGGGTCCCACTTCAGCCAGGAATGGAAGTCCGCAGCGACGGGATGGGTCGCGAGGTAGGCCTCCAGCGCTTGTTGGGCAGCAGAAAGGCGTGCAACACCGAGATCAATGGCCTGGCCGACGCCGAGAAGCCGTACATTGCACTCCTGCTGCGCTTGCGCTAGTGCCTGCGCGGCCATCGAGGCCGCTTGCCTGGTCATTTCCAGGCGACGTTCCATGGCCATGCGGTTCTCCATGGCCCGTTCGAGATCGACCCGTGCCTGCTCCAGTGCGTTGCAAGCCTGGTCCACTTCGGCTCTGGCCTGCTCAGCGCAGTCGTGTTCCCAGGAGCAATCAGGATTCGACCCGTCTTCGGCGAGCGGTTGGGCGATGCAACTGGACCGCGAGCTCTCGGCAGCGTCGAGACTGGCGTATGCAGTGTTCACGGCCTGTCGGGCATCCTCTGAGGCCTGGTTGGCGTCCAGCTCCAGCTGCATGGCGTTGCCCAGCAAGCCCTCGCTGTGCTGTGAGGCGTTTCGAGCGTCTTCGTACTTGTGCTCTGCCAGGGCAACCTGTGCTCGGCAGGATAACTCCAGGGCCTCATGGATGGCCTGCAGATCGCGTACGAGGTCTTCGAGATTTTCCACTTGCCCTATGGATACGAGTGCCATTGCCCTTGCGACGTCCTCAGCTCTGAAGGTAATCGCGCAGGCGTGACGCCAGGGCGATCAAGTAGGGCACCTGCTCAGTCGCATTCGCGTTGAACTGATGGAGTTGCTGGACGAGCATGTTGAACTCGTCTTCGAACTGCGAGCGCTTCTCGTCCTGCCAGGTTTCACCGAGCGACAGGAATGCGCCATCCAGGGTGCCAACACTGTCGTTCAGCGCGTCGGTGAATCTTTGCAGTGCATACGCAAAGCGCTCTAGTTCTTCCGGATCGCCAATTGCCTGTGCCATTACCAGTAGCCTCCATCATCTGCATCGGGTGCCGTCGGCACCGCTGACTCCTGTCGGGCGCCAATGGTCGTTGGCTGGACATCGATCGAGCTCGCTGGCGGTATGGCGTTAGGTGCCTGCGATTTGGTGCGGAGGGTCACCGACATGGTCACGAACTTGAAGAAGTCTTTCATTTGCCGGGCATTTTCTGCGTAGAAAAGCGGGTTTTGCGTGCCCTCGATGAATGCTCCAAGAACCGCCTCGTCGGCATCGGCACCGATTGCCATGGCCATACGATCGCATTTCGCGGAGCGTCCTTCGTTTACGAAGTCACGCAACGCGCCTTTCCAGCCATCGTTCGGTTGTCCGTCCGAGACCAGCACCACGGTCGGGCGATAAGCGCGCGATGGCACAACGTCCTTGTCTTCAATCATTGCCTTGGCCATTTCAAGCGCGACACCCAGCGGGGTCATGCCGCCGGCTGCAAGTGTCTGCCACTGAATGTTGTTGGCACTGGCCAGGGGTTGATGCAGCGTGACCTCTGAGCCGAACGTGATGATCGAGACCCAGATTTCGGTCTCGCTGGTCTCGTTGCCACGGAACACGTCGAGCATGTCGCGCACCGCTTCATTCATGTTGTCGATCTTTTCTCCGCCCATGCTGCCGCTGACATCAAGCAAAAGGATAACGGGCAGTGGCTTGGCTTTTGGAACCGTAAATTTCGATGGGTCAAAGGGAGTGTTCATGCGCGATACTCCTTGGAAATGATGATGAATAGGCCGGTGTGCAGGCCGCGCTGGTCGCACGAGTTCATTGAAAAACGGAAAGGACGCATAGGGGCTGATGGCCGCCAGTGATGCCGGGAAGGCTTAGAGAAAGGAGTAAGGGGGCTAAAGGAGGAGAAACAGCCCGGGCAGCGTGTGACCATCTGGCGCATAAGACTTCCTTGTTCTTAACCGTCGTCTATCGACATCAGATTGCGAGAGATTAGGACATGCTACCCATATAGATAGCAAAGCGCCACTTCTCTGCGGGGCACAAGCACGTGGTAGATAACGAGTCCTAGGCACTGTACGAAAAGAGGTGTCGCAAGCACCGCCGGCAGCAGGCCAATGTGACCATTGCAGCATAACTTGTTGCGAGTTTGCAGTAGCGAGTCGCCAGGCGGCGGTGCTCCTTCGTAAGGTGTGTTCGCCGGCTCCTTACGGTTGAACATGGTGGCATGGTCCATTGAAGGAGTGACGCCATGGTAAGTGGACTTGATTTGACCCGAGCCTGTCTCAGTTTATTGTAAAAGGCCGGCGTAAGCCGGCCCTACATTACGGGGCTATCAGGTAACGGAAAGGAAAACCTGGGTGTTCTCATCGCTGGCAGCTACAACTCTGCACCGGATATGTTCCAGAATTTCCTCTCCAAGTTGACTCGTTGCGAAGTCGAACTTGAGCATATAGGACTTCTCGCTACGGTCGGCCTCCCAATACGAAAGTCCTTGATCAAGCTGGACCGTCAGTTTTTTGCCGGAGCGGAGTTGCAGGTGCAACTGGCGGAAGTGCGGCAAGGACGGAAGGCTGAGCACCTCGCCACTAAGGCCGCAGTATTCCAATGCTTGGCAGATGGCATCGTCGCGCTCGCGAGATGAGTGCCAGTCATGCCGGCATTGCCATGGCGCCCGGTTGTCATCCTTTTGGTACTGGCGACCCTGGATGCGGATGGCGAAGTTGGTAGCACTGACTCGTCCAAGCTCATGAATCACGTTGACCAACTGATTCACGACCAGCGGGCTGCATACATATCGATCACTGTAGACCAGCTCTGTAATAGGGTCATCGCCTGATAGTGCCTCATCTAGGATGCTACCTGCCTCATTTCTGAGATGTTCCCAGAAGCGCTTGGCAAAGCCGCTGAGCGAACCATCCAACTGACCTCCGATCTCAACCTTGATCAGGCCGGGGGTTGTGGTCGGCATCAGGTCAGATGCATTCAGTATTCGATCTGATGGCAGCGCGGGTGGTGCTCCCCGAACAATCCGCGCACCAGCCGCAGCCAGATCCCAAGTATGGCCCGGGATAGTCAGGTGCACATTGTCGCAGGCCCAGGCGGTGTTGCATCGCGGCCCCTGCAGGGTGATGTTCAGCGCTAGAGCACCAAGATCCGGCATGACCTCATGGAGGCAGATCTGGATGCCGCTGAAGGTGAGTCTTACAAGCCATTCCTTCTGGTCAGCTGGCAGGGCTGCATAGGTGCTATCCAATATGTGCAATTGCACCTGATGCCCGGCTGCTTCCCAGCTTTGCAGTTGATGTCGTAGACGGCGTGCGACGGCCAGATCCCAGTCTTCGGCTGGAGCCGAGAGATAAACAGCAAGGGTCTTCGCAGTGTCGTCCTGGGTGAGAGCCTGCTCGACGGCTTCCTGTAGGGTGGAAATTTCCGCCCGGCTTTGCGGGCCGAAGACCGCGAGCTCGGTTGGCAGTGCCAGCCCGGCAAGCCAGGCCTGATTGATCCATGCCAGTGCGGCATGGCGATCGAGGCGATCAGCCTCAAAGCGAGTGTCGAAGCTGAGTAAGCAACGCTGGCAGGCATGCGTGCAGTTGCAGCTGTCGAGACGGCTGATAACCCGCTGCCACAGGCTGGACTCATTCAGTCGCTCTGCTGCCTGTGTGGTGTACCCACCGCTACGCAGGTCGAAGACTCGAATGGCACTGGTAGGATAGCCATCAACCCTGATCGGGCGGCAGTCACAACCCAATTCCTCAGTTTGCACGCCCAGTTCCGCTGCGATCGCTTCCCGAAGTGCTACCGCAATCGAATAGCCAGAGACATCATCGTACAAGAGCTCACCGCTGGAGGGATTGCGTAGTACCAACTCAAGCGCATCGGTGAGACTGTCATGGCCTAGGTGGATACCTTGCTTGATTTTCCAGTTGTTGTGGCTGCCGGGGCAGATATTCTCCCCATCGTCACTCTTCCCGCCGCGCAGGCGTTTGTGTTCCGCCTTCTGCCGGAAGATGGATGGCAGATGTTGTTCGTTGGCTGGAGCAGCCGTATCGGGATGGCTTAGCATGGGCTCTGCTTTCCCGCACTCAAGACAGATGGCGAAACCCTTCTGGCTGGCTCCTGAGGTGTAGTGGAACAGGTGGGCCTGCTGACTGAAGCGGAACTGACCGAATGCCGGGTTGGCCAGGCAGATCCAGTTAGCAGGTACATTCAGCCACGGAGCCTGGACAGGCACATATTGCAGCTGGCTAATGTCATTGTGCGGTTCGTCGAAGAAGTCCACGGCAAAGCCTGCAGGCACCAGATACTCCCGGATATCCTCCCGTCCGATAGGGGCACCGCATTCCTGGCAGTTGATTTCCAGTCCTGGGTTGATTGCGGTGTCGCTGGCCCCACAATGACGGCAGAACCAAGCTTTTTTGAAGAGCTGCAGCTCCTTAACGTTTTCGGCAGATGCCGGGGCGTGCCAGTTCAGTGTGATGCCGGATGATTTGTAGACCAGACCGTCCATGACCAGTTCGGCTCCTGGTGCATATTCGCGTAGCCCGGTGATACGGTCTCGAGATGCCAGCGAGCGATAGCGGGCGCGGTTGTCCTCGCGTTTGTCAGTTTCTTCCTGCTTCAGGGTCTGCATACAGCGATTGTCGAAGCTGACGATGTCCGTCGGGAAGCCATACCCGGGCAGGAAGCGCCGGTTAGCCAGCTCGCTGAGTAAGTATTCCTTCTCGATGCGACTGAGCTGGGCTTCCATGGCGCGGGAGGCTGCGGCTTTCTTGTCGTCAATCTGCTGCAGTTGCGCGTAGCTGGCCGAGTGCTCCTGTTGCCATGCCTGCGTGATTTCGCTCAGGTTGGTGCTGGTGCGCTTAAGCAATGCAGGCTGCGGAGTTGAATCAAGTATGCTGCGACAAGTGATGTCTTTGAGGGCCTGAGCCACCAGTGGCTCCACTTTGCTTGCCTGATTGTTGCACCACAGACAGAAACGAGTCGCCAGCGACATGGGAATTTCGCCTTCGAGGAAGAACGTACCAGCAGTCATCGACTTGATTTCCTGGGCTGTGACAACGTGCTTCAGCCAGTGCGAGAGCAACCAGGCATTGACGTGACGCTGGATCAGATCGGGGCTTTGCAGAGACACCTTGGGCATGCGCATGGGGGTGTTGAAGGGCCAGAGTGGGCTATTGAAAACGCTCTGGTCATGCGGGGTATTCTTGCAGACGGCCAAGGCCAGAGAGCGTCCTTCGCGGCGGCGGCCTGCACGGCCAGCCCGCTGCAGGTAGTTGGCTGGGTGCGGTGGGACGTTATTCATGGCCACCACGCTAATGCCGCCGATGTCTACCCCCATCTCCATTGTGGTCGAACAGCTAAGCAGGTTCAGCTTGCCTGTCTTGAACAGGGCTTCGTAAACATCCAGTTTGCTTTTGGATTGTTGGGCCGAGTGCTCGGCTGCACGGAAATAGTTTCCGCCCTCAATGACCAGATCCATAACGTCCGACCAGAGAGCAGCTTTACGAAGCTTCTGAATATCAGGATGCTGATTTAGCCATTCGCGGATCGCCAGCAGTCCATCATCGCCGGAAATATGCAGAAGGGATTCCGGTGGGCGGGGCAAGGTGTAGGGCAACACATTTACGACCATGTTACGGTCGGTACGGGGGGTGTAAGGGCTGAGCTGCTCAAACGGCGTGTCGATAAAGCGCCGAGATACAGGGCAGAGATAGACCTCGTTGGGCAGACGAAAGCTCACGTCCTTGAGATCAAGCTGATAGCCGTCGCCGGACGAAATCAGCAGCTTCGTCTGCTGGGTAAGTGCATGCCAGGCCTCCCTCAGGATCGAGTCAATTTGATCCCTGTGTGTAGACGTGGAGTAGTTGAAAGCCTTGCAGAGCATCAGGATTGCGCGTGATTGAATGCCATTGACGGTATTGACTGCCGGCCAGCGCGTGTAACGCCGGGAAAGCTTGTCCGCCTTACCATCGAAAATAGGCTCTACCACCCACTTGGGACTGATTTTGGCGCCGATCAGCGATTGCCACCGCTTGTCGATATTCAGAGCGGTGTTTTCACGAACGAAGAAGTCCAACAGCACCTTCAGATAAGAGCGCCAGGACTCGACCGTCTGGTGCGCAGGCCAGGCCATGGGCTTGCTGCTGATGCTTGCCAGCTTGGGATAGCAAACCTGCACCAGTCCCAGTGTTTCCAGGCTATTGGCACGTTTTGGTCGGCGATAGAACTCGCGTGCGAGAAGCATACTGGCTAGGGCGATGCTGTCTTGCTTGCCAAAAGTCTTCGGGGCGAGGCTGTGATAATAGTCCAGCATGGCCATCTGCAGCTCCGGCGTGCCGGCCAGATGGTTGACCATATCGGTCCAGCTGATTTCTGCACCTTTGGCGTACTCAGCCTGCTTTTCCAGCAACTGTTGTAAGTACTTTTGCTCGAAGCGCCCCAATTTCTCCGCTGCCTCAAGTTCCAGCAACTCATGGAGTTCGTGCTGTTCCTCCCCTGATAGAGTGCAGGCGGGCTGCGCTTGCAAAAGGCGGTGATAAACCAGTCCTCGAACTCTGTTGCGCTCGGAGTCCTGCTGCAGCTTGACCGCAATACGAGCGGTACCTTGGCGGCTATCAGTGAAGGAGATTAGCTTGCGGCCCTGGAACGGCTTGCCTGTCGGCATCGAGTCTGGCGTGCAGAACTCCAGCAGGGTTCCAATCACTGTGCTCAGGGTGAAGGGGGTGCCAATACGTGCGGGGCGCAATAGGCTGCGCCCTTGAATGGTTGCACCACAGCATGGGCATTCATTTTTGTTGCTGCTGAACAGCTGCAGCCCGATGTATCCGTCCTTGGGGCCGTCGAACATCAGCTTCTGGCTGGTAGGATCCAGAAACTCCGGGTAGCTGTAGTTGACTGGTCGGTTGGTTATCAGGGTTTGGGTTAGTGAGATGCGGTCTTCAGTCGGATCATTTGTATCGGCAGTTTCCTCGTCCAAGGAGAATTCATCGACCTGCTGTTGTGATGGGTCGATCAGTTTCCCATGGCTGGTAGCAACAGCTTGCAAGAAACTCTCGTTGCACTCTTCACAGGAAACTAGCGGCATGAGCGGCGCGCCGCAGTTGCAATGGGTTCGCTCCTCCGTATACACCACGCCAAATGGCCAGTCGGCATGGTTGAGTGCGGTGCTGGCCTTGTGTGTACAGTTACGGTCCACGCATGCTCGGATCGCTGGGATCACGTTATGGAAGAGATGGGCACGTAATGGCAGGAAGGAAATGCCAGCGGCATTCTTGGTGCCTGACATCAAATCCAGCCAGGCCAGCAGTTGGACAGGACTTAGATCGGACTCCCGGGTCATCCCTTTTAGGCTTTGTGGTTTCACTTGTCCCGCAGGAATGAACAAGGAACGTAGACGCCTGGCTGTCGGGCTGGACTCGAGGCGCTGGTAGCGCGGAGCGGATTGTTCCTGCTCGGCATCGATGGCTGCAATGGCGGCAGGCTGGTCATGCTTGGCATCGGGCGTCACATCCAACAGGCCGGGGATATCCCTATGGCCCTGCACTACCTCTACCTGTTCCGGAGCAACTCCGCCTATGTCAGCGAGGAATTTGCGCAGGCTTTCGATGGTCTTTTCATCCGAGCCAAAGGTGGCCGAAGTCGCAACAAAACGCACATCCTTCGCTTCAACCTTGAAGGCAAGCATCACACGCCGTAGCAATAGTGCCATCTCGGCAGCCTGGGACCCGATATGGGTGTGCGCCTCGTCAAGAATGATCCACCGCAGTTTGCCCGCAGATTTCTTCAGGATGGGCTCATCGTCTTTGCGTATGAGCATATATTCCAGCATGGTGGCATTGGTTACGAGCATCTGTGGCGGACGTTCGCGCAGGCTCTTACGGTCGATTACCTGACCTTTGTACTGCTGGTCCGAAGCCTTACGTTCATTTTCCAAGGCGCCGGTGTACAGACAGTGTCGAATCTGGCCGCCAAAACCATCGGTCCAGGCATCCAAGCGGTTTTGCTGCGAGTTGATCAGCGCGTTCAGCGGGTAGATAAACAGGGCGCGAACACCTTCTATGTCTTCACCAGCCTCGATCTCTTTTGCCAAATGGTTGAGGACGGGCACCAGAAAGCATTCGGTCTTGCCCGAACCGGTGCCGCTGGTCACCACCAGAGATTTCCGCTCCGGACTGTTGAGGATTTTCCAGGCCGCCAATTGATGGGTGAATAGATGGCGGTCTCCGGGGAAGGAGTACTCCTGGGCAAGATCCTTGGGCGGGGAAGCCATTGCCTCGGCAAGTCGTCGGTGCAGCAAGCTGCCTCCTGCCAGAGAACTCATGGTTTCATCGCTTTCATCCCAGCCAAAGGTCGGCTCGAAAACCGGATCTGCAAGCCAGGCACCCGGAGTTCCGGGAGATGCGGTCAGCTGATCATGTAGGAACTGACGCAGATGGGGATTGCCAAGGCTGAGCAGGCCCTGAGCCGCACGTTCACTGCGGGTGCTGAGGTTGGTGGTCAGGGCGGAAAAATAATTCTTTTGATAGAGCATGGGATTCATCACTTCTGGATCGAGTCGACTTGTGCCATGACTAGGCCTAGCTGATAGGCCAAATCAAACCAGACCGTATCGAACTGGCGAGCGTTTCTGAGACTGAACAGGCGCGTCGGATCGGCTTGCCATTGTTGGCCATGACCGGCATGGGTATCGAAGGCAGCCATGAAAGGCAGCATCACTACGGCCAACTTGAAGTCGTTGGCAGGAAGCTTGCTGCGGCGGAGTAGGATTTGGCCGTGAGTAGTTTTCAAGAATGCCCCGATATCTGTATTCCCTGCGCCAGGATATTGATGGGTTTCAGCAGGATTACGGTGGAACATCTGCTGTATGGCAGATTTCTCTCCATCGTCAAAAAGTCGATCTAACCAAATTCCCGTGAGCATTGAGGGATTTCTCAGGAAGAACCCAACATCCGGACTTTCGAGATCGAAGTAGCGGTGAAAGCCCTGCTCGAAAATGAATCGCAGTGCGGGTTGCCAGCGGGACAGGTACTGGCTCTTGCTCTGGATGTCGTTGCGAATGACCGACAAGAGGCGTGCATCGCTGGCGGCAAACTGCTTGCGAATTTTCGCGAAGGTGTCGAACCAGTGGTTTGGTGCGATAAGCAACCACTCGAAGGGCAACTCGGAGGGTAGGCGTTCAGCCAGGCGGGTGGAGAAACCGTCCAGCAGCAGTGTTGCCATGGCAAGAGCCTGCGGCTCACGTATCAGCGCCTGGCAAATATCCAAGCTGGCCAGCGGCAGGTGGTGCAGTCGGTCCAACAGCAGCTCCAACCTTTGCCAATCCGCGGCCTGCGGATCAGCGGTCATCGAGTGTAGGACCGATCTGAGCAGGAGCATGCGCTCTTTATCATCCGCCTCGCAGAGCGCCTGGGTCAGCGGGGTAAATGCCTTCGAAAGGTCGCTTGTGGTCGGAGGGACAACGGTCGGGCGACTGTGCAACAGTGAGTCGTCGGGGGTGTACAGCAGCCAGGGGCCTACTACATCTGTCGGCAGTCTAACTAGCCAGCTGCCGGTGAACACTTGCTCGGAGA
>Ga0308156_1002987_pt1 | contig 13750 bp, 12 predicted proteins | sample PhyAR2_FD_201041 | JGI IMG/M metagenome (GOLD analysis project Ga0308156, IMG submission 201041) | Phyllosphere microbial communities from UC Gill Tract Community Farm, Albany, California, United States - DLSL A.R2 | ecosystem: Host-associated > Plants > Phyllosphere > Unclassified | place: USA... | reverse complement strand
GACACCCAGCGCGTTGAGATCACTCTCAACATTACTGCCGCCGGTCCCTTCGAAGAAACTCTCGACTTGTGTCAGCTCGTTGTCCATCCCCATGGTACGGAGATAAGAGTTCGAGATGGCGGTCACGAAGTTCTCAGGTTGGCTAAGCTGTCCCGCAAGCAGCGTCGGTGCGGCTGTTGCAGTCGGTGCATAAATCTCATCCTCGTTCGGCATGAACTTCTCATCCGGATTGAGGTTCATCTTCTTAATCATGTCAGCGGTTTTGCTGATGGTGATGGCGTTGATGCTGGACTCGTGATAACCCTGCGTCGCTAATGCACGCGAGAGCACCAAGTTGTCCACCATTTTAAAGCCATTCGGATTGATAATCCGTTCACCCAGAGGCGTACGGTCATAGACCGTTTGCATCCCATGGATTTCGTTGATGTACAACACCATGTCGTTTGGCAGGTTACCGAACAGGCTCTGTTCTGCCTGTGAAGTATAACCGGTTACGATATAACGCAGCTCCTGAGATCGGGTGTCGTTAATCGGGTTTGCCACCAGTACCGCCACGAAGTTATACAACCCCGTGTCACGGTTTTCGTACTGGAATGGTTGAATGTTTTTGTCATCGCCGGAGATATTGACCAACGGACGTTCGAAACCGTCCGGTGTACCATCAAAGCCCACGATGTTACTGAGTGAATCTTGGTACGCTTGCGTACCCGAAGCAGATTGGCCATTCTCTTCGATGATTTCAGACAACTCGCCTAATGCACCGGTCGTGGCGTTAAACGCGATACGACGACGGTACTGCTGTGGGATTTCACGTACTGGGAATAACTGTAAGTCGCGTAATAACATCTTGATTCTCCTTATGAATTAAACCATTTTACTTCACTGACTTTCTGGCGAGCTTGAATCGCTAAGAACTCAGTTAACTGCGTGAGGATGCGACCGTGTGGTCGATAGTTCGGAATATCCGGTTCACACTTCAACAGCTCTGCGGCTTCTGGAGACGCTTTGAGATGGAAGTGATACGGGTTCAGGTGATTACGCACCAACAACTCTAACGATGTGCGAACGATACTCTCCTGTGTTTCGTTACGGGGTGAACGGTATGCCTGAGGATAATATCTATCTGTAGATATTTTCAGTTCGCTGTCAATCGGTTCGATTGGATAGCCACTAATATTCCCCGGCAACATCTCACAACTGAGCAACTGAGCCAACTGCGGCATTCCGTAATACAGGTAAATGGCCTGAGCAAGACCAACCCCATACGGGAACTTGTCTGGATCGATATCTTTGAATGACCGGTGGTCAGCAAAGCGATGCAGCGCCGCGGCGGCAAGCCACTCATGCAGTTCGTACGTTGGCCCCGTATGGTTGACGATTTGAGAATCAATCAGACACTTCGCATTGGCAGGCGCAATGTCATAACCGGACGTTTTGATGAAACGGCGATAATCCTTAAACGTCATCCCCGGACGTACGTATTCCTTTATTGGTGCAGGGCTACGACCTTGTACTAAGTCGATGGCACTGACCTTCCCCTTTTCCCCATTAAACACCACGGCAGTCGGATGTTGTTTCAAGATAACCTGCTGGCCCGCGATACGGTTTGCAAAGCCGGATTCCACTTCGGTACGGATACCGAAATAAATGCTGGAGACGATAGAACTGTCTTCCAGTGACCCGTCTGGGAAATCGCAATAGCAAGGACGCAGTGCCAGTAGACGAACAATCGTCAACGACAGCAGGTATTCATCCATCATGTCTGATCCGTAACCCATAACGGATGACAGGATTGACAGGCTGGTACCTGAGCCACGGTTACTCATCTCTTTCTGGAACTTCTCTACCAGACTCGGTAAGAACAACTCCAGCTTCTGAACGGCTTCGGACTGGCGGATTTCAGTATCGGACAACAGGTCGAACGCGAGGTTGATTTTGTACACAACCTTACGTTTGGCTTCCTGCGAGATACCTTTACCTGCCACGTACGCCCCAAGCACCGCAAATACCGGAATGAACGGTTTGATTAACAACGTCAAAATCATCAGGTGATAATAGTCCGGGACAAAGTACGTCATGGACTCCGTATAGTTCGGCGACATGTCTGCAATTGAAGCATGTAGCTTTTGCGGGATGAACACGTTCTTCAGTGGATACAGCTCTCTGAAACGTTCGGCTTTGTGGTGTTTCGCGATGATTTCCATGACCTTCGGTGCATGTTCGCTTATAACCTCATCGCCTTCTACTGCCAATTCCGACAACAATGTATAAGCCCCGAACAGCTCGTCTTGTTCCGCTTCTGTCAGCGTACCCCAATAACGATTCAGTTCGATGAACAGCAAACGGTCTGCTGTTAACACGACACCTTTACTATCGCGCGGCTCGGGACCCTGCCGTTTACGCTGGGTTGGAATCTGGTCGAACCGTACTTCCTCCCCATTGTGGCTGATAGTAATAATCTCTTTATTCTTTACAATTTTCATTATCGCGAAACCCCGATTGTTATTAGCACGACGATAAAATCTATCTAAAAAGGAATCGAATGCAACCGGAACACATAATCGTCCTAAGCCCACGGGTTGTCCCGTGGGCATTATTTTAGTTAAACGTAGTCGTCAAAATTGTCCGTTGCTGCCGGAGCAGACTGCTGGCTACCGCCGCCCTGATAGTTATTATTGTTGTTACCACCGCCTTGACGATTGTAACCACCGCTACCCTGACGACCGCTGCCGTTTTGATTCCATTCGCGCTTCTTGTAGCTATCATCCAGCCACTCTTGGAACTTGTGGAAGCGGCCAATGAAGGCGCGACACATACGTTCCGCATTTTCGAGATCAGACACCGGCGTACCGTTGCGCACGATACCGTAACCTTTCGGTGTGGTGAAGAAGAATTTCTTCGTGCGGCGCTGACCGTTAATTTCACCGCCAATCGCCATGAACGGGATCAGGTCATCACCACGGCCAACAGACAGTGTGATGGTACCTTTATTACCGCCAGAGAATGGCAGACTGAGAACGTCTTTTTCAGACTTCTTCAGAATGTCATGCAGTGCATCAACCAGTACCTGACACATGGTCGGGCCGAGGTTGTAATAAACGCCTTCGCCTTTGCCGAACGAGTAGCTGAACTTCAGACCTTCGCAGTCAGGCGAGTCTTTAAAGAAATTCGGCTCGATACCCAGCTTACGTGTATTACCCTGATTATCAGGTTCGGTCTGCGGGTAGCACCACTTGTCGTTAAAGAGTTCTTTGTTTACCATGGCCATGTTGGCGTCCTTCAATTAAAATGTTTGGGTATCCTCAAAGGATACCCCGGTGGCGTAAAAAGTTAGTGGCTCAATTTGCGCAAGTAATCAATAACGTGCGGTTCGTTGACCAACTTCAAACAGTTGTAAATACGGTCCATCGATGTGGTCTGATCCCAGTTGTATTTCTCAGCTGTTTTCAGTAACACATTGCGAATCTTTCTGTCTTGTGGTGCGAACATGTACTGGTCACCAAACAGAGTCAGAAACGCTTTGTTAAACGGTATCTGCTTCGGCTTGTTGTACATCTTCGTGTACCACTCCAGTTGTTTCTTTACCTTCCCGCTGTGGGATTCAAGCAGGCCCACTTTCGGGAACCGCTCTTTGTGGATAAGATCAGCCGGGTAGTGCGTTAACAACAGGGTGTCTTTGTTGTTCTTTGGGAATACATCAAACGCCAGAAGGTTTTCCATCCCCGTTTCTTCGTTCGTGAGCATGTGATACAAGTCCTGCTCAACGGAATTGAAGAACGCCTGATTCGGGGTCATCGTTTCGTCACCGCCTAACGCATTGCGGAACTTCGCGAGAGGAAACTGCTTATTGGCCGATTTGTACAGACAGATATAAGGGACACATACCACCGCGGGGGCCACCGCCGCAGCGGTGGCAGTGAATTGTTCTATATCTTCTTCGACACAAGTTCTTAAAACGTCAGCAGTTAATCTTTCACGATTATCTTCGAATGCGTAAAAAGCATTACGGAACAACGTACGGAGATTAAGATAAATCTCTTGATACTCATGGATGGGCAGCTTGCCTTTCCAATCAGCATATTCGCCCGTATGGAGTAAACCTTCCATCGCCAATGACGTGGCGATTGACATCTGATAATTCCCAAATACGCGGTCAACGCTTATTGGGGTTCTCATGCAATGCTCCTAATGATATCGGATACAATCTCTAAGTCGTATTGCTGACCTTCGAGTCCGTTCAACATCACGGCCTCAACATTGTCGGGGCCGATGCGCTCATCCGCGATAGTTTCCGTGGAGAACACAGCTTCGAGTGCTTTCTCTTCCTCGTCAGTGTTAATACGCACTCCCTCGATGTGGAATGGGTATTCGCGCTTCCAACGGTTGATGTGCTCCTCGATAGGAGAGTCACGATAGTATTCCACCTTAAACCGGCCGATAGCCGATGAGACGTGGGTATCGATATACTCCAACGCAGCCAGACACTTGGCGTACTGCGCCTCATGGTCTAGGCTTGCTGCCACAGAACACTGTGGACAGGCTTCGGTGTTCACAAGGAAATAGTTCCTTGCGAGCGTCGGTGTGAAGTCAACAAGGGTCATCCCTTTGTCTTCTTCCTCACCATGCGACAACCTATCAACGCTTCCGGTAACGCGTATCAGGTCGTTAATCTTCTCACGGTGGTCATGCCCAATATAAATACCGAGACGTGTCCGTGGAATCCAAAAACTTTCATTGAACGAACGGGGTGATTCCACCGGTAGTTGGAACGTAAAACAACCGTGCATAAAGAAGAAGTCAACCTTCTCCAATCCACGGGTCGCCATCAGTTCCGCCATTTCAGCTTCGGTGTTCGCAGCAATGCGGTCTTTGTACTCATCCTGCACCCAACCCACTGTCGCCTGAATCGCCGAATCATAAAAGATGCCGATGCCGTCGAGATAAAGCGCATCCGCGCCAATCGACTCGTTCAGCTCCTCAATAATCTTAGACTGGCCGTGGTCATGTGACGGCGTGCCCTCGACGATACGTAATGCGATCCCATTCGCCTTACAGTAATACAACAGCCACGTCAAGAACCCCATTGCTTCTTGGGAATCCGTCTGGCGGAGCTGTCGTGAATCCTCAAAGGCATCACCTGCTATATAAATAGCGTCGAGGGTATTGCCGCATTTGATGATGAGTGTTTTTGTCACATTCACCAAGTGCCATGTCGGCACTCGCTTATGTAACAGGTGCAAATCGCTCAACACCAAAATGCGTTTCACATCCAGTGGTTTCGGTGGGATGTTGTAAATCTTCTCAATGGCTCTCGCCAGAGAGGACTTAGAGGTCTTCACCATCTTCGATACCGTCGTCTGGAATAATCGGCTGGCGTTGAACAACCGCCGCGGGTGCAGCAGCTTTACCGTCGGCTTGGATCAAATCTTCCATGCCCGCAGGGTACGCAATCTGGCCATTCAGTTTATAACGCTTGAATACCCAGTTCAGCAGATCAATCGTTTGCTTAGCGCGACGACGATTGGTTTCGTACGAGGCCATCTCAATACCGTCCAGCGTATTGACAATGAGATCGTGTTTGGCGCGTGGCCCCAGAATCGGCAGGATTTCCGCACGGGACGAAATTTCCAGTGCTTCATCCGTCAGGGACTGTTGTCCTTCCACATGCAGCAGCGATTGTCCGGTGAAGAACAACGGTGGAATAGTGAACATCAGTTTGGTCGGGTCATCATCCTGCACAACCTGCAATGGCACCATCGCTGAACCGATGCAATTGATGTACGCGTTGTCATCAAAAGACCCATCCAGCAACCCGCTCAGAATCGGTAGCGCCTGACGACGGAACATGCTCTCAGTAAAGCGAGCATACGGGTCGAGGTTATCACGAATCTCCGCTTCGATATCCATCGCGCGGTTAAACTCGAAGACTTCCTGTGGCCCCATCTTGTTCAAATCGTACATGGCATTGTTTTCAAACTTAATCGGTTCGTCAGCCACCGTAGGCTCCTTTATCCACATTCACATAACGCAAGGCATCAACCCAATCACCACCCACCGCAGGAAGAACCCGCAGGCTGATAATAAGACGGTAGCGTATGTCTGAATCGTTAAGGTACTCGTAAGTACATTCGACCTCTACTCCGGCTGTAAACACACCCCCGTATAAGGTCACCAAATCCTGTTGGACCTTGGATGCTAACTCTTCGGGGTCTTGCGCGAACGCGGCACAGCGGAAAGAGAATGATTTGATATTGCCACGGTAAATCACTGACTGGCTATACCCGGCTTCGGTATAATGGTTCATCAGCTCCGTGATCATATCGCCGGTTGTCTTTGCCCAACCCCGCGTAGAAAGTGTTCCGACTGCAACGGCCATTTTTAATCTCCCCAGTTACTAACATAGGATTTGGGCGCTAACAGAAGAAAAAAAGAGAGGGTGCTTATCTCCCTCTCTTCTTCTATTACATCGAGGCGTTGAATTGGGAGCAAGGATCTGCATCTTCCCAATCAAAGTCTCGCATTCTCACGCGGTTGATATTTAACTCGACCTTCGCGACAGCGTCTGGGCGGTACTGACGTTCTTCATTGGATACCCAATGCCAGATACGGTCTTCATCGTATTCGGTTGAGACGTCAGTGGTCATCTCACGATAGTTATCGTCCGTGTGCATGTATGCATTACCACGGAAGATATCCAGTTCGGAGAAACCTTTCTCAAAGCCTGATGCCATAAATTCGTTATACGGTTTACGGTACTCAGGCATGGCCACCAAGAACGGTTGCAGCAGTGGGTTAGCGTGTTGGAACTCCCCAATAGTTTCCAACTGACGGATGCATTCTGTGCCATCGGAATGGCGCAGTTTGCGTACGGCCGCAGTGGTCTTACGGAAAAGCTCCATGTTCGCTAACTCACGACGATGCTCCAACACACTTTCACGCATGTCGGGGGCAATCAGGTCGATGTTAAATTTGCTTTCAAAGAAATCATGAAAGCCACTACCGGTTTCTTGTTTCGTAAACGCGGTAGAGATATTCTTCCACATCGACATACTCATTTGCTCCTGTTATAAGTCTTCGAGTGCTAAACCTACTTCGCCATCCTCTTCGGCCTCTAAGAGGAAGCTGTTCTGCATACTGATAAGTTCGCTATGTAAAATCATGCCTCTTTCTACCTCATTGACTTTGGTAGATGACATGAACCCGTTGTCTGGACGGAAAGCCATCGCCAGATCGATTTCGATTTGATCGGTCGGACGGTAAACCATGAGCTGGTCACCATCAAAGTCGGCGTTAGCCATCTTAATGACGCGGTCAGAAATACGAATCGAGCACTGGTCAACATCCGTGATGATTTGGTCAATCCACAACGCCTGTACAGACAGCTGAACTAACGTTGGGTTACGCAGCGGTAGGACAAGGATACCCATGCCACCCGGTGACTCCGCAATCAGCTCTTTGAAGATTTCATCCACTAACGGATCATACTGCATCGCCGCTTTTGCAACAATACGTTCACATTGACGTGAAGTAAAGCCACGTTGTAACAGTTTCGACTCGATGTCTACACTGAGCAACCCAACTGACCAACGCCACGGTGCCACCAACTTCCACGCATCATGCGGTGAGGCAATTGGTGAGATTGTTGCACGCCCCGAGTTACACACATGCGTTGAAGATACTTTCGCACGATAGTGGCCCGGCTTTTGTTCCAGCGTCTCACGACGGAAGTCAATATGGAAGTAGGTCAACTGGCGGTTTGCTTTCAGTGCTTTACTGATAACAAAGCGTGATTCCATACTGCGTTTACGAGTATACAGCTGCGCAATGTTTTTCACCGAATCGATAGCTGCGGTGAAGATAGGGTCAATCACCACACCACGGCGACCTTCCTCGGACACAATCATCTTCGACGAAATAATCGGCAGATGTTTGGTGAGTATCGCTTTGCCTTGGGTTTCGATCAGCTCTATCCATTGTGTACGCAGGATTTCACTTTCACTCGCATTGTTGCGCTGCGGTGGATATATCTCACGCCAGTTATCAGGCCGGGTAAGAATTTCAAAAATCTGTTTGTAGTGACCGGTGAAATAATGAATCCCACGACGGACACCATGTTCTTCCATGATTCGCTTTACAACTGCCGCACGTTTTGAATCAGGTTCATCCGAACGGTAGTACGGGTCAAGGAACCACATCATCAGATCAGATCCGTTACCGATGGCAACTTTCGTCCGATCAAACTTGCGCGGTTTCTTGTTGTTATTAAAGAACGCATTGAACATTGCCCAGAAACGTGGGTTGATGAAATACTCAATCTCATCAGGCGCACGCAACCACACATCAGATTCAATACGGTTCTCGGTGACACGATATCCACAACATGGACATTGTTTACCGAGGTTGTAACGGTGGGCGATCGGGTTATCGCAAGTGATGCTACAAATTGGCGCAGAGTTGAGCTGTTCATCAATAATGCGGTTTTGCACCAGCAGGTCAATCTGCTCAGCCACTTTGATGGGGTCACCACCAATGGCCAAGTCATTGATGATGGTCGGAGGTTTGATTTGTTTCGCTCCGGCCTCGATAAGGAGGTCACGCAGGTAATGATCCTGTGCCTCTAATCGTCCTGAGATTCCATAAAACTTTGGTGCCTGCATTTTTACCTCAACCAAAAAAAGATGGTGGTAGGGTGGGAGCAAAAGCTCCCACCCCGACTACACTACAAACGTATTACAGTTTGTAGTCGGTAAGGGTTACACCCAGACCGAATGTGTCGATACCACCAGTCTGGCCGTTACCTGACAGCACGAACGTTTCACCACCCTGGTTGTAGAACAGGGAGTTGTCCAGCTCGTTGTTGGCGTTCACGCCGTTCACCTGGAAGCTTGCTTTCTTACGCAGCATATCCAGTACGCAACGTGCGAATACCGGATGGATTGCCATATCCAGAGATTCGCCAGTAAAGCGCAGTGAACGGTTACCGTACATTGCAGAAGCCAGCTTAGCCAGGTAGATGCGCTGAGCATGACCTTCCAGCTCACGGTTAGCGTAAGACTGGGCGTGCATGTAACGGTACATTTCCTGCTGTTTGTCACCCAGGTGGGTAGCAACAGAGGTCAGGTCCATATCTTGCAGAGAGCGGTGTGCTGCGGTAGACGTGTACACGCCATCCAGAGTCGGCACTGCGGCTGCAACGATGTGGGCACAGGTGATGGTAGAAACGCCCAACTGCTGACCGAGGTAAGTAGTGAAGTTCACGCCATCAACATCACCGAACATGCTGTTCAGGACGTTCAGCAGCTGACCCAGGGTGTTGGTGTTACGCAGAGCAATCTCAGCGAACATGTTGGACAGACCACCTACGCCGTTACCCGCACGATGACGGACGACCAGCGCAGCAGAGCTTGGTGCGAACACACGCAGAGCGCGGTCAACCAGCTCACGAGAGCTATCCAGTTTACCCAGGTCAGGAGCCTGCTCTGCACCCCAGCTCAGATGAGAAGCCAGTGCGGAGAACTTACGATCCTGTTTGTTCAGGGTGTTGATGTACAGGTCACGCCAGCCGCCGTTCTGTGCGATATCCGCGAACGCGCCGAATGCGATGAACTGACGCTCCAGCGGGGCTTTAGAACCTTTCGCCTGAGAGTCAATCAGTGACACAACAACTTCACCTTGCAGCTGTTTCAGATCCTGTACGCCATCCACTGCCTTTTTCAGGCCGGTGAAGCGCAGGTTCGGATAACCGCAGCTACGAACCGGTGGGTACGCAGTTGGGATGCTATCGCTCAGCAGGGTTGGAGTATCGCTTTCCTGATTGGTCGGCGTATGCTCAACGTACACAGCGATGTCCGCACGGTTCGGGTGACCGTTGACGTCAGTTGCCACACCGGTTTCTGGAGTTGCAACGTTCGCTACGAAGCGATCGGTTTTCTTCAGCACGATGGTGCCCAGGTAACCAACAGCACGACCGAACACGCCCAGCAGCAGCTGGCCCATCAGAGACTTCGCCCAGTTGATGTCAACCACATTGCCAGAGAAGTCCGGCACACAGTTAGTGATCATGTAGTGGACGTTATCGATACCGTGGTCTTCACGGATAGACTCAGACACCTTCGCCAGCACATCTTTATTGATGAGGCTAGACAGGGTGAAGTAATCTTCCTGACGGTTGGTGGTTTCGTAGATACGGATAGACTGGCCCTTCTCGAAGAAGACCAGACCGTACAGCCATGCGCCGTTCAGTTCGCCAGCAACGTATGCGGCAGAACCCATTTCGGCAGAGATGCCTTTTACCAGACCGTAACGGAAACGGGACAGGTATTCATTTTTCTCAGCAGCTTCTTTCAGCAGACGGACGAAGTCGTTTGCGCTTGAAGAAGAAGAAGACCAGTCAAAAGCTTGGTCGAAAGAATCGACGTGGTTGCCAGTGCTGTAGTCAGCAGCCGGGGCAGCTTTAGTGGTGTTCTGAGATACGTTTACAGTCTCCGCGGCAGCAGCAGCTTGAGCTTCAACGTGAGTGTCATTTTCGCCAACAAATTTAACCATGGTTATATAATCCTTGAAAGATAATTAGTACGAGTAAGTTCACAGTGATAATATCAATCTGTAAAATTGTGGGATACAGTTAAGCCGTCGCCTAATGAATAACACATAACAGAAAGAATAACCGGAACCGTCACAATGATAATATACATCTGTAATTTCTTTGACTACGACCTAGTTCCTATGTGGTAACACAGGAGAGAATCATGTTCAGTCAAGCCGAATTAAAGCAAGTGGAAATCAAAGGGCATAACGTCGACCCTACCGCTATACAATTGGCAGCTCTTGTAAAAAATAACCACCAACGTATTCGCAACTACTTTGACTCGGTACAGACCCGTGTAGAATCCGGCCACCTCATCGCGAAGTTAATCTCAGCCATCGGTTACTCAACAGACCCCGACTACGAAACCGTAGAGTGGGCTTGTCGTCGACGGTTGATTGGTATCGGCAATGCCGAACGCTTAACCTCGATGGGTGAATACGGAAAAGTCTTCAACGGTATGTTCATCGAAGGCCAAGATGAGATTATCTCGCTCGTGGCCCGCCCAATCGATCCTGAGTTATCCTTTCGCGAATACGCACCGGTCCGCTACCTGTATCACGAGTATACCAATCTAAACTGGCAACTCGGGAATGGCAAGCCGCGTGGGGTGAGTATTATCGAGATCAATCTCGTAGAGCTGCTGTGGCAACACGTTAAAGCGTTTGCCTATTACAACCGTTCCAACGAAGTAGTGACCAGCCCGACGTATATCTGGCGACACGTTATCAGCCGTATGCTGCCGAGCTATATGGATATCTCGCTACTCAACATCCATCGCTTTGTAGCAATGGGTCAAGATATCGAGACGGATCAACCTTTGCGAACGATTCCGGTTCCGCCGCTGCGCGATATTGCTATCCGCAACGCCACCCAGACACGTCAGTCGCTTTTGACGGGTAATCCAATACCGGGGGTCGTATTGGCACACATCATCCAGCCGTTCCAATTCCCATTAGATGGAGATCGGACTGCGATTGACCGCATCGTTCACCGTGATCCCGGATTAACATTCCAGGGCTCGTGGCATCTGACGTTGGTCAACTGGCATTGGATGCTGTACTGTCTCCAGTACAACAAAGGTCACATGGATGCGTACCTGAAGGACGTCTCGTATGAGATCGGTCGCTACTCAGATACCAAGGTCTTAAACAAGTTGCCAAAGGCGGTCTATAACCACTTCCGGCAAACCCTGATTCAGCCCTTGTTAGACCATGCTGAAAAATGAGAATTTACTCCCTCCCCCGTAAACCACTCAGGTTTACATATAATAGGGAATAACTTGTAATTGCACTCGAAAGGGTGCAATTACCTCATTTTATTTTTTTGACTGGTAGTAGCTGATGTTCAATTGAGAACACACATGCCCCACGTTGTCGTTACTAAAGCGCTGGAGATGGTAGTTACCGTCTGGAGCAACCACCACAAAATCCAGCTCAACGATGTCGTTTGGTGCATTTAGCGTCGGGCCGCGGGTGTCCTCACCGACCGACACCTTACCCTTTAAACCCGGAAAGCGGTTCAGGAATCCAGCCAGCGCAGTAACACGACAGTGTCCCGCCAAGCCGTAGTCGAGATCAACCTCTTCGAAATCCCAGACAGCAACGTAACGGTACTGGGCTTCTTTCAGCAGGCGTTTGGCCAGCGTACAGTTCGGGTTCATCTCCACAACCAGTGTCGTGCCTTTGCCACCCGGTTGGTAAACTTTGTTCGCCTGCGGCATTCGAAAATGTGGGATAATTTTGTCTTCATCGAGTTCACGATGAAGGGCTTCGTTATACCCGGACTTTTCATTGGCATCGTCGATGATTGCAGCGATACGTCCCGCGATAGCGTGCTGTATCTGTTTCAGTTTACCAAAACGTTTTAATTTCTTCACTTCTTCCAGCAAATCGTACTTCATACTGCGCCCTATGAAATGATTGGCATGGCGTGGCAGTTAATGTCGCGTTTCTTCTTCGGGTCGTAAGCCTGAATGTGAATCCGCTCTCCTGCTCGCCAGACCATGATGTTCTCGTACCCCTTTTCGGTGTACTCCTTGCGTATCTCCGCGATGCGCTCGTTTGACGATTTGATGTCATGATACACGACCAGCCACCTTAGTGCTTAGGGGGAAACCGCTTAGGGTGTCGTGCCCGATAAGCGTCTTCCTCAGCCATTACCTGTTCGATACTTTTCTCTTGCAGGCACAGCCCTGCCCACGTACGCAGAATAAAATCCACCTGTTCATGCTGTGGGTCAATGTCTGAAGCTTTACCCTCCCAAATAACAGGAGGGGTTACTTCTTGCCTAGGGTAGCATAACGACGACCCTGCCGGTACCGGCCCAACGGTTTGGTTGGGCGGTATGATAATGTTGTTAATGGTTTTATACGGTTGGTTAGAAATAAAACGCGCCGTGATTTTATTCAGCGGCATCCTCTTCCCCATCTTCATCTTCTTCACCCTCTTCCGCATCGCGTTCAGACTTCTTGATATACTTCACATCTTTCAGTTCCGGCAACACTTCTTCGGCATCCAGAGATTCACCGTAGTAGTCGGACAGCAGACGCGTGCGCTTCTTATCAATCATGAAGACGCCCAAGCACTCAAGAACGTGGTAATACGGTTCTACCGTGGCAAACGCAGTACGGCGTAAATCTGCCGCGGCAATCAGCTCCGGTGGGATACCGTGGTTCTCTACCAGATACTCTGGCAGGATTAAGGTAGCGTACGTACGACCATTGGTGTCTTCAAACCACTGCTTCGCACCATTACGGATGACCGGGTCTTCGATAGACTCAATCCAGTCCTTCATGGCTGTTTTAGAGCCTAGGTTCACTGGCAGTTTCACCGCATCGTACGGTGGTTCTTCAAGATACCCATACTTCGGCCCAAAGATGGCGTTATACATGCGATGGTAGTGATAAGACTTCTCATCACCCTGATACGCATCACGGGATTTGATGTTAGTCGTTTTCAGGTACCCTGCATTACCGGCGCGCAGTGAGTCTACAACGTTGTGCTCGATAGCCGCCACTTTCTCCAGCAGTGGAACGATTTCGATACGGTCACCGCGTGCAACAATCATACACAGTTCACGAATCGTTTTCTTGAACTCCTTCATGATAACCGGCGGAATGTTAGAGGTACGCAGGGACACACCCTTAACTTCCAGCTCTGGGTC
>Ga0308156_1002984_pt1 | contig 13752 bp, 17 predicted proteins | sample PhyAR2_FD_201041 | JGI IMG/M metagenome (GOLD analysis project Ga0308156, IMG submission 201041) | Phyllosphere microbial communities from UC Gill Tract Community Farm, Albany, California, United States - DLSL A.R2 | ecosystem: Host-associated > Plants > Phyllosphere > Unclassified | place: USA... | reverse complement strand
AGGACGTAAAAAAGATTTTTGGGATTTACACGAGTTATTAGATAAGTATTCGATTTCACAAATGGTTGCATTACATGAAGAGCGATATCCGTTTTCTCACGATGAGAAAACGATCTTGATTAACTTAATCAATTTTGAAAATGCTGATAATGACTTTGATCCTGTGTGTTTAAAAGGTAAATATTGGGAATTTATCAAAGCTGATTTTGAGGAAGTAATAGGTAAGATTTAGTTGTGGGATTCAGACTGGGAGCAAAGGAGGGAAGAGCCTTGCAGCTGCCGCAAGACGCCGATAAAATCGAACGCTTGTTAACAACACCATCAGGCTATCGGATCTTCCACAATCCTATCAAGGAAGAGAACTGGGATAAGCGTATGCTCAAGCTCTACGAAAAAAATATTGTCCATTACCTACATACCAAAACCAAGTTTCAACGCAAAAATCCCATCTACATCCTATCCTTAGCATATGGCCGGGTAGTGGCTACGATTACCGATGGATCCAGCCCGGGTTGGTTAAGTCTGGTCACTAAAGATGGGCCTTTGGCGCAAAAGATGTGACGTTTTCACAAAACGAATTGGAAGCAGTTATAAGGTATATTCTATAAGATTATGTTATAGTCTCGCGCGATACTGCTGAGGTGATAGTCCAAAATATTCTTTGAATAGATTGGAAAAGTTCGGTACACTTTCATACCCAATTTGATAAACAATCTCAGCGATATGCATATCCTTATTTTCCAATAATTGAAGCGCCTTTAGAAGGCGATGTTGTTTTATAAACTGGAATATGGTGATCTGCATTTCTTTCTTAAACTGTCTAAAAAGTGTCCGCTCCGAAAGAAAAAAATTAGCGCTAATCTCAGCGATTGACAATTTATTGTCGAGATGTTGGAGGATATACGTGCATACCTGTATCATCAATTCACTTTTTGCAGGCGTAATTTGCAACAGGATCGGTTTTGCCAATAGTATGGGGAGCATAGACTTAAAGGCCTCTAAGGTGGATGCGGTCAACGTGTCATGGTCTTTCAGCTTCCAATGTTGTTGGCCAAAAAGCAAAAAATGATTCAACAATTCATTTGATGGATACACCTTAACGTCGTCGTGCATATTTTTCATATCGACAAAAATGGTTTTTAGTGACAGTTGCTGGGAGCGGGAAATGAGTTTGTGCGGGACATGTGCTGGAATATATACAAAGAAAGTACTCGGTACACAGAAGCTGGCTTTTTCTGTATAGATAAAGAGGGTACCATTTGTTGGGCTAAGTACCTGTACTTGTTCATGAGCATGCATTTCTGTATTGAATTGTCCATAGTTACGTAATTCAATTGTGCCATCGCAGAAGATCTTGGCACATTGAACGAACGGGATGGTGGATTTTGGCATTATTGAATAACAATTGTTTTATTTTCAAATATATTAAATTTTATAGTTCTGGTACTTTTGAGCTATAGAAATAAGTTGAATATGAAACAAGTTAAGATTTTTGATACTACTTTACGTGATGGAGAACAGGGGCCGGGCTGCCAATTGACACTGAATGATAAATTAGAAATTGCTGAAAAACTCGATGCAATGGGGGTAGATGTGATAGAAGCAGGGTTTCCAATAAGTTCACCTGGAGATTTTAAGGCAGTCACAGCGGTTTGTAAACTGGTGAAAAGGGCAACCGTCTGTGCATTAGCTAGGGCCAATAGGAAAGATATTGAAGAGGCCTCTTTGGCCTTGAGTACCGCCAAGGTGGCACGGATTCAGCTCGGAATTGGAACATCGGACATTCATATTAAACATAAGTTTAATACCACTCGTGAGGTAATCTTGGCAAAAGCGTATGAGATGGTGGCTTATGCTTCTGATAAATGTGATGAAGTACAATTTTTTGCTGAAGATGCTGGCCGCGCTGACAATGATTTTTTGGTTCAAATGACCAATACGGTGGTTGAAGCGGGCGCTAAAGTTGTGAATCTTCCTGATACCAATGGTTTTTGTACACCCTTTGAGTACTTTGAAAAGATAGCCTATGTAAACCAGAATAGAAGGGAAAAAGAGAACGCAATTCTTTCTGTCCACTGTCATAATGATTTAGGTATGGCTACAGCGAATAGTATAGCTGGGTTAATGGCAGGCGCGCTTCAGGTGGAAGGAACGATTAATGGTGTGGGAGAACGTGCAGGAAATGCTGCCTTGGAAGAAATTATTTTGACACTCATTGTAAAGGAAAATCTAGGTATTGCGACCGGAGTTGATCCAAAATATATTGTAGAATTAAGTAGTATGGTCGAACGGGCAATGTCAAATCCTGTACAGGCCAATAAGGCCATTGTCGGCAAAAATGCTTTCGCGCATTCTTCCGGCATCCACCAGGATGGCGTATTGAAAGACCGTAGAAACTATGAAATTATTGATCCTCAAATCATAGGAGGAAAGTTGCCTGAATTGTTTTTATCTGCCAGGAGCGGGCGTGCAGCATTAAAAGATCGGTTAAAAAATATGAAAATAGATTTCCCGGCTGAACATTTTGAAAATATCTATAGCCGATTTCTTGTTTTGGCAGATCAGAAACGTTTTATTGAAGATAGCGACCTCCGACGTTTGGTTTAGGTGTACAACAACTCCGCGTATGGAACAATAATTACAATTATTTTTTTAAATATCATGAATTCTTTTATGAAGAGACTTTTTGAGCTAATAGTAGCTGCAATACGTTAGTCAATATCTGATTTTGATCGTCTTTTCTCCAGTTAAGATAAAGATTTGTTTCAATTGAAGTTTGAATAAATCGAATGTCAGGATTGGCATGGTGAATATAAGAGGTTGGCAACACTGCAATCCCAAGTCCTTTGCGCACCAATGCGATAATTGCCGACCCGAATTCAGAATGAATTCGGGCGTTTGGAGTTATATTGAAAGAACTGAATAGGTCCTGGACCAGAGTACTATAACTACTGCCTTCATCTTTTATTGGTAGAATGAATTTTTGCGAACTAAGCGTTTCTTTTGTAATGTCCTCGACAACCTGGAAAGGATGATTTTCTGGAACAACTAAAGCAAGATAGTCCGTATAAATTTGATGTGACTCAATATTTTTGTATGTATTAATGTCACGAGTGATCACTAAGTCAACCTTGTAGTTGATTAGGAATTCATGTTGGTCCTCATAACGAACTTGTACAAGTTCAATTTTTAGTTTTGGAAAGTGTGATGTGATTTTACTAAGGATGTCAGGCATTATTGATGCGGAGATTGAATCTGGGTGTGCGATAATAATAGTACCTGTTTCTCCCAACTGAAGCTGAAGGGCATGACGGTGAAAAAATTCAAGTTTATTTAGCTCAACCTCCCATTTTTCCTGGAGAAACTGACCGGCAGATGTAAGCTTTACATTTCGCTTATCCCGTTCGAATAATTTTACGCCCAAGAATCTTTCCATAGACTGAATTTGGCGACTCAAGGCTGATTGAGTAATATTTGCTTTTGCTGCCGCATTCCAAAAATGAAGCTCACGTGCAAGAACTAAAAAGTACTTTATTTGTTGTAGATGCATACTAATGCAATTTATGGATTAGTTTATGCTAAAATAGCATTTTTCTGGATTTATCATGATGGTATCTTTGCGATAGATCTATTAAAAATATATGAACTGGATAATACGATGGAACAAATAGAAACTAGGAGAGTTGGCCTTGAGGATATCCCAGCTCTCCAACAGATTGGTAGAGAAACTTTTTTTGAAACATTTTCTGATAGTAATACTCCAAAGAACATGGCAGCCTATCTTGCTGAAGGATTTTCCGAAGAGAAATTGACTGGCGAGCTTAATTGTGAAGGTTCTGAATTCTTCTTTGCTTTAAAGAATGATAAAGTGATTGGATATCTAAAGCTTAATACGGGAAAAGCTCAGACTGAACCACAAGATAACAATGCACTTGAAATTGAACGTATTTATGTTTTAAGTGCATATCATGGGAAAAGAGTAGGACAGGTTCTTTATGAGAAAGCTATTCAACGGGCTGAATCGCTGGATGCAACTTATATCTGGCTAGGTGTATGGGAAGAAAATCCACGTGCGATAAGATTCTATGAAAAAAATGGTTTTAAAGCGTTTGACAAGCATATATTCATACTGGGTGATGATGAGCAAACTGATATTATGATGAAAAAAGCGTTAATCCAATAAACACTTTTTTCATTATTAGATTTATAGCCGTATTAAAGAATAAGAAATTGTGGAACGAAAGCCCACGTATAATGGAGAAGTATTGTATTTCTTCGCATTGTTTATCTAAAGGTAGTTCTAAAAAGTTTTTAATACAGCCATCAAGGTAGTGTAACTAATCATTTTTTTTGTACTGTCTGGTATTCCGAAGATAATCAATTGTGGAAAGAAGCAGTACTCAATATTTTTTACTTTGGTAATTTCCCTATCGGTATAGTTGATTACCGAATCTATTTTGACGTTATCTTTATGTATTCCTGCCATACTTTTCTTAAAAAGCTTTAAGGCATTTTCTTTTCCGCCCATTGCTTTAATCAGCCTTGGAGAGGTTAAGTTTAAAGTGGCAAGTGCGTTGTTAAGAGTCGAGGCTGCGCTTATTTTAGACAATGCAACGTTAAGCTCAGGATCTTTCTGAGCGTAACTAGCTGTAAAATTGAAGATAATGGCAATTACTATTAATAAAAAGGGTTTCATTGTGCTTTGTTATTCTAAATGTCTCACTGCAGTTTGATCTAGGGTTCTATTCTTTAATATGATCTTTCAATTCTTCTTCCAAACGATAGAATAACGCTAACTCATGCTTTAGCTGGTCCTCTTCCGAAATAACTGGAGGTTGGTGAGGCTCCGAAGGTTCAAATGGGCCCTTTACAATTTCCAAAGTAACCATGTCTCCCAGATGAAGTGTGGTTTTTAGCCAATCAACATGACTTTCTGCATCCGAATCTAGGCCGCCAATCTGGAAACCAAATGCGTCATTGCTGCCTCCTCTACGTGCAAAAGTAGCCATCGCATGCAATACGTAGTGAGCCTTGTTAAATCCTGCTTTTGTAATCTGTTCGCCGTTTATTTTGATATTGATACCTAAATTGTCCATAGACTTATTTGATGTGGTCTTTTAGTCTTTCTTTCAGATGATAGTATTTTTCCAGTTTGTTTTTTATCATGACTTTCTGGTCTATAGCACTTTTGGTTCTCATTTTGGGTTCGTCAAAAGGAGCTTCAATCACTTCAAAAGTAATTGCATCACCCGCTTTAAGTTCGGTTCCGTACCAATAGAGATGGTCGTTCTGCTCACCATCCATTCCACTTACATTAAGTGTAAAGTCCTTACTTCCGTTATATCGCTCCGTAAGGGTTACATTGCCAATTAATACATAGTCATCTGTGTCCAATCCGGCCTTTGTGACTGGATTGCCATTGACTTTTATTTTAAGACCAAGTTTTTTATCCATAATCTTTTCTGCGGTTAGTCCTGAAATTCTTTATTATTTTCAGTCCTTAATTTTTTTAATCAACTCCTTGGCAATTGGAATATCTGCAGGAGCCAGCTTCCAGTTTAGTAGATCACTGACTTCTACCTTAATTTATATCGTGCGCCAAAATTCAAATAATTGGGATCAAACACGTCTTCATCAATATAATATTTCGCTTTATAGCCAGTATAAATCTGCAGTTTTTTTGCAATAGCGAGTTCCATACCAATTTGAACGTTTAATGGTATGTAAGTTTCCTTAACTCTCGTTCCCGACTGTTTCCATTTCTCGCTGTAAAATTCTGCCCCAACCCCTGCATTTGTATAAGCTTTGAAGATATTGCTAAAATTGATCAGGTCATAACCATAATCAGCACCAATAAATGTAATGTTTGCCGTACTGTATCCAACATTCCCTAAAATATAATTTCTGTTCTTAAGACCATATTTAACTTGAAAGCCATAATACAAATCATAGGCAGGCGATTCCAGTAACAAGTCACTATTTGCACCTACAGATAGGGAATTCTTCTGAGAATATCCTATAAATGAGATAAAACAGAAGATGATTAAAAAAATACATTTCATAAATTTAATGATAAGTTTCAATGGTATAAGTTAAAGTCCAATTTAATCCTTTTTTTTATAAATAGCCCAACTATTTCGTGGTTTGTTGAAGTTGTTTAGGCCATGCTAATGTTATTGGCTAACGTTAGGTACCATAATCGAGTTCAGGATCTAATTTTTCGTTCTTTTTACACGCCATTAATAGCGAGAGCGAAATTGCTGTCAGTAATACATTTTTTGTTCTCATTTTAATTTAGGTAAGTGAATAATGATCATTTACCATGTAATTAAATCCTCGATATCTTTAGGAATTTCCTCGCAAATGCTTTCAACAATAAAGTCTGATATAGCATTCGGATTATTGTCGAGCGGAATCTTAATCCTAAGAATTTGGAATGGGACATTGGGAATGAAACTGTTTAGGGGAGATAATACGTTCGTTCTTGATTTTGTGTAGAAAAACTCGAAATTTGAGTTCATTAAATTTGCACTTCCTTTAAAGCATTCTAAACCGGCGATAGTATATGTTGCTATATGAGATGTTGTATCAATCTGAGTTACATCAGGGGGAGATATCAACGCTTTATAAAACAATTCAGGGCCGAAATTTAAAAGAGCGACATCTTTCATCTTATTGGGGGCTTCTTTTAAATCACTTCTTACAAGTTTTTTAGTTAGATTTATAATATAATCTGGATTAGTAACTTTGACTTTTAATTCACCTTGATTGATTAAATTGTCTTTAATGATATTTTCGTTATATATTGTATCTTTCTGCAATACTAAGTTACTCTTTATATAATATACATATTGCAAATATAATTCGTTAACCTGCGGGTTGTCGAGTGGCGTTAAATACCATTTAAGTATAATTTTGCCTTTTCCCTGATCCTTAAATTGACTTTGAGACACTGCTTCCAATTTTATAGTTGCAACAAGGAAGATAGTTGAGATTGTCCTAATTATGAAGAAATTTGATATTCCTATTTTTAGTAAATTCATAAACTTAAAGGAGGTTAAACTAATTATTACTCGAATATAAGTTTAATTAACTGTAGCTGTGGCAGGAAATTATCCGTTGTAGACTTGATCTTAACATTTTGTATTTTTAACTTTTTTAAATTCTTCGAACGATTACTGATTTTCGCAGTAAATAGTCGTTTACGGTTTAAATCCAACGAAATTTTCATTTGCTTTCTCCAGATTTAAGATTGATAATTCATTATGGGCTATTGTATCTCAAAATATACCAATTTTTCAAAAGGAGATATCAAGGTTAAATAAGGATCACTGTGGAATTGCAACAATAAAATGGATACCTAGTTAAGCTGCAATATTTTGTTTATTTACTTTTCTAGCAAACTCCTCTGGAGGTAAGTATTCTAAGGCAGCATGTTGCCTTTTTCGGTTGTACCAAGCCTGAATATATTCAGAGACAATAAGTGCAGCTTGCTCCCTGTAAGCTTTTTCAATCAACTCGTTCGCAATTGGAATGTCTGCGGGAGCCAGCTTCCAGTTTTGTAGACCACTGAATTTTACCCATTCAATTAAATCATGATCTGTGGAATCTATTCGTGGAATCTTTGATTGACAGGTTTAGCTTTAAACTTCCCACATACCGGAACGAAAAGTAGTCGGGCAAATTCCCGTCGGATTAATAGATAAGATCTGATTTCTGATTAGCTAACTGTTCTTTTATAATCTTAAAATTGAATAATATTTTGTGCTAAAAATATTAGTAATAATGTATTTATTTACTTATATTTGCATTGGTAACCAATTTAAAAACATTGTATTATGAGTGAATTAAAACAGTCGAAATATATCGATATCACGACAGATTATGGCTTTAAAAAAGTTTTCGGATCAGATACTAATAAGGATCTTCTCATTGCTTTCTTAAACGAGCTCTTTAGAGGTCGGAAGGTTATTGCTGACCTGTATTATAACAAAAATGAACATGTCGGTGATACAGCGGATATCGGTACCGTTATTTTTGATCTGACCTGTACGGCAGACAATGGGGAACGGTTTATTATTGAAGTGCAGCGCACGTCGCAGGTTAATTTGAAAAAGCGCATGCTCTACTACAGTAGTAAATTAATTTCGGATCAGGCACCCAAAGGCAACCGAAGGGCTTGGAATTATGCAATTAGCGAAGTCTATATCATTGTATTGATGGATGGATTTGCAATGCCTGATGCGGGGGAGGAGCAGTATTTTTTGCACGATATTTGTTTATGTTATCGAGATCATGGTAAAATATTTTATGACGATTTAGGCTTTATATATGTGGAATTGGTTAACTTTGTTAAAGCTGAGGCAGAGTTAGTTAATGATTTAGATCGTTGGCTTTACGTACTCAAAAATATGTCTTCGCTAAATGGACTCTCCACTTATTTGCGTAAGCCTATTTTTGAGAAGTTATTTCAGTTAGCAGAGTATAGCAAACTAAAACCGGAGGAACGAGAGATGTACAACGTAAGTTTAAGGAATAAATGGGATGCCGAGAGTATCCGAAGTAGTCAGGAGGAGCAATTGAGACGAGCGCGGGAAAAAGCAATGGCTGAAGGAAGAGCTGAAGGAAGAGCTGAAGGAATAGCCGAAGGAATAGCCGAAGGAGAGGCTAAAGGAAAAGCAGAGGGAGAAGTTATGGGAAAAGCGGAAGTAATAAAAAATCTTTTGTCTTCGAATAAGTTTTCGATATCGGAAATTGCCGAATTAGCGGAGGTCACTGTAGAGTTTGTAAAGCAGATCGAGGCAGAGAAGGCTAAAGGAAAATAAAACAGATTACAATATAAAATTTAACGGCCGCCTGGATATTTTCCAGGCGGCCTTTTTTGTGATTATAAATCCTATCTTAGTCTATGCTGTACAATCCCTTTGAACAAGTCACCAAAAGTTCCTTTCGCGAGCTTGTCGAGTCCGGCTATGTCGACTTTGTGCTGCAGCGCTTGGAGTGGCCCGATGTCAAGGAAAAGACAGGCTTTCTACTAACACCCTATGATGATAAGGAAGCCGCCGATCAGCATGCCTATCAATTGGGAGCAAAGGAGGGAAGGGCCTTGCAGCTGCCGCAAGATGCCGATAAAATCGAAAGTTTGTTAACGACAGGATCAGGCTATCGGATTTTTCTCCATACCGATATTGAAATTATCAAAAAGACTTTTCCGCAGTTGCGGGATGAGCGTCGTCAATTGGATTACAATTATGACTATCTGGAAAACGTCCAGGCCATTACCTTTCCCAAGTATCCGACCCTGTATAAGGACAAGGATTCCAGCCAGCTGGCCTTGACCGAGATGGAGTGGGGGGTATTGCCAACCTATATTGACGGTCCGAAGCTGCAGGCCGATCGCCGGCGCAATATAAACGAAGAAGATATGCCACCCATTTTCCGATGTGAAATGGACCGAAATTTCCACTCAAGTTAGACGTGCAAGCATAGACACCAGATTTCGTATTATACCATTGATTTATCGACACAAGTTCAGGATCGCTATTATTATTGCATTTATAAGCGGAAAAAAGCTGTACCATGTCGTATTTTATAAACGATGAGGATGTGAGCTATTATTTTGGACTCGATTGTATTAGTGTAAAACTCAAAATTCCACGGTATAAAAGTATAAAAACTGGAGTAGTCCCCATTCAATGCATTTACGAATAAATTCGCCCACGTTCTTCGTATTAGTTTTCCTGAATAGATTTTTACGATGTGTTCGAACCGTTTCTGGTGAGATAAAAAGTTGCTCAGCGATTTGTGGACTTGAATTTCCTCCCGCAATCAAAGGTAGAATTTCCATTTCACGTCTCGATAGCTTGGGAATACAATTTTTGGATGGAGATATTGACAAGTCCATTTGATAAAAATCATTCCGTGGTCCAAAGCCCGAAACAAGAACAATTTTATTATTTGTTTGGGTGATATGATGTATATCGGTGTGTATATTGAGTGCTGTCTGTAAGCGACCATCGTTATCCTTTTCAAGATGAATTGCCTGATGATGGAACATGTGATAACATCCATTCGCAATCTGCATTCTAAAACAATAGGAGCTTTTGAGATACAGCTGATGTTGAAAGCCAATTTCTGCTATTTTGTTTATACATGCCTCTTCTGCCCGTAAAACAAAATCTAGGTCATCGGGGTGTATTTGGTCAATGATCGTCTTTAATGTCTTTGGCTGACTAAGGAAACCATGCACCTGCTTTGTATTATCTGACACCTGATCCAAAGAATAATCTGCTATATTAACTACATAATAATAATATGGACCTATTGAAAGTATATCTGTAAGATGTTCGACGATGGAATAAGACTTCTTTGGTAAAGCAAGTTTTGATAACGCATCAGGATAACTTTCCCAAAGATCAGAAAGAAGATGTCGATACTCTTTTTGTTCCATAAGCTACCAATTGTAAAAGATTAATCTAGACTTGAATTTCGGTCAAATAATACGGCTGTGTTTCGGCTAAAAACGTTTTAATATACGGGAAATTTTTATTGCTGGCAAATATTTATTCTATCTAGTCTTTAATTTTTAATTTCAACGTGACTTTCGTTGGAAAAATATATAATGCTATTTTAGAGGACTATTGAATATAGATTCGATGTTGACGAAGCTGTAAAATGGTTAAAATAGGATATTTCTCAATTGAAGGAATTGGCCCCTTATATCAATTTTAATATAGAGCCTTCGGCTGGTGCATTCGTTCGAAGTGGGTATAGGCAGAGGTAACAAGGAAGAAGTGGTTGTGATATCGATCATCTCTTCCTTGTCTACTTTAAGATTTTTAGGATTGTTCAGTTATAATCGTATTATAATTTATCTTAAGCTTTTGATCATTGCTCTGGCATCCTTTGTCAGGCTATAAGTTATGGAGGCGAAAAATCCTATTTTATAAAAGTCTTTTGTATAGGAGGTAAGGTCATTTACATTGGTAACTTGAACGCCATTGTAAGTCGATTTAAGCTGACGTACGTTTTTTAAAGATGCTCCGAGGGTTAAAAATATCCTTTCTCTTTTTCCGAGCAATGCCGTTGGCCCAATAAAGAAGTTCGAAATCTGTACTTTTCCAGATGTCACATCCAGTCCCATACCAGCACTTCCTCCATAAGTGATGTAACCCGTTTTGCGCGTACTCATTGTTATTAGGCCGATTAAGGATGGTGAGATCAGGTTTTTTTTAATCGTATCGATGTAGTTAGCATTATTGATTTCGTATGTATCAACATTTCGATAATAAGCTGCCGCCAGCCCCAGACTGAGGTCTACTCTCGTGCCTCCATATATAGGCTGCTGATACGTGAATTTTGTTGGTTTATAATACTTGTCCAATTCCTTACTATTCCTCTTTTTGATTTCGATCATAAATTGGACAAGGTCATTTTCAGGTTGGATGGGGTACGATTTGATTCGGAAACTTTCCTCATTTTTTAAAATGGATGCTGCCCAGAGTGCCTGTTTGGAAAGATCGTCAAGCTTAAATTTTGACAGAAGAGTTGATAATTGGTCTGCCTTTGTTTTTAAGAAAATTGGATATGCTAATGTTTTAGCTACACCACTTGGCTCCATGATCTCATCCAATTGGTTAAATGATTTGAGTTTATAAAATGCATTGCTGAGTTCTGAATAGCTTTTGTGATAATTATCTAATTTTTCGATATTATTGTATAAGGTATCCGATAACGCCCAAAGATTTGATTTTTTTACATCTTCATATTGGAGGTTGGGATTTTCTGTGATAATATCGATCTGTTTGGTCGTTCTGATTATTTTAAATATGTCTCTACAGTCTTTTATGTATTGCTGATATTTAGCACTAAATTCATCGAGTAGGACATTATAGGCTAGTGTTTTTGTGATCTTATTATTTAATTGGTTGATCGATTTTTCGCGCTCAGCTATTGTGTTTTTTAGGTCTTTGATGGCGGTATTTAGGTTGTTAATTTCGTTATCGTAATTTATAGTATCTGTTTCGGCCTTTTTTTTGACCTCAGCTAAGGCCATATTTTTTAACTCAAGCTCACTTTTTAGATTTTCTATGTTAGATTGTAAGCTGATAAATTCTAAAGAATTATCTATTGATGTTTTATTATCTTTTTTAGCTTTTGAATCCTCGCCTTTATATTCATTTATTTGCGGTAATTCGGCCGCAGCAGTAGCACTTTTATTTATATCGTTTTGATCCTGCACTAGTTTTTCTTCGACGGCCTGCATATCTTTACTATTTAAGGTTTTGAAAAAATCTAGATCGTAGAATGAACTTGCCATTATAGAATCTTTAGGAGTAATATGAACGTTGTATGCAAATGGATTTACATTTTCGACAATAAATACCACTGGAGTATGTACTTTGATTTTTAGCAAATCTTTTGTGTAATCTCCTTTACTGAAATCATATACTATAAACTGTGTTCTGGGGTTGACAAATTTATTTTTATCTCCTTCCGCTTTTTTTGGGAAACCGGCAGTATTTTTTTCTTTGGGCAATTCTTGTGTATATGCAAATCCTGTGCACAACAATAAAGTTAGAACGGTTAATTTTCTTTTCATAAATTTTGCGACGCTAGGTATAATAATATTCAGCTTTAACCGGAAAATTCCATAAGGGGCCGGCTATGCTAAGTTCTGAAATTATAGCATCTAGGTAAATACCCCAAATGGGGTATTTTTTTATCATTCAAAAGAAATTAAATATTCATCCACAATAGGCAAGTAAGCTTCTAGCCAGTTGTAGCCCCACAGTTGATCGGCATCTAATCGTATTGCCTTGGTGTGTTCTATTGCTTTTATTCCACCTGATTTTAGGCCTAGCACCTTATTTTACTAAGGTGCTTTTTACTTTTCGTACCAATGGGCGGTCCGATCTTATTATAAGCTATTCTACATAAATCTTTTTGAGGCGGCTGGTTAGCAATTCGATTTTCCCTTCCAAAATAAGGTGATAAAAGTTTTCGAAGCAATCTTGCTAGATTACCCCATAATACCTATAGTCGTCAGTTTCCATTACATCGTCATCAAACCATTCATCATCCAGATACTTGTAAAGATCATTTAAGTCCGCTACATCCTGACTTGTTTGAAAACAAGGATGAAACCAAATCCAAAAATTTTCTTGGTCTTTATAAGGATCGGGTAGAGGTACAATCACAGTACCACGGAATAGATCTCCAGGATGTTCCTTATACCTGAAGTGTGTGAACTTTTCATTTAAATTTTTCATGACAGTCATTTGGTGCGAATGCAACAAATGCTGTACCGGAGAGATTATATTAGCGTCAAAGTCAATTTTTGAACAACATTTTTTAAACAAATGGACAAAGTTATTCAGTATTGTTTATTTCATGACAGGCAAAGCCCTTAATATCCTAGACCATCTGGAAACCCCGTAGCGCTAAGAAAAAAAGCTAGATGAACAAGCGTTATATGGAGACATCAAATTCCAACTATCGTTAAAGGGCTAAGGGGCTTTAAATCAATTCCAATTAAAATAATTTAAGTAAGGTAATTTTTTTAGTGTAAACCGAATGCTAGGGTAAAAATAGATTGCGGAATTATGCAAATCCTTAATAGAACTTTTGTCAGTTGGCTATCTTGTAGTGAACCAATATTATTCAATATCACTATATCCGTTACTGTGAAAAGTATTGAGCTAACAACTAAACACAAAAATAAGCCCCTTTCTCGGACGGTGTTTTTTTTAG
>Ga0308156_1002979_pt1 | contig 13766 bp, 10 predicted proteins | sample PhyAR2_FD_201041 | JGI IMG/M metagenome (GOLD analysis project Ga0308156, IMG submission 201041) | Phyllosphere microbial communities from UC Gill Tract Community Farm, Albany, California, United States - DLSL A.R2 | ecosystem: Host-associated > Plants > Phyllosphere > Unclassified | place: USA... | reverse complement strand
CCTGCTGTGGGCGCTGTTCGTATCACCCAAGGCCGTGTTCGCGGTGCACCCGTTCATCCGGATGATCGTCGAGCTGCTGATCTTCCTGTCGGCGACGCTGTCGTGGTGGGCTCTCGGGCAGCCCTGGATCGGGCTGGCTGTCGGCGTCGTGAGCGTCGCCGTCGGCGCCGTCGTCAACCGCCGCACGGCCGGCTGAGCGCGAGACCATGAGCGTCCTCGAGCAGCTGCGCGCCGAGCTCGGCGACCTCGTCGACACCAGCCCCGAGGCGCTCGAGGCCGCCCGAGCCGACAAATCCGGACATCGCTCGGCGGCCGCGCCCCTCGCCGTCGTGCACGCCGAGGCTGTCGCCCACGTGCAGGCCGTGATGCGCATCGCGAGCACCACCGGCACCCCCGTGGTCACGCGCGGCGCGGGCACCGGGCTGGCCGGTGCCGCCAATGCGGGCGGCGGCGAGATCGCGCTGTCGGTGCGCCGGATGACGCGCATCCTCGAGGTCTCCCCCGACGACCTGCTCGCGGTGGTCGAGCCCGGCATCCTCAACGCCGACCTCAACGCCGAACTCGCCGCCTACGGCCTCTGGTGGGCGCCCGACCCGGCGTCGCGCGCGATCTCGACCGTCGGCGGCAACATCGCCACCGGCGCCGGCGGGCTGCTGTGCGCGAAGTACGGTGTGGTGCGCGACGCGGTGCTCGGCCTCGACGTCGTCCTCGCCGACGGGCGCCTCATCTCGATGGGCCACCGCAGCGTCAAGGGCGTGACGGGCCTCGACCTCACCTCGCTCATGATCGGCTCCGAGGGCACCCTCGGCGTCATCGTCGGCGCCACGCTGAAACTGCGCAGGATCGTGCCGGGCGACGTCTGCACGGTCGCCGCCACGTTCGCGACCGTGCGCGACGCGGCCGCCGGCTCGTCGGCCGTCACGGCCGCGGGCATCCAGCCCGCCATCATGGAGCTGCTCGATCCGCACGCGCTCGCGGCGATCCATGCGCTGCTGCAGCTGCCCGCCCCCGCTGCCGGTGTCTCGCAGCTCACGATCCAGACCGACGGCCCCGCGGCGGCGGTCGAGGCCGACGCCATCGCCGAGGTGCTGGCGCAGGCCGGGGGCACCGTGTCGGTCACCCACGATCGCGAGGAGGGCGAGCGCCTGCTGGCGATCCGCCGGGCCATGCATCCGGCCATGGAGACGCTCGGCACAGCGCTCATCGAGGACGTCTCGGTGCCGCGTTCGCAGCTCGCGGCCATGTTCGACGAGATCGCCCGGGTGGAGCGCGCGCACGGCGTGACGATCCCGACGGTCGCCCACGCGGGCGACGGCAACCTGCACCCCAACTTCATCTTCGAGGGCCCCGAGGTGCCCGACTACGTCTGGGCCGCCGCCGACGATCTGTTCCGCGCGGCGATCAGCCTCGGCGGCACGCTCACGGGCGAGCACGGCATCGGCCTGCTCAAGCGCCGCTGGCTCGCCGACGAGCTGGGCCTCGACCAGTGGCAGCTGCAGCGCGACATCACCCGCGTCTTCGACCCCGCCGGCATCCTCAACCCCGGCAAGGTCTTCGACGCCTGACCCCCCACCCCCTCGTTCGTTGAGCGAGCGAAGCGAGTCGACCCAACAGACGTACGACCCGAGCCCGCACCGGCTCACCCCGTTTCGACTCCTCGCTGCGCTCGTCGCTCAACGACCGGGCGCTGGGGCTGGGGGTGGGTCCCGCCGGGCGCCGTCGTCCGCTGCCGTCCCCGGCCTCCGCTCTCCACTCTCCACCATCCGCCCCCGCTCCTTCCCCCCTTCGGTGCGCCGACGGCAGCACCTACTGCGGCAGCACGCGCGACCTCGACGGCCGCGTCTGGCAGCACAATCAGGGGCTCGGATCGGCCTACACTCGTCGCCGCGGACGCCGCCCGGTCGTCCTCATCTGGTCGTGGGAGTTCGAGAGCGTGGCCGAGGCGTTCCACTGGGAGAAGCAGATCCAGGGATGGAGCAGGCGCAAGCGCGAGCTCCTCGTCGAAGGAGGACTCGACGCCGTGAAGGGCTGGAGCGCCCGGGAACGCCGCCGCGCATCCGACGTGGATGTCCCGCCCCCATCCCCCACCGGTCGTCGAGCGAGCGAAGCGAGTCGAAACGACCCAACCGGCGTACGACACAACCCCGCACGGGGCTGAGCCGTTTCGACTCCTCGCTGCTGGGGGGTCAGAGCCCCTGCCACTCCGGCTTGTGGGCGAAGGCGTAGCGGTAGTAGTCGGCACCGGCCAGGCGCGCGGCGGCCGCCTCGTCGATCACGACCGTGACGTGCGGGTGCAGCTGGATCGCCGAGCCGGGAAGCGACGACGTCACCGGGCCCTCGACAGCGCCCGCGACGGCCTCCGCCTTGCCGGCGCCGAAGGCGAGCAGCACAAGATGCCGGGCCTCCAGGATCGTGCCGAGCCCCTGCGTGATGGTGTGGAGCGGCACGTCGTCGATCGAATCGAAGAAGCGCGCGTTGTCCTCGCGCGTCTGCTGCGTGAGGGTCTTCACGCGGGTGCGCGAGGCGAACGACGACCCGGGCTCGTTGAAGCCGATGTGGCCGTCGGTGCCGATCCCGAGGATCTGCAGATCCACTCCTCCGGCCTCCGCGATCGCCGCGTCGTAGTCGTCACCGTGGTGCTCGATGCCGTCCATCGAGCCGTCGGGCACCCGGACGCGCTCCGGGTCGAGCCCGAGCGGATCGATCACCTCGCGCCGGATCACCGAGCGATACGACTCGGGATGCGCGGGATCGAGCCCGACGTACTCGTCCAGGGCGAAACCGCGCACCTGCGAGACGTCCACCCCGGCGAGCGCCGCAGGCAGGGCCTCGTACACGGGCAGCGGCGTCGATCCGGTCGCAAGACCCAGGACGGCACCGGGACGACGCCGGATGAGCGATGCGATCTCCGCGGCGACCAGCGCGCCCGCGGCCTCGCGATCGGGGACGATGACGACCTCAGCCATGCGCGGCTCCTTCCCTCGGGGCGGCCGCTTCGCTCGCGGCGAGCGCGGCGCCGAGGGCGCCGGCCGCGGAGCCCGACGGCAGCACCTCGATTCTGTCGCTCAATCGCAGCGATGTCAGGAAGGGTGATGCCGACGCCGAGGCGTCGAGCTCGGAGCGCACGGCTGACAGCAGCCGCTCGCCGAGGCGCGCGATCCCGCCGCCGATGACGACCGCCGACGGATCCACCGTCAGCGCCAGCACGCGCACGGCCGCCGCGACGCCGCGGGCGAGGTCGTCGCGCAGGTCGATGGCCTCCCGGTCGCCGTGGCCGGCCGCGTCGAACACGTCCCGGACGGCGTGCTCCCCGGGCCGCCCCCACCGCCGCGCGATCGACGCACCGCCGGCGAGGGTCTCGATGCAGCCGCGCTGCCCGCAGGGGCACGCGGGACCGGCGGGGTCGATCGAGACGTGGCCGACCTCGCCGGCCACCCCGCCCGATCCGCCCCAGACCCGCCCGTCGACCACGATCCCGGCGGCGACGCCGGTGCCGAGGTTGAGATACGCCATCGATCCCGTGGCCGGGGCCCGCAGGCCGTAGGCCCCGAGGGCGGCGGCGTTCACGTCGTTCTCGACCCGCACGGGCACACCCGCACGGTCGGCCACCGCCCCGCCGAGGTCGAGCGAGTCGACGCCGAGGTTGACGGCGTTGCGGACGACGCCGCCCACGATCTGCCCCGGGATGCCGATGCCGATCGCGTCGGGCTGCACCGGCAGGTCGCGGATCACCGCGCTCACGGTCGCGAGGATGCCCTCGGGCCCGCGCTCGGTCGCGCGCCAGGCGCTCGCGATCACCGTGCCGTCCGGCGAGATCGCGACGGCCTCGGCCTTGGTGCCGCCGATGTCGATACCGACCCGGATCTGCGGGGTGGGCGGCGCGGGGCGCTTCGGCGCGCTCCCCTCGCTCACGGTGCGAACGGGCCGATCGCCCGCCGCCCGAGCCGGGGAGAGAGGAGGATGCACGCTCGCCGAGCGGGGCGCGGTCATCCCTTCACCGCGCCCGAGACGAGACCGCCGGTCATCCTGCCCTGCACGATGAGGAAGAACACCACCACGGGGATGCAGATGAGCGTCGAGCCCGCCAGCACCGCGCCGTAGTTGGTGGCCTCGGTGGCCGACTGGAACGAGTTGAGCCAGGTCGGCAGCGTGAGGTTCTGGTCCTTCATCAGCAGCAGCGCCATGGCGAACTCGTTCCACGACAGCATGAAGGCGAAGATCCCCGTCGACACGAGGCCCGGCGCCAGCAGCGGGAACGTGACCCGCCAGAACGCGCCCTGCTTCGAGCAGCCGTCGATCTGCGCGGCCTCCTCGAGCTCGGCGGGCACTCCGGCGACGAACCCGCGCAGCGTCCAGATCGTGAACGGGATCACGGCGGCGATGTGGACGAGCGACAGGCCCCACACGGTGTTCATCAGGCTGAGGTCGTCGATCAGGTTGTAGACCGTGAAGATCATGGCCTCGCCGGGGATCATCTGCACGATCAGCACCGCGACGATGAAGGTCCGCCGCCCGACGAAGCGGAAGCGGGCGAGGGCGATCGAGGCGAGGAAGGCCACGAACAGCGCGCACACCACCACGATCGCCACCACGATGAGCGAGGTCTGCAGCGCCCCGGCGAAGTCGTTCTGGCCGGGGGCGGCCGGCCGGTTCCACGCGGTGATGTAGTTCACGAACGTGGGCTCGCGCGGGATCAGCGACTGATCGCGGCGGATGATCTGGTCGCCCGGGGTGAACGAGAGGTTGATCATCCAGTACACGGGGAACACCGCGCACACGAACACGATCGCCGCGAGCACGTTGAACAGCACCTTCATCCGCACGCTGCGCACGCGCGGGCCCGGATCGGGCGTGCCGGTGCGGATGGTGCGGGTCGTCAGCGCCTCGGCGACGACGGGCGGGGCCTTGGGGGCGAGGAGCGTCATTCGTCCTCCTCCTTGAGCATCTGTCGCAGGTTGAACCAGCTGAGGGCGAGCATGATCAGCACGATCAGCATGCCGATCGCGCTCGTGGCGCCGAACTCTCCGATGCCCTGACGGAACAGGTACACCGGCAGCACGTTCGTCTCGGAGGCGATGCCGCCGCGGCTCTGCAGGGCGTACACCTGGGTGAACAGCTTCATGTTCCAGATGATCTGCAGGATCAGCAGGCCCGCGAGCACGGGCCGCACCGCGGGGAAGGTGATGTTCCACCACCGCGCCCAGCCGCCGGCGCCGTCGATCTCGGCGGCCTCGATGCGCTCGGCGGGCACCTGCCCGAGGGCGGCGTACGTGGTGAAGGCGACGAACGGGATCGCGCCCCACACGACGATGATCGTCAGCACGAGGAAGAAGGTCCACGGGTTCAGCAGCCACGAGTGGTTGTGCCACTCCTGCGTGCCCGTGATCGAGTTGAGCGCCCAGTTCACGACGCCGTACTGGGTGTCGAAGATGAAGCCCCATACGACGCTCGCCGTGAGCGGCGGGATGGCCCAGGCGAGCAGCAGGCCGACCGACACGGTGATCCGCATGCCGCGGCCGATCTTCGTCATCAGCAGCGCGACCAGCACGCCCAGCAGCATGATCAGCGTGGTCGTGACCAGCATGATCCCGACCGTGCGGACGACCACCTCGGGGAAGTCGCTGCGCGTGATGATCTTGACGTAGTTGTCGAAGCCGACGAACTCGGGGGTGGTGCCCTGGATCTTGTGGCGCACCTGGTAGTCGGTGAACGACTGCCAGATCATCTGGATGGCGGGGTACCCGACCATCAGCAGGATCAGGATGATCGACGGCGCGAGCAGGGTCCATGACGTGACCGCGTCACGTCTGGTGCGCCGGCGCTCGCGCTCCTCCCACGAGAGGCGGGGGGCGGTGGTGGTGGTGGTCAAGAAGGGTTCCTTCTCTATCGCCGTTCGTCGAGCGAGCCGGCGACCGGGCCGGAACGGCCAGACGCACCGCGGGTGCGACCCCGCGGGGCGTCTGGACCGTTCCGGCTCGCGTCGCTCCGGCTCGGCGAGCGACGGGGGCTCAGCCGTTGAGGATGGATTCGATCTCGGCGTCGAGCGCCTCGGCGACGGCCTTGACGTCCTCGCCCTGGGCGATCTTGACGAGGGAGTCCTGGATCACCAGGCTCGACTCGACCTCGGCCCAGTTCGGCGAGGTGGGGACGCCCTTCGAGTTGGCCAGCGCCTCGGCCTGCGCCTGGGCGACCGGGGTGTCGGGCAGCGCGTCGGCCGACTCGAGCAGGGCCGGGGTCAGGCCTCCCTCGGCGAGCAGATCCTGGTAGCCCTTCGAGAGCATGATCTTCACGGCCTCCTTGGCCATGGCCTGGTTCTCGGAGAGCGCGGCCACGCCGATGTTCGAACCGCCGGCGAAGATCGGGGCGGTCTCGCCCTCGCTCGCGCCGGGCAGCGGGAAGGCGCCGAGGTCCTTGCCGAAGGTGTCGGGGCAGCCGGGGTTCTCGGCGTCGGGCTCGGCCAGGATCGACCACTGCATCCAGGCGGGTGCCGACAGGAACGCCGTCTCACCGGCGCAGAACGGCACGTGCGCGTCGGTCTCGTCGCCGTCCACCGGGGCGTTGCTCGCCTCGCTGTAGACCTTCTGCAGCAGCTCGAGGCCCTTCAGGGACTCGTCGCTGGAGAGCTGCGCGTCCCAGGTGTCGCCGTCCTGCACGGCGATCTCGCCGCCGTAGGTCCAGATGTAGGGGAGCATGTTGTACCAGTCGCGACCGGGCGCGTAGATGCCGCTCATCGCGTCGGTGCGCATGGCGATGCCCTGCTCGACGTACTCCTCGAGCGTCTTCGGCAGGGTGGCGGCGTCGACGATCTGGGGCGAGTAGAACACCACGCGACCGCCGGCGTAGTACGGGGCCGCGTAGAACGCGTCCTCGTAGGTGCCGGCCTCCTCGAGGCCCGGGTTCAGGTCGCCCAGGTCCTCGCGGATGTCGCTGAGGTCGGAGAAGAGGCCCTGGTCGATGAAGCCGATGGCCTGGGTGTTGCCGACCTCGACGACGTCGGGGGTGTCGTTCGACTGCAGCGCTGCGACGTAGGTCTCCGAGACGTCGGCCCACGTCTTCTCCTCGAGCTTGAGGGTCCAGCCCTCGTTCTCGGATTCGAAGGTGTCGACCAGGTAGTCGCGTGCGGTGTCGGGGGTGTCGGTGCCGACCACCCAGACCGTGAGCTCGCCGGTCTCGGCGGGTGCCTCGTCCTCGCCGCCCGCGGCGGCGCCGGATCCGCCGCCGCAGCCGGCGAGCGCCAGGGTGCCGACCGCCAGCAGGCCGATTCCGGCCAGTGACTTGCTGTTCATGTGATGCGTTCCTTCCAAGGGGGTGATGGATGGTGCTTCTGGTGCGTGGGGCTTCGTCGCCCCGCTTTCATGACGGGGGTCTCGTCTACGAGACTCCGAGTTCTCCGTCGAGGATCAGGACGACCGCGCCTCGCAGCACGACGTCGTCTCCCTGAGCGGACATCCGGACCTGCACGTCCTCGTGGAGGAAGGTGCGGGAGCGAAGCGTGTGGACCGCGGTGTCGCGGAGGATGCCGTCGAGGTGCTCGGCGGGGCCGGACAGCACGATCTCGGACAGGTCGAGCGCGCCGACGATGGGCGCGATGGCGATCGCGAGGCGCTCTCCGGCGTCGCGGAAGACGGCATCGGGGTCGGCGCCCTGCGCGATCCGCTCCTCGAGGGATCGAATCGACAGCCACGACTCGAGGCAGCCGTGCTTGCCGCAGACGCAGAGGGGGCCGCCGTCGGTGCCGACGGTCACGTGGCCGATCTCGCCCGCCGCGTCGCGGCTGCCGCGCGTGAGCTCGCCGCGCGTCAGCACGCCGGCGCCGACGCCGCGGCCGACCTTGATGACCATCACGTCGCCGCTCGCGCCGCCGAGGGTGTGCTCGGCGAGGGCGGCCACGTTCGCGTCGTTCGCGACCCGGACGGGCAGGCCGAACTGCTCGCGGAGGTCGGCCTGCAGGGGCAGGTCGAACCAGCCGAGGTTGGGCGAGGAGGCCACAACGCCGTCGCGCGTGATGACGCCGGGGGCGCCGACGCCGAGACCCAGGACGCGGCCGGGGGCGGCACCGAGCAGCTCGGCGGCCAGCGACCGGACGGCGTCGATCGCCGCCTCGGCCTCGCCGTCGGCCGGCCGGGGGACCGAGCTGCGCGCCCTCACCTCTCCGGAGAGGTCGATCACCGCGCCGCGGTACTCGCGGGTGTCGGACAGATCGAGCGCCGCCACCTGCAGCCCGGAGCGATCCAGGTCGACGAGCATGGCGGGTTTTCCCGGGCGGGATCCCTGGCGGGTGCCCTGCTCGACGACGAGCCCGTCGGCGATCAGCTCGCCCACCAGATCGGACGTCGTCACACGGGTGAGTCCGGTCTCGCGAGCCAGATCCGCACGGCTCATCTCGCCGTCGTGGAACAGGGTGGTCAGCACCAGCGAGCGGTTGTGCGTGCGCGCATGCTCGGGCAGCACCTTGATCCGGTCGCGAGTGGTCATGTTTGTAAGTCCTACTTACGAACCCCCTCCGACGCAAGAGGGGAAACCGAATTAGGCAGGGAAGTTTACAAACTTGTGACACGGGCGTACGGTGCCTCGCATGGTGCTCCCCCTCGTCCCCTGGCCTGCATCCGTGTCCGTCCGCTCTGCCGCGCCCGAGCCCGAGACCGCGCCGAACGGCGAGCGGCCGGCGCGCGTGGAGACGGTGCAGACCTCGGGGGACTTCGGGCCCGAGGCCTATCGCCTCGTCGTCACCGGCGACGCGATCCGCATCGAGTCGTCCACCCCGGCCGGTGAGTTCTACGCCCGGCAGACGCTCGCGCAGCTCCAGGCCGCGGGCGAGCCCCTTCCCGAGGTCGACATCCGCGATGAGCCGCGCTTCGCCTACCGCGGCCTGATGCTCGATGTCGCGCGGCACTTCCACCCCGTCGAGACCGTGGAGGCCGTGATCCGTCACGCCGCAGCGCTCAAGCTCAACGCGCTGCACCTGCACCTCTCGGACGACCAGGGATGGCGCCTTGCCCTGCGCTCGCATCCCGAGCTCGCCGAGCACGGATCGGGCACGGCGGTCGGCGGCGACGCGGGCGGGTTCTACACGCGAGACGACTATGCCCGCATCGTCGCGACCGCCGCCGCGCACCACATGATCGTGGTCCCGGAGATCGATCTGCCGGGCCACACCCACGCCATCGGATTGAGCCACCCCGAGCTGCTCGCAGACCCCGCCCCGAGCCCCCACCTCGACGGACCGCTCCCGCCGAAGGACCAGCCGTACACCGGGGTGGGCGTGGGCTTCTCGTCGCTGCGCGCCGACGGACCGGGCCTCGAGCAGTTCCTCCGCGAGGTGCTCGGCGAGGTGGCAGGGCTCACCCCCGACCCCTACCTGCACGTCGGCGGCGACGAGGCGCTCGGTACGGATCCGGACGACTACCGCGCGATGATCCGGCTCGCCACGGGGATCGTCACCGAGACGGGCAAGACGCCCGTGACCTGGCACGAGGCGGGCGCCGCCGGCCTCCCGCGCGGGACGATCGGGCAGTACTGGGGCTTCCGCGACGGCTCGGCCGACGACTCCCGCGACCACGCCGCGAAGGCGCTGGCCTTCGCCGAGAACGGAGGCGCGGTGATCCTCTCCCCCGCTGACGCGATCTACCTCGACATGAAGCCGCACGAGGACAGCCCGCTCGGCCTGACCTGGGCCAACGGAGCCACCAGCGTCGAGCGCTCGTACGACTGGGACCCGGCCACCGTTATCCCGGGGCTCGCGGACGACGCGATCGCGGGCGTCGAGGCGTGCCTGTGGAGCGAGACGATCCGCACTCTCGCCGACATCGAGGCCATGATCCTGCCCCGGATCGGATCGGCCGCGGAGGCCGGATGGTCGCGCCCCGCGGGCACCGAGGAGCGCGAGTGGGAGTCTTTTCGGCGCCGGATGCCCGGCTGCTAGGAGCAACTCCCCGTTTCCCCAGGGCATTGCAATGAGACCGTGACCGCACCGTAGGCTCCGGGCTACCTTGCGGCCGTACTCTAATTTCGACCGCACGTCTGCGCCAGCAGAATCCGCGCGCGGCGAGGTTTCTTTCAGGGGGCAACCGTGACGGACGTGGTGACCAGGCCCGAGGGCGGCGATCCGGCGAACGCCGACACCAGCGCGACCGCGCCGGTCGTCTCGGCCGACACGGGCAACGTGCAGTGGGCAGACGCCGAGCCGCCGAAGAAGCGCCACCTGGGCGCCTGGCTCGGGTTCGGCATCCCGCTCGGCCTGCTCGCCGCCGGCGCCGTCGTGGCCTCTCTCGTGCTGATCGCTCCCGGCGTCACCGCCGCGGGCGCGCCCGTCGGCTTCTCGACCCCCGGCGCCGCCGCCGAGACCGTCGCGAACCACGTCGCCGACCAGGAGTTCACCATCGGCGGCGCGACCCTCACGGGTGACCAGCTCGGCCTGTCGGTCGACGCGAAGGCCATCGCCGACGACGCCTTCGCCACCTACCCGGCGTGGAACCTCGGATCCTGGGGCACCGGCCGCGTCAGCGGCGCGGTCACGCTCGACGCCGAGAAGGCGTCCGAGACCCTGCGCGGGGCCGTGCCCGACCTCTACGCCGCGTCCACCGACGCGCAGGTCGTGTTCGACGCCGACGCCAAGAAGTACACCGTCGTCGAGGCCACCCCCGGCCAGGGCATCGATCTGGCCGCGCTCACCGAGAGCATCACCGCGGCGCTGAAGGCGCCCGCCACCTCCGAGCCGATCGCGCTCGATGCCCGGCAGACCGAGGTCGAGGCCGCGGCGACCACCGAGGAGGCCGAGGCCTTCGCGCACGACCTCAACGTGCAGTTCGCCTCCGATGCCGCACAGCCCGCCGGCTTCTACCTGCAGGACGAGCTGGCCCTCGCCGTGCCCTCCACCGACGTGCAGTCGTGGATGGACATCGCGGCCGACCCCGAGTCCGGCGACTTCGTCGTGACGCCCGACATGGGCGCGATCGAGGAGGCCATCAAGGATCTCCCCGCCCGCGTCAACAAGGACGTCGTGAACAAGGAGGTCGTCACCAACTCGGCCGGCGACGAGCTGCGCGTGATCACCGAGGGTCAGGACGGCTTCGGCATCGAGTCCACCGACGGCGTCGCCGCCTCGATCGGCGAGTCGCTGAAGTCGGGCGACCTGTCGTTCGATCTGCAGGGCGAGGTCGTGAAGTACGAGACCACCACGATCTTCCGCCGCGCCGAGGTCGACAAGAGCGCCGGCACCGCTTACATGTACGAGGGCCCCGTGGCCGGCCAGGAGAAGCTGATCGCGTCGTACCCGATCGCGCTCGGCAAGCCCGGACACGACACCCAGACCGGCCACTTCACCGTGTACGGCCAGCTCACCAGCCAGGACATGGGCTCGTGCGACGCCGACGGCAACTATGTCCCCGGTGGCAAGTTCGACTACTGCACCGCCGACGTCCCGTACATCTCGTATTTCAACGGCGATCAGGGGTTCCACGGCACCTACTGGCACAACAACTTCGGCGCCGGCGCCTACATGAGCCACGGCTGCGTGAACATGACCCAGGCCGCGGCCGAGCACATGTACCGCTTCCTGCAGGTCGGCTCCGAGGTCTGGGTCCACGACTGATCGCGGGGGTGAGATCCTTCGCGCGCGAAGGATCGGATCCGAAAGCGCTTGCGCTCCGGCCACCGGGAACGGTTAGCCTGGCGATATGACGCTGAACCTGGTCGAGCTCTCCGCCGCGACGATCGTCGCCGTGAACACGCTGTCGCTGAAGCCCGGCCAGGAGCAGTTCCTCGCGCCCGTCTCGTACGGCATCGCCGCGACCGTCATCAACCCGGCCAAGGCCTGGCAGCGCGTGGTGCTCGACGGCGACGACGTTGTGGGCTTCGTCAGCGCGAGCTTCGACGAGGAGGCGCCGGACGAGCACTTCCGCTCGGTTCTGCTGCGCATCAACGTCGCCGCCGACGACCAGGGGCGCGGCGTCGGCCGGTTCGCGGTCGAGGCGCTCGTCGAGGAGGCCCGCCGCCGCGGCCTCGACCACCTGACCGTGATCTACGAGGCCGGGGCCGACGGCCCCGAGGCGTTCTTCCATCGTGTCGGCTTCACACCGGTAGGGGAGACGGAGTACGGTGAGGTAGTTGCCGAGATCCGTGTCTGACACGAATCGGCATTTTTTGGGGGAACTCTTCTCGACTTGATTTGTCAGCGGGGGCAACGGCGCTCGCGCTGAGATCATGCCGGCGGCGGGGTCTCGAATCCCCCTCCCCCATCGAGACTCCGTCGCCACCCTCGTAAGGAAAGAGCCCGGATCCTGGCGGATCCTGGCTCTTTCGTGTTCTCAGACCAGGCTCTCCCGCCAGGCCGCGTGCAGCTGGGCGAACTTGCCCGTGCCCGCGATGAGGGCCTCGGGGGTGTCGTCCTCGATGACCTCGCCGTGCTCCATCACCAGCACGCGGTCGGCGATGGCGACGGTCGAGAGGCGGTGGGCGATGATGATGGCCGTCCGGTCGGCGAGCAGGGTCTGCAGCGCCTCCTGGATCATCCGCTCGGACGGGATGTCGAGCGAGGCGGTGGCCTCGTCGAGGATCAACACCGCCGGGTCGGCGAGGAACGCGCGCGCGAACGAGATCAGCTGGCGCTGCCCCGCCGACACACGGCCGCCGCGCTTGTTGACGTCGGTGCTGTAGCCGTCCGGCAGGCTCGTGATGAACGAGTGGGCGCCCACCGCCTTCGCGGCCGCGACGATCTCGTCCATGGTGGCGTCCGGGCGACCCAGGGCGATGTTGTCGGCGACGGTGCCGCTGAACAGGTACGCCTCCTGGGTGACCATCACGATCGCGCGGCGCAGGTCGCGCGACGCGAGGTCGCGCAGGTCGACGCCGTCGAGGGTGACCCGGCCCTTGCTGGGGTCGTAGAAGCGCGAGACGAGCTTCGCGAGCGTCGACTTGCCCGCACCGGTGGTGCCCACCAGCGCCACGGTCTGGCCCGCGGGGATGTCGAGCGAGAACGCCGGCAGGATCACCTTGCCCGTGCCGTAGGCGAACGTCACGTCCTCGAACCGCACGCCTCCGCGTGCCGCCTCCAGCGCGACCGGCTTCGACGGATCCGGAACCGTCGGCTGCTCCTCGAGCACGCCCGACACCTTCTCGAGCGCCGCGGAGGCCGCCTGGAAGGAGTTCAGGAACATCGCGATCTCCTGCAGCGGCGCGAAGAAGTTGCGGACGTAGAGCACCGCCGTCAGCAGCAGGCCGACCGCGAACTCGCCCTGCGTGATGCGGATGCCGCCCCACAGCACCACGATGCCGACCGAGAACGCCGAGATGGCCATCAGGCCCGGCTCGAACGTGCCGAACAGGCGGATCGAGCGCATGTTGACGTCGCGGTAGTCGAGCGCCAGCCCGGCGAACTCGTCCTCGTTGCGGGGCTCGGTGCGGAACGCCTTGCCCGCGCGGATGCCCGTCATCGTCTCGACGAACTTGACGATGACCTTCGCGCTGACCACGCGCGAGTTGCGGTAGGTGACCTGCGAGGACTTGTAGAACCAGCGCATCAGCAGCGCGAGCGGGACGCCAGCGGCCACGAGGACGAGCGCCGACTGCCAGTCCCACAGCAGCAGCGCGATGAAGGTGAACGCGCCGAACAGCACACCGTGGACGAGCTGGTTGAGGCCACCGCCCAGAAGCTCGCGGATGGTGTCGAGGTCGCTCGTCTGGCGCGAGATGATGCGCCCGGACGTGTAGGTCTCGTGGAACTCGAGGCTCAGCAGCTGGGTGTGGCGGAAGACCCGCGTGCGCAGGTC
>Ga0308156_1002977_pt1 | contig 13772 bp, 12 predicted proteins | sample PhyAR2_FD_201041 | JGI IMG/M metagenome (GOLD analysis project Ga0308156, IMG submission 201041) | Phyllosphere microbial communities from UC Gill Tract Community Farm, Albany, California, United States - DLSL A.R2 | ecosystem: Host-associated > Plants > Phyllosphere > Unclassified | place: USA... | reverse complement strand
CAACCGTAGGGTCCGCAATCCTTCGCGAACCTGACGAATTGCCGTCCGGCCGTGATCCATTTGTTCGGTTGACGCGGCGGAAATCCAGAGCGCCGCCCTGCTTTTTATTGCCGCATTGACGGCAAATACGGCGGACGCGCGCATGGTCTTCGCCGCATTCCGGGCGGAAACGGTGTTTCTTCGGGGCTTTTGCACCTTACGCGGAACGGCGTTGCGGGACGGAGGGTTGGTTGATCGACGTTATGGAGGACAGAAACAATGTCTATGACCTATGCCAACGCCAATACCGAAGCCCGCGCTGAGGACACGACCTTCGTTCCGCGCTACGCCCGCACGACCAAGTCCAAGAAGTCGGTGAAGACCTGGATGATCCTGGCCCCGATCGGCGCCGTGGTGCTGCTGGGTAGCGGCGTCGCCATGATGATGGGCGGCGAACAGGCCGCTCCAGCCCAGCCCGCCGAGACCGCCGCACCGGCCATGCAGACCGCGCCCGCCGCGATGACGGCCGCCCAGGCGCCGGTCACGCCCGCCCCGGCCGAGGTCGCGCCCACGCCGGCTGCGACCCCGACGCCCGCCGCCGCGCCTGCCCCGGTCGCTCGCCGCGCTGAACCCGTGGCCCGTCGCGCTGCGCCAGCCGTTGAACGGCCCGCCGCCGCCCGTGTTGAGACGCCGGCTACGCCTGCGCGTCCGCAACCTTACACCGCGCCAGCCGCCTCGACGTCGAGCACCAGCCAGTTGAACACCGCGCCCGCAGCCTCAACTCCGGCTCCGGTCGTGACCACGCCCGCCGCTCCGGCGATCACGGTCCAGCCGCTGAACTGATCTCAGCAGAATAATGGAAAGCCCTGGCCTCGGCCGGGGCTTTTTTCATGATCTAGGTTCAGGCGCCGCTGACGCGCCAGATGACATTGCCCACGTCGTCGGCGACCAGCAGCGCGCCTTGCCGGTCGATCTGCACCCCGACGGGCCGGCCCTGAGCCTGACCCTGGGCGTTCAGAAATCCGGTCAGAACATCCTGCGGCGGCCCGGCGGGACGCCCATCGGCGAACGGCACGAAGATCACCTTATAGCCGCTGCGCACGCTGCGATTCCACGATCCATGCTGGCCGACGAAAACGCCTGAACGCAAGGCTGGCGGCAACAGGCTCGCGCTCTCGCCGAATGTCAGCCCCAGCGACGCCGTGTGCGCGCCCAAAGCGTAATCCGGCCGTATCGCGCGCGCGACCATCGCCGGATTGGCGGGTGGGCGCGTATCGACAGTCTGGCCGTAATAGCTCCACGGCCAGCCGTAGAAGGCGCCCGGCGTCACCGAGGTCATATAGTCGGGCACCAGATCGTCACCGATCTCATCACGCTCGTTGACCGCCACCCACAGCTGGCCGGTCTGCGGGTTCCAGTCCATGCCGACCGGATTGCGCAGGCCCGAGGCATAGACCTGCCGCGCGCCCGTCGCGGGATCGATCTCCAGGATGGCCGCGCGATCGACTTCCTCGTCCAGGCCGTTTTCGCCGACGTTGGAGTTCGATCCGACCCCGACATAAAGCCGCCGGCCGTCCGGGCTGGCGACCAGGCTCTTGGTCCAGTGATGATTGCGGCCGGCGGGCAGGTCTGCGACCTTCGTGGCCGCAGCGTCGATCTGCGTCTGGCCGCTCTGATACGGAAAGGCCACCACCGCATCGGCGTTGGCGACGTACAGCCGGTCGCCGACCAGAGCCATGCCAAACGGCGAGTTCAGTCCGATCAGGAAATCGCTCTTGATCTCCGCTGCGCCGTCGCCGTCCGCGTCCCGCAGCAGGACAATCTTGTTGGGGCTCGGGACACCGGCGCCGGCCTTGGCCATGACCTTGCCCATCACCCAGCCACGCAGACCGCCCTTCTTGTCTTCGGGCTTGGGCGGTGCATTCGACTCCGCGACCAGAATATCGCCGTTGGGCAGGCGATAGAGCCAGCGCGGGTGATCAAGGCCGGTCGCGAACGCCTGTACGCGCAAACCCGCCGCCGCGACCGGCGTCGCGCCTTCGGGCCAGCTCGACGCCGGGGCGATGTTGACGGTGGGCAGCAAGCCCTGACTCGGCGCCGGCAGTTGCGGGTCCGGACCAAACCCCGCTGCGACGGGCAAGGCTGTCCCGCCGGCGCAGGCTTCCAAACCGATAACCGTCGCGAGCAGTGTCGAGGCGAACAAAACCGTCCGGGAAGAGCGCATGGCGTTTGATCTTTACCGCGCCGGTTGGGCCGGGAACTCCAGACGACTGACGTCGTACCCAAGGGCCCGCGCCCGTTCGGTCAGGGCGCGCACCTGCTGCTCACTGGGCAGGTCGCGCGTATAGATGAACAGGCGATTGAAGGTCGGATCCGCCGAGATGAACCAGCTGTAGTCGTCCGCCCGATCCAGCACCCAATAGTCCCAGATTACGAACCCGGCCAGATACTTGACCCTCAGCTTGGCGTTGGTGCCCGGATCGAGGATTTCACCCCGTCCGCCGATGGCCTTTTCCTTGCCGTCCGGCGTGCCGACCTGACAGGTGTCGCGCACATCGACCCGCGTGCCCTCGACCGGCGTATAGATCGACGCGCCGGCGACGCAGCCGTCGGTCAGCCGATCCGGCAGACGCGCGATCTCGTGCCAGCGCCCGGACCACAGACGCTGCACATCCACCGGCTGGGCCGGCTGCGGCGCGCGATATTCGGACGGGGACGGTGCGGTCACGCATCCCGCCAGCGCGATCGCGGCGGCGGCGGATGCGGCGAGGGATTTCAGGCTGGACATGGGCGTTTCCGTTTGATGCCATAAGCCGCTTTCAGCGACCCTGGTTCCGTTACGCTCCGACGACGAAATCGGACGCTGCGGGCCGAAAATCTCCTAGCGGGGAACAGGAACCCTCGCTTGTTCCCTGGCGCGCATTGGCGTTGTCACATGGCGTTCGACGGAGACGCCCCGGTGACCACCGCCACCCTGACCAGAAGACCCGCCGGCCTGTCCGCGCCGCGCCTGACGCACCTTCAGCGCCTGGAGGCCGAGAGCATCCACATCCTGCGCGAGGTGGCGGCCGAGGCGGAGCACCCGGTCATGCTCTATTCGATCGGCAAGGACTCGGCCGTCATGCTGCATCTGGCGAAGAAGGCCTTCTATCCGTCCAGGCCGCCCTTCCCGCTTCTGCACGTCGACACGACCTGGAAGTTTCGCGCCATGTACGCGATGCGCGACCAGGCGGCGGCCGATCTGGGCGTCGAGCTGCTGGTCCACCAGAACCCCGACGCCCTCGCACGCGGCATCAACCCCTTCGATCACGGCTCGGCCCTGCACACGGATCTGTGGAAGACCGAAGGTCTGAAACAGGCCCTGAATCATTACGGCTTCGACGCGGCCTTCGGCGGCGCGCGTCGCGACGAGGAGAAGTCGCGCGCCAAGGAGCGGATCTTCTCCTTCCGCACCGCCGAACATCGCTGGGACCCCAAGAACCAGCGGCCTGAACTCTGGCGGCTCTACAACACGCGCAAAAATCCCGGTGAGAGCATCCGCGTCTTCCCGATCTCAAACTGGACCGAGCTGGACGTCTGGCAATACATCCACCTGGAGCGGATCCCCATCGTACCTCTGTATCTGGCCGCCGAACGGCCGGTGGTGGAGCGGGGCGGCGCCCTGATCATGGTCGATGATGACCGGTTCCGGCTGCGCCCCGGCGAGACGCTGAAGATGAAGTCCGTCCGTTTCCGCACCCTGGGCTGCTACCCCCTGACCGGGGCGGTCGAGAGTACGGCCGCGACCCTGTCCGAGGTCATTCAGGAAATGCTTCTGACCACCACATCCGAGCGGCAGGGCCGGATGATCGACCACGACCAATCCGCCTCGATGGAGAAGAAGAAGCAGGAGGGCTATTTCTGATGGCTCACCAGTCCGACCTGATCGCGCGCGACATCGACGCCTATCTGGACGCCCACCAACACAAGAGCCTGCTGCGCTTCATCACCTGCGGCAGCGTGGACGACGGCAAGTCCACCCTGATCGGGCGGCTGCTCTACGATTCCAAGATGATCTTCGAGGATCAGATGGCGGCGCTGGAGGCGGACAGTTGCCGCGTCGGCACGCAAGGGGGAGACATCGACTTCGCCCTGCTGGTCGACGGCCTGGCCGCCGAGCGGGAACAGGGCATCACCATCGATGTCGCCTATCGCTTCTTCTCCACCCAAAAACGGAAGTTCATCGTCGCGGACACGCCGGGCCACGAACAGTACACCCGCAACATGGTCACCGGCGCCTCAACCGCCGACGCCGCCGTCATCCTGATCGACGCGCGGCGCGGCGTGCTGACCCAGACGCGCCGCCACGCCTATCTGGTCAGCCTGCTGGGCATCCGCCACGTCATCCTGGCGGTCAACAAGATGGACCTCATGGGCTGGTCTCGGTCCGCGTTCGACGCCATCGTCGCCGACTTCCGCGCCTTCGCCGGTCAGATCGGGCTGAAGACGTTCGACGCCATTCCGATGTCGGCCCTGCGCGGCGACAACATCACCGAACCCAGCGCTCATTCGCCATGGTACGCCGGCCCGCCGCTGATGAGTCTGCTGGAAACGCTGGAGGTCGGCGACGCTCTTCAGGCCGATCCGTTCCGACTGCCGGTGCAGTGGGTCAACCGGCCCAATCTCGACTTCCGCGGCTTCTCCGGCCAGATCGCCGCGGGGACCGTGCGCCCGGGCGATCCCGTCCGCGTCCTGCCGTCGGGCAAGACCTCGACCGTCGCCCGCATCGTCACCACCGACGGCGACTTGAGCTTGGCCGTGGCCGGACAGTCGATCACCCTGACCCTGGCCGACGAGATCGATGTCTCGCGCGGCGACGTCCTGGCCAGCGCCGACGCCCCGCCCGAGGCTGCCGACCAGTTCGAGGCCACAGTGGTCTGGATGGAAGACGAACCCCTGCTGCCGGGCCGGCCTTACCTGCTCAAGATCGGCGCCAAGCTAGTGGGCGCCACGATCACCGAGCCCAAGCACAAGGTGAACGTCAACACCCTGGAACAGCAGCCGGCCAAACGGCTGGAGCTGAACGAAATCGGCGTCTGCAACCTGTCGCTGGACGCCCCCGTCGCCTTCGCCCCCTATGCCCAGAACAAGGATCTGGGCGGCTTCATCCTGATCGACCGGATCTCGAACCGCACGGTCGGGGCGGGTTTGCTGCACTTCGCCCTGCGCCGCGCCCACAACATCCATTGGCAGGCTTTGTCGGTCGACAAGGACGCGCGCGCCACGATCAAGAACCAGACGGGCCGCGTCGTCTGGCTGACCGGCCTGTCCGGCGCCGGCAAGTCGACCATCGCCGATCTGGTGGAAAAGCGGCTGCACGCCGACGGTCGCCACACCTATCTGCTGGACGGCGACAATGTCCGCCACGGCCTGAACCGCGACCTGGGCTTTACGGAGGAGGACCGGGTCGAGAACATCCGCCGCGTCGCCGAGGTGTCGAAACTGATGGTGGACGCCGGCCTGATCGTCCTGGTCAGCTTTATCTCGCCCTTCCGCGCCGAACGACGCCTGGCCCGTGACCTGCTGGGCGAGGGCGAGTTCGTCGAGGTCCACGTCGACACGCCGCTGGCGGTCGCTGAAGCCCGCGACGTCAAGGGCCTGTACAAGAAGGCCCGCGCGGGAGAGCTCAAAAACTTCACCGGCATCGACAGCCCCTATGAAGCGCCCGAACACCCCGAGATCGTCGTGGACACCACCACCATGTCGCCCGAGGACGCCGCCGAGCGCATCGTCGCCTGGCTGGATGGGCGCTTCTCGACCGAGGACTTCGCCATCTAGGTTCGGAACCTTGACCGTTCGCCGGACGCTCTAGAATGCGATGACCAATCCGATCCAGAAGCTGGGCCTCGACACCATCGAGCAGTCGCAGATCGCCCGCATCGCCGGGATCAATCTGACGCTGGGCGGTCTGGTCAGCGCGGGCGTGATCCTCCTGATCGCCTTCGCCGCCCACTGGCTGGTGACGCGGTCGCTGCGCCGGGTGCGCGAGCGCTCGGACCGCAGCCGTCAGGCGATCTATCTGCTGGAGCGCCTGGCCGGCTACGGCATCATCGTCGTGGGCATCATGTCAGCCCTGTCGGCGGCCGGGCTGAACCTGTCGTCCCTGACCGTCTTCGCCGGCGCGCTGGGCATCGGCGTGGGTCTCGGGCTGCAGGGGGTGGTCAAGGAGTTCGTCTCCGGCCTGTTCCTGATCTTCGACCGGATGGTGTCGGTCGGCGACTATATCGAGATCGAGGACATCGGCATCCGTGGCGCCATCATGGAGATCGGCCCGCGCGCCACCCGTGTCCGCACCAATGACAACGTCAATGTCCTGGTGCCCAACTCGCGCTTCATCGAACAGCCCGTCACCAACTGGACCATGAAGGGCGACACCCGCCGCATTCATGTGCCCTTCACCGTCGCCTATGGCTCGGACCGGGGACAGGTGCGCGATGCGGTTCTGGCCGCCGCCCGCGCCAGCCCCTTCACCCTGCCGGAGACGGAGGCCCGCAAGAGCCAGGTCTGGCTGGTGGCTTTCGGCGATCGCGGCCTGTCGTTCGAACTGGTGGTCTGGCCGACGCGCGACGCCGTCAAACGCCCAGCGGCCATGCACGCCGCCTACACCTGGCTGATCGCCGACGCCCTGGATGCGGCGGGCGTCGAGGTGCCGGTGCCCCAGACCGATCTTCGCCTGCGCACCGCCTTCGGCTTGGACGGCGAGGAGGCTTTGAAGCGCCTCGGCTACGGCGTCGGCGCATCGCCGCGACCGACCGGCCCGCAAAGCCCTGCCCGAACCGCCAACGACGCCGCCGACGACGTCATGGCCGACGACGAGGCCGAGCTGCCGGAACCGCCCGCCCCGCCCAGGGCCCGTCAGGCGGACTGAGCCGCCTTGGCCTTCAACCGCCAGGCATGCAGCAACGGCTCGGTATAGCCGTTCGGCTGCTCGACGCCTTCAAACACCAGCGCCCGCGCCGCCTGATAGGCCAAACTGTTATCTAGGTCCGCCGCCATCGGCCGATACAGCGGATCGCCCGCATTCTGACCATCGACCTTGGCCGCCATGCGCTGGAACGCCGCATCGACCTGATCGGCCGTACAGACCCCGTGCAGCAGCCAGTTGGCGATATGCTGCGAACTGATCCGCAGGGTCGCACGGTCCTCCATCAGGCCGATGTCGTGGATGTCCGGCACCTTGGAACACCCCACCCCCTGATCGATCCAGCGCACGACATAGCCGAGGATGCCCTGGGCGTTGTTGTCCAACTCGGCCGCCACCTCGTCCTCGGACCAGTTGACGCCATTCGCCAGCGGCGGGGTCAGCAAAGCCTCCAGCCCCGGCGTCTCGCGCCCGGCCATATCCTTCTGAACCGCGAACACATCGACCGCATGATAGTGCAGCGCGTGCAGGGTCGCCGCCGTCGGCGAGGGGGTCCAGGCAGTGTTCGCGCCCGTCTTCGGGTGGCCGATCTTCTGCTCCAGCATGTCCGCCATCCGGTCCGGCGCCGCCCACATCCCCTTGCCGATCTGGGCCTTGCCGGACAGGCCGCATTTCAGGCCGATGGCGACGTTCCTCGCCTCATAGGCCGCGATCCAAGCGCTGGACTTGATGTCCGCCTTTCGCACAACCGGCCCGGCCTGCATGGCCGTGTGGATCTCGTCGCCGGTGCGGTCCAAAAAGCCGGTATTGATGAAGACGATCCGGTCCTTCACCGCCTGAATGCAGGCCGCCAGATTGGCTGAGGTCCGGCGCTCCTCGTCCATCACCCCGACCTTGATCGCATGGCGCGGCAGGGCCAGCAGATCCTCGACTGCATCGAACAGCCGGTCGGTGAAGGCGGCCTCTTCCGGCCCGTGCATCTTGGGTTTGACGATATAGACAGAGCCCGTCGCGCTATTGCCGAACCCGCCCAGACCCTTGATGTCATACAGCGCGATCAGGCTGGTCACGATCGCGTCCAGGATCCCCTCGGGCGCCTCCGACCCGTCGGCCAGACGAATGGCAGGGGTCGTCATCAGATGCCCGACATTGCGCACGAAAAGCAGGCTGCGCCCCTTCAGGATCACCGAGGACCCGTCCGGCGCGGTCCACTGGCGATCCGGCTCCAAGGCGCGGGTCAGGGTCTCGCCGCCCTTCTTGAACGTCGCAGACAGGTCGCCGCGCATCAGGCCCAGCCAGTTGCGATAGGCCTCGGCCTTGTCCGCCGCATCGACGGCCGCGACGGAATCCTCCAGATCGACGATGGTCGACAGGGCCGATTCCAGGACTACGTCCGCTAGACCCGCCGCATCGCCGCGCCCCACTGGATGGCTGCGGTCGATCACCAGTTCGATGTGCAGCCCGTTGTTGACCAGCAGGATTGAGGCGGGTGCGCCGGGCTCGCCGGTAAAGCCGACGAACTGGCCCGCATCCCTCAACGCGGGCGACAACGCGCCGTCGATCACCGACCAGCCGGCGACATCCGCATGCGATCCCTCCGCCAGCGGCGCCGCCTCGTCCAAAAAGGCCTTGGCCCGCGCCACCACCCGCGCGCCGCGCGCCGCGTCATAGCCGCCGCCGGCCGGCAGGTCGCCCAACGCATCCGTGCCGTAAAGCGCGTCATACAGGCTGCCCCACCGCGCATTGGCGGCGTTCAACAGAAAGCGCGCGTTCAGCACCGGCACCACCAGCTGCGGCCCGGCCATGCGCGCGATCTCCGCGTCCACGCCTTCGGTCCCGACGGTGAACGGCGCCGGCTCCTCGGCCAGATAGCCGATCTCTTTCAGGAAGGCCTGCGACGCCGCCACATCATACGGCTGGCCCCGCCGCGCCCGGTGCCAGTCGTCAATCTGAGCCTGCAAGGCGTCGCGTCGCGCCAGAAGCGAGCGGTTCTCGGGCGCGAACCGCTCGAAGATCGCCGCAGCCCCGCTCCAGAAGGCGGCCGCATCAAGCCCCAGCCCAGGCAGTACGTCCTGCTCGATCAGGGCGATCAATTCGCCCGCGACCTTCAGCCCGGCGCGATCTTCATGGGTCGTCATGACGGCCTCTCTCCGGCGCGACGCCGGCCTGTAACAATGCGTGATCAGGTAAGCCGAGGCCGCACACTGGCGCAAGGGTCACGTCGCGTCATCGCCGTCGCTTTTCGTCCACGGCGACAGCCGGCTGGTCACAAACGCTTAACCGCGTCCGTGAACGGGACTGCAAGCGACGGCGCCTATTGTGAGCTTGCGGACGAACTCGCGTCCGGTCAGTCGAGCGTCTCGCCCATGCTGTTTCTTCTGAACGATGTCGTGTTCGACCTGGACGAGGCCTGCCCGGTCACGCCCGCCGACGCGCGCCGGTTCGAGAAGCTGGGTCTGGACTATCTGCTGGAACTGGGTTGCGAACTGTTCGCCGAGGACCCGCTGCTTCACCGCAACGATCCCGAACGCGCCCGTCGCCTGGCCTGGCTGATCGCCGAGCGCAGCCCGGACGTGAACGCCGCCCTGTTCGCCGCGCCGGCCGCCGCCTGCAATCCGGACCTGGTCGAGCCGCGCTTCTGCACCCTGCCTGAACAGGTGATGCGCCAGCTTCAGGCCAAGGGCCGTCGCCTCGACGCCGTCTCTGCGGACCGCGCCGTCTGGAACCGCCTAGCCGCCTGATCGCGGCTTGAAACGCCGTCAGAGGACGGCGTTGAACACCACATGGACCAGCGTCGCCACGGCTACGATGAAGCCGAAGCCGACGACCAGCCCCACCGCCGGATGCAGCGGCGCCCGCTCACGCGGCGCATGGGCGATACGGTCTTGAGGATGGATGACAGCCATCGTCCTTGTCCTTTCCCTATGATCCCGGATTGATCCGGGAGGGGAGCGTCGGACTCTGACGGCCTGATCGTCTCCTCCAGAACCGAGCATGACTCCGATAGCCCTTCGTGGCGAGGGGTTATTTTACGTGGACCAATCGGCTGGACGTCGGCGCGTGGACGTTGCACGTTCGCCCTCAAGGGATGTTCGGGACTGATTGTATGAGTTCGAAGCTGGTAACCTGCGCCATTGCGGCGGTGGGATCGATTGTGTTTGCCGCAATGGCTCAGCCAGCACGGGCGGACTGGCTGCGGGCCGAAAGCGAACGCTTCATCGTCTATAGCGACGGCGGCGAGCGCGCCCTGCGCGATTACGTCCAAAAACTCGAGATTTTCGATCGTGTCATGCAGGTCCGACACGGCGGCTCGATGTCGGATGAGCCGCAGCGCAAAATGCCGATCTATCTCGTCGGCGGTCGCCGAGGCCTGACGCGTGTGCACCCGCAGAGCGGTGAAAACACGATGGGCACTTACTTCCCGACGGAAGAGGATATCTTTGCGGTCGCCATCAGAGGCGACGGCGACGGCGGGATGTCGGGCGACGACATCCTCATGCACGAATACGCTCACCACTTCATGCTGGGCAACTTCCCCGGCTCCTACCCGGCGTGGTTCGTCGAGGGCTTTGCCGAATATTACATGACCGCGGACATCGATGTTCGCGATCGGAAGGTTCAACTGGGGCAGTTCAACCAGAACCGCGCCTACTGGATTTTGACGGAAACCTGGATCCCGCTTGATGTCCTGCTGACCAAGCGTCCGGGTGAAGTTCGATCCGAGAGTCAGAAAGCGACCTACTATCCGATCGCCTGGCTGCTGACCCACTGGTTCATCAGCGATCCTGCGCGTCTGGAACAGTTGAAAGACTATCTGAAGCGCGTTTCGGGCGGTGAGGATTCCATAGCGGCGATGGAGGCTTCCACTGGAATGTCGCTTCGTGACCTTCAGGTTGCGCTTAGACGCTACACCCGTGGTCGCCTGATGGGCAGGACGCTCAGCGGCCAGTTTCCAACGGCGGACATCAGCGTCACGCGACTGTCGCCCGCCGCCGATGATCTCCTGCTTATCAATCAACGGCTCAAGATCGGCGTCCCCGACGAAGATCGCCAGGCCTTGGGCCAAGAGGTCGCCAGGCTAGCGGCCCGGCATGGCGACGATCCCTTGGCCTTGCTCGCCGCCGGCCATGCCGGTCTCCATTTCGGCGATCGCCCCGCCGGCGAACGTGCGCTTCAACGCCTGCTGGAAATCAATCCGGACCATGTCGAAGCCTTGCAGTTCCTGGCGCAGGAGCGGCTTGAACAGGCGCGCGAGGCTGACGATGACGACCAGGCTCAGGCGTTGCGTATCCAGGCGCGCGGTTATCTCTCTCGCGCCTATGCAGCCGGTCAGAACGACTATCGCACCCTGATGCTGCTGTCCGAACTCCGTCGGACCCAGCCCGGCTATCCCAATGACAACGATCTGCTGACCCTGGGCCTGGCGCTGGACCGCGCCCCTCAGCTAGCGGCGGTGCGCTTCCCCTATGCGGACGCCCTGGTGAAAACCGGCAAGTCGGAAGAGGCGATCGCGGTGCTGAAACCGTTGGCCAACAACCCCCACGGCGGCAGCGCTTCAAACTACGCTAGTCGGCTGATCGCCGCCATCGAGGCGGGTCAGGACTTGCCGGAAGCAACAGAAGATGAGGAGGCGCCTCAGATCAGCGAGCCGGAGCCGGAAACCCCTCCGCAAACACCCTCTGAATCCGCCCCATCTCCCGCCAACGAGTGACTTTCGGCGCACGGCGGGTTAGTCGCGCGCCATGTCTTCCTTGACCCTGCCTGAAGAAGCGGCGCGCCGCCGGACCTTCGCCATCATCGCCCACCCGGATGCGGGCAAGACGACCCTGACCGAGCACATCCTCTTGGCCGGCGGCGCCATTCGTGCGGCCGGCGCCGTGCGCGCGCGCGGGGAGAACCGGCGCACCCGATCGGACTGGATGAAGATCGAGAAGGAGCGGGGCATCTCGGTCTCGGCCTCGGTCATGACATTCGAGCACGACGGCAAGATGTTCAACCTGCTCGATACGCCCGGGCACGAGGACTTCTCCGAGGACACCTATCGCACCCTGACCGCCGCCGACTGCGCCATCATGGTGCTGGACGCCGCCAAGGGCATCGAGCCGCAGACGCTGAAGCTGTTCGAGGTCTGCCGCCTGCGCGACATCCCGATCATCACCTTCATCAACAAGCTGGACCGCGAGGCCCAGGACCCAATGGCCCTTCTGGACGACATCGCGTCACGCCTTCAGCTGGACCCCGCCCCGATCTGGTGGCCGGCCGAGAGCGGCAATCGCCTGCGCGGCATGGTCGAGGTCGGCACCGGCCGGTTCCAGCCCTACACCCGCAAGGCCGCCGGGTCGGCCGAGGATCCCGAACACCCCCCCGCCCTGCCGCTGGACCAGGCGGCGCAGTATTTCGAGGCGGGCGAGCAGGCTGACCTCGCCGAGGCCGTCGAACTGGTCGAGGGCGGCTATCCGGCCTTCGACCGCCAGGCCTTCCTTGAAGGTCACATGACCCCGGTGCTGTGGGGATCGGCGCTTCGCCACTTCGGCATCGACGAACTGCTGAAGGCCATCGGCGACTGGGCCCCGGCGCCCAAGGTCATGAAGGCCAAAAAGGAATCCCCACCCGAGACCCGCAACGCCCCCGCCCCTGTCGAGACTGAGGTCGAACCGGGATCCAACGAGGTCACCGGCTTCGTGTTCAAGGTCCAGGCGAATATGGACCCCAATCACCGCGACCGGATCGCCATGTTCCGTATGGCGTCGGGCGCCTTCAAGCGCGGCATGAAGCTGAAGGTGCAGAACACCGGCAAGTCCCTGTCGGTCAATGCGCCGATCATGTTCTTCGCCTCGGATCGGGAACTGGCCGACGACGCCTTCGCCGGCGACGTGATCGGCATCCCGAACCACGGCGTGCTGCGCGTCGGCGACAGCCTGTCGGAGAGCGGCGTGGTTCGTTTCGCCGGCCTGCCGAACTTCGCCCCCGAAATCCTGCAACGGGTTCGCGTGAAGGATCCGCTGAAGGCCAAACACCTGAAGAAGGCGCTGGAAGGTCTGGCCGAGGAAGGCGTGACCCAGCTGTTCCGCCCCGAAATCGGCTCGGACTTCATCGTCGGCGCCGTGGGCCAGCTTCAGTTCGAGGTCATGGCCGACCGTCTGGGCGAGGAGTACGGCCTGGACGTCGTCTTCGAGCCGTCCCCCTACGCCGAGGCGCGCTGGATCGCTCCGGGCTCGGAGGGCTCCGACGCGGACGTGGAGGACTTCAGCGGCAAATACCGTCCCCAGATGGCGCGCGACATCGACCAGGCCCCGGTCTTCCTGGCCAAGTCGAGCTGGGAGACCGGCTATGTCGGCGAACGCTTCCCCAAGATCGCCTTCACCAAGACGAAGGAACGCGGCTGAGGCCGGGCGCCGCAAACGACTTCCTTTGGTCACGCGGCTGAGCCATTCTGGGGTCATGTCGACGCTTCTCGCTCTCGCCAGCACCGTCCTTATGCTTCAGGCCGCCCCTTCCGTGGGGCTGGTTTCGTATGACGAGGCGGTGCGCTGTGCGGGCCTGACCCAGGCCGCGTCGGAGCTTGAGGGCGGCGAGAGCGCCCAGGGGCGTCGATTGTATGACGCCGCGCTCTACTGGTCCCTGGCGGCCATGCAGGCCGCGACGGCGGCGGGCAAGGCGGCGCCGGCCGCCGAGGCTGATCAGAACCGCGCGCGCATCACCGCGGTGCGTCAGCTCAACGCCGAGGCGCCCGAGGCCCGCGCCAATCTGCAACGCTGCCAGCAGAAGACGCCGAAACTCGACTAGGGCGCCCGCTTAAGGCCAAGCCGAACCGCATTCCCGGCGCTGCGTTTGCATTGGACGCCGCAGGTGACGCAGTCTGCGTCCCGAAGCGGGATAACCGAGGTCCAGC
>Ga0308156_1002960_pt1 | contig 13835 bp, 12 predicted proteins | sample PhyAR2_FD_201041 | JGI IMG/M metagenome (GOLD analysis project Ga0308156, IMG submission 201041) | Phyllosphere microbial communities from UC Gill Tract Community Farm, Albany, California, United States - DLSL A.R2 | ecosystem: Host-associated > Plants > Phyllosphere > Unclassified | place: USA... | reverse complement strand
CCCCAGCTTCAGCCAGAAGCGTAAAGCGTCAGACAGTGACAGAGACGTAGGTGCAACGGGGTCCGTTGATCTGGGCAAACCGGTGTCCATAAAAACTCCATAGAGAATACCCAGCACTTGGACGGGACACCGTCTACCCTTGCGGGCCGGGAGGCTGCTATCCCGGTCGCAGAATTCTAGCCTAGCCTGCTCCCGTTTCGAACCCCCGCAACGCACTCTCCAGGTTCAAGCCCAAATCCTCACTCAGGTACCCGCCTTCCTGCACGATCACCGTCGGCAGCCCCAGCTGCGCGATTTTTTCGGTGATGCGGGCGAAGAGGGTGCATCGGCCATAGCCTGCTACTTGCTACCCCCGCAGCGAAATGTCCTCAAAGAAAGTCCCGACCGGACGCTCATGGTCACGCAGTTGGATCTCCAGTACCCACAGACCCTCTCTGGGTGCGAATCCGGCTTGCGCCAGTTTGTGGCGGCCGTAGACGCGCGGGCAGCGCGTGCGCAGCGCTGGTGGACGAGGTCGTCTCCGAAGACGAAGGTGTCGCCATAGTCGCCCTCGTAGTCGGGGGCTGGATGACGCACTGGCGAGATTGCGCGAGGGGATTGCTGCTGCGCGGGTTGATTTGCAGAAAGGATCTTGAATGCCAGCTTGTTTAGCTCGTCGCGTTGGACCGTGTACGGGAGATGGTCGCTACGCAGAATGGCGACCATGCCATGGATACCGCCGGCTAGCCTTCTGGTGGTCTCTGATCAGCGTGCAACCGGTACGGGCAAACAAGACGGTAGTTTCAGCTTTTCGACGTCGGGCGTGATATCGATGTATACAACGTCTGTGCTGGGAAGCACATCCAGCTTGGGCTTGGTATGCCCATAGAACACAACTCTGGTGGGGGTGTCGGTAGGAAGTTTTTGGGAGAGTAAATGCTTTATAGCTTCGCCCCGTTTTTTTGCTAATGCTTTGGCCTCGTCAGGGTTTGGTGCGTAGGCATTCGCTTCGATCCCTAAGCTGCCTACTGCGGGAAACATTTTCAATGTGGACTGAAACCAATCCTGCAGCTTCTTGCTTTCGGCTTCAGATAAAGTGGTTTTTCCACTTTCATAAAAAAGATCGACTGCGCTTACATACCTGCATGCAAAGGCTGTGCTTTGCAAGGAGAAAATTAATGCAGCAAATGCTAAATTTTTATAAATTGCCATAGATCACTCCATGTAGTGCGAACAAAACGAGATTGTCTGTATTGGTGATTGCTTTAGACGGGTCCGTCCTGGCGAGCCTTTCAGATAATTTCGCATCGTAGACATAATCCAAGGATTTAAAAGTAGTCTGAAAATGACATACCTCATGCAGAATAGTTCCAATTTTTGAGCTGTAGTCACTCGAATAAGTTCTGCTATTGCAGTAGCCGGAATAGATGGCAATATGATGTCCATCGTCAATGGGGCAGACAGCAGCATGTACTCCATCATGATCTAGGCTTGGAGCGCATCCGAATAGAATGCCAGTGGTTGGCTTCACAAAATTCTCTCCCGAGAGCTGCTTTATCACCGAAACACACTTCGGATAACCATTTAGCAAAATTCCTTTTAGCTTCTCACTGTCAGTGCCAAACCAATGTATGGCTCGCTCACGAGTGGCGGGTCCCCATTGGCGGACGGATGGAATGACATCGTTGGTCAGTATCTTTATTAATTTACCCTTGATTGCGTTGAACTCTTCAACGAATTCTTTATTCGTCATGTTCGCACAGATGCGTTCATCGAGGGTTTCCGTAGACTCAAGAGAAGGGAGAGACGCGTCGTTTCTTTTGAATTGTTGTGCCTCACCCCGTAGGAGGCGTCCTGGATCCGACCACTGGTCTAACGAACGAAAGTAATGTTTTTCCGTTGAGAAAAATTTCTTATCTAAAGTAATTGGTTCCGGCAGCGGTTGTAGCGGTGATTGGGCTCGAACTCCAGAAGCTCCACAACCATATTCGGTTCTGTTTTCCATTCCGTTGAGTGGGCCTGGTTTTATGAAAAGTACCATTGCTTATTTCCTTGCTAATATATTGAAATTACTTAGCTTGCAGCCTCTGTAGCATATGTTTGACTTTTTGGGCTGAATATTTCGGAGCATCAATCTCAGTGCCGTTGTCGCCGCGCCGCATTTCCAGTTTGTTTCTCGCTACTGCGTAATTGAGGGGTGTTCGCATCAAAACGCTATCGCTCTATAAATTAATTTATTCAATCAATATAATCAAATTAATAGCTATTTTACACATGACGCAAGCGTCATGGGCTGGTCGTGGTTGTAGATATGCAATAGGTCGCTCGCATCAGTAAGGGACGCCGGTGAGTTGTCGCCATGGCCGAACAGGGCGCACGCATCGGGATGCGGCTAGCCGAGAGGGAAAATGGTGAAACGAGGTTGGGTTGCAGGCTCGAGCTAAACCTGCACCGTCGCTGCACTGATCGGGATGGCCGAGCGCGAAGCAGCTAAGGCATCAGTGTTCAAGGTTCTTCCACCGTAGAAGCAGCGTCGATACCTGCGTGAACCATGGTGACCAGGCTGCTGGCACAGCCGTCAACACAAGGCGGCCAGCTTTTAAGTTTTCGAGATATCCCGGGCGCCTGCCTTGGGCCCCCAATTGCGGGAAGCCCTTGCTGAATTGAACCAGCTGAAGGGGTGGTATCGCCTGAATCGAAGAGCATGGGGTACTACGTCCTCGATAGCGTCCTCTACTTCGTCGCGCAGTGGCCGTTGGCCATCTTTGCCCACCGTACATGCGTTGACCACCAGATCTCCGTGCGGTACCAGTGCATCAGCCGGCTTGGGAAGAAACCACGACCTCCGCGTTCCCAGGCTAGCCTGAATACGGTATCGCGATCTTTCCCAATCGGGCTTATTCCCAAAGAGCACTGAAAGGGGATGGCATTCATCAGAACCTGGCCGGTATCTGCGGTGATTGGCAGGTCTGCAGCAGCGATGCGCTGGCGGATACGCTTACCAGTGGGGCCGTTGGCGGGCCATGGTGTGTAGAAGAGCCTGGGGCTGTGCTCGTCGATGTGGGGCGATTCCATGACGAGCAGAACGCATGGGCTCGGCTGGCGGATGGCTGCATTTCCATGCGCTGCGTCCGACCAGTCCGCTTTTGCTGCCAAGTTGGCGATGAGGCCTGCATACCTGTCTGGGCATCTACCTGGAAACTGCTGGTGACTGGCCTGGACCGTCTTGACGATGTGCTTGAACCATTCGTCGCTTCCCGCCAGGACCGCGTGTTCATGGGGGTCTGATTGCATGGCGAAGGCACCCTCCGATGGCTGAGGTCGTTTGATTTTGGCCTGACTTAGCTCTTGTGCTAGGACGCCGGCAGCTGCATGGCAGCGGCAGCTAAATGCCAAAAGAGCGCAATCAGGCCGTATCTCATCATGAACGCCGAAACTACTGCGCCCCCAGCTCAAACCCGCGCAACGCACTCTCCAGGTTCAAGCCCAAGTCCTCACTCAGGTACCCGCCTTCCTGCACGATCACCGTGGGCAGCCCCAGCTGCGCGATTTTTTCGGTGATGCGGGCGAAGCCGGGGGTGTCGATGGCGAGCGCCTGGTAGGGGTCGTGTTCGTGGGCGTCCAGGCCCAGCGCCAGCACCAGGGCGCCGGGGGCGTACTGGCGGATGGTGGTGAGGGCGGTTTCCAGCGCGCGCAGGTACTGGCCGGTGGTGGTGCCTTTGGGCTGGGGCAGGTTCAGGTTGTAGCCCAGGCCTTCGCCTTCGCCGCGCTCATGCGCGTGGCCGGTGAAGAAGGGGGTGCAGAAATGCGGATCGGCATGGATTGATACGGTGAGCACATCGTTGCGGCGCCAGAAGATGCCCTGGGTGCCGTTGCCGTGGTGCACGTCGATGTCGAGCACGGCGACGCGGGCATGCTTGCTGCGCAGGTGCTGGGCGGCGATGGCGGCGTTGTTCAGGTAGCAAAAGCCGTTGGCGCGGTCCACATAGGCATGGTGGCCCGGTGGGCGGCACAGCGCGTAGGCGGCTTGTTCGCCCTGCAGCACCAGCTCGGCGGCATGGGTAGCGCAGTGGGCGGAGTGGATCGCCGCGTGCCAGGTGTGCTCGCCCATGCTGCAGGCGCAGTCACCCATGTGGTAGCCGGCCTGGCCGACCAGGTGGTCCGGGTAGGTAAAGGGCTGGCCGGGGAAGGGGAAGACATTGGGCAGCACTTCGAGCGAGGCATCGGGCAGCGCCTGCCAGCGTTGCCAGGCGGTTTGCAGAAAGTGCAGGTACTCGGGGGTGTGGACGGCTGCGCGCGGGCCGGGGCCAAAATCTTCGGCCAGCATCGGCTGGTGGCCCGCCTTTTGCGCGGAGCGCAGCAGGATCTCGGCGCGTTCGGGTTGCTCATTGCTGCGCTTGAGTTGGCCGCGCACCATGAATTGCTGCGGGTCGTGGCTGCGGTGCGCGTGGCTGTAGATGAATTTCATGGTCTTGGCGGTTTTCGTCGGGAGGAAGAAGCGGGAGAGGCGGTGGCACCGGCCTTGGGCTTGGCCATGGTGGCGGATACCGGTGCGGGTGCGGCGCCGGTGCTGGCGTCCGGGGTCTGGTCGCCGTGCAGTACCTGGGCATGGGCCTTGTCCTGCGCGTCCACCAAGTGCACGCGCAGCGCTTTTTCTGCGGCATCGGCATCGCGGCGCAGGATGGCATCGACCACCGGGAAGTGCGATTGCGCGATGAACACCGGGTCGCGGTACTGGCGCTCGATAAAGCCCTGGCAGATGCGGATCTCGGCCTGCATATTGGTGAAGATGCGCTGCAGATACTCGTTGCCCGACAGGCGCGAGATGGCGGTGTGCATGCCCAGGTCCATCGTGACGCGCTCGATATTGCTCAGGGTCGGTGCGCGCTCCAGCATGTCATCGGCATAGGCCTTGAGGGATGCCAGCTGCGCATCGGTGGCCACCTCGCAGGCCAGGCGTGCGGCCATCACTTCCAGCCCCAGGCGCACCTGGAACAGATCCTGGATCTCCTTGGGGCTGAAGGTGCGCACGGTAAAGCCTTTGCGTGGCGTCGAGACGATGACGCCCTGGCTCTCGAGCCGCCGGGCCGCTTCGCGCAGCGGGGCGCGGCTCACGCCCATCTGGCGCGACAGCTCCGCCTCGACAATGCGCGAGCCCGGTGGCAGCCGGCCTTCAAAAATGGCCTGCAGCAGCTGGCGCTCCACCAGCTCCACCAGATCGGGCACGCGGATCGATGAAAAGCCGGGGTTGTCTGTCTCCTCGCCGTGCAAGGCGATGTTTTTGCGAAGGGTCTCAGATGTCATGTCAGGATGCCTGGTGAGCGGTGTGCTTTTGCCGCCGGGGCCATGCAAGGTAGACGCCGGCAGCGCTGATCATCAGCATGCCATAAAGGGCCAGGCTGTCTGGCGGTCGTTGGAACCAGAAGGTGCTGATCAGCACCGCCAGCAACAGTTGTACATAGTTCATCGGCGCCAGGGTCGAGGCCGAGGCGCGCTGGAAGGCCTGCAGCAGCAGCAACTGCGCGCCACCGCTGACAAAGCCACCGGCCAGCAGCAGGGCCAGCTGCGGCGCATCGGGCCATTCGGTGATCGGGTGGAAGAGGGCGGGCAGGTTGGTGATGACCAGGCAAAACAGCGCCATATAGGCAAACTGCACCGCCGTGGGCACCACCCCCGAGAGCTTGCGCGTGAGCACCTGGAACAGCGCATAGCAGACCGCCGAGATGGCCATCAGCACGGTGCCGGCCAGCGGCAGGGCATTGCCCGGGCGCACGATGAGCAGCATGCCGGCAAAGCCCAGCAGCACCGCCACCCATTGCACGCGGCCGACCCGCTCGCCCAGCAGCCAGGGCGAGAGCGCCACCATGATGAGCGGCGCGGTGAAATAGATGGCGGTGGCCTCGGCCAGCGGCATGGTCGCCAGCGCCGTCATGAAGCAGGTGGCCACAACCGCCAGCATCAGGCTGCGCAGCAGCAGTAACTTGCCGCTGCGCAGACGCCCCCAGCGCAGCGCCGACCAGTCGCCATGCCGGTGCATCACCCACAAGGCCAGCATGCCGACGGCGGTATAGCGCGAGAGGTTCATCACCGTGGCCGGGTAGCGGGCCAGCATGTGCTTGGCAAAGGCGTCATAACAGGCAAAGCACAGCAGCGCTGCCAGAAACAGGCCCAGCCCCTGGCGCAGCCGGCGCGCGGCATCGGCCTCGCGCTGCGCTGGCAAGGACGCTGAGCTGCCGATCTGGCCGTGGTGCTGCGCAGCCCGCTCAGCCATGGAGGCCCTCCAAAAAGGCCTGCAGGCCCGGGCCGATGGCTTCGACCAGGTAGCCGCCTTCCTGCACCACCACCAGGGGCAGGTCAAGCGCACGCAGCTTTTGGCCAACGGCGCGGTAGGCCTCAAAGTCCACCTTCAGCACGCTGATCGGGTCGTCCTTGAAGGTGTCAAAGCCCAGGGCCAGCACGACGGCCTGCGGGGCAAAGGCACGCACTGCTTCCAAGCCGGTGTCCACCGCAGCCAGAAACTCCGCATTGCCGCTGCCATGGGCCAGCGGCAGGTTCAGGTTGCAGCCCTCGCCCGCGCCGGCGCCGCGCTCATCGGCGTAGCCGGTATAGAACGGAAAGTAGCTGCTCGTCTCCGCATGGGTGGATACCGTCAGCACATCGTCCCGGGCGTAGAAGATGCTCTGCGTACCATCGCCATGGTGGGCGTCGACATCGAGCACGGCCACCCGCCCAAAATGCCCGGCCAGGCGCGCGGTGGCGCAGGCGTTGTTGTTGACATAGCAAAAGCCGCTGGCCCGGTCCCAGTGCGCATGGTGGCCCGAGGGACGGCACAGCGCATAGGCCATGCGGTCGCCGGCAATCACCGCATCGGCAGCGGCCACGGCACTGTGGGCCGAACGCAGGATGGACTGCCAGCTGTCCGGCCCCAGCGGGCAGGACAGATCGCCCAGGTAGTAGCCGGTTTGCGGTACCAGCGCTGGCGATGGGCAGCGCGGGCGGCGCTGGCCGGCAGGCACGCCGGCGTAGGGCGCGAGGTTGGCCATCACCTCGGGGCCGGCATTGGCGCCGCTGGCCAGCATGGCTTGCCAGCGCGGCCAGGCGGTTTGCAGGTAGTCCAGGTAGTGCGGGGCGTGCACGGCCTCCAGCGGTGCGCGGCCCAGGTCGGGCGGGGTGCTGACGGCCAGGCCCGCCTGCTGCAAGGCATCGGCCAGGGTTTCGGCGCGGCTGGGCAGATCGGGCGCGGGCACCAGCTTGCCCAGGCGCATGAACTGGCTGGGGTGGTGCAGCGCTTGGTCAGGGCTGTAGAAGGCTTGCATGGCGGCGCTCATGGCAGGGTGGCCTGCAGCTTGTCCAGCGCGCGGTCCAGGCGCGCGAACATCTCGGCCATCTCGGCTTCGGTGATGATCAGCGGCGGGCACAGTGCCACCGCGTCGCCCATGGCGCGCACGATCAGGCCTTCTTCCTGTGCGTACTGGGCCAGGCGGTAGCCCAGCTTCAGCGCCGGGTCAAAAGGCTGGCGCGTGGCCTTGTCGGCTACCAGCTCGATGGCACCGATCATGCCCACGCCCCGCGCCTCGCCGACATGGGCGCGCTCCAGGTAGCCGCGCAGGCGGCCTTGGAAGATGGGGCTGAGCCGGTGGACATGGGCCAGGATCTGCTCGTCCTCGTAGACCTTGAGCGTCTCCAGCGCCACCGCCGCCGCCACCGGGTGGCCAGAATACGTATAGCCATGGCCAAAGGTGCCGATCTTGCCGCTGTTGGCGGCCATGGCCTCGTAGATCCTGGGCGAGACCATGACGGCCGATATCGGCACATAGCCTGAGGACAGCGCCTTGGCGCAGGTCAGGATGTCGGGCTGGATGCCGAAGGTCTGCGAGCCAAACATCTGGCCGGTGCGGCCAAAGCCGCAGATGACCTCGTCGGCCACCATCAGCACCTCGTACTTGCGCAGCACGGCCTGGATTTTTTCAAAATAGGTCTCGGGCGGCACAATGACGCCGCCAGCGCCCATCACCGGTTCGGCAATAAAGGCGGCGACGGTATCGGGCCCCTCCTGCAGAATGCGCTGCTCGAGCGCATCGGCCAGGCGGGTCGCAAAGTCGGCCTCGCTTTCGCCGGGCTGGGCAAAGCGGTAGTGGTGCGGGCATTCCACATGGCCGATGCGCGCAATCGGCAGGTCAAAGTCCTGGTGGTTGGCGGGCAGGCCAGTCAGGCTGGCGGCTGCCACCGTCACGCCGTGGTAGCCGCGCTGGCGCGCCAGGATCTTTTTCTTGGCAGGTTTGCCGATGGCATTGTGGTAGTACCAGATGATCTTGATGGCCGTGTCATTGGCTTCCGAGCCCGAGTTGGCAAAGAAGACCTTGGCCATCGGTGCCGGGGCCAGCTGGATCAGCCGGTCCGCCAGCTGGGCAATCGCCGGGTTGGAGCGGTGGTTGAAGGTGTGGTAGTAGGGCAGCGTTTGCAGCGCATCAATGCCGGCCTGCACCAGGCGCGGGTGGCTAAAGCCCAGCGAGCTGCACCACAGCGCGGACATGCCCTCGATGTACTTGCGGCCTTGTTCGTCGATCACATGGATGCCATCGCCCCGCGTGATCATCAGCGGGCCCACGTCCTCATGCGCTGCCAGGTTGGTGTAGGGGTGCAGGTGGGCGCCAATGTCCTGTGCGTCCAGCGCGCTGCGTTTTGGGGTGTTGTCTGCTGCGTTCATGTCCAAATCTCCTGGGGGCTGGGTGGTGCTTACTCTCTAACGGGCTTGCGGGGGCGTCAGTAACCGCGTCCCAGGTCCACGGCCACCTCGGCGGCCTGGCCCGCACGGATGCGGCTGAAGTTGTGGGCGGTCTGCCGGGCGATGACGCGCGGATCGGTGCGGGTGGCGATATGCGGGGTTACCAGAATGCGCTCGTCCTGCCAAAAAGGGTGGTTCGCCGGCAGCGGCTCGGCGCTGAAGGTGTCCAGCGTGGCGGCGCCAATCTGGCCCTCGGCCAGCGCGGTCAGCAGATCGGCCTCGACCAGGTGGGCGCCCCGGCCCACATTGACCAGGTGCGCGCCGCGCGGCAGCTGGCGCATCAAGGCCAGATCGAGAAAGCCCTGGGTCTCGTCGGTCAGCGGCAGCAGGCACACGAGGGTGTCGCATCCGCTCAAAAACTCTGCCTTCTGCGCCTGGCCGTGGAAGGTGTGCAAGCCTTCCAGGCCGGCGGGCAAACCCTGCTTGGCCGACCGGCTCCAACCGCGCACCTGGTAGCCCATGGCCAGCAGCGCTTTCGCGCAGCCCTGGCCCAGGGTGCCCAGGCCGGCAATGCCCACCCGGTGCTGGCTGGGCGCAACGATGGGCTCCTCGCGCCACTGGCGATGCGCTGCATGGGCCACATAGCGGTCCATATGGCGCTGGCGGTGGATGACGGCCCAGCTGACAAAGGCCGTCATGCCATAGCCCATGGTGCTGTCCACAATGCGGCACACGGGCGTACTCGCAGGCAGCGCCTGGGTGTCGATATGGTCAATGCCGGCGGCAATCGATTGCACCAGCTGCAGGCCAGCGTCCCGGGTCAGCTGCGCGAGTTGGGCGGCGGGCGGGTGCCAGCAGACTGCCACCTCGATATCGCTGTGCTGGCCAGCATCCAGCAGCGCCTGCAGCTCGGCACCCAGCAGCAGCCGGCTGCCGGGGAACTGCGCCTGGTAGGCGGGCAGCAAAAAGTCCATCGCAATGCTCTTGCTTAAAAAGGCAATGCTGCGGGGCGCATCGCCGGGGGCGTTGCCAGGCGCGGCGGACTGGGCATCGGTGCTGGGCATGGCGGTCATGCGCGGCTCCGGTGTTCTGCGGTGGCCTCGTCGCTGCGGTGCTCCAGCGAGGGGATGGCGTCGATCAAGGTTTGCGTATAGGGGTGCTGGGGGTTGCCCAACACTTGGGCGGTGGGGCCGTATTCCACAATGCGGCCCCGTTGCATGACGGCCAGGTGGTCGCACATCTGGCCGGCCACGCGCAGGTCATGGGTGATGAAGACCATGCTGAGCTGAAAGCGCTCGCGCACCTCGGCAAACAGCTTGAGCACCTGGGCCTGCACGGACACATCGAGCGCGGAAACCGGCTCATCGGCCACCAGCAACGAAGGCTCCATCGCCAGTGCGCGGGCAATGCCGATGCGCTGGCGCTGGCCGCCGGAGAACTCATGCGGGTAGCGCTCGGCCGCCTCTGGGCCCAGGCCGACCAGCTCCAGCAGCTCCATCGTGCGGCGCATGGCCTCGGCCTTGGGGACACCCTGGGCAATGGGGCCGCTGGCAATGGCCGCGCCAATCTTGTGGCGCGGGTTGAGCGATGCATAGGGGTCCTGGAAGACCATCTGGATCTTGCCCTTGGCCTGGCGGCGCAGTGCGGCGCCCGAGCTCAGGCGCTGGCCGTTGAAGAGGATATCGCCGCTGTCAAACGGTGCCAGGCCCACAATGCAGCGGCCGAGAGACGACTTGCCCGAGCCCGATTCGCCCACCACGCCCAGGGTCTGGGCGCGGCCCAGGTCAAAGCTGATGCGCTCGGCGGCCACCACCTCACGGGCGGGCCGCAAAAAGCCGCCGCCAGTGCGGTAGACCTTGCACAGGTCCTTGACCTGCAGCACCGGCTGCGCCGTGCTGGCCTGGGTCTCGCGCACATTGCCATGCGGAATGGCGGCCAGCAGCTTCTTCGTATAGGCATGTTGGGGATTGCGCAGCACCTGGCGGGCCGGGCCGGCTTCGACAACCACACCGGTCTGCATCACCACCACATGGTCGGCAATCTCGGCCACCACGCCAAAGTCGTGGGTGATAAACAGCATGGCCATGCCGCGCTTTTTCTGCAGCGCACGCATCAGCTGCAGGATCTGCGCCTGCGTCGTCACATCCAGCGCGGTGGTGGGCTCGTCGGCAATCAGCAGGCTGGGCTCCAGCAGCATCGCGATGGCGATCATCACGCGCTGGCGCTGGCCGCCTGAGAGACGAAACGGGTAGGCATCGATCAGGCGCTCGGGCTCGGGCAGGCCCACATCGGTCAGCGCGGCGATGATGCGGCGGCGCTTGTCGGCAGCGGGCAGCTGCAAGTGGGCATCCAGTGCCTCGGCCATTTGGTCGCCAATGCGCATCACCGGGTTCAGCGCCGTCATCGGCTCCTGGAACACCATGGCCATGCGGCTGCCCCGCAGCTCGCGCAGCTGGTCTTCGCTCAGGCACAGCAGGTCCTGGCCATCAAACAGGATCTCGCCGGCCACCGGCTCCACCTTGGGGCGGGGCAGCAGGCCCATGATGGCGTTGGCGATCATCGACTTGCCCGAGCCCGATTCGCCGACAACACAGAGGGTCTGGCCGGGCAGGATCTGCAGGTTGGCCTGGGTGACAGCCAACGCGCGGTCGGCGCCCAGCGGCAGGCGGATGTCCAGACCGCGTACGGTCAGCACCGGCTCCGGGGTAGTGGGCTCGGCAGGCATGTGTGCAAGCATATGCAGGGCTTCGTGTGAGTAGGCGTTCATTTCGTCTTCCCGTCCTGGCGCGCATTGAGTCCGTCGTTCAGCCCTTCGCCAACCAGGTTGAAGGCCAGCACGGTGAGCAGGATGGCGACGCCGGGGAACACGGCCATCCACCAGGCCTGGCGCAGCACGGTGCGGGCCGAACCAATCATGTAGCCCCAGCTCATCAGGTTGGGGTCACCCAGGCCCATGAAGCTCAGGCTCGATTCGAGCAGGATCGCGGTGGCCACCATCAGCGAGGCCATCACCACGATGGACGAGGCCGCATTGGGCAGGATCTGCGCCAGGATGATGCGCGGAGTGCTTTGGCCGGCCAGCTGGGCGGCGGCCACAAAATCTCGCTGGCGCAGGGTCAAAAATTCGCCGCGCACCAGGCGCGCTACCGGCGGCCAGGAGACCAGTGCAATGGCCACGATGATGGAGTTGACCGAGGGCTCAAAAATGGCCACCAGCACCAGGGCCAGCGCAAAGCTGGGCACGGACTGGAACATTTCGGTAAAGCGCATCAGGCTGGCATCGACCCAGCCGCCAAAGTAGCCCGAGATGGCACCGATGCCCACACCGATCAGCAGCGACACCAAGGTGGAGATCACCGCAATCAGCAGCGAGATGCGGGCGCCCAGTACCAGGCCCGAGAGAATATCGCGGCCCATGGTGTCGGTGCCCATCGCAAAGCCTTCGCGCTCCATCGGCGGCAAAAACGGTTGCTCGACCATGTCCCAGGGGTTGTGGGCGGCCAGCAGCGGGCCAAAGCAGACCAGCAGGGCCACCAGCAGCAGGATGGCCAGGCCCAGCAGCGCGCCACGGTTGCGGCAAAAGCGGCGCCAGAAGGTGGACCGGTGCTTGTTCTTGGCGGGGGGCGTGTCGGCCGCCAGGGCAGGTTCAGAGAGGGCAGTCATCGCAAGGCTCCGTTTCAGCCCAGTTCGATCCGGGGATCGACCAGGGTGTAGACAAAATCAGTGATCAGGTTGAACAGCACCGCGACGGCGGCTGCGACCAGGAAGCAGCCCAGCAGCAGGTTGTAGTCGCGCTGCAGCAGCGCATCGAACATCAGGCGGCCAATGCCGGGCCAGGCAAACACGGTCTCGGTCAGCACCGCGCCGCCAATGAGGCCGCCGGCCTGGATGCCCGCCAGGGTGACGATGGGCAGCAGGGCATTGCGCAGAATGTGCTGGCGCTGGATGCGGCCCATGCGCACGCCCTTGGCGCGGGCGGTTTTGACAAAGTCCATCTGCGCGACTTCGAGCATCGAGGCCCGGGTCATGCGGGCATAGACCGCCATATAAAAGAGCGCCAGGGTGAGCAAGGGCAGCACCAGGTGCTGGACAATGTCCCAGGCGCGGGCCAGGCCGGTGGCATCGCTGCCGACGGTGAAGTAGCCAAAACCGGGCAGCCAGCTCAGCTGCACCGAGAACACCAGCACCGCCATCATCGCCAGCCAGTACAGCGGTGTGGCATAGAACACCAGCGCCACAAAGGTGATGGCGCTGTCCACCCATTTGCCGGCATGGCGGCTGGCCGTGGCGCCCAAGGCCACGCCAAAGATCAGCGACATCACAAAGGCACTGCCGGTGAGCAGCAAGGTGGCGGGCAGGCGCTCGGCAATCAGCTCCAGCACCGGGCGCTGCTGCCGGTAGGAAAAGCCCAGGTCCAGCTGCGTGATGTGGCCCAGGTAGTTGGCCAGCTGGGTGGTGACGGGCTTGTCCAGGCCAAACTGCTCGCGCAGCTGGGCGACGAATTGCGGGTCCGAGGCGCCGGCTTCACCGGCGATCACCGCGACCGGGTCGCCGGGCGCAGCCCGTATCAGCATGAAGTTGACGGTGGCTATGCACATGAGTACCAGCAGACCCTGGAGCACCCGGACGGACATGTAGCGGAGGCGGTTCATAGCGGGGAGACCTTGGAGCGAGACAAAAGCGTAGCCATCCCGCACGCGCCAGTGGCGCTGGCAGCGTGCAGAGTTCAGCAAGAAGAGATGCGCTGCGGCCAGGGGCCGCAGCCGGTGCTTAGAGCTGCTAACACGACCCAGCAAACCGAAGGTTTGCGGTTGAGACTAGGCGTCCTGCCGCAGGCAGTACAGTAGTACGACAAGGCAGGGCAACGACGTATCAAGGGTTGTGTTAGCGGCTCTTAGCCTATCGAGGCACGGCTCAGGCTGTCGTTCAAGCCCACGCCGGAGCTGATCGGGTTCTTGATCTTGGTGCGGTAGAGCGTGGGGAAGTTGATCTCATGCAACCAGGCCACCGGCACCTCCTCGGTCAGGATCTTCTGCACCTCGGCATAAGCCTTGGCGCGGTCGGCATCGGTCAGCGCCTTGGCGCCGGCGTCAAACAGCGCATCCACCTTGGGGTTGACATAGCCTTCGAT
>Ga0308156_1002951_pt1 | contig 13860 bp, 13 predicted proteins | sample PhyAR2_FD_201041 | JGI IMG/M metagenome (GOLD analysis project Ga0308156, IMG submission 201041) | Phyllosphere microbial communities from UC Gill Tract Community Farm, Albany, California, United States - DLSL A.R2 | ecosystem: Host-associated > Plants > Phyllosphere > Unclassified | place: USA... | reverse complement strand
GGTCAGCAGTGGGCAGGGTTTCGCGCATCTGCAGGCCTGTGCGGGTGCGGATTGGCCCGCGGTGCGCCGTTATCCCCTGCTGGTACCCAGCGCCCGTGTGGCCGAACTGGCTCGCGCCAGCGGCTGCGACCGTATCATCGAGTGCCAGGGCGCCAGCGCCAGCGCCTTGATCGCCGCGCTTGCCCATCACCATCCGGATTGACCCTACAAGGAATTCCCGTGAGCGAAACTCAAGCCCCCCGCGCCGACGACGTCTCTCCCGATCCAGTCGTGACTCCCGCCTCGCCGCCGCCATCACCGCCACCGGCAGGCGTGCGCCGCAAGGGCTCGGGCAAGGCGTCCGGCCTCGCGCTGCTGGCCCTGCTGGTAGCCGCCGGTGGCCTGGGTGTCGGTGGCTGGAGCGTCTGGCAACTGCAGCAGGTGCGCCAGGCCGAACAGAGCCAGGCCGCCCAGGCCGAGGATCTGCGCAGCCAGCTGCGCCAGCTGGAAAACCGCAACCAGGCGTTGAGTGCCGATCTGGGCCGCCTGCCCTCGGCCAACGAGCTGGAAGAGCGCCGCCGTCAGTTGGCCGAGCTGCAGGGGGACCAGCAGCACCTCGCCGAGCAGTTCAAGGAAGTGGTCGGCCAGAGTCGCCAGGCCTGGCGCCTGACCGAGGCCGAGCACCTGTTGCGCATGGCCACTCTGCGCATGACCGCGCTACAGGATGTGCCCAGCGCCCAGAATCTGCTGCAGGGCGTCGATGACATCCTCAAGGCGCAAAACGATCCGGCCGCCTTCAACGCGCGTCAGCAGGTGGCCAATGCCCAGCAGACCCTGCGTCAGTTGCCCGATCTGGATCGTACCGGGCAGTTCGTCCAGCTGGCTTCGCTGCGCAATCAGGTGCAGAGCCTGGAGCCCCTGCCGCCGCGCTTCTCCACCACGGTGGCCGACCAGCCCGGCGTGGAAAAGGCCGCGGTTCCGCCGAGCAATGCGCTGCAGCAGTGGTGGCAGGATTTCCGCCAGCGCATCTCCAGTTACTTCCGCATCGACTTCTCCGCCGATCAGCCGATCCGTCCGCTGCTGGCCGAGGAGTCCCTCGCCCAGGTGCGCCTGGCCATGAGCCTGGCACTGGAGCAGGCGCAGTGGGCCGTGCTCAACGGCAATCAGGAGGTCTATCGGCTCTCCATCGAGCAGGCCGAAGACGTCCTTGCCGCGCACTTCAACAACCAGAATCCCGACAGCCGTGCGGTCAAACTGCGTCTGCAGGAGCTGGCCGAGCGTCCGGTCACCTTCGAAGCGCCTGACCTGACCCCGGCCCTGACCGCGCTGCAGGCCTACATCGCCCAGCGTCAGCAAATCCAGCCGACCAATGCCGCCGCCGGCGCGGCTCAGGAGAATCGCCCATGAAGCGCCTGTACCTGCTGTTCCTGTTCGCCCTGCTCGTCGGCCTGGGCGTCGCCGTGGTGCTGGCCAAGGAGCCGGGCTACGTGCTGCTGTCCTACAGCAACTTCCGCTACGAATCGAGTCTCTGGGCCTTCCTGGCCATGCTGGTGGCCGCCTGGCTGGCGCTCTACATCCTCAAGCTGGTGCTGGGCGCCCTGGGTCTGACCGGCAAGGTGCTCAATCCCTGGTCGCGGCACAATCGCCAGCGCCGCCTGGAGCAGGCGCGCCACAAGGGGCAGCTGGAATTGGCTGAAGGCAACTGGAGCGGTGCCCTCAAGCATCTGAAAGGGGCCGCCGAGCACGCCGACCAGCCGCTGTTCGTGCTGCTGGGCGCAGCCCGCGCCGCCAACGAGCTGGGTGACCTGGAAGAACGGGATCGCCTGCTGCGCCAGGCCCGCGAGCGCGAGCCCCAGGCCGAGCTGGCCATCGGCCTGCAACAGGCGCGGCTGCAGATCGACCGGGGCCAATACCTGGAAGCCCGCGACAGCCTGGCGCCGTTGCAGGCCAAGTATCCGAAGAACGGCGAGGTGCTGCTGCAGCTGCAGCGTCTGCAGGTGACCCTGCGCGACTGGCCGGCGCTGATCGCCCTGCTGCCGCAACTGCGCAAGCAGCAGGTGCTGCGGCCCCAGGAGCAGGACGACCTGGAACGCAAGGTCTGGATCGCCACCCTCGACGAGGTTCCCGCCCAGGGCGCGGAATCGGCGGTGGATGCCCAGTGGCAACAGGTGCCCACGGCGCTCAAGGGCGATGCCGCGGTGGTACTGGCCTATGCCCGTCAGCTGCGCGCCATCGGCCGCGACGATCTGGCCGAGGAGGTGCTGCACATCACCCTCAATCGCCAGTGGGACGAGCGCCTGGTGGAACTCTATGGCCAGTTGCGTCCGCGTGACGCCAGTCGCCCGCTGCACCATGCCGAGGGCTGGCTCAAGGACCGACCCCAGGACGCGGTGCTGCTGCTGGCCCTGGGCCGGCTGTGCATGAACAACCAGCTGTGGGGCAAGGCGCGCGAATATCTGGAGCGCAGTCTGGCGCAGCGACCGTCCGCGGTCACCGCCGGTGAGCTGGCCCGAGTGGCCATCCAGCTGGGCGATGTGAACCGCAGCCAGCAGCTCCTGCAGAGCCAATGGCGCGAGTCCGACGCCTCTTCGCTGCCGACGCCCAGAGTCTGACGGCACGCCTCGTCTGCCCGGGTCCTTGAAAGGTGCCCGGGCTTTCACTACCGTAACGTCCCAATTCCCTGTTGGAGACGGCGCGTCCGTGACTAGTCCCCGCTTCATCTTCCTGTTCATGGCCGCCACCTGCGCGGTGCTCATGGGCGTCGGTCTCTATCTCGAACACGTGGTCGGCCTCGAACCGTGTCCGCTGTGCGTCATGCAACGGATCTTCTTCATCCTGGTCGGGGTGGTGGCGCTGATCGCCGGCATCCAGGCACCGGGCAAGCGCGGGCGGCGCATCTATGGCGTGGTCCTGCTGCTGCTGGCCGCGGCGGGTGCCGCTACCGCCGGCCGCCAGGTCTATCTGCAGACGGTGCCGGCGGAAGAGCTGGCGGCCTGCCTGCCGAGCCTGGACTACATGATGCAGGCGCTGCCCTTCCAGGAGATCATCCGCCTGGTCCTGCACGGCACCGCCGACTGCGCCGAGGTCAACTGGACGCTGTTCGGTCTGAGCATCCCGGAATGGAGCCTGCTGGCCTTCGTGCTGCTCATGGCCCTGAGCCTGGTCAAGGTCTTTCGCCGTCGCTAATGTGGTGTTTCTGGCGTTCGCGCAAGAATTCGCCGGTGACTTTCGTGCGGTTCGGCGTCCCGAGTGGACCAGGCGCCGCGACGAGTCCTGGCAGGGCCATGGCGGGAGTGGCAACGACGTCCAGGGTGGTCCGCCGCTGCGGCCAGGAAGCGCCGCCAAAATTGTGTGGTTAACTTCTGAAACGCCACTTTGGGCCTTTCTCCGAGCAACGGCACTCGCCTGGCGAGACGATGTCGGTATAGTTCCTGATAACACCCGGGCGCCTGTGCCCGGACCGTCTCGCCCGCATAGAGAGCTGCCGTCATGCTAGAAACCTGCCGCAATGCCCAGGAACGCTGGGGTGGGGTCCACCAGCTGATCGACCGCTGGCTGATTGCCCGCCGCGAGCTGGTGACCGCCTACGAAACCCTGGACATGGAGCCTCTGCTGGGTCCGGTGCGCGAGGTCGGCGAGCTGGAGCGCCTCTGCGACATGCTGGTCGACTACATGTCCACCGCGCATTTCGAGATCTACGAGCAGCTGGTGGCCGAAGCCCGCGAATTCCAGGACGAGCGTGCCATCGAGTTCGCCGACAGCGTCTATCCGCGCCTGCAGGCCCTGACCGACGCCGCCCTGAACTTCAATGACAGATTCGAGCGCGGGGCCTATCGGGACCCGGGGCTGCTGACCATCGAACTCAAGCTGCTGGGCGAAACCCTGCGCGAGCGCTTCGAGCTGGAAGACTGCCTCATCGAGGTGCTGCACACTTCGCACCAGCAGCCGCGTCTGGCTTCCGTCTAGACGCGGATCATCCGCGCCGCCTCGGCCAGCAGGTCGAGGTCCGCGGCGGCTGCCTCGCGCGGTGTCAGCGCGTGCAGCCAGTCCCCGTGATCCTCTGACTCGCGGCACGGCCAATGGCCCGCGAGTCGCGCCAGACGCGCGAGCTGTTCGCGTTCTGCTGCCAATTCCAGTCCCTTGAGCTGCTCGCGCAGTGCCGCCAGGCTTTCGTCCGCGCCGGATGCGGCCTTCCAGGCCTGCCGTAGCTGGCGCAGTGGAAGCACCACCGTGTCCTGCCAGTGCTGCGCGGCACGCTGCAGCCGTGCCAGTCCTTCGCTGTCGAGGGCGCAGGCACGCCGATCCAGCCAGAGCGCCGTCAGCACCAGGCAGACATCGGCGCCAGCCTCCTGCAGACGCAAACAGGCGCCTTCCACGCCGGGCCGGGCGTATACTGCCAATGCGAATTCCCACAGGTCCTCTTGCATGTCCGCCTCCCCGTTCGTGGGTGGTGGAGCTGCTACACTCCGCCGCCATGATCCGACTACAGAACCTTACTCTACAGCGTGGTCCCCAGCGCCTGCTCGAAAGCGCTGAGCTGACCCTGCATCCCGGCCAGAAAGCCGGTCTGATCGGTGCCAATGGTGCCGGCAAATCCAGTCTCTTCGCCCTCCTGCGTGGCCAGCTCGGTGCCGACGCCGGCGACTGCCACATCCCGGCGGCCTGGCGCATCGCCCACATGCGCCAGGAGGTGGATACCCTGGAGCGGCTGGCGGTGGACTATGTGCTGGATGGCGACATCGACCTGCGCCGCGTCCAGCGCGAACTGGCGGCGGCCGAAGCGGCCCAGGACGGCAACGCCCTGGGCCGGCTGCACGCCGACTTCGAGGCGGCCGACGGCTATACCACCGATGCCCGGGCGCGCAAGCTGCTGGCCGGTCTGGGCTTCACCGCCGCGCAGATGGAACGCCAGGTCGGTGATTTCTCCGGTGGCTGGCGGATGCGCCTGAACCTGGCCCAGGCGCTGATGTGCCCTTCGGACCTGCTGCTGCTCGACGAACCCACCAACCACCTGGATCTGGATGCCATCCTCTGGCTGGAAGACTGGCTCAAGAGCTATCCCGGCACCCTGATCCTGATCTCCCACGACCGTGACTTCCTCGACGCCGTGGTCGATCATGTGGTGCACCTGGATCAGCAGAAGCTGGTGCTCTATCGCGGCGGCTATTCCAGCTTCGAGCGTACCCGCGCCGAACGCCTGGCGCAGCAGCAGCAGGCCTACGACAAGCAGCAGACCCAGCGCGCCCACATGGAGAAGTACATCGCCCGCTTCAAGGCGCAGGCCACCAAGGCGCGCCAGGCACAGAGCCGGATCAAGGCCCTGGAACGCCTGGAAGAGCTGGCGCCGGCCCATGTCGACTCGCCCTTCGAATTCGTCTTCCGCGAGGCGGACAAGCTGTCCAGCCCGCTGCTCGACCTGGCCGAAGGCCGGCTCGGCTATGGCGAGACCACCGTCCTGCATCCGGTCAAGCTGCAGCTGACGCCGGGCGCGCGCATTGGTCTGCTCGGCCCCAACGGCGCCGGCAAGTCGACCCTGATCAAGACCCTGGCCGCCGAGCTGGAACCCCTTGGCGGCCGCCTGCAGCGCGGCGAGAACCTGGCCATCGGCTACTTCGCCCAGCACCAGCTCGACTCCCTGGACGCCCAGGCCAGTCCTCTGCTGCACCTGCAGCGCATCGCCCCCGGCGAGCGCGAGCAGAGTCTGCGTGACTTCCTTGGCGGCTTCGACTTCCGCGGTCCGCGCTGCGACGAGGTGGTGCTGAACTTCTCCGGTGGCGAGAAGGCCCGGCTGGCCCTGGCGCTGATCGCCTGGCAGAAGCCCAACCTGCTGCTGCTGGACGAACCCACCAACCACCTGGACCTGGACATGCGCCTGGCGCTGACCCTGGCGCTGCAGGAGTTCGCCGGGGCGGTGCTGGTGGTCTCCCACGACCGTCATCTGCTCAAGAGCACCACCGACGAATTCCTGCTGGTGGCCGATGGCAAGGTGCAGGCCTTCGACGGCGACCTGGACGACTACAGTCGCTGGCTGGTGGATTTCCGCGCCCGGCAGGAGCCCATGTCGGACGGCGACGCGGCGGTCGACAAGACCGATCGCAAGGCCCAGCGCCAGGCCGCCGCCGCCCTGCGCCAGCAGCTGGCGCCGCTGAAAAAGGCCGCCGACAAGCTGGAAGCCGAGCTGGGCAAGCTGCAGGAAAGGCTCGCCACCCTGGAAGCCCGCCTGGGTGACAGTGGACTCTACGACGCTTCCCGCAAAGAGGAGCTGCGCCAGGCGCTGGCCGACCAGGCCACGGCCAAGACCCGCGAAGCCGAGCTGGAAGAACAGTGGCTGGAGGCCCTGGAGCGGCTGGAAGGTCTGCAAGCCGAACTCGAGGGGGCCTGATGACGCAGTGGCTGTACACCTGGCTGCCGGGTTGGAGCGACTACCTGCTGGTGGCCGGTCAGGTGGCCCTGGTGCTGCTGCTCGGCTACGTGCTGCAGCGTATCGTGGCCCGCGCCGTCACCGGCCTGGGCGAACGCTATCCGCTGCCGCCGCAGATCGTCCTCGGACTGCGCGGCGTCCTGCGCTGGCTGATCATGGGCAGTGCCATCCTCATGGCGCTGGAGCGCTTCGGCGTCTCCGCAGCGGTGCTCTGGACGGCCATTTCCGGTTTCGTCGCGGTGGCCGCGGTGGCCTTCTTCGCCATCTGGAGCGTGCTTTCCAACCTGTTCTGCGCGGTACTGATCTTTACCGTCGGCCCCTTTCGCCTGGGTGATCGCATCGAGGTGCTGGACGCCTCGGACAAGCCGGGCATCAAGGGTCGGGTAGTGGCCATCAACATGCTCTTCGTAACCCTGCAGGAACTGGACGACAACCAGGAAGCCACCCTGGTGCAGATCCCCAATACCCAGTTCTTCCAGAAGTCGGTCCGCCGCTGGCGCGATGCCGACGGCTCCTTCGATTTCCATCTCGACAGGTGAATTCATGAGTCTGCAGGTCTGGACCGGTTTCTTCATTGCCTGCTGGATGATCAGCCTCTCACCGGGGGCGGGCGCCGTTGCCTCCATGAGCGCAGGCGTCAACCACGGTTTCCGGCGTGGCTACTGGACGGCGCTGGGCCTGCAGCTGGGCCTGGCGCTGCAGATCGCCGTGGTCGCCGTGGGCGTCGGCGCCTTGCTGGCAACCTCGCAGCTGGCCTTTACCCTGATCAAGTGGTTCGGCGTGGCCTATCTCGCCTACCTGGCCATCCGCCAGTGGCGCGCTGCGCCGCTGGACCTTGGCGAGCAGCTGGTCGGCGAACGTCTGCCGCCGCGGATCGGTGCCCTGGTCATGCGCGGCTTCCTGGTCAACGTGAGCAATCCCAAGGCGCTGATCTTCCTGCTCGCGGTGTTGCCGCAATTCGTCGATCCCCACGCGCCCCTGGCTGCGCAGTATCTGCTTATCGGGGTGACCATGGTCACCGTCGACCTGATCGTGATGGCCGGCTACACCGGTCTGGCTGCCCGGGTGCTGACCCTGCTGCGCACGCCTCGGCAGCAGCGCATCACCAACCGGGTGTTCGCCAGCCTGTTCCTCGCCGCGGCGGCGCTGCTGTCCACGGTGCGCCGCGCCGCGGTCTGAAGCCGGGCGCTACCAGACCACCGACTGGCCCTGCCAGTCCCAGAAGCTGCCGGTCTCGGCCGGCGTCCGTGCGGCCAGTACCTCCAGCAGACGGTCTGCCGCATAGGCTGGGGTGAACAGCCTGTCGGCCGGTACCCGGGCCTGGAAGGGCCGGGACAGCGCCGTGTCGGTGGTGCCAGGGTGCAGGGCCAGCACGCAACTCTGCGGATTGAGCCGGGCGAGTTCGATGCTGGCGCAGCGCAAGCCCTGGTTGAGCGCGGCCTTGGCCATCCGATAGCCGTACCAGCCGCCCAGCCGGTTGTCGCCGATGGAGCCGACCCGCGCCGAGAGCGCGGCGATCTGGCAGGGGTGCTGGCCCTTGAGCAGCGGCGTCAGCTGGCGGATCAGCAGCAGCGGCAGCACGGCATTGGCCAGATAGCTTTCCAGCAGTCCGGCCTGGTCCACCTGCGCCAGGCTCTTCTCGGCGCGCGCCCGCGCGCCCTGCAACAGGCCCGAGGCGCACAGCAGCAGTTCCAGGCGGGGCGTCTCGTCAGCCAGGCGCGCCGCCAGCTCGGGCTCGGCCAGCGGATCGATATCGAGGCGGCGCAGCCGCGGGCCATGGCGGCGCTCCAGCGCGGCCAGACCGGCATGCCCTTCGGCCTGACGGGCGCAAGCCCACACCCGCGCGACGTCGTCGCGGGCCAGCAGCCGTTCGCTCAGGGCCAGACCGAGGCCGCCGGTGGCGCCATACACCACGACCTGGGCAGGTTGCTCCAGGCGTTGCCAGAAGGTCATGGGAGACTCCAGTCAGCTCGCTATCCCTGTCGGACCGCGCCGCCGCGCTGGGGTGCGCCGCCGCGGCGCGGTATCCTGGGCTTTTGCCGGAGAAATCCCCCGTGATCCTGTGGATCGATGCCGATGCCTGTCCGCGCGCCGCCAAGGAGCTGGTCTGCAAGTTCGCCCTCAAACGCAAGCTGGAGGTGGTGCTGGTGGCTGGCCAGCCGCAGATCAAGCCGCCCTTCGCCTGTGTGCGCCTGGTGGTGGTGCCCAGTGGCCCCGACGCCGCCGACGACCATCTGGTCGAGCAGGCGCAGCCCGGTGACCTGGTGATCTGCAGCGACATTCCCCTGGCCGACCGGCTGGTGAAGAAGGGTGTGGTCGCGCTTGATCCGCGTGGCCAGGAATTCGACGAGCGCAACATGGGCCAGCGCCTGGCCATGCGCAATCTGATGACCGACCTGCGTGACCAAGGCCAGATGGGCGGCGGCCAGGCCGGCTATGGCGAGCGTGATCGCCAGGCCTTCGCCAATGCCCTGGATCGGCTGCTCACCCGCCTCCAGCGCAGCGCCGCTGGCTAGGCACGGAGCGTCGCCTAGGCGGGGACGGCCGCGAGGGCGGGTTGCTGCAGCCAGGTGCGCAATTGCGGCAACGGCATGGGCCGGCCGAACAGATAGCCCTGCATGAAGTTGCAGCCGTTGGCCTGCAGGAACTGGCGTTGCTCGCTGGTTTCCACCCCTTCGGCGACCACATTGAGGCCCAGCTTGTGCGCCATGGCGATGATCGCCGCGGCGATGGCCATGTCGTTGCTCTGCTTGGGAATGGTGCGGACGAAGGCGCGATCGACCTTGAGCGAATCCACCGGCAGCCGGCTCAGATAGGCCAGCGATGAATAGCCGCTGCCGAAGTCGTCGATGGACACCCGCACGCCCAGGGTACGGATCTCGCCGAGCACCTCGACGGCCACGTTGAGGCTGTGCATCAGGGCGTTCTCGGTCACCTCGAGGATCAGCGCCGACGCCGGCAGATCCTCGGCCTGCAAGGCCCGGGCGATGGCCTGGGGCAGCAGGCGATCGCTCAGATTCAATGCCGAGCAATTCACCGAAACGCGCAGCTCCGCATGACCCTCACGGTGCAGCTGGGCGAGATCGGCGCAGGCCTGGCGCATGACCCAGCCATCCAGTTCGGCGATCAGTCCGGTTTCCTCGGCGACGCGGACGAAGCGTTCGGGGCTCAGCGGGCCCAGGACCGGATGCTGCCAGCGCACCAGGGCTTCCAGGGCCACCGCAGCACCGCCCGGATCGACGATGGGCTGATAGGCGACGTGCAGGCCGCCCTGGGCCAGGGCATGACGCAGGTCCATCTCCAGGCTGAGCAGGTCGTCGGCGTCGCGCTGGAGATCGGTGGTGAATCTCTGGCTGCGATTGCGTCCGCTGCGCTTGCAGTGGCCGACCGCAAGGCCCGCACTGCGCAGCAACTGGCCGGCGTTGGCGCCGTCCTGGGGGTAATGGGCGATGCCCAGGCTGAAGGTCATGGCGATGCGCTGTCCGGCCAGCTCGAAGGGCGGGCGCAACTGCTCCAGCAGGCGCATGGCCAGAGGCTGGCTGTCGCCGCGCTGGCCGAGCGGCAGCAGCAGGCTGAATTCGTCGCCGGCATAGCGGGCCAGCGGCAGGTCGTTGTCGAGTACCGCGCGGATCCGCTGCGCCATCTGGATCAGCAGTTCATCGCCGAGGGCATGGCCGAGGCTGTCGTTGATCCGCTTGAAATGATCGATGTCCAGCATCAGCAGGGCGAACTGCTCTCCGGTGCGCGCCTGGCCGATGGCGCGGTCGACGGTCTGGATGAAACTGCCGCCGTTGAGCAGGTGGGTGAGGGGATCGTGCAGGGTGATCTGATCGAGGGTGGTCGAGACCCGCTCCAGCCGCAGACGCTGGGCATTGAAGCGTTCGCCGGCCCAGGCGGCGAGCAGGCCGACCATGATGATGAACAGGGTGCCGAGGGCGATGCCCATGCCCAGCTCCAGGTGCTGATTCACTTCTGCCAGGCCGTCGGGTTCGAAGCCGATGGGCACCGCGAGGGTGAGGGCGGCCATACCGGTGAAGTGCATGGAGACAATGGCGAAACCCAGGACCAGGCTGCCCAGCAGGCGCAGCCAGAGGGTCCTGAGGCCGGTCCTGCCGCGCAGGCGGAAGGCCAGCAGCAGGGCACCCAGGGACGCGAGGCTGGCGATCACCACGGAGATCACCACCAGCAGCGGATCATAGAGCTGCATGGCGACCGATTGCATCGCCAGCATGCCGGTGTAGTGCATGGTCGCGATGCCCAGGCCGGCGGCCAGGGCCGCGAGCAGGTATTGCGGTGCGGTCAGGGACTCGCGCCCGATCAGGTGCATGACCGTGTAGGACACGGCGACGGCGATCAGCAGCGAGGCCAGGGTCTGCAGGGGCGCGTAGTGCACATGGATGCCGATTTTGAACGACAGCATGGCCAGGAAGTGCATCGACCAGATGCCCCCACCCAGGGCGACGGCGCCGATCAGCTTGGCCAGCTCGCTGCCGCGGCGGGAGCGACTGTTGGTCACCCAGTCGGCCATGGCCAGGGCGGTGTAGCCGGCGGCGCTGGCGATCAGGTACGCCAGGACCACGAGTAGGCTTTCGTACTCGTTGGCGGCCAGGATCTGATGGCCGGGGGGAAGCAAGGTGGAGAAGTTCAGCATGCTCAATCGCCAGCTTGCATGGAGATGTCGGGAGAGGTTGATGCTCAGGGCATCGGCAGCGGCAACCGAGCCTTTAATCCGTTCGATGGACGTAGCGGGTCACGGGCTGTCCGGCCATCAGGCCTTGGGCGTGCGGCTGCGGCGCCATAGCCAGAGCAGCAGGCCGATCACCACCAGACCGCCCAGCACCATCAGTTCGTACCGCTTGAGATTGCCCAGCACCCCTTCGAGGACGGCGCCGAAGTGATAGGCGGCATAGCCCAGCACCGTGGCCCAGACGATGGCGCCGATGCCGTTGAGGATCAGATAGCGCGCCGGCGGATAGCCCGACAGGCCGATCGCCACCGGCATCACCGTGCGCAGGCCATAGACGAAGCGAAAGCTCAGCACCCAGAGATCCGGGTGGCGCCGGATGTGCGCCAGCGCCTTCTCGCCTGCGGCTTCCCACTTGGGCTTGCGTGCCAGCAGCTTGCGACCGTGGCGCCGGCCGAGGAAGTACCAGAGCTGATCGCCGGCATAGCTGCCGCAGAAGGCGACCAAGATGACGGTCTGGATGTTCATGTAGTCGCGGAAGGCAAGAAAGCCGGCCAGCACCAGAATGGTTTCGCCCTCGAAGAAGGTGCCGAGAAAAAGGGCGAAATAGCCGAAATCGTGGAGGAATTGTTGGAGCATTCGGCGCTACACGAGGTGGATAAAGATGGCGCAGCCTACCCCGGTTGGCGTCTGGAAAGAAAGTGTGACGGACTTCCGTCCGCCGGGCGCCAGGCGGTCAGGCAGGGATTTCGCTGCGACCCTGTGTCACGCCGGGTCCAGCCGGCGTCTGCCTTGGATAGGACCTATAGGCACACCATATTGTCATCTGCTGTTACCAATCGGTCATGATTGTGGCCTATAACCCATCACACTGACCCGTGATCCGGGTCTGGGAGTCGATCGTGAGCTTTACCCCCATCAACCGTAGCTACCCTGCCACTCGCATGCGCCGTCAGCGCCGCGACGAGTTCTCCCGTCGCCTGATGCGCGAGCATGTGCTGACGGTGGATGACCTGATCCTGCCGGTCTTCGTGCTCGATGGCGAAGGCCGTCGCGAGGCCATTCCCTCGATGCCCGGCGTGGAGCGGCTGTCCATCGACCTGCTGCTGGAAGAGGCCGCCGAACTGGTGGCGCTGGGGATTCCCGCGGTCGCCCTGTTCCCGGTCACGCCCACCGAGCGCAAGTCGCTGGACGGCGCCGAGGCCTACAACCCCGACGGTATCGCCCAGCGCGCCACCCGCGCCCTGCGCGAGCATTTCCCGGAACTGGGGGTGATCACCGACGTGGCCCTGGATCCCTTCACCACCCACGGTCAGGACGGCATCCTCGACGAGCGCGGCTACGTGCTCAACGACATCTCGGTCGAGGTGCTGGTCAAGCAGGCGCTGTCCCATGCCGCTGCCGGGGCCCAGGTGATCGCCCCGTCGGACATGATGGACGGTCGCATCGGCGCCATCCGCGCCGCCCTGGAAGACGCCGGTTATCACAACGTGCAGATCATGGCCTACTCGGCCAAGTACGCCAGCGCCTACTATGGGCCGTTCCGCGACGCCGTCGGCTCGGCCGCCAATCTGGGCAAGGGCAACAAGGCCACCTACCAGATGGATCCGGGCAACAGCGACGAGGCCCTGCACGAGATCGCCGGCGACCTGGCCGAGGGTGCCGACTCGGTGATGGTCAAGCCGGGCATGCCCTACCTGGACATCGTCCGCCGGGTCCGCGAGGAATTCCGCGTGCCGACCTTCGTGTACCAGGTGAGCGGCGAGTACGCCATGCACATGGCCGCGATCCAGAATGGCTGGCTGGCCGACGCCGTGATCCTCGAATCGCTCCTGGCCTTCAAGCGTGCCGGGGCCAACGGCATCCTCACCTATTTCGCCAAACGCGCCGCCCAACAACTTCGCCAGGGGCCTTCGCGTTCCTAAGGAGCTTCAATGAGTAGCCAGGGTTTCGTCGAAACCGATCTGCAACAGCCCGTCACCGCCGAGTCTCTGGAGACGCCGGAGGAGGCGATCGCGACAGACGTCGAGGCGCAGCCGTCCGCGCCCGTGCTCGAGGTGCCTGCCGCGCCCAGCGTGCCGGCGACCAACGTGGACGACAGCAGCCTCTACATCCATCGCGAGCTGTCGCAGCTGCAGTTCAACATCCGCGTGCTGGAGCAGGCTCTCGACGAATCATATCCGCTACTCGAGCGCCTCAAGTTCCTGCTGATCTTTTCCAGCAACCTGGACGAGTTCTTCGAGATCCGCGTGGCGGGCTTGAAGAAGCAGATCGCCTTCGCCCGCGAGCAGGCCGGGGCCGATGGCCTGCTGCCGCACCAGGCGCTGGCGCGCATCAGCGACATCGTCCACGGCCAGGTGGACCGGCAGTACGGCATTCTCAACGATGTCCTCTTGCCGGCGCTGGCCGAGCAGCGGATTCGCTTCATCCGCCGTCGTTACTGGGACGTCAAGATCAAGGCCTGGGTGCGCAAGTTCTTCCGCGACGAGATCGCGCCCATCATCACCCCCATCGGCCTGGATCCGACCCATCCCTTCCCGCTGCTGGTGAACAAGAGCCTCAACTTCATCGTCGAGCTGGAGGGCATGGACGCCTTTGGTCGTGACTCGGGTCTGGCCATCATCCCGGCGCCACGCCTGCTGCCGCGGATCATCCGGGTGCCGGAGGAGGTCGCGGGACCTGGAGACAACTACGTCTTCCTGTCCTCGATGATCCACGCCCACGCCGACGATCTCTTCCCCGGCATGAAGGTCAAGGGCTGCTTCCAGTTCCGCCT
>Ga0308156_1002950_pt1 | contig 13862 bp, 14 predicted proteins | sample PhyAR2_FD_201041 | JGI IMG/M metagenome (GOLD analysis project Ga0308156, IMG submission 201041) | Phyllosphere microbial communities from UC Gill Tract Community Farm, Albany, California, United States - DLSL A.R2 | ecosystem: Host-associated > Plants > Phyllosphere > Unclassified | place: USA... | reverse complement strand
CTTCATGACATGCTCTAAAACAGCATTGGCTTCATCTATTGCACTCATAACATCTGTCGTTTATGCAAATGAAGCGGAGGTTTCCCAGCTCCCAACCATTACTGTGAACGCCACCCAAAATAATGATGCACTATACACATCAAAGAAAGTTAATTTATCCGGTTTTCAAACTGGCGATGTAAAGAAAGTCCCGGCATCTATTACAACAATTACTTCTGAACGTATAGCAGATCAACATGCAAAAACCCTAACCGATGTGGTTAAAAATGATTCGTCATTGGGAGATGGTTACGCTGCTATCGGCTACTATCCAAACTTTGTAGCACGAGGTTTTGCACTCGATTTAGGTTCAAGTTATCTCATTAACGGTCACACCATACGTGGTGAGCAAAATATTGCTTTAGAAAATAAAGAACAAGTTGAAATCTTAAAAGGCATTTCTGCAATTCAAAGTGGAATGTCGACTCCGGGCGGCGTTGTTAACTATGTAACCAAAAGACCTGCCAATGTTAAAAACATTACTGTAGATGCAAATTCGGAAGGTGGCTATACACTGGCAACAGATGTTGGCGGCTTTGTTAATGATAATTTCGGTTATCGAATCAATTTATCGCATGAAAGTATTCATCCAAATGTTGATCATGCAAATGGTAAGCGTGATTTTGGTTCAGTAGCTTTAGACTGGAAAATTAATGATCGCTCTAAACTACTGTTTGACATTGAAGCTCAGCATCAAAGCCAACGTTCGGTACCAGGTTATCAACTGCTTGATGGGCAAGAAGTACCAACAAATGTAGATCAAGATCGTTTGTTGGGTTATCAGTCTTGGAGTAAACCTGTTGTAAATAACAGTGTAAATGCGAGTTTAAAATATCAATACGCATTTAATGATCAATGGAATGGTAGCTTAAGTGCATCTCAAAGCCGTGTTGTGATTGATGATAATAGTGCTTTCCCGTGGGGGTGTTATAGCGATATTTGTGAAGTTACTGGCTTAGGTAATACTTTTGATAAACACGGTAACTATGACATTTATGACTTCCGCAGCCCAGATGACACACGTATTACTAACCAGTTTACTGCTGAGTTAAATGGTCAATTCAATTCTGGCAATATTCAGCATCAAATCGCTTTCGAATTACAACATACTTATAAAACTTTAAAGCACCACACACCACTTAATGTAGGGGTAGGAACAGGTAATATCTATCAAGATACGATTGACTATAGTCCCTCATCGGAAAGTTTAGGCGATCGTTACAAAGCTTTAGAAAGCGATCAGACTGCTTTTACCATATCTGACCGAGTACAATTTAACGATCAATGGTCAACGTTATTGGGTGGAAAACTTATTCACCTTGATGAACAAGCTTATGATCCAGATGGTCAGCAAAGCCGAGACACAGATTTAAATAAGTTTTTACCGCAATTAGCGCTGATGTATAGCCCAACTGCTACGACTAATCTTTATGCTTCATATGCCAAAGGATTATCGGATGGTGGTGAAGCACCTTGGTTTGCTAATAATGCCCTAGAAGTTCTTGCTCCTAAAAATTCTGAACAATATGAAATTGGTGTTAAACAACAAATTCGAAACTTCTTGTTAACAGCAGCTATTTTTGATTTAAAGCAAGACAATCAATATAGCAAAGTAAATGCAGATAGATCTTTCGATTTTATTGAACAAGGTGAACAACACAACCAAGGTGTTGAGTTAGGTTTAACGGGCGCTTTAACAGATACACTCGACGTAAGCTCTGGCATTACCTATACCAAATCACGTCTTGTTGATATTGATAGTGACAGCTATAAAGGTCATCAAACTCAGAATGTACCGAAAGTACGCGCAACTGCACAGTTATCTTATAAAGTACCTTCAGTTGAAGGATTAAGATTACTGAGTAGTATGCAATACAGTAGCAGTAAATATGCAAACAAAGAGGGAACGGCAAAAGTAGGCGGGTACAGTGTCTTTAATGTTGGTGCTGCTTATAAAACAAATTTTGCTGGGCATGACACAACTTTTAGATTCAACATTGATAACTTATTTAATAAGAAATATTGGCGTGATGTAGGTGCATTTATGGGTGATGACTATTTATTCTTAGGTAATCCACGCGCAGCTCAGTTCTCTACAACTTTTAGTTTTTAAAATATAGAACAAATAAAAAAGGAGCTTATAAAAGCTCCTTTTTTATTTCAGGAATTAAGCCGACATTTTTGGTTTAACCATATTATTAATCGACAAGATATCATCTAGCACTTGTGCTGATAATAAGCCTTCATTCTGAACTAGAGCCAATACGCTTTGTCCAGTTTCGTTTGCGGTTTTAGCAATACGAGTTGTCGTTTCATAACCTAGGTATGGATTAAGTGCAGTCACAATACCAATTGAGTTTTCAACTAAAGCTTTACAGTGTTCAGGGTTCGCCGTAATCGTATCAATACATTTACTTTGGAACATGGCCATTGCCTTACCAAGCAAGTCCATAGATTCAAACAGTTTGAATGCAATAAGTGGTTCCATGGCGTTTAACTGTAATTGACCAGCCTCAGCAGCTAAAGTTACAGCCAAATCATTTGCAATGATCTGGAAGCAAGCAAGGTTCATCGCTTCAGGAATAACTGGGTTCACTTTACCTGGCATGATTGAACTACCCGGTTGACGTGCTTCTAAGTTAATTTCATTAATACCAGTACGCGGACCACTTGAAAGTAAACGCAATTTTTGAAAGTTTAGTTGCGGTACGTTTTAATAAACCCGATAAAAGAACAAAGTCGCCCATATCTGAAGTTGCTTCGATTAGATCAGGAGCGGACTTAATTTTCTTACCAGAAATTTTTGCAAGTGCCTGAATCGCAAGTTCACGATAACTATATTCAGTAGTAATTCCCGTACCAATCGCTGTACCGCCAAGGTTCATATAGGCTAAAACATTTGGAATAAGCGTATTAATTTGCTCAAGGTCTTTTTGTAAAGTTACCGCAAAAGCGCCAAACTCTTGACCTAATGTCATTGGCACAGCGTCTTGTAACTGTGTACGACCCATTTTTAAAATATGAGCAAATTCTTGAGATTTATTGCGGAAACTTAAAATCAAGTTATTAAAAGGAAGATTTAGTTCATCTAAACTTAATAACAAACCTAAGCGAATCGCAGTAGGGTACACGTCATTTGTTGACTGCGACATATTAATGTCGTTATTAGGATGAAGATATTGATATTGACCCTTAGAATGTCCCATATATTCTAAAGCCACATTTGCCAATACTTCATTTGCATTCATATTGGTTGAAGTACCAGCACCGCCTTGCATCATATCAATCGGGAACTGGTCGTGAAAATTCCCACGAATAAGTTGATTACAGCTGTATTCAATCGCTTCAAATTTAGTTTGATCTAAGCTTTTAAGATTATAGTTCGCCTCAGCACAAGCAAGCTTTACCATAGCTAAAGCTTTAATAAGGTGAGGGAAATTTCCGACCTTGCTTTGAGTTAAATTAAAGTTTTCTAGAGCACGTAATGTTTGAACTCCGTAGTAGTCGTTATTATTGATCTCTCTATAACCAATAAGATCCTTCTCGATACGGGTAGTAATTTCAGCGTTCATCATTAAACTTCGAATTAGTAAAGAAGATAATTCATATTAGATTTCGAAATGCTTCACTTCTAATGCATTTATCAAGTTAATTATGCATTTTTTGCATATCAAATTTTTAATTTTACAATGAATGCATTAGGAGATTCCATTTTTAGCCATCAATTCATATGGAATTTTTCTATTTAAATTAAATACTTAATATTAAGATAAATTTAATTTTATAATTTTTTTATAAAGTGAAGAATGATCTAATTTTTTGAAATAATCCTTTAAAAAATATAACACTGTTTAATTTAAGTGAAATATCAACTTAATTATCTATATTATTGACTTGCAAAGTGAAGTATATCTAACAAATTTATATAAAAATGTGATGCATTTCACATAAAAAACACTATAATACGAAAAAATTTTAGTTTTAAGTTTATGTTAAAAATCACAGCCGCATTAATTATCTTGGGAAGTTTTACATACTATGTACTTTTCCATGGTGAAGAGAAAAGTGAGTCTAAAACTTCTCGTCTGCTTAAAGAAGCAGAGCAATCTATCGCTTCTGCTGAAACCTCTGTAAATAAGGCCAATAGTATTGTACCCATATCTTATAAGTAGCCGCAGTTGTTAGGTTAACCTTTTATATCATCCATCAAAATATTGTTTTACTTAAACTTTCTTAAAATTTTAGGTAAAAGATTGTATGTATAGAGACAAAATTCATGAGAATGAAGTTTATCGCCTATGATCCCAATTCTGGGGAAAAATTAAACTTAAAAGAGCATATTCACCATATGGATAAATACACCACCTATATCTTTTTTAGCGATGAAAAAGACAATATGGTGTTCAACCCCCAGAAAAAGCAAGTTTTTGAAATTACTCAATATACTTCTAATATGATGGTTGAAATTTCAAGAAAGTTATATTATCTCATTGGTGAATATTAGAAATTCAGTCTTAGATTAAATACTTTAGTAGAATAGTCAGGTTTTTTTGGTTGAGCTATACTGCAAACATATCTTCTGATTTAAATGAATTTATTAGGTCAGAGAGCTTAAATCCTGAAATAAGCAAGATATTAATTTTTCTGTTTTACAGTCCGTATTCTTCCCCAAGGTGCGGACTTTTTTTATTAAAAATAAAACTTGAGTAAATCTTGGGATTATTTCTGTTTTTTATTAAGGCGAAATTTGTTATTTACTTGAATTATATTAACCTTAGTTTTTGATTTAAAAATAATTTTTAGAGTAATAATTTTATCTTTTTATGAGTTGTTGAGTTAAATCAAAGTCTTTTATTCTCTTACGCTCGTTTCTATGTCAGAATTATTCAATACCTATTTTTATTGTTTGGCTTTGCCAATCCTCCATCGCATTTTTGCAGGTACTCCCATGTTTTATAGTTTTTATTCATCTATTCAGCTATTTCTTCAGCTTCCCAACCAGACAAATTAAGGACATAAATATAAAAAGGGAATGCATAAAATGAACTTAGAAGTACGTTGGGTAGAAGACCTTTTAACATTAGAGCGTGAGCGTTCTATTTCAAAAGCAGCCGAAAAACGATTTATTAGTCAATCCGCGTTTACACGTAGAATTCAGCAAATAGAAGAGATGATTGGAGCTGAAGTTATTATTCGAAATAATAAAAATAATATTGAATTTACCGACATTGGGCGAATTATGTTGGTCATGTCTAAAAATATTGAGAAGCAGGTAGAAGAAACAGCCAAGCTGATTAAAAATATCAAAAATGAAACCGAATCAACGATTCGTTTCTGTGTTGTCCACTCATTAGCATCAGGTTTTTTGACTACTTTTTTAAAAAAATTCCCAACGTTTATGCGTGATTTAAAGATTGAAATTGTCGCGACGAATAGTGGCGAAGGCTTATCTCTTTTAAAGGAAGGCGCCTGTGATTTTATGATTTGTTATGCAGATCGATCTAATATTAATCGGGTTGGTGATGATATTTTAAGTGGCATCAAGATTGCCGAAACAGAGATTGTTCCAGTATCAGCTACCGAGGCCGACCATACGCCTAAGCATACAATTCAGAGTAATTTTTCATTACTTGCTTATAGTAAGCATGCATATTTACGAAAATTGGTAGATCAACTAATCGAAGGAAAATTGATTTATAAAACTTTATATGAGACTGACAATGCCACTAATTTGAAAGAACTTGTGCTACAAGGTCTAGGTGTCGCATGGATTCCAAAAATTAATGTAGAGGAAGATCTCGCTACCGGAAAATTGGTCATGTTGGATCATAATGAGTATTGTCTGCCACAAGATATTTATATTTTTAAAAATAACTTGAGTGATAACAAATCAGTTCAGCAAATCTGGAAGGGCTTCCAAACTCAGCATGATTAAAATTTATAATGATATGTGATGTATTCAACATATTTACATACAAAGTAATCAATTAAAGAGTTCATACCTTTGTCTTTGTGATGAAAGGCTTTATAAAGCATTGCTCATGGTCTAGATTCTTTGTTAATTTAGACCATATATCAATAATTCAGAAATTGAGCGGGTATTTTTATATATGCTGTACTTGATTTCATTCCTTTTGAATGGATTATTTGATCCAGACGGAGACAATTTTGTTTGATCTAGATAGTAGATTACTAAATATTTTTTATCATATTTATCGGTTTAAAAGCGTTTCAATGGCTGCCGATGCTATTGGCCTTACACAACCGAGTGTTAGTAATGGACTCAACAAAATCCGTCAGCATTTTAATGATCCACTTTTTATTCGTGTTGGAAATGAAATGATTCCAACCGAATTGGCTAAAGAAATCTTTCCGCTCATTAGTGAGGTGATTGATAAAGTTGAAAGCATTAATAACTTTAGTGTGAACTTTGATCCGCTAACTTCAGATCAGCTTTTTACAATTGCCATGACAGATGTCTCTCATCTGGTTTTATTACCGCAATTAACCAACTATTTGAAAGAAAAAGCGCCTTTAATTCGCTTAAATATTAGGCCGATTACGCCAGAAACCAGCTACCAAATGGCAAATGGTGAAATTGACCTCGCAATTGGCTTTTTACCCCAATTAGAAGAAGGCTTTTACCAACAAAAGTTTTTTAAACAGCATTATGTGGTGATTAGCTCTAAAAGCCATCCTCGTTTAGATCCAAATAATTTTACTTTAGATGATTATATGCGCGAATATCATATTGATATTGATGCAGGAATCGGGCACTACCATATTAAAAATGAATTACAGAACAAAGGATTGGATCGAAATATTTTAATTCGATTACCAAGTTATTTAGGAGTGGGATTAGTAGTACAAGAAACAGATGCGATTGCAACAGTGCCGTATTATTTAAGCCAAGTTTTATTGGTCAGAGAAAATTTACAGATTTTACCGGCGCCTCTAGACTTCCCAACTTATGATGTTAAACAGCACTGGCATATGTCTTGCCATCATAAAAGTAGCCATAAATGGTTCCGACAAACCTGTTATGAACTTTTTAAAGTCTAAAAAAGAAGGTGTAAGAAAAATTCTTACACCTTCTGCGTGGTTTGATTTTTAGATTTCAATTGCGACAGCTGTAGCTTCACCACCACCAATACATAATGCGGCAACACCTTTCTTTTTACCTAGGCGCTTTAAAGCATAGATAAGAGAAAGAATAATTCTTGAGCCTGTTGCGCCAATAGGATGGCCTAAAGCACAAGCACCACCATGTACGTTAACTTTTGCTTCATCAATACCGAGTTCATGAATTGGTGCCATTGCCACCATTGCAAAAGCTTCATTAATTTCCCAAGCATCTACCTCGTCAACAGACCAGCCAGCACGCTCAAGTACTTTTTGAATCGCACTAATCGGAGCAATTGTAAATTCACTTGGATGCTGTGAGTGAGTCGAAGTTGCAACAATTTTCGCTAAAGTATTTAAGCCATGGCTTTGAGCATATTCTTCAGTGGTGAGTACTAACGCAGCAGCACCATCAGAAATTGAGCTTGAGTTTGCAGCAGTAATTGTTCCATCTTTACTAAAAGCTGGGCGTAATGTTGGGATCTTCTCAAGATTGGCTTTTAATGGTTGTTCATCTTGATCGATAACTTCAACACCTTTACGTGTTTTTACTTCAACAGGAACAATTTCTTCTTTGAAATAACCTTCGGTAATCGCAGTTTGCGCTTTTTTAAGTGAAGAAATTGCAAAGTTATCCATTTGCTCACGTGTAAAACCTTTGGTGTTTGCCATGTCTTGAGCAAAAGAACCCATTAAGCGGCCTGTTTCAGCATCTTCAAGACCATCTAAAAACATATGGTCCTTAATTTCACCGTGTCCCATACGGTAACCACCGCGAGCTTTTGGCAGAATATAAGGAGCATTGGTCATAGATTCCATGCCACCTGCAACAATAATATTGGCACTGCCTGCTTTTAAAGTGTCTGATGCCATTAGCACCGCTTTCATGGCAGAGCCACATAGTTTATTAATAGTGACTGCACCGACATGGTCAGGTACACCAGCTTTACGCATCGCTTGACGAGCTGGACCTTGGCCAATACCTGCACTTAATACGCAACCAAAAATAACTTCATCTACTTGTTCAGGAGCAATACCTGCACGTTGAATCGATTCACGAATGACAGCAGCGCCAAGATCTGGTGCAGTTAAAGCAGATAGGCTACCTTGAAAACCGCCCATTGCAGTACGGCTACCTGAAACTATAATAATTGAACTCATCTTAATATCTCTTATTGATGTATTTGCTAAATTTGCCTTTAGTCGAAACTAAAGGCGCCAGTAAATTAAAAAGTGGGTGGGGTATAGCTAAGCGTTCTTCCAAAGAACCACAATAAAAATAAAACTAACGGAAAATGCACAACGAGCTGAGTCACTGTAAAACCAATCACATCTTTTGCTTTTAGTTTTAAAATGCCTAACATTGGAAGCATAAAGAATGGATTGATTAAGTTCGGTAAAGCTTCGGCTGCATTATAAATTTGTACAGACCAGCCTAAATGAACTTTTAAATCATTTGCTGCTTGCATGACATATGGGGCTTCAATAATCCATTTTCCACCGCCAGATGGCACGAAGAACCCAAGGATGGCAGAGTAAATTCCCATCACAATTGCAAAGGTTTCTTTTGAGGCGATTGAAACGAAAAACTCGGCTATATAATGCGACAGCGATAAATCCTGACTATTTAAAGCTTGTGTCATAATAAAAGCGATGCTTCCATAAAGTGGAAACTGAATTAAGATTCCTGATACAGCAGGAACTGCCTTTGAAACAGCATTTAAAAAGTTTCTTGGCGTTCCATGCAACGCTAACCCAAGCATTAAAAACACAAAGTTGTATGTGTTTAAACTTGAAATAGCGATAATTGGATTACTTTTTGAAAATTCAAAAAACATCCAGATTAAGCCTAATGCCACCACAATAATCGTTAAAATAGGCGAGTTTTCTAACCAGTCGCCTGGGCGTGTTGATTGTTCCTCGTGTGGTTTATCTTCTTCAAACTGCACATCAAAACTGTCAATCGTTTTAACATTATTACCTTTTGGAGCTGACCAGTAAGCAATTGCAATTGAAACAATCACCAAAATAATAGTCATCGCAATAGATTGCCAAAGGAAAATCGTTTCAGTAAATGGAATAACACCAGTTAGGTTGTAAATTGACTCAGGTAAACTAGTTTTATTCGCTTGAAGCTGTGCTGCCGAAGAGCTAATTCCCAGTGCCCATGTTGCTCCCATACCAATAATTGCCGCCGCTGCCGCTGCACGGTAATCCATATTCAGCTCTTTACGTTTTGCTAATGCAATCACTAAAAGTGCTGTAAGAATCGTGCTTACTGCCCAATTGACCAGTGAAATTAATAAGCTGACAGTTGCAACTAAAACAATAGCACCACGTCCAGAATTTGGAATACGTGCCATTTTTTGAATTAGGAACTTTACGGGCTTAGATACAGAGACGACATAACCCACAATAATGAGCATGGTCATTTGCAGAGTAAAGGGAATAAGACTCCAGAAGCCATTACCAAACGAAGTCGCTACATCATGTATCGGTGCACCAATGCCCAATGCGGCAATAGAGACAATAATGACGCCAAGTAGAGCAAAAATATATGAATCAGGAAACCATTTTTCAGACCAGTCACTAATCCGAAGAGCAAATCTTTCAAAAATTCCTTGCTGTTTTTCCATAGCTGAAAAAATCCTTCTCGTTCTTATTTATAGACAGCACATCCGGTGCTTAAAAGGGTTAAGACTTAAGCTCACCTTCTAACTTAAGTCTTATCTCGCTAACTAAAAATTAAAATTTACGCGACTAATGTTTTGTGAAACTCAACACCTGTAGCAGCTTGAATCTGTTCAAGCGTGACATCTTTAGCTAGTTCAATGAGTTCTACGCCTTGTGGGGTAATATCCATTACACCTAAGTCAGTAATGACTCGATGAACCACGCCTTTACCTGTCAAAGGTAAACTGCAGTTTTTCACGATTTTTGGCGTACCATCTTTTGCACAGTGTTCCATAAGCACCACAACTTTTTGGACACCAACAACCAAGTCCATTGCACCACCCATACCTTTGACTTTCTTACCCGGAATCATCCAGTTAGCTAAGTCACCATTTTCAGAAACTTCCATTGCACCTAAAATCGCAATGTTGACATGGCCACCACGGATCATGGCAAAAGATTCTGAGCTTGAGAAAAAGGCAGCGCCGGGACGTGCAGTAACTGTTTGTTTACCGGCATTAATTAAATCAGCATCAACAGTTTCTTCAGTTGGAAACTCACCAATACCTAAAAGGCCATTTTCAGATTGAAGCCAAACATTAATATTTTCAGGAATATAGTTAGCCACTAGGGTAGGTAAGCCAATACCCAAATTGACATAAAAACCGTCTTCTAGTTCTTGTGCAGCACGTTGTGCCATTTCATTACGTGACCAAGCCATTTTATACTGCCTCCGTGCGTATGGTTTTTTGTTCAATGCGCTTTTCTGGCGTGGCATTGAAAATGATTCGGTTGACATAAATACCTGGTAGATGAATCTCATCTGGATCCAATTCACCAATTTCAACAACCTGTTCAACTTCTGCGATAGTAATTTTTCCAGCCATCGCACATTCAGGATTAAAATTTTGAGCAGTTTTACGGAATACTAAATTACCCGCTTTATCTGCCTTATATGCTTTAACAAGAGCAACATCTGCAGTTAAAGATTCTTCTAAAATATAGTTTTTGCCATTAAAGGTACGTTCTTCTTTACCTTCAGCAATGAGTGTACCGACACCAGTTTGTGTGTAAAACGCAGGAATTCCAGCACCACCAGCACGTAACTTTTCAGCTAAAGTACCTTGTGGGGTAAGTTCCACATCAAGTTCACCATTTAAATATTGGCGCTCGAATTCTTTATTTTCACCCACATATGAAGAAATCATTTTTTTGATTTGTTTGGTTTGAAGCAGAATACCTAAACCGAAATCATCTACACCTGCGTTATTTGAAATACAAGTGAGACCAGTCACACCACTTTGCTTAACTGCAACAATGAGTTTTTCGGGAATTCCGCATAAACCGAAACCGCCTACCGCAAGTGTTTGGTTGTCAGCAATAACGTCTTTCAGTGCTGCCTCTGCATTGGCATAAACTTTATTCATTCTATTGTTATCCTATATCCCTTAGTAATCTTAGTTTTAGCATCACAATTCGTGTTATAGAAGTTAATTTTTTTAAAGGATTAATAAGTATAATCAATGAATGGTATCAAATTACCGACAAAAGATCAGACTAATATAAAGCAAAATAATTTAAAAATTCATCTCATGGCATTGAAAATTATAATAATTAATAAATTTAGCTTAAGCGTAGGCGTAGTTCACCATAAAAATGCAGTGTTTAATTTTTAAAATTTATATTGAACTAAAGCCTCAATAAATTGGGCAGAAATATTTGAAATTTCAAAGTTCTTTTTATAAACAATTCCTACAGTCTTATGAATAGCTTCATCTTTTAACTCAATCAAAACATTATGTTCTTTATCAATGTGTTTAGCAAAGTGTCTAGGAATAGCACTTACTCCAATTCCATAAGCCACAAAACTTGAAAGTGATGAAATTTGATGACATTCGACTTTTAAGTCGAGCGTTATATTATTTCGCAAACAATTTTGCTCAACTAAATATCGAACAATTGAAGGTTTTTGTAAGGTCACGAATGGATTTGAACAAAGCTCATGCCATGTGATAGAGGACGATTGAGCAAGAGGGTGAGTCTTAGGTAATAGAGCCAAGAAGTCTTCTTCAAACAGAGGTTTGAACTCTAAGCCTTCGGTGAGATCAGGTTCGAAGCAGATGCCAAGCTCGAAGATACCATCTTGTACTTTTTCTATAATGGTTTCATTTGGAATATCGTGAATTGAAAAATTTAGGTTGGGGTGAAGCTCTAAAAATTGATGAATCACTTCAGGCAAAATTGCATGAGTCACGAAGGGCATTGAGGCGATACTTAAAGTTCCACGATTAAGCTTAAAACGTTGTTTGACATCGTTTTCCATTTCGTCCCAATTGGCGAGTAATTTTTTAGCATATGGAATAAGGGATTTACCTTCTTGGGTAAGCTCGACACGGCGCGTATTACGATTAAACAACTTTCCGCCTAATTCTTCTTCTAGGCTTTTGATGGTGAGGCTTAAAGCAGACTGGCTTAAATGTAGCTCTAGTGATGCATTGGCATAGTTGAGGGTGCGTGCAAGAGCTAAAAAAGCTTTTAATTGTTTAAGCGTCATTTCATTCCTTTAAATTGCTCAGCTCACCTAGAAGGGTAATTTATACGAAAATTTGTCTAATATGATGTTTTTTGACAAAAAATTATGAAAAATAAACCAGAGAACATTAGGATGATCTACTTTAGTAAGTTATCCAAGCAGAATTCATCAGTGTTATTTGCAAAATATAGAGCCATTCCAACGACATGAAAAAATAAATAACCTAACCAAATTGCTTGAGGAGCAACTTTTAAGCCTTCTAATAAAATAGTTGTTGAATAAATTGCTACTAAAAAAGTGAATAAGATGATGTATGTAATACTCGCTATAAACTTATATTTTGGTGCTAATTGAGGAACTTTATAACCAATCAAAATTTGCATACCGCAATTTATGATCAGTGCAAGTATAGCTACAAGTATTTGTGGCGCTTTTAAAAATTCTAAAGAAAGCTGTTCAATGATGAAAATGATTTGCCACAGCACAAACAGGCCCAGAGGGTACAATATAAATTTAAGCCACATAGTTTTTCATTTTCTTATAGAAATTTATGCCGGCATTCTATTGAATAACGAAGATAAAATAAATACTTTTTTCAAAAACTTAAACTACTGACGGGGGATTTGTATTATCCTTAACTTTTTAAATTTAAATCATTATTAAAGTGGATAATGTCATGAAAAATTTTATTTTTTTAGCATTAGTTTTGAGTTTAATAGGGTGTTCAACAGCCCCAGTTGTTTCAAATACAGCAAAACCAATACCTAATGAGAGAGTGTACAATCAGAACTATTTAAAGAAACAGACTCCTGAACAAGCAAAAGTTACTTTTTTAAGAGATAAAGGTTTTCTAGGATCTGGCTGTACTCATGATATTTATGTAAATAACGAAAAAGTATTTTCAATTCGTTCAAATGAAATAGCTACGATTTATCTTGAGCCTAAATATTATATCTTTAGATTAGAAACTGGTGGGGGAATGTGCCCTAATATTGCAACTTCCCAAGAAACAGAAGTCAAATCAGGAGCAGAGATAGAATATCGAATTTTACTTCCATCTGACTTTAATTTAAGACTAACTCGAATGAAATAAGAGAGTAAGATCTTTTGTCTAAGGTAAATAAGTAATATTAGATTTTAATTAAACCCACTCGTCATTAAGTGGGTTTTTCTTAATTGCCAATAGATTATTAATCTCAGCTAAGAAAATATTTATCAAATTAATTTAAAAAATATATTATTTAATTGTCTTTATTAAATAATATATAAATATTAATTAAATTTACTCAATAATTAATAAGTTTTATCAAACAATAATAATTTTTAAATATTTGAATTTTACCAACCATACAATATAAGTATCTGTATTTTATGTATATTATAAAATTTAAATAAATTACATTGTTTTTAAATATTTTAGTGATATTTTATTTTTAAGCTCATTTACCTATTACCACACATAGATATTGTGATTTTTATCATTTTAGGTTTGGGA
>Ga0308156_1002949_pt1 | contig 13864 bp, 15 predicted proteins | sample PhyAR2_FD_201041 | JGI IMG/M metagenome (GOLD analysis project Ga0308156, IMG submission 201041) | Phyllosphere microbial communities from UC Gill Tract Community Farm, Albany, California, United States - DLSL A.R2 | ecosystem: Host-associated > Plants > Phyllosphere > Unclassified | place: USA... | reverse complement strand
TGGCTGGACATGGCCGCCGAGAAGATCAAGTTCCAGGGCCTGCCGGCGCGCATCTGCTGGGTCGGTCTGGGCGATCGTGATCGACTGGGCCTGGCCTTCAACGAGATGGTGGCCAACGGTGAACTGAAGGCGCCGGTGGTGATCGGCCGCGACCATCTGGACAGCGGCAGCGTGGCCTCGCCGAACCGCGAAACCGAAGCGATGGCCGACGGCTCCGATGCTGTGTCCGACTGGCCGCTGCTGAATGCCCTGCTCAACACCGCCAGTGGCGCGACGTGGGTGTCACTGCACCATGGCGGCGGCGTGGGCATGGGCTTCTCGCAGCACGCCGGCATGGTGATCGTCTGCGATGGCACTGAAGCGGCGGCCAAGCGCATTGCACGCGTGCTGTGGAATGACCCGGCCACCGGCGTGATGCGCCATGCCGATGCGGGGTATGAGATCGCGATTGAGTGCGCGAAGGAGAAGGGTCTGGATCTGCCGGGAATCCTGGGCTGATCGAGTGTCGCCGGGCGTGGCCCGGTGCTACGTTGAACGTGTGGTAGTGCCGGCCGCTGGCCGGCACCACCTGATGCTGGGACGCCCTGGTAGACGCCGACCTTGGTCGGCGCTCGCACCGCTACATCAGTGCCGAAGCGACCACCGATGCCCTTGCTCGGATACTGTCCGACGCATCATCCTTCAGCGCTTCGATCAAGGAGACGACTTCTGCTGCGCCTTTGGTTGAGGCCTCGTTCTTCAGGCAGGCAATCAACACATCTCTGTGTAGATCACTATTCAGCAATCTGCAGATGAACGTCTCCAACCATTCTGGTGCCACGGTACGCATGTACGGAGCCGATTGGACAAGCGCAGAAATCAAAATCTCGCTGTCACTTGTCTCGACGAGATGAAGCAGCCCCCACATGACTTCATGATGCGGAGTGTCATCGGCGAATATCGAAAAGAGGACTCCCAGCTCTCGATTGGAGAATTCCAGACCTGATAGCGCCTGAACCGTCCGATCAAATGCAGCAACTTCTTCTGAAGTGAGCATTCGCGAAGCCCCCAACAGCTCGTCCAGAAGTTGATCTTTCATCACAGCTTCGTTGGCGGAACCTGGCATTACTTGCACCCGTGCATCAGCGGAGTGGTATCCGATTGTACCCACCCACCCTGGTAACGGTGGCATTGGCACCAAGAACCGCCAAGTATGACCAGTGTTACCGACCGAACCGTTTGAAGCCGTGCAACTGCTCGGCTCAATTTTCCCGGCTGCACGACGCCTGACCGAAAGACAGCCGAGCATGGACTCGGCTCTACATGATTGGGGCCTTCGGATCACTTCCGGGCCAGCGGCTTCACATTTTTCGCATAGCGTGGAAACGCAAGCGCGGCGAACTCCCTCAGCATGTGCAGGTGCGGCTGAAGCTTGAGCCTGCGCAAGTTGCCAATTGCGACTTCACCGCCGCAAACCAGCACTGGCTCAAATCCATACATCTCATCTGCCATCAAGTGCCCGCAAGTGCTCACAACCCTGTCGAAAGACAGCTCTTCGGCCCCACCCATCAGATCAAGTCATCAAGCTCCGCGCAAGCGAAGAATGCCTTGATGCCACCATTCTGCCGTGCGAGAGACTTGGGTCTCAAACAGTTCTGAAGAGCAAATACTTCACTGCGGATCGGATCGATACTCACGCCAGCGCCGGATGCTTCGCCGAACTTGCTCCCATCGATCGTCCTCTGGCAATTCTGGATCTCGAACAGATCTCCAGGGACGGCGACGAGGATGATGTCCTGAAGGCGGTGGCCCAGTCCGTCCTGGTTGCATCTCCCGCAAAGGAAGATGGATGGCGAAAGCCGGAATACGCTTTCTCACGATTCATCGCGGATTGCGCAATAGCGGATGGCTTCCACGCAATCCGTTACGGTTCGACCCGGGAGGCCGAGGGAGGCAATGTTGTTTTCCTCTCTCCGCCCGCCGACATCTCTGGTCTTGTACGATTGGCCTCAGTCAGGACATTGATCCGCAAATGACCTGAACATGCACCATTACAGCGCCGATCAAGCAGCATCACGCTCAGGAAGTCAGGCCACCCGAATGAATCGACGCCGTCAACCCAGGCCTGGCGCCAATGTGATCACGCCGAAAGTGCCGCCACCCGTCGATATCCGGGGATACGCTGGGAGTACAGGCCGGCAAGATCATCGCCCGTTCGAACGTGAACGAAGTGTTGCTTCCCAATACTGACAAAGTTGGCCTTGGTCACGCTGTTCTGGAGGGTTCTTCCAGCTTCGACCGCCTTCAGCGCACTGATCCACAGCCACTCATCCCTCCCCTTGATGGCGTACCAGACCGGCATGCGGAATACACGCTCAAAGGCGATTGCCCTCCTCAGCTCATCATCCAGACTCAGCGTATAGAACAGGCGCCCATTCCATTCACTGGGTGATATGTTCTTGGCATCCACACCAATCATACCCAGCGCATCGAACAGCAGAAGGAAATCCGGGCGCTTGACCGAGCCAGTAAACAAACTGGCGAAGGTCTCCGGTTGTTGGCAGATCGCAACATAGGGTAGCCCCTCCCGCGCGAACCAGGCTGCCAACGCGCTCTCACCCTCCAGTCCAGCAAGCGCACGTTGTTCTGCCGCTGTCAGCTCGTCCTTGCCCTCGTGCAGCGCCTGCATCCGCGTGCCGCCGTCCTCGGCAACTGCATCTCCCAAGCTGTCACGGCCCTCGGGGCAATTTCGTGGCAGCGAGGATTCACTCGGAACCCTGCCAGGATCGACGGCACTTGGGCCATACCAATCCGCCATCGGCTTTCCATGGCAAACCATGTCACCGCGGAGGTATTGACCGATGTGCTCATCAGCGAGCGCATAGATGAGATCGACAGTCCAATCATCGATCTCTGCGCCGATCGAGATCTCGCAAAGGTTTGACTTGGTGTCGTAGAAGACACGCTCTACCGTGTACTGCAATCTCCAGTTCTTCAACGCCTCGACAAAGTTTTGCAACTCGTCCAGTTCGCGCGGATTGTCATAGCGACTGTCAATGAACGGGTATTCCGGCCTGCCTTCCATGTGTATTGCTTCCTGTCCAAGGTCCTGTACGCAACTCGATCTGTTTCGACATTGCAGCGATTACGGGACCGGCTATCTGTTGATCCCAATCCGCTATCGGCAGAGCCGGCAAAAGCTTGAGCGTGCCGGTACGCATCGCCTGCTTGTGCAGGGCTCCGGGCCAAGGCGTGTGCGAAATGTAATTCCGAGCCACCGAAGTGTCTGACGGTCCACCTCATATGCACCAGACAGGAAATGGCATGACCACAAGGCGGAGCCGAGCATGGCTCGGCTCTGCATGAAGCATGGGTGCGCAGGCCCATACGCAGGCGGTGGGTGACGCGGGACCGCCGACCTGTTAACTTGCACACCACTTTCGTGGTTTACAGCATTCCCGCATGTCGCTCTCGCCGTACCGCCCCACCCCGTCGCTGCTGTTCCTGGCCGTTTCCCTCGGCCTTTCCTCCACCGCCGCCGCCGCCCCACAGGCCACCACGCTGGACGCGGTGCAGGTCACTGCCGCCGATGCCAGCGCGCAGGCGCGCGAGGCGCTGAAGCGCGTGCCGGGCGCCAGCAACGTGATCGACGTGGCCAAGGCGGACAGCCGCCTGGCCAGCAGCGCCGACATATTGGCCTACCAGCCCGGCATCAGCGCGCAGTCGCCGGGCAACGAAGGCACCAAGGTGTCGATCCGCGGCTCGGGCATCAACCGCGGCCCGGGTGCACACGCTTCCGGCATCGCGGTGTCGATCGACGGCCTTCCACTGACTGGCCCGGGCGGCACACCTTACGAACTGCTGGAACCGTTGTGGCTGTCGCGCGTGGAGGTGCTGCGCGGTGCCAACGGCTTCGAACGCGGCGCGCTGGCACTGGGCGGAGCCATCGACTACATCAGCCGCAGCGGTCGCGACTCGGCGGGCGTGCAGCTGCACTACGAAGCCGGCAGCCGCGGCTACCAGAAGCGCGGGATCAGCTGGGGCGGCGTCAGCGGCGATGTCGATTACTTCCTGGCCTATACCGATACCGAATTCGATGGCTACCAGCGCCATGCGGCCGGCGATGGCAAGGGCGCGATGGCCAACATCGGCTGGCAGATCACCCCCGATCTGCAGACCCGCTTCTTCGTGCGCTACCGCGAAACCAACCACGAGACACCCGGGCGCCTGACCCGCGAGCAGATCCGCAATGATCCGCGCGCGGCGAACGCGGCCAACCTGGCCATCGATGCGCGCCGTCCGCAGCCGGGCAGCACCTGGGTGGGCAATCTCACCACCCTGCAGATCGACGAGGATTCCTCGCTGCAGGCCGGGCTGGTCTATCACAAATACCCGATGGACTTGAACGAGAGCCTGTACCGCCAGCAGCTGGACTACGCCAACCTCAATGCCACGCTGGACTACCGTCGCCGGCACACGCTGTTCGGTTTGGACAGCGAGACCACCATCGGGCTGCGCATTACCCACGACCTGGATGCCGATGTGCGCGAGTCGCTGCGCTTTGCCAACAACGGTTATGCCGCCGGCACCCGCACGCGCGACTTCCGCCACCACGGCACCGACAGCACGCTGCACATCGGCAACAACCTGGCCGTGAATGATCGCCTGCGCGTACAGACCGGTTTTGCACTGATCAACACCCGCCGCGATGTGCAGGTCACGTGGCCGAGCAGCGGCGGCCGCCTGCGCGACCACGACTGGGACTACGCGCCGCGGCTGGGCTTCACTTGGCAGCAGACGCCGCAGACGCAGTGGTTCGGCAACCTCAGCCGCTCAGTGGAAGCGCCGCACCCGTGGTCGATGATCTGGGGCTCGAACCAGTACTTCGGCGCGGGCAATGGTCCGTCCACCGGCCGCCAGCGCGCGCCGGTGCCGATGCAGAACCAGACCGCCACCACGCTGGAACTGGGCGCACGCGGTGAAGCGGCGCTGGGTCGTTGGGAATTGACCGGCTACTACGCGCACGTGAACCACGAGCTGCTGAGCGTGGAACTACAGCCGGTGCCGAACCTGTTCATCGCCGAGAACAACGCCAGCCCCACCGTGCACCGTGGCATCGAGGCCGGGTTGGACAGCACCTTGTGGCATGCCGCACCGGGTCGTTTGTCGCTGCGCCAGGCGTATACCTTCAGCGACTTCCGCTACCGCCACGATGCACGTTTTGGCAGCAACCGCCTGCCCGGCCTGCCGCGCCACGCTTACCAAGCCGAACTGCGCTTCGACCACGCCTCGGGCCTGTATGCCGCACTGAACACCGGGTACGCCTCACGCATCGCGGTGGACTACGCCAACAGCTATTGGGCGGACAGCCACGTCATCTTCGGCAGTCGCATTGGTTACGACGCACCGGGCGGCCGCTGGCAGCTGTGGGCGGAGATGCGCAACATCGCTGACCGCCATTACGCCGCCACCGTCACCCCCGGTTACAACGATGCCGGCAAGGACGTGGCGCGCTCGACGCCCGGTGAAGGCCGCGGCGTGTATGCAGGCGTGCGCTGGCGCTTCGACTGATTGATAAGGGGAGCGCCGGGCATCGCCCGGCGCCCCATGGATCATGCAATGCGCCAGGACGGCAGGCGCTCGCTGCGCCGCCACACGGTTGGCGCGAAACCAATCATCAACAGCCCTGCCAGCCACTTCGGCGACGTGCTGAGCAGGGTAGAGGCCAACGCGGCATCCAGCGGAGCGGCGTGCTCCTGCCACGGGTTATAGCCCAGGTAGATGATGCTGCCCGCCCACCACAGCAGGGCCACCCCGATGCCCACCAGCAGCAGGGCCATCGTGCGGCAGGTCCAGCGCTGCGAGGTCGTCCCCCATTCGCGGGAAATGGCCACCAGCAGGCCGACCACCAGCAGCGACACCAAGGCCACCAGGCCGATGTCGACCTTGTGCCCGATGCGTTCATAGGTGCAGGCGCGGCACTGGGCTTCTTCGGCGGCCGCATCTGTTGTAGGCGGGGTGGCCGTAGGCCCGGACTGGGCCAGCACCGCGAAGGGCATCAACAGGGCGAACATCGCCACCATCAGCCAACGAACGAACTTCCTGTTCCTGCGTGCAGCGACATCCATGCGCTTCTCCTTGCGTGTGATTGATATTAAACGTCGTGGCAGATCCTGTTACAACGCCTTGAATACCTGCATCAGGCTGACCGCATCCGGCGCCAACTGCTGGGCAAGCCAGCCCAGCCCGGCGAAAAACACCAGCAGGCCCAGCAGCGGCCAGATCGTATGGGACAGGCACAGCCGCCACCACCCCTGCGCCTGCATGCCCTGCATCCGCTTGTACAGCCCCCCGGCGATGGCCGCATCCACCAGCAGCTCGGCCATCAGCACCGGCGCCGACCAGACCACCCAGGCACTGGCCACGAGCACTGTAGCCACCAGCGCCATGATGCCGAGAATGGCCAGCAACGGCAGGCCTGCCTCGCCGTCGGCCACGTCCAGCAACGATGCGCTGTCGGCGCTCGCGCTGGAGGACGCTGCGGCTTCACCCCAGGAAGCGGACGCGCCACCACCGCCGGAATGCCCGCCGCTGCCGGTCCACGGCGATGCCTGGCTGTCACCGCCGCCGGGCGCGGAACCCAAGCCATCGGCCACCGCATCCCAGCGCCACCGGATCCAGACCCACATCAGCAGCAGGAACACGCCATAGGCGATCAGCACGGCCAGCGGATAGCGCAGCAGCATCGCGTCCATGCCTGCCAGGCGCAGCACGTGCGAGGCGAGGAATCCGGCGGCACCGGTCAGCACGACAATCACGGCCATCTGCAGCCGCGGCCAGCCACGATGCTGCAGCTGCCGACGTGCACGCATCGCTTCGCCGCTGCGGCTGCCCGGCATTGAAACGGGCTGGCGTGCGTGTTTCATGCCGCCGCCTTGGTCACCGCCTCGATGCGATGGCCATCTGGATCGATCACGAACGCAGCGTAGTAGCGCTCGCCGTAGTCCGGGCGCAGACCGGCAGGTCCGTTGTCCTGGCCTCCGGTGGCCAAGGCAGCACGATGGAAGGTATCAACGGCGTCGCGCGTAGTTGCCGTCAACGCCAGATGGAAGCCAAGTCCCGGCGCAACCGCATCGTCGCGCAGCTTCAGGCACAACAGGTCTTCATCCTCGACCAGGCCATAGCCGATCGCAGTGTCGTCTTCGAAAACGCGGCGGTAACCGAGTGCTGCAAGAACGGCATCGTAAAAGCGACCTGCACGCTCGAGATCGCGGACACCCAACGAGAGGTGGTGCAGCATGCAGACATCCTTGCCAAGCACGCGCGGGCTGCGCTGGCCGGATTCTACCCTGCCGTGGCGCCGCGTCTACAGGTCACGTCCCGTCCAGTTCCCGGCCGATCCACGGCAACCGCAGTCCGGTGTGGATCCTATATTCTGGGCAGCCACGGAACGGATCGGCTCCTGCATGCAAGCGTCCCAGTTCACCCGCCCTGTTGCCATCGTCATGTTCCTGCCGATGATCGGCCTGGCAGGCTGGGGGTCGTGGTTCGCGACCTATTGCATGAGTGACGGCTGCCTGGGCGTGTTTCCACTTTGGCTTGGCGCAATGGCGGCCTTGTTCCTGCAGGCACTGCTGGTCTTGCCTCTGCATGCCTGGGCACTGAAACGGCAAGGGGCCGATGCGGCCAGCCGCTATGTACGCTGGCTGGTGGCATCCAGTATCGCTGTGATGGTGCCCATGTTTGCCGGGTGGGTCTACATGTTCTTCAAGTAGTCCGCGCGCCGCTCAAGCAGGCGGTGCGGCTGCCTTCAACAGCTGCGCAGCCACCTGGTCGAACGGGGCGATGTCCTGCAGTGCGCGGCTCATCGCCACTGCGCCTTCCACACTGGCAATCACCAGGCTGGCCAGGCCGGTCGCCTGGGCAGGCGCGTGCCCATCGGCGACGAACGCCTCAGCCAGGTGCCCCTGCCAGCGGGCAAACACCTCGGCGGCCGCCGCACGTGGCTGGCTCGGCAGGGCCTCCACCGGCTCCTCGACGGCTGCCGCCAGCACCGGGCAGCCGGCACGAAAACCGGTGCGCAGCAGGCGCTCGCGCCACAGCGCCAGGAACTGCTGCAACCCCTGCACCGCGCCGCCCTTCAGCAGTTCGATCAACAGCGCCTCCACCTTGTCGCCGGCCATCGTGGTGGCCCGTGCCAACAATTCCTGCTTGCCGCCCGGGAAGTGGTGATACGTGGACCCCAGCGGCGCATCAGCCAGTTTGGTCACTTCGCGGATGCTGGTCGCGTTGAGGCCCACACGCGCGAGCATCTGCGCTGCGGCATCGATCACACGCTGGGGGGCATCGGACGATCGCGGGCTCACGGCCGGCTCCTTGCTAAGACAGTCGTCATAGACTAGCGTATCGACCGCTCTATAACAGTCGTCATAATCATGAATCTCTGGTTCCGCCTGCTCCACCTGCTGCTGTGCAGCCTGTTCCGGCCGAAGCTGGAGGCCCCGTTCGGCGTCTCCCGCCTGCAGTTCCGGGTGCTGCCCAACGACCTGGACAGCAACCTGCACATGACCAACGGCCGCTACTGGAACATCTTCGACCTGGGCCGGCTGGACCTGATCCTGCGCATGGGCCTGGGCAAGGTGGCGCTGCGTGAGAAGTGGGCGCCGATTGTTGGCGCCGGCACCATCCAGTTCCGGCGCGAGCTGAAGCCGTTCCAGCGCTTCACCCTGGAAACGCGACTGGTCGGCTGGGTCGGCACACGCGGCATCATGGAGCAGCGCGTACTGATCGGCCCGGAGCAGAAAACCGCCACGCGTGCACTGCTGATCACCGGCATCTACGACCGCCGCGCACGTCAGTTCGTCGGCATGCCACAGATGATGGAATCGATCGGCGTGGTTGCTCCGCCCTCGCCGGCCCTGAGTGCGGCAGCCGAGGCGCTGCTGGCTGCCGATCTGGCGTTGAAGCAGGACCATGATTGACCCCTGCCACGCAGATCAGGGGGCAGACGCCTCCACCATCATGGGGGTCACGAAGGTGATCTGCGTGCGGCCACCCACATGCAGCACATACTCGAAGGTCTGCCGCATCTGGCTGTACGCGCCACCTTCGGGCGCGCCATAGTTGGCGCCGACGCTCACGGTGTGCCGACCGGGCGTCAGTGGCTTGAGCATCAGCCAGTAGCCGTCGGCTGCAGCCAATCTCGAGTCGTCGTCATCCGGATCCATGCGGAAGCAACCTTCGCTCTTCACCCGGTGCAGGCGCATGTCACCCAACGGCTGCCCGTCCAGCAGCACCACAGCGCTGACAAGATGGTCGTTGTTGATCGCCGCGCCGGCCTGCAGCTCCTCGCAGGAGACGTCTTCCCCGGTCTGGTAGCTGGCCATGTTGATGATGGGCAGCAACAGGTGCCTGCCCTCGGGCACCACGCACTGCCTGCGTGGCTGGAAGCGGCCATTGGTTCCTGCCAGGTTCCAGACCGGCCCCTCCTGGCCCAGTTCGCACAGGCGACCATCGGGATCCAGGTAAGGCGCCACCCTCTGCTCGTCAGCCCAGCGCCACCAACGCGCGGTCCATTCGCTCAGGGAAATGCCGGCCACCGCCTCACGTGTAATCGGTGACGCTGCAGGCGCGGCAATGGCGCTCGCCTGACCTGCAAACATCAGTACCGTGGCCACGCCGGCCAAGCGCAGCCTGCTGCCGATTCCGTTCTGCATTCCCTGCCTCGTCGTCCCTGGCGGCCACCGTGCGCGGCCCGCTCGGTGGACACTCTATCGCAGCGGCGTCGCGTCCGTTGGTGATGCGTTTCTGTGAGTGGCTTCTGGCGGAACTGGCGATAGGTAGTGCCGGCCGCTGGCCGGCAACCCGTTCGGCATGCAGATCGAGGTTGCCGGCCAGCGGCCGGCACTACTCCAATCTCAGCGCTTGGGCGCGTTCGCCTGCGCGCGCTTGATCGCCGCCTCGGCCAGCGGTGCCATCAGCGCATAACCCTTCGCCGTCGGATGCACGCCATCGGTTGCCAACTGCGCATCCAGTCCGCCGGCACGGTTGGCCATCGGCGTGTGGTAGTCCAGATAGACCAGCCCGCGCGCATCGGCCTGCCGCTTCAACGCAGCATTCAATGCACGCACCTTGGGCGCAGGTGCTATGCCCGGCATCCACGGGTACTCGCTGACCGGCAACACCGACGCCAGCACCACCGCAATGCCATGCGCTTTGGCCAGATCCAGCATGGCCCGCAGGTTGTCCTCGATCATCGCCTGCGTGGTCGGGCCGGTGTTCCCGGCGATGTCATTGGTGCCGGCCAGGATCACCACCACATTCGGGCGCAGCGCCAGCACATCCTGCGAAAAGCGCACCAGCATCTGTGCGGTGGTCTGCCCGCTGATGCCGCGATTGAGGTAACCCTTGCCGGGGAAGAACGTGCTGCTGCCTTCCTTGCCCCAACCTTCGGTGATCGAATCGCCGAAGAACACCACACGTGACTGGCCGGCCCGTGGCGCGGGCAAAGCAGCATTGGCTGCGCGGTACTTCTGCAGTTGCGGCCAATCGGACAGACGCTGCTGCATGAAGCGCACTTCGTCTGGCTGCACCTGCTCCACTGGCTTGGTCAGCAATGGATTGCTGGCCGCCTGCACCAACACTGGCGTGGCCAGCCCCGCCATGAGCGATCCGGCCAGCAGCCAGGCCAGTGAAGTCCTCCTGCGCATGAGCATCCTCCGTTGTCGACCTGGGCAGTCTAGCGCGGCCTGCCAATGGTCACTTGGCCGATGCAGCCGCCCTTGCCGCCACACCCGTCACCTTCGCCGGCATCCACATCCCTGGCGTCCAGCCGCTGGCCTGCAGGATCGCCTTCGGGTTGTCCTGCTGGATCAGTGCGCGCACGGCATCGCGCTTGTTGCCGGCCTGCAGGTAATACGCCTTGGCGATGCGGTAGCCCACCCAGTAACCCAGATCGTAGGGCTCCTGCGACCCCGGCGTGTAGTTGTACAGCCAGGGCGTCAGATCGGTGCTGTCCACGTCCAGCGCGAAGGCACTTTCGATATGCACTTCCCTGCCCCGCGTCCAGCCGGCATGCCGGCCATTGCCAACGTTGCCGGAAATCAGCTCGGCGATGAACTCGGCGATCCCCTCGCCCAGCGACTCGCGGAGCACCGTCGCCCGCGGGTCGCCTGCTTCGTACTCGCTCACGCCGGTCTGCTGGATATGCACGTACTCATGCGCGATCACGTGCACGAAGCGGTCCTGCGCGTTGGCGTTCATGAAATCGGCCGCGCACAGTGCTTCCAGGCCGATCACCACGCCATCGGGGTACGTCATGCCCACCGGCTTGCCGCGCCCCACCACGATCGCCACCGGCGGAAACTTCGCCTGCGGATAGATCGCCTGCAGATTAGCGAACACCTGCACCAGTCGCTGCCGCACCGCCGGCAACTCCGCCAGGCAGGCCCGTCCATTGGCGTACAGCGCAGGGTCGCGCGCCATCGCTTCGGCCATGCGCTGGGCGGTCACCCGGCGCAGCTTGGCGAACTGGGCCAGGCTCGGCGTGCCCTGTGCCAGGTACTGCTCAAGCTGGGCCACGCTGGGCTTGCCGCCAGCGGCCTCGTACAGCGCGTAGAAACGGGTGGCATCAGCGGTCAGGATTTCCGGTCCCGGCGCGGCCGCCTGGGCAGTGCCGATCACCCCGCCGAGGGCCAGGGCAAGCAGGCAACGCAATGACACGAACATGGCTCCGTCCTTGGTGGAGTGCACGCGAAGCGCGCAATCTACCACCGCGTCGGCGCATGCGCTGCCGTATCGTGCAACGCACTCTGCGGCTGTGCCAGACTCGTGCCGACCGGCTGCCAGGGAAGCGAGGGGAATACAGGATGATGATCGTTCCAGCGTACTGGGCCGAAGCCCGCCTGCAGGACAGGTACAAGGGACGCCCGCTGGTGGTACGCCGGTTCGGCTGGTCCGACGACGACCAGGACGCCGCGCAGGCCCACGCCGATGCACGTGCACGCGAAGCGCTTGATGCCATCCTCAGTGGCCAGTCCGTGCCGCGTCGCGAGCGACGGACCAACTACGGTGTCGAAGGCATCCCGATCCGCGAGCAGATCGTGCAGCGCAGCGATGACGTCATCGTTACCCGCAACAGCTACGGCGCGCTGTGCCTGAACACCCCGGACGTACTGTTTGCGGATATCGACCACGTGTCCACTCCGTCAGGCTGCGCATTGCCGCTGCTCGGTGCGCTGGGGCTGCTGGCGGCCGGTGCGCTGATCGGCGGTGCGCTGGGCAACTTCAACATCGGCCTGGCCGCCGGCGGCATTACGATGGTGGTGGTCAACCAGGTCCTGTCGTGGCGGCGCAATCGACGGCTGGCCCGGTCCGGCGGCGTCGAAGGCATCGCACTGCAGCGCGTGCAGGCATTCGTCGAGCACCACCCCGACTGGCACCTGCGCGCTTACCGCACCCCGGCCGGGCTGCGCATATTGGCGATGCATGCCACGTTCGAACCACAGGATGCGCAGGTGCATGCCTTCTTCAAGGCATTGGGCACCGACACGTTGTATGCACGCATGTGCACGCTGCAGCATTGCTTCCGTGCGCGGCTGACACCCAAACCGTGGCGGCTTGGCATCATCGCGCACATCCGTCCGCCGGTGGCGGCCTGGTCGGCCGAGCAGGCCAGCAACCCCGACCGCCTGGCGTGGGTCGCCGACTACGAAAGGGAAAGCGCCGGCTTCGCTGCATGCGCCTATGTCCGCAGCTTCGGCGATGAGCGCCGCGTGCATGCCAAGGCCGAACGCGTGCGCGACCTGCATGATCAGATGTCGCGTGCGCTGGAGAACCTGCCGCTGGGCTGAGTGCCCGTCGTGCTCAGCGGCCGCCCTGCACGAAGGGTTGGCCCGCCAGCGTGGTTCCCACCTGCAGAGCGACCTGCTGCCCATCCTTGGCGAAAGTGCTGCTGCAATTGTTGCCGCCCTTCTGGCAGCCCACTTCCGGAAAACCGTCCAACACTTCCGGCGCATCGCGTGGCGGGCTGGCCTGCCATCCTGCGGCATCAAGAAGGCGCTTGGCCTTGCTGTAGGGCATGCCGGCAGTGATGCCCAATGCTGCCAGCTCGGCCGGCAGCGGCTGGGCGAATGCAGTGCCCGGGACAACGGAAATCGACAGCGATACGGCGAGGATGAAGGCCTTCATGGAGCGAACCCGTAGCGGACATCAGATGCGCAGCGTACCGCAGCTTTGTGGCCGATCCATGCCTGCATCACAGATGGTTACGCAACACCCACAGGGGGATACCTGGACTGGATACCTGGACTGGACGCCTGAACCAGAAAGGCCGCCCCGGAGGGCGGCCTTGCCGGATTACTTCGCGTTCTTCACGTAGGTGTCGAACCAATTCAGCATTTCCGACACCAGCTGCTCGTTCGATTCCAGCGCGGTGTACCAGTGCGGCTCGTTGGGCAGCATCACCAGGCGGGTGGTACCACCATTGCCGCGGATCGCCTGGTACAGCTTGCGCGACTGGAACGGCTCGGTGCCCGGGTTGGCGTCGTCCTCGCCGTGGACCAGCAGCAGCGGCAGCTTGATCTTGTCGGCGTAGAAGAACGGCGAGGCCTTCAGGTACACATCCTGCGCCTGCCATACCGAGCGACGCTCGTTCTGGAAGCCGAACGGGGTGAAGGTCTTGTTGTACGAGCCACTGGTCGCCACGCCGGCCTTGAACAGGTTGGTGTGGGCGATCAGGTTGGCGGTCATCAGGCCACCATGGCTGTGGCCGGTCACGCCGATACGGTTGCGGTCGACCACGCCCAGCTCCACGGCCTTGTCCACCGCCGCCTTGGCGTCGGCTTCCAGCTGTTCCAGATAGGTGTCGTAGGCGTTCTTCGGGTCA
>Ga0308156_1002946_pt1 | contig 13873 bp, 15 predicted proteins | sample PhyAR2_FD_201041 | JGI IMG/M metagenome (GOLD analysis project Ga0308156, IMG submission 201041) | Phyllosphere microbial communities from UC Gill Tract Community Farm, Albany, California, United States - DLSL A.R2 | ecosystem: Host-associated > Plants > Phyllosphere > Unclassified | place: USA... | reverse complement strand
AGAATTACAAAAAATATTTCGCAACCATAAAGCGTTACAACAACGATTCTAAAAAAGTGCGAGAGCTGGTAGAATTTGTCAAATCATCCGGCGGAATGGATTATGCCATTCAAACGATGAAAGATTATCAGCAGAAAGCGCTCGTCATCTTAGCAGATTTTCCTGATAATGAAGCTAAAGAATCTCTGAAGCTGATGTTGGATTATGTGATCAGCAGGAAGCTTTAAAAATAGTTCCTTTTTAAAAATTAGCCTTTCTTTTTCGAGACAAATACCTTAATTTTGGTAGATGAATAACTCACCTCTTGCAGAAATTCTACGCCCGAAATCCTTAGAAGAAGTCTTGGGACAGGAACATCTCACAGGAAAATCCGGAACCATCAAAAGAATGATGGATAACGACACGCTGAATTCACTCATTTTCTGGGGACCGCCTGGAACGGGAAAAACCACTCTGGCAGAGATTATTTCTGAAAAATCAGGCCGAAAATTCTACAAATTATCAGCTGTTTCTGCCGGCGTAAAAGACGTTCGGGATATCATCGAAGAAGCTAAAAAGCAAAACCTCTTTTCCGGAAAAAGTCCGATTCTTTTCATTGATGAAATCCACAGATTCAACAAATCCCAGCAGGATTCTTTACTCCACGCGGTTGAAAAAGGCTGGGTCACCTTAATCGGTGCCACAACCGAAAATCCCAGTTTCGAAGTAGTTTCGGCTTTGCTGTCCAGAACGCAGGTTTATATTCTGAAAGCTTTGACTTTTGAAAAACTGGAAGAACTTGCCGATATCGCTGTCGGAAAGTACAATGAGCTGAATCAAACCAAATTTTTTCTGGAGGAAAAAGAAGCATTCATCCAATATTCCGGCGGTGATGCCAGAAAACTGATTAATTCTATTGAGTTGGTGTTGAATCAATTCAAATCAGCGAAGAAAAATAAGATTTCCAACAAGGATGTTCTTTCGGTTTTGCAGGAAAATATGGCTTTGTACGACAAAAATGGAGAACAGCATTATGACATCATTTCAGCCTTTATCAAATCGATGCGCGGCTCCGATCCAAATGGCGCCGTTTACTGGCTCGCCAGAATGTTGGTGGGCGGCGAGGATATCAAATTCATTGCAAGAAGAATGATGATTCTGGCAGCCGAAGATATTGGTTTGGCCAATCCAAATGCTTTGGTAATGGCCAACAACTGTTTTCAGGCTATCAACGTCATCGGGAATCCCGAGGCGAGAATCATCCTGAGCGAGACGGCCGTATATCTAGCCGTTTCTCCAAAAAGCAATTCCACGTATAATGCCATTAATGAAGCGATGGCCTTCGTCAAAAAAACCGGGAATCTTGCGGTACCACTGCATCTCAGAAATGCGCCTACGAAACTGATGAAAAATCTCGATTACGGCAAAGACTACCAATATGCACATTCCTACGAAGGCAATTTTGTGGATCTGGAATTCCTGCCAGACGAGATCAAAGGTACCTCGTTTTACAATCCTGCCAACAACTCGACCGAGAAGAAAATCCGCGAACAGCTGAAGGATAAATGGAAAGACAAATATGACCTTTGAGTTAAATATTCCTAATTTTTATTTTAAACTAATTAAATCGATTTCCTTTTAATATCTTTGCGAAAGACAGAAAACTATGGAACATTACGAAGGTTGGAAAAGCTTATTAAACCCCGAATTTTACATCAATATGGGTGGTTTTTGGCTTATTTTATTTATTATATTCGCAGAGACAGGACTTTTCGTAGGTTTCTTTTTGCCGGGCGACAGTTTGCTCTTCATTTCAGGGATTTACGCTGTTAAAATTATCGACACAACTTTCGGCACTACCGGTTCAGATTTTCTGGATACAACGATTCTGGCGACAGCAGTTGCCATTGCAGCCATCATCGGAAACGAGATCGGCTACTGGTTTGGCTACAAAAGTGGCCCATTGTTGTATGAAAGAAAAGATTCCCTCTTTTTCAAGAAAAAATACCTCTTCAAAGCGCACGACTTTTTTGAAGATCACGGGACAGTTGCCGTCATCCTGGCCAGATTTCTGCCGATTGTAAGAACTTTTGCGCCCATCGTAGCGGGAATCGTCAAAATGGACAAAAAGAAATTCTTCTATTACAACATCATCGGAGCCTTTGCGTGGTCCTTTACAATGATCTTTGCAGGGCATTATCTGGACAAACTATTTATGGATCAGTTCGGGATAGATCTGAAGAAAAAACTGGAAATTATCGTGTTGGTCATCGTTTTGGTCACAACTTTGCCTATCGTAATCAAGTTCTTTTTTACGAAAGACAGAGAAAGGCCGACGCAGGACTAGACATAGCATTGACACAACAGAATACAATACCAACCGGAATCCATTTCCGGTTTTTTGTTTTTATAATTTGGGCAGCTTTATCCGTCCTCCGTTCCCGCTATTTTTTGCCATCAAGTTCAGCCAAAGAAGAAATGGAGTAGTACGCAAAAAATGAGCTTCACTCAGGCCGGGCTGCGGGCTTGTAGATAGTCAGAAATCATCAAAATCAATAAAATCTAAATTAAGATAAGAAATGAAAGTATTTGTAAACAAAAGAATTCCGGACAACGGCATTCGCATTTTGAAAGAAGCCAATTTAGAAATCATCGTCCCCGAAACAGAAACGCCAACACAAGAAGAGTGGCTTGAAAACTGCAAAAAAGCAGACATTATATTGAGTGTAGGTGGAAAAAATAAATACGACAAAGACTTCTTCGATACTTGCCCCAACATCAAAGCAATCGCTCTCTTTTCTGTCGGCTTCGATCAGGTAGATATCAAAGAAGCTACGAAAAGAAAAATAGCAGTCGGCAATACGCCAGACGTTTTGAGCCGCGCCACTTCCGACGTCGCATTTTTATTGATGCAGATGGTTTCCCGCAAAGCCAGCTATAATATAGACAAAGTAAAATCCGGAAACTGGAAAGATTTTGATGCTCTCGAGGAACTTGGTCAGGAACTTTACGGCAAAATACTGGGAATTTTAGGACTTGGCAGGATTGGTTTTGAAATGGCTGAAAAATGTAAAGCGGCTTTCGGAATGGATATTATTTATCACAACAGAAGCCATAACCAAGAAGCCGAAAAAGAGCTGGATGCAAAATATGTATCATTTGATGCGTTGATTGAAAACTCAGATGTGATCAGCATTCACGCCAACTATACACCAGAGCAGGCCAGCATATTCAACGAATCGGTTTTTGAAAGGATGAAGCCCAATCTTATTTTCATAAACACCGCAAGAGGCGGCTTTCACAATGAGCAGGATTTGCTAAAGGCTCTGAAATCAGGAAGCATCTGGGGCGCTGGCCTGGACGTTACCAATCCGGAACCGATGGAAAAAAATAGTCCGCTCCTGGAATTGTCAAATGTGTGCGTTCTGCCGCACATCGGCTCTGCAACAATAGAAGCCAGAAGTGGAATGGCAAGACTGGCGGCAGAAAATGTCGTAGCATTTACAAAAGGTGAAAAGATGCCGGCCTGCGTCAATCCTGAAGTTTATGAAGGTTAATTTCATTAAATAAATTATAGAAATACAAAGCTTGGAATCATATTTGTCTATCAACATTCAACCAAAATAAAAATATTATGACACCAGAAGATAACATCGAAAGAAACTTGGAAGACTTGGATTACAATCCGGGAGAAGATATTTTCAACAGAGAAGAACACATCCCTTTGGACGGTGATGGCAATCCAATCAGAGACGCAGGTCAGGTGAATGACGAAATGCCATTCGGATTAGACGTTCCGGGCGCAGAAGATGACGACAATTTTGAACAGGTCACCAATCAGCTGCCGGACGAAGAAAACAACTATTACAGCACCAGCGACAACGAGGATGATCACGAAGAAGAAAATGACGACATTGTAGAATAAAAAAATAGCTTACCTAAACTGGTAAGCTATTTTTTTTAGTTCAGATCCCTGAATATCTTTAGCGGTTTCTTGTTCTCATCAATCGCAACCAGGGTAAAATCTCCCGAGACTGCTTTTTCGCGGACCTCATTGTACATTTCTTCTACAAAGATTTCCACGTTGACCTTTACACTCGTATTTCCGACATATTTTATCCGTCCGATCAGTTCTACAATGGTATCAGCAGGAATAGGTTTTTTAAAATCAATCCTGTCACAGCTTACCGTTACGAATGACTTTCTGGCAAATCTCGTTGCCGTCATAAATGCCACTTCATCCATCATTTCCATCACTTTCCCACCAAACATCGTATTATGATGGTTCGTCGTATTTGGGAAAACTACTTTGAAAACGCGCGTTTCCGATTGCTGGATTTTGTCTTCGTAATTCATTTCTTGATAACTTTAAAGTTGTGTATAGGAATCGTTTTTTGAAGGTGCAAATATAAGTGATATCAATTTATAAGAAACGGTTTGATGATATTTTCAAATTGAATATCTTTAAAACCACAAAAGCCATCAACGATAACCAACAACCATCAACTAAGTAATGACTTTCCAACAGCAAATCCAACAAGGAATTCCTACCGAATTACCTCAGCCAAAACCATACGAAAACCACATCAATCACGCTCCGAAACGTAAAGAAATCCTTTCAGACGAAGAGAAAAAGCTCGCTCTGAAAAATGCTTTGCGCTATTTTGAACCCAGATTTCATGCAGAATTGTTGCCGGAATTCAGGGAAGAACTGGAGAAATACGGCAGAATCTATATGTACCGCTTCCGTCCCAATTATGAGATGAAAGCGAGAGACATTGCCGAATATCCAGGAAAATCGGAGCAGGCAAAAGCCATTATGCTGATGATTCAGAATAATTTGGATTATGCCGTGGCACAACATCCGCACGAATTGATTACGTATGGTGGAAATGGTGCGGTGTTCAGTAATTGGGCGCAGTATCTTCTGACGATGAAATATCTGTCTGAAATGACGGACGAACAGACGCTGACAATGTATTCCGGTCATCCGATGGGATTATTTCCTTCGCACAAAGATGCACCGAGAGTCGTGGTGACGAATGGGATGATGATTCCAAATTACTCTAAGCCGGATGACTGGGAGAAATTCAATGCGCTGGGTGTTTCGCAGTATGGACAGATGACGGCGGGAAGTTATATGTACATCGGTCCGCAGGGAATTGTGCACGGAACGACGATTACCGTTTTGAATGCTTTCAGAAAAATTAATAAAGAACCAAAAGGCGGAATCTTCGTTACTTCAGGTTTGGGTGGAATGTCCGGAGCTCAGCCAAAAGCCGGAAATATCGCTGGTTGCATTACGGTGATTGCCGAAGTGAATCCAAAGATTACCAAAATCCGTCACGAACAGAAATGGGTGAATGAAATCCACGAAAATCTGGATGAATTGGTGGCAAGAGTGAGAAAAGCTCAGGAAAATCAGGAAACAGTTTCTTTGGCATACCTTGGAAATATTGTTGATATCTGGGAGAAATTTGATGAAGAAAATTTAAGAATCGATATCGGTTCAGACCAGACTTCGCTTCACAATCCCTGGGCGGGCGGTTATTATCCGGTCGGGCAATCCTTTGAAGAATCCAATACGATGATGGCAGAAAACCCTGAATTATTTAAAGAAAAAGTTCAGGAAACTTTGAGAAGACACGCTTCAGCCATCAACAAACATACAGCGAAAGGAACCTATTTCTTCGATTACGGAAATGCCTTTTTACTCGAAGCTTCGAGAGCCGGAGCTGATGTAATGTCAGATAATCCTACGATTGGAAGGGAATTCAAATATCCAAGTTACGTTCAAGATATTATGGGACCGATGTGTTTTGATTATGGTTTCGGGCCGTTCCGTTGGGTTTGTACCAGCGGAAAAACTGAAGATTTGCAGAAAACCGATGATATTGCGTGTGCCGTTTTAGAGGAAATGATTAAAACGTCCCCCGAAGAAATTCAACAGCAGATGAAAGACAATATCACGTGGATTAAAGGTGCTCAGGAAAACAATCTGGTCGTTGGCTCACAGGCGAGAATTCTGTACGCCGATGCCGAAGGAAGAATGAAAATCGCTGAAGCCTTCAACAAAGCCATTGCCAACGGAGAAATCGGAGCGGTGGTTTTGGGAAGAGACCATCACGATGTTTCAGGGACAGATTCGCCGTACAGAGAGACTTCTAATATTTATGACGGCTCGAGATTTACGGCAGATATGGCGATTCACAATGTGATTGGCGACAGTTTCCGTGGGGCGACCTGGGTTTCTATCCACAACGGTGGCGGCGTTGGCTGGGGAGAAGTGATCAATGGTGGTTTCGGGATGTTGCTCGATGGTAGCGATGATGCCGACAGAAGATTAAAATCAATGTTGTTCTGGGACGTCAATAACGGAATTTCGCGACGAAGCTGGGCAAGAAATGAAGGTGCTGTTTTTGCCATCAAAAGAGCAATGGAAGCCGAGCCGAATTTGAAGGTAACGCTGCCGAATTTTGTGGATGAGAGTTTGTTTTAAGCTTACTCAACTTTAATGAAAGAATTTACTTTAATTTATCCTATGCTTTTGCCAAATTCGATTATTGGATGAAAATGGAAAATTGGTGGGAGAAATTTTGCTAAATATAATTGCAAGCTTTAACGAAAAAATCAAAATAGACAACGAAATTTTCAAGATTAAATACAATGGTTTGTTTTCGAGACACTATAAAATATTTGACCAAAATGAGAATGTAGTTTTTAAATCGGATATTTCAAAAAAAAGATTTATTTATTATGGAAGTGAGAAAGAAATATTCACTTATAAGAATAATGGATGGTTTAATAATACTGTAAGCCTATACAGAAACAATGAATTCATCATTTCTGTAGAATCTAAAGGCTTTTTCAAAAATAAATATAAGATAGAGGAATAATAATTTCAATAACCGCTTTATAATTTTGGCATTATTAAATGATTTCATTAGTAGGCAAGGTTCGTAAATCCCGACGAAGCTGGGCAAGAAATGAAGGTGCTGTTTTTGCGATTAAAAGAGTAATGGAAGCCGAACCGAATTTGAAGGTGACGTTGCCGAATTTTGTGGATAGAGTTTTTGTAGTTCATCGCGAGGAAGACCAATGAATGTCATTGTGATGAGGATGAACTCCTCGTGAGCATAATTCGCTGAAAGAATATATTCCTTATATTGCAGGAACGTTTCCTAACGTGCTGGGTTTTATAAAATTAATCGCAGAAAAATTAAAACAGTAAATTTTGATCAACATATTTTCTTCACATGTTTTATAAAAAATACATAATAATATTATTAACGATTGTTTTTAATTTTTGTACAGCGCAGACATTCACTGGTGCAGGCGGTAATATTCCCAAAAACGATTATACTATTTTTGATATTAATGTCAGCGGTATTGGAATTTTAAATTCCAGCCAAGGCTTAGAAAAAATTTGTGTCAATATCAATTTTCCACATGATGAGAATTTAAAATTAGCCTTACGTTCGCCTTTCGGCTCAATTATTATTCTAAGTGAAAATAATGGTGGACAAGGTTCGGATTATTCAGGAACATGTTTTGACGGGATATCAGCAAACAGTATTATCCTGGGAGAAGCTCCATTTACAGGGAACTTTTTACCAGAAACTTCCTTAGGGATTTTAAATAATAAGCAATCGGGAGATGGAAAATGGTCTTTAATAATTTACAATAATTCCACCACATTATCAGGAAACTTGATAAGTTGGACGCTAACATTTGGAAACCAGCCTGTCATCGTTCCGCCCGATCCGCCATATCCAATTTGTAATGCTAATATCCCGACAACTTGCACAAACGAAGGTTTTTGTGATTACGGGAAATCATATTGTGGAGTTTATAATAATGCATATGGAACACCTTATTTAGATCCTCAGAAAGGCTATTTAAAATTCAAAGCATCAGGAAAAAGTGCTTTTTTCAGAGTCTGGATAAAAAATGGCGGACCAGATCGCAACATGGATGGATCTTTACCTATAGAACTTTATGTCAGTATTTATAATTCAGACTGTATCACTTCGGGATCTGAACCACTGGAGAAGTTTCTGTTGTCCTATGATCTAGATAGTAGACCAGATCCCAATTATTATGATTTGAAGCTAAATAATATTTTGGAAGAATGCCAATTGTACACGATAAAACTTGAAGGGATTAATAACAGATGTTATTTTGATTACGCTATTGAACAAACATCAGGAATCAATCTAAAGGAAATTGTTGTAGATCCTCCGTCCGCAAAAATATGTGCAGGAGATTCTGTTGATTTAAGTGTGATCGAAGGCTGTGGTCCGTTTGTATGGAGCCCATCTGCAGGACTAAATACTACTTCCGGGAGTCATGTGGTAGCTTCGCCCACTACAACAACCACATATAGAGTATCTTCTACCGGTGCATGTTCTAAAACTAAAGACGTTTTGGTAGAAGTAGTTCCGAAACCTATTGCCAGTGCTGGTGCAGATCAAACGAAATGTTCAAATATATTTCAAATGGATGCCAATGTACTTGCATCCGGAGAAAATGGATTTTGGGAAGTTATCAATGGTGATGTTTCGCCCAATGATTCATCGGATCCAAAACAAATCTTTGTTTTAAAATCTCAGACCGCAACATTACGTTGGACTGTTACCAACGGTATTTGTTCTGTTTCTGATGATATAACATTAGTTAATACATTACCGCCAAATACAAACCTTAATTTCAGTTATGAATCTCCTGTCTGTATTAAAAAATACACTTTTTTACCGCCGCAATTAGCAGCTGCTTTTTCTTCTGGCGGTACTTTTTTATCAACTTCCGGGTTGGTAATAAATCCCACAACCGGAGTGATTAATATGGCTCAGTCATCGCCAGGAAACTATCTCATAAAATATAATAAGTATATAAATCCAACGTGCGGAACTGTGGATTACGGTACTTATATTGAAATCAAGCCCTACACAAATCCTGTAATTAATTTCAATTTTCCAGATGCAATCTGTAATGATGTTAATTCGGTTGTACCCAACCTGCCATCTGGCTTTCAAAGTGGGGGAACATTTTCTTCATCAAGCACAAGTTTGTCTATTAATCCAACAACCGGAATGATAAATGTTGCAAGCAGTCAGAATGGTGTTTATACAATTACTTATAATTATCCCGGATCTTTAGCAGACTGTGTGGCTCCAAATTCCTATTCACAAAAAGTTTCTATATCATCAAAGCCACAATACGTTCAAAATTTGGATGTCTTCAGTTGTAATTTAAGTAGAACAGGAATCGGCAGTTTTGATCTGGGATCAACAAAAGCATTATTAACGGGAGAAGCCAATGCCACCGTAAGTTTTTTTGAAACTTTGCAGGATGCAGAGCAGAATCAGAAACAAATTGATGATTTAAAGCCTTATCCCAATGAAGTTCCGTATCATGATGAAGTATTTGCCAGAATTTCTGTGCCCAACAAATGTACAGTATATGCAACATTGGATTTGAATGTCAGAGATAATGTATACTCAGATACTTTGGGTGAAGATCCTTATTATGTCTGCAATGGCACAGTAGAATTGGACGCAGGCGAAGGATTTGATAACTACGAATGGTCACCAACAAAGGAAACCTCCCGAAATATATATGTTACTACACCAGGAGAATATTGCGTTAAAATTACCTCAAAGGAGGGTTGTTCGTTTGTACAATGTGTGACAGTTAAAGAAGGAGATTTGCCGGAATTTACTATTGAAATAATTTCCAGCAATTTAACAGTGAATGTAACTTCAGGAAATGCCCCATATGAGTATTCTTTAGATGGCAAAACTTGGCAGAATGAAAATCAATTTCCTTACTCTAAGGGCAAAACATACACCATTTTTGTAAGGGAAAAGAGCAAGCCAAACTGTGTTGCGTCGAAGACACTGCATATTCCCTTCATTCCTAATGTGATAACGCCAAATGGTGATGGGATAAATGATTTCTGGGATCTAAGCTCATTGAATTTTTATTCCGTAGCCATCAAAGTAAAACTTTATGACAAACATGGAACCTTGGTAAAAGAATTAACCGTCAATGATGGTAAAAATCTTGGGAATGAAATCAATCCTTATCAAAATTTATCGTCCGGAACGTACTGGTATCTTATCGAGATCCCGAATTTTGCGATGCTAAAAGGATGGTTACTGGTGAAAAACAGGTGAAATAATTTAACAGTGGTTTCGGGATGTTGCTCGATGGTAGCGATGATGCCGACAGAAGATTAAAATCTATGCTTTTCTGGGACGTCAATAACGGAATTTCCCGACGAAGCTGGGCAAGAAATGGAGGTGCTGTTTTTGCGATTAAAAGAGCAATGGAAGCAGAACCGAATTTGAAGGTAACGCTGCCGAATTTTGTGGATGAGAGTTTGTTTTAAAACTTTTTAGATATGGAAAAACCTGCTGTGAGGCAGGTTTTTTTGTTTTTATATTATTACGATAATTATTTTATTCATTACGATTAATTCCCATAAACAAATCACAGCAAGAGCTAGAAGCTCGCGCTAGCGGAGGATAATAATGGAAATATTTTCCTACATTTAAAACCACTTATTTTTTATTAGCCACCAATGAACACTAAAATCGATTTAAGAACACCTCTCACCACTACTAATTCCGAAGCTACTACTCCTGCGGAAACTTTTCAAAATCAAACACTAAGGCCTGTTTTAAAATTGCAAAACGATTTGTATCTGACTCTGTTTATGCACTATGCGACGCGTCAAAAAACAGATTTTGAAACGCTGTCAATAGGAAATAAAAAAACGTTCCTGCAACAGAGTTTACAAAAAGACGTAGGAATGAAAAACATTTTTATTGGAATGACTATCGGAATGTTTACAAAAGAAGAAATGGAAATCTATGTTTCGGATAGCAGAGAATTGAACCGGAGAATAATTACGATGTTGATTGAGCGGTTACAAAGTCAAATCATATAGTACTTGTTAAAAGAATTTTTTTTTTAAATAGAATAAAAAATTGTAAAAATTTCCGCTCGCTGGTGCCAACATCTTGCTCGTACCCATAAACAAATCACAGCACGAGCTGCAAGCGCGCTAGCGGATACTAAAGTATTAAAAATTGAAACCACCCTTAAAACAAACCACCCAACAACTCCGTTCATTTAAAACGACCTTATTTCTAAGTTCCCAACAACTCCGGAAGTCTCCTGCAAGTTGCGGGAAACCTCCGGAGAACTTCTTTGGTTTAAAACAGGGTTGTTTGTGACTTCCGGAGGACTCCGTTGGTTTGAAACAAGTTTGTTTGTAACCAAAGAAGTTTTTTTTATATTTGATTATTCATTAATAAAAACACAAACAGATGAACATTGCACTCACTAAGCTGAGCACCAAAGATCTTGCGACTTTGGCTCAGAGAATTCTCAGCAACATCCAGTCAGGGAAATATCCTGTAATCTCCAACCATCCGCTTACCACAACTTTGCAGACTTCCTACTCCGGTTACGACCTGGTTTATACCAAGCAGGTCTACAGCGGAAAAGGAAGAGAGGTTGCCACGGCAGACCACGAGAGGGATGTGGCTTACACCAATCTGAAAAACTTTCTCAATGGTTACCGTCAGCTTCCGACTGCACTATATTATCAATTGGCAGATGAACTGTACGGCGTTTTCAGAACTTTCGGACTGGATCTCGACCGTTTGAGCTATTCTTCGCAGACTGCCCAAATGAAAAAGTTGATCGAGACTTTGGAAACTCCGGAAAACCAACAGAAATTAATGCTTCTTTCCTTAAATCCTGCCTTTACCGAGATGAAAACCAAGCATCGGGCTTTCGAAACCGTATTCGCAGATCAGGCGGAAGCTAATGCAGACCTGCGACAGATGACCAGCGCATCCGCCATTCGCAGAGATCTGGAGAAAAACCTGAAAGTCTACCTCAACCTGTTGACGGCAATGAAGGATGTTGCCGGCTGGGAACTGCTCTACAGCGACACTAATGAGTTTGTGAAAGCAGCAAGACATTCGGACATCAAACCGCAGGATGAGACACAGTCTTAGTGATCTCATCTATTAGAATTATCAATCTAAACCTGTCCGTCGGCAGGTTTTATTTTTATTTTGTTATAAAATATTGATTACATTTGTCTCAATTATTGATACCAAAAAACATAAAATTATGATAGCAGAAATCCAAAAATACATCGAGATCCAAAATAATATTGATCAGATTCTGAAAAATTCTCCGGTTAAATTGTCTTTCATCATCGAAAAATCCGGCATCAAAAAACCAACATTCTTTAAAAAACTGAAAGAGAAGAGATTTACACCACAGGAACTTTTGATCATCGCTCAAAATGTAGAACCAAAAACCTGGCGCAACGAGACCAAAGAGGAAATTCTGGAATCGCTAAAGAGAAGCGAAGAAGATATTAAAAATGGAAGATTTTATTCTTACGAGGAAGTAAGAGAAAGATCTAGACAGAGATTGGAAAACTACAGAAATGGAAATTCGATTTAGTAAAGCTTCTTATGATGATTTGGATGAAATCGAAGATTATCTTTTAAAAGAATGGAATGATAAAGTACTGGACGATTTTAATTTAAAACTTAAACATTGTCTCATGCTTATTACAGATGGAATTGCTGTTTTTCAAAAATACGAAGATACCAATTATCATAAACTATTGATTACGAAGCATAATACTTTGATCTACAGTTTGGATCAAAATATTATAACCGTTCATCGAGTTCTCCAAAACTTCCAAGACCCAGACGACAATCAACAGTCACTGAAAAGCTAACATTAAAATAAAACCAAGAGTTTCGTAAATTCCCTCGAAAAGAAAAAATATGGACAAAAAATTAGGAATCATCGGCTTCGGCTGGCTCGGAAATCACATTGCAGAAAGATTATCAAACCGATACGGGATTTTCGCAACCACCACAACGCCTTCCAAAGCAGAACACCTCAACGCAAAAGGCTATCACAGCACTTTGGTCAGTTTTCCGGATGAGCTGGATCCCGGCATTAAACCTTGGGAAGTTGCAGAAGACTTAGACGCCATCATCGTCAGTGTCCCATTTTCGGGACTTCGAGGTAAGCAGATTTCGATGACGGAAAAGCGCTGGAATCTGCTTCATTTTTTAGGCGATTATAAAGGTCAGCTCTTTTATACAAGCTCTACAGGCGTGTATCCTCAGGCCGAAAAAGAGTATACAGAAGATGATCTGCCCGCAGATGAGGTAGAAAGTGAGCGTTTTATCCTCGAGCAGTTTCCGCAAACCAACATTCTGAGACTGGCAGGACTGATGGGTGGCGAACGCCTGCTCCGGAATTATAATATTTCAGATCTGGACGTGCTGGTCAACCATATTCATTACGCTGATATTTGTTCAGTCGTTGAAAAAATGCTGGATATTCAATCCCAATCAAAAGTCTACAACATTGTCGCACCTGTGCATCCAAGTAAGGAAGAGGTGATCAACGCACAGAAAGGCCTTCCTTATTCCGGAGAAAGAAGCACCACGGGCAGAACGATCTCGCCGGCAAAAGTAATCTCGGAACTCGATTTTGAATTCCAATATCCGGATCCGCGGTATTTCCATATTGAATCTTAATGCCTAAATACAAGCTCATATTAATGAAAAAATTACGCACTTTAAAATCCATTGTCCTAATGCTGGCAAGTTTGACGAGCATCTCGTGTGCCGCTCAGAAAAAGGATACGCTGGCAGAAAAGCTGCTGCTGTATCAGCTTCCCAATGGCGGCTGGGGAAAACAGCTTGAGGGCAAAGCCGTGGATTACACCATCGCAGTCGACAATAATATGCTTGACAAAATAAAAGCATCCGGCGATGAGCACGCGACAATAGACAACAGTGCGACGACAAAGGAAATCAATTTGCTCATCAATGCC
>Ga0308156_1002945_pt1 | contig 13875 bp, 12 predicted proteins | sample PhyAR2_FD_201041 | JGI IMG/M metagenome (GOLD analysis project Ga0308156, IMG submission 201041) | Phyllosphere microbial communities from UC Gill Tract Community Farm, Albany, California, United States - DLSL A.R2 | ecosystem: Host-associated > Plants > Phyllosphere > Unclassified | place: USA... | reverse complement strand
ATCGGCATCGACATCATCCGCGCCGTCGGCGTCGACACCGGTGGCTGCAACATCCAGTTCGCCGTCGACCCCAGCAACGGGCGCATCATCGTGATCGAGATGAACCCGCGTGTCTCCCGGTCGAGCGCGCTCGCGTCGAAGGCCACCGGCTTCCCGATCGCCAAGCTGGCCGCCAAGCTCGCGCTCGGCTACCGCCTCGACGAGATCCCGAACGACATCACGGGCGTGACCCCGGCCAGCTTCGAGCCGACGCTCGACTACGTCGTCGTCAAGGTGCCCCGGTTCGCGTTCGAGAAGTTCCCGGCCGCCGACGCGACGCTCACCACGACCATGAAGTCCGTCGGCGAGGCGATGGCGATCGGACGCAACTACGCGACCGCGCTGCAGAAGGCGCTGCGATCGCTCGAGAAGCGCGGCTCCAGCTTCCACTGGGGCGCGGAGGAGCGCTCGGTCGACGAGCTGCTCGAGATCGCGAAGGTGCCGACCGACGGACGCATCGTGACCCTGCAGCAGGCGCTGCGCAAGGGGGCGACGGTCGAGCAGGCGTTCGAGGCCACCGCCATCGACCCGTGGTTCATCGACCAGATCGTGCTGATCAACGAGGTCGCCGAGATCGTGCGCACGGCGCCCGAGCTCGACGCGGCGACCCTGCGCTACGCCAAGGAGCACGGCTTCTCCGACGCGCAGCTCGCCGAGCTGCGGGGCGAGAAGGAGGAGGAGATCCGCGGCGTGCGCCACGGGTTCGGCCTCCGTCCGGTCTACAAGACGGTCGACACGTGCGCGGGGGAGTTCCCGGCTCTGACGCCGTATCACTACTCGAGCTACGACTTCGAGACCGAGGTCGCCCCGTCCGACCGCACCAAGGTGGTCATCATCGGCTCCGGCCCGAACCGCATCGGCCAGGGCGTCGAGTTCGACTACTCGTGCGTGCACGCCTCGTTCGCGCTGTCGGATGCCGGGTTCGAGACCGTCATGGTCAACTGCAACCCCGAGACCGTGTCGACCGACTACGACACCTCCGACCGCCTGTACTTCGAGCCGCTCACGCTCGAGGACGTGCTCGAGGTGCTGGATGCCGAGGCAGCGAGCGGCACCATCCTGGGCGTCGTCTGCCAGCTCGGCGGCCAGACCCCTCTGGGCCTCGCGAAGGGCATCGAGGCCGCGGGCTACACCGTTCTCGGCACCAGCCCCGCGGCGATCGACATCGCGGAGGAGCGCGAGCTCTTCTCGCAGCTGCTCGACTCGGCAGGGCTCATCGCCCCGCGTCACGGCACCGCGATCGACGCCGACGGTGCGGTCGCGGTCGCCGAGGAGATCGGCTACCCGGTTCTCGTGCGTCCGAGCTTCGTGCTCGGCGGACGCGGCATGGAGATCGTCTACAGCTCGGAGTCGCTGCGCGAGTACTTCGTGCGCACGGCCGGCGAGGTCATCATCGAGGAGGGCAAGCCGCTTCTGGTGGACCGCTTCCTCGACGACGCGATCGAGCTCGACGTCGATGCACTGTACGACGGCACCGATCTGTTCATCGGCGGCGTCATGGAGCACCTCGAAGAGGCCGGCATCCACTCCGGCGACTCGAGCTGCACGCTGCCCCCGGTCTCGCTCGGCCGCACTGACATCGACCGCGTCCGCGAGGCGACCCTGGCGATCGCCGAGGGCGTGGGCGTGCGCGGGCTGCTGAACGTGCAGTTCGCGATCAGCGCGGGCGTCCTCTATGTGATCGAGGCGAATCCGCGCGCCAGCCGCACGGTGCCCTTCGTCTCGAAGGCGCTGGGGATCCCGATGGCGAAGGCGGCGAGCCGCGTGATGGCGGGCTCGACCATCGCCGAGCTGCGTGCCGAGGGCATGCTTCCCGAGCAGGACGGCTCGCGGGTGCCGCTCGACGCTCCCGTCTCGGTCAAGGAGGCCGTGCTGCCCTTCAAGCGCTTCCGCACCGCCGACGGCAAGACGGTCGACTCGATCCTCGGACCGGAGATGCGCTCCACGGGTGAGGTCATGGGCATCGACCGCGACTTCCCGACGGCGTTCGCGAAGAGCCAGGCTGCGGCATACGGCGGGATGCCGACCTCGGGCACCGTGTTCATCTCGGTGGCCGACTCCGACAAGCGTGCGGTGATCCTTCCGGCGCACCGCCTGCAGCAGCTCGGGTTCACGATCGTCGCCACCGAGGGCACCGCCGAGATCCTGTCGCGCAACGGCATCGCCGTGACCGTGGTCGAGAAGTACAGCGAGACCCAGGAATCCGGTGCGACCAACATCGTCGACCTCATCAACGACGGATCGATCGACATCGTCGTGAACACGCCCTCGGGAGGAGCTGCCCGCGCCGACGGCTACGAGATCCGTGCGGCCGCCGTCGCCGCCGACAAGGCGCTGTTCACCACGATGGCCGTTCTCGGCGCCGCGGTGAGCGGGATGGATGCCGCGCACGAGGGCTTCCAGGTGAAGAGCCTGCAGGAGTACGCACTCGACCGGAAGGCCGCGGTGTGAGCGCACGCTTCGGAGAGAGGGTCCGCGCCGCGATCGACGCGCGTGGGCCCCTCTGCGTGGGCATCGATCCGCATGCGTCCCTGCTCGCCGAGTGGGGCCTGTCGGATGACGCGTCCGGGCTGCGCGAGTTCGGTCTGCGCACGGTCGAGGCCGCCGACGGTCGCGTCGGCATCGTCAAGCCGCAGGTCTCGTTCTTCGAGCGCTTCGGCTCCGCGGGATTCGCGGCTCTCGAGGAGGTCATCGCGGCCGCCCGTGCGGCCGGCCTCCTCGTGATCGCCGACGCGAAGCGCGGAGACATCGGATCGACGATGGACGCCTACGCCCAGGCGTGGCTGCGTCCCGGGTCGCCGCTGGAGGCGGACGCCCTCACGGTCAACCCTTTCCTGGGCGTCGGCGCGCTCGACGGCGCCTTCGATCTCGCGCGCGAGCACGGCAAGGGGCTCTTCGTGCTGGCCGCCACGAGCAACCCCGAGGCGACGGTGCTGCAGCGATCGGTGTCCGCCACCGGACGCGCGGTCTCGGCCGACGTCGTCTCGGTGGTCTCGGCACGCAACGCCGAGCACACGCCGGCAGGGGAGTGGGGCAGCTTCGGCTTCGTCATCGGCGCGACCGTCGACTGGACGGATGCCGGCCTCGCCGCCTTCACCCCCCTCGCACCGATCCTGGCCCCCGGATTCGGCAGCCAGGGGGCTGCGCCGGCCGATCTGCGACACCGCTTCGGTTCGATGAGCTCGGCCGTCGTGGCGAGCGAGAGCCGAAGCATCCTCTCGGCGGGACCGTCCGGTCTCTCCGCCGCCATCGACGCCCGCGTCGCAGAGTACAGGGAGGCCTCCCGTGGCTGAGTCTCGTCCGGTACCCGAGGTCGACCGCGCAGCCGCGGCACGCCGAGCCGTGGAGCGTCGTCGCGCCCGCGCATCGCTCAAGCGCGACCTCACCACCCGAGTGGTCACACCGCAGGCGGTCCTCGAGCGCGCGGTCGCCGACGCCGACTCCGTCGAGGGGTCGATGCGGATCACCGATTTCCTGCTCGCGCTGCCGGCGATCGGAGCGGGCAAGCGCGATCGCATCCTCACCGAGCTCGGCATCTCGCCGGTCAAGCGACTCGGCGGGCTCGGGGTGCGACAGCGCGTCGCGCTCGCCCGATGGCTCGACACGCGGTTCCCGGTGACGGCACCGCGCGGCGCGCGGAGCCGCCTGCTCGTGCTCGCCGGTCCCACGGCTGTCGGCAAGGGCACGGTGGCCGCGCACATCCGGGAGCACAACCCCGAGATCCACCTCTCGGTCTCGGCGACGACCCGGCCGCCGCGTCCCGGCGAGATCGACGGCGTGCACTACTACTTCGTCGACGATGCGGAGTTCGACCGCCTCATCGCCGAGAACGAGCTTCTCGAGTACGCCGTCGTCCACAACCGCTCTCGATACGGCACGCCGCGTGCGCCGATCGACGCGGCTCTGGCTGCGGGCAAGACCGTGCTGCTCGAGATCGACCTGCAGGGTGCACGTCAGGTGCGCAAGGCGGAACCCCGGGCGACGCTCATCTTCCTGCTGCCTCCCAGCTGGGACGAACTGGTGCAGCGACTGGTCGGTCGTGGCACGGAGGATGCGGAGGAGCGGGCCCGCCGACTGCGCACCGCGAAGGTCGAGCTGGCCGCGCAGAACGAGTTCGATCACCTCATCGTGAACGAGGACGTCGCCTCGGCCGCCGCCGAGGTCGTAGAATTGTCTTCGAGCTCTGCGCGCTGAGCGTCTTCGCGCGCCCGCTGCACCGTCTTCGCGACGATCCCGTCGCCTGATCAGGAGGTCCCACCATGGCCGGACACCACACCAACGGAATCATCGATCCCCCCATCGACAACCTTCTCGACCGCGTCGACTCGAAGTACGAGCTGGTCATCTACGCCGCCAAGCGCGCGCGCCAGATCAACGACTACTACTCCGACCTGCACGAGGGCAACCTGTTCGACAACGTCGGACCGCTCGTCGACTCGTCGGTCGAGGACAAGCCCCTCACCATCGCGCTCCACGAGATCAACGAGGACAAGCTGCGTCTGCGTCACGCGGAGTGACGTCCGATGACCGCACCGCCGACTGATGTCGGCGGTGCGGTCCATCATGGGAGCCACCCACTTCTTTCCGTCCGATCCCGTTCTGGAGCCCTGATGAGCGCGCTGCGTCTGTTCACGTCCGAGTCCGTCACCGAAGGGCACCCGGACAAGATCTGCGACCAGATCTCGGACAGCATCCTCGACGGCCTGATCGCGAAGGACCGGGACTCCCGGGTTGCGGTCGAGACACTCGTCACGACCGGACTCGTGCATGTGGCGGGCGAGATCCGCACCGAGGCGTACGTGGACATCCCCACGATCGTGCGGCAGGTCGTGAACGGCATCGGCTACACGTCCAGCGACACCGGCTTCGACGGCGACTCCTGCGGTGTGAGCGTGTCGGTCGGCGAGCAGTCCACCGACATCGCGCACGGCGTCGACAACGCCCAGGAGCACCGCGACGGATCCTCTGTCGATCCGCTCGACGGACTCGGTGCCGGCGACCAGGGCATCATGTTCGGCTTCGCCACCAACGAGACGCCGCAGCTGATGCCGATGGCCGCGTGGACCGCGCACCGCATCGCGGAGCGACTCACCGAGGTGCGCAGGTCGGGCGCTCTGCCGTTCCTCCGCCCCGACGGCAAGACGCAGGTCACCCTCGGGTACGAGGGCTTCACGCCGAAGACCGTCGATGCGGTCGTGCTGTCGACGCAGCATCACCCCGACATCTCCCAGGACGAGATCAAGGCGCAGGTGCGCGAGCACGTCATCGACCCGATCCTCGCGACCACGGGTCTCGACCTCGACGACGTCACCTACTACATCAACCCGGCCGGCCCCTTCGTGACGGGCGGCCCCAAGGGCGATGCCGGCCTCACCGGCCGCAAGATCATCATCGACACGTACGGCGGGGCGGCCCGACACGGCGGCGGTGCCTTCAGCGGCAAGGACCCGTCCAAGGTCGATCGCTCCGGCGCCTACGCCACGCGCTGGGTGGCGAAGAACGCGGTCGCCGCGGGACTCGCCGACCGGCTCGAGGTCCAGGTCGCATACGCGATCGGCGTCGCCCGCCCTGTCGGGCTCTACGTCGAGACCTTCGGCACCGGAAAGGTGTCCGACGAGGCGATCACGCGAGCGATCAACGAGGTCTTCGACCTGCGCCCGCAGGCGATCATCGACCAGCTCGATCTCCTGCGACCGATCTACGCGCGCACCGCGGCGTACGGTCACTTCGGCCGCGAGCTCCCCGAGTTCACCTGGGAGCGCACCGACCGCGCGGAAGAGCTGCGCCGCGCTGCCGGTCTCTGATGCGCCCCTTGGTCACGAGGGGCGCGCGACGCCCATGACGGACCAGAGCCGGCGGATCGCGCGCGTTCTCCTCGACTCGCCACTGCCGCAGCTCGATCGACTCTTCGACTACGCGCTGCCCGCCGAGCTCGGCGACGTCCCGAGGGGAGTGCGCGTGCGCGTGCCTCTGCGTACGGCGGGACGCCTCGTCGACGGGTACGTCGTCGAGCTCGACACCGAGGATGACGCCGACAGGCCGCTCTCCGAGGTCGACAGCGTCGTCTCACAGGTCCCGGTCCTGCCGGATCGGCTCTACCGGCTCGCCCGGCGTGCCGCCGATCGGGCTGCCGGATCGGCGTCGGATGTGCTGCGCCTGGTGATCCCGAAGCGGCAGGTGCGGGTCGAGAAGGCCTGGACAGCGGATTCGCCGACCCCCGTTCCCTCGGACGATGCTCTCGCGGCAGCACGCAGTGTGATCGGCGCCTACGACGGTCTCGACGAGGTGCTCGATCACGGGCGGCGGGCGGCGGTCGAGGCGATCCCCGTGTTCCACGAGGGCGAACCGGGCTGGGCGGCTCTGCTGGCCTCGGCGGCGGCGCACACGCTCGCGTCCGGTCGATCGAGCATCCTCGTCGTGCCCGACCACCGAGACCTCGATCACCTGCTCGCCGCGCTCGCGCTCGTGGTGCCGACAGAGGCGGTCGCGCGCTACGACTCGCGCCAGACCAATCCTGATCGCTACCGCGCCTTCCTGCGCTCCCTCGAGAACGCGCCGTGCGTGGTCGTCGGCAACCGTTCCGCCGTCTACGCGCCCGTGCAGGCCGGACTCGTCGCCGTGTGGGACGACGGCGATCCGCTGCTCGGCGAGCCCCTGGCGCCCTACGTCAACGCCCGTGACGCGGCTCTGCTGCGGCAGGAGCAGGAGGATTCGGCCCTGCTCTTCGTCGGGCACACGCGCACGACCGATGTCGAACGGCTGGTCGCCCACGGCTGGCTGCACGACGTGCGCGCCGCCCGCCGCGTGCTGCCCCGGGTCGTGCTGAGCACGCCGCAGGAGATGGATGCGCCGACCGCGCAGCGCATGCCCTCATCGGCGTTCCTCTCCGCGAGGAACGCCGCCGCAGAGGGGCCGGTGCTCGTCCAGGTCTCCCGTCCCGGTTTCGCCCCCTCTCTCGTCTGCGCGGAGTGCCGGGCGCCGGCCAGGTGCGCGCACTGCGGCGGGCCCCTCGGGGCGAAACACCGTGGTGCCGTTCCGGTGTGCGCCTGGTGCGGCCGCGGCGCGCGCGCCTGGGCGTGCCCGGCGTGCTCGTCGACGAAGCTCCGGCTCGCGTCGTCCGGGAGCGAGCGCACCGCCGATGAGCTCGGTCGTGCCTTCCCCGGCGTCCGAGTGATCGTGGCCGACAGCGCCCACCCGGTGGACCGCGTGTCGGACAAGCCCTCGCTCGTCGTCGCCACGCGAGGCGCCGAGCCGCTCGCCGACGGCGGCTACCGCGCGATCGTGCTGCTCGACGGACCCCGCATGCTGCAGGCCCCCGATCTCCGCATCGGCGAGGCGTGTCTCCGCTGGTGGTCCAACGCCGCCGCACTGGCCGCTCCCGGAGCCCCGATCCATCTGGTCGGCGTCGACGGCAGCATCGCGAAGGCGCTGGCGACATGGAACCATGCGTCGTACGCACGGGGAGAGCTCGCGGAACGTGCGCCGCTCCATATGCCGCCGGCCGCGCGGGTCGCGCTCGTCGAAGGATCCACCGCCGCGATGGGGCGCGCTCTCGCCGCGCTCACCGAGGTGGCTCTCCCCGCCGACGCCGTCCTCGGCCCCGTGCCGCTCGAATCCGACGACTACCCGCCCCGCGTGCGCGCACTCGTTCGATTCGACTACGGTGCGGGATCCCGTGTGGCAGGGGCGCTGCGGGCCGCGGTGGTCGCCGAGGCGGTCGCGGCCCGCCGGGGCAAGGGCAAGTCGACTCGGAGCGCGCTCTCGGTTCGGCTCGATATCCTCGATCCGGAGCTCTGATCGCGCAGACCGCTGACCTCCACCACGTCCGTACCGCCCGACCACCCCGCATCCCTCCGGAGCACCTTCATGCGTCTCGTCTTCGCCGGCACACCGTCGGCCGCCGTTCCCACACTCCGCCGCCTCGCGGCCGAGCATGACGTCGCCGCGGTGGTGACCCGTCCCGATGCCCCGCTGGGGCGCAAGAGGGTGCTGACCCCTTCGCCGGTCGCACAGGTCGCCGACGAGCTCGGACTCCCCGTCATCAAGGCGGCGCGCCTCGATGACGAGGCGACGGCAGCGATCGCCGCGCTCGACGCCGAGTTGGGGGTGATCGTCGCCTATGGCGGACTCGTGCGAGAGCCTCTGCTCTCGACTCCGGCGCAGGGCTGGATCAATCTGCACTTCTCGCTCCTGCCGGAATGGCGAGGCGCCGCACCGGTGCAGCGTGCGCTGATCAACGGCGATGCGCGGCTGGGCGCCAGCGTGTTCCAGCTCGTTCCCGCGCTCGACGCGGGCGACGTCTTCGCCACCCGCGAGGTCGAGATCGCCGAGGAGGCGACTGCCGATGCCGCGCTCGAGACTCTCGCGGTCGAGGGCGCGGAGCTGACCGCCGAGGTCGTGTCATCGATCGCCGAGGGCACCGCCGTCGCGGTTCCGCAGGTCGGTGAACCGAGTCTTGCGCCCAAGCTCACGCTCGATGACGGGCTCCTCGACTGGGACGAGCCGCTCGTACGGGTGTTCGCCCGATACCGAGGCGTCACGCCTGAGCCGGGCGCGCACACGGTCGTCGGCGGCCACCGCCTGAAGATCCTCGAGGCGGCTCCGGCGCACGACGAACCTCGACAGGATGCCGGCGAGATCACCGCGACGAAGTCGGCCCTGATCATCGGCACGGCGTCTTCCCCCCTCTCGGTCACACGGGTGCAGCCGGCCGGCAAGGGGGCCATGAACGCGGTCGACTGGTGGCGCGGTCAGCGTGACACCGAGAACCTGCGAGCCGGCGCATGAGCGGCGACCAGCCCCGTCGCGACCAGCCCGGTCGCGACCAGCCCCGTGGTCGCCAGTCCCGCGGCGGCACGCAGCGCGACGTCCGGTCGTCCGGAGGCGGTGCTCGCAACCCGCAGCACCGCGATGGTCGCCCGCGGGAACCCCGCCGCACGGTGCAGCCCGCCCGTCAGGTCGCCTACGACGTGCTGCGCGCGGTGTCGGAGTCCGATGCCTACGCCAATCTGATCCTTCCTCCGGCGATCGCCGAGGCGCGGCTCGATGCTCAGGATGCCGCGCTGGCGACCGAGCTCGCGTATGGCACGCTGCGTCGTCGTGGCACCTACGACGCGATCATCGCGGCCGCTGCCGACCGTCCGGCCGACCAGATCGACCCAGCGGTGCTCGACGCGCTTCGTCTCGCGACCCATCAGCTGCTCGCCACGCGCGTCGCGTCGCACGCGGCGGTGAACGAATCGGTCAACCTGGTCGCCGCCGCGCAGGGCCGCGGAGCATCGAGCTTCGCGAACGCCGTGCTGCGCCGCATCTCGCGGGAGACTCCGGGGGAGTGGGAGCAGCGCATCGAGGACTCGGCCCGCTCCGACGACGAGCGTCTGGCGCTGCGCTCCGCGCATCCCGTCTGGGTGATCCGCGCGCTGCGTCGCGCGCTGGCCGCCGAGGGGCGATCGGACGAGCTCGATGCCCTCCTCGACGCCGACAACGCGTCGCCGGAGGTGACCCTCGTCGCACTCCCCGGTCTCGCGCAGCCGGGGGAGCCGCGTCGGCCGTATGCCCCGACGGCGTACGGCTCTCCGGGCGGCGACCCTCATCGCGTCATCTCGGCGTCCGGCGGCACGGTGCGCGTGCAGGACGAGGGATCGCAGCTCGTCGCGCTCGCGCTGGCCGAGGCCGCACCGATCCGCGCGGGCGAGCGCTGGCTCGACCTGTGCGCGGGCCCGGGCGGGAAGACCGCGCTGCTCGCGTCGATCGCGCGCGAGCACGATGTGGCGCTCGAGGCCAACGAGGTGGTTCCCACCCGCGCGCGGCTCGTGCGCAACGCACTGCGCGCGGTGCCGGGCGATGTGGTCGTGCACGAGGAGGACGGTCGGTCCTTCGGAGACACGCACCGTGCCGTGTTCGATCGCATCCTGGTCGATGCCCCGTGCACCGGTCTCGGCGCTCTGAGACGCCGCCCCGAAGCGCGCTGGCGCAAGACCCCTGCCGACGTCGCCGAGCTCGTGCCCCTTCAGGTCGAGCTCCTGACCTCCGCCCTCGACGCGCTCGCTCCCGGCGGCATCGTGGCGTACGCGACGTGCTCTCCGCACCTCGCGGAGACGACGGGTGTCGTGTCGGAGGCGCTGCGCGGGCGTACGGACATCACGGAGCTCGACGCCCGAGCCGTGATCGCGGGGGTCGCCGAGTCGCCGATCGATCTCGGCACCGACGGGTCGGGGCGCGTGCAGCTGTGGCCGCACCGCCACGGCACCGACGCGATGTTCCTCGCGCTGCTGCAGCGAGACTCGACGGATACGCGCGACGTGAGCGCAGAAGAGGGAGACTAGACAGGTGGAACTGCCCAGCGCACCGCGCATCAACCCCAGCATCCTGGCCGCGGACTTCGTGAACATGCAACGGGATCTCGCGAAGATCGCCTCGGCCGACTTCGCGCATGTCGATGTGATGGACAACCACTTCGTGCCGAACCTCACCTTCGGGCCGCAGATGGTCGAGAGGATCCAGGCGACCAGCCCGATCCCGCTCGACGTGCACCTGATGATCACCGATCCGGAGCGGTGGGCACCCGACTATGCCGAACTGGGGGCGGCGAGCGTCACGTTCCACCTCGAGGCCGCGGCCGATCCGATCTCGCTCGCGCGCACGCTGCGGAGCATGGGTGCGCGGGCGGGCGTCGCCATCAAGCCCGACACGCCGGCCGAGGGGCTGTACAGCGTGCTCGAGGAGTTCGACCAGATCCTCGTCATGACGGTCGAACCCGGCTTCGGGGGCCAGGGATTCATGCCCGAGACGATGCCCAAGCTGCGCGCCCTCGCCGATGAGGCGAAGCGACGCGGTTCCACGGTCTGGCTGCAGGTCGACGGCGGAATCTCGGATGCGACGATCGAGGCCGCCGCGGCCGCGGGAGCCGACACCTTCGTCGCAGGATCCGCCGTCTACGGGGCGGATGACGTCGAGGCCGCCGTCACCCGGCTCAGGGACCGCGCCAAAGCCGCTAGCCTGGAATCGTGAAGACTTTCGACGAGCTGTTCGCCGAGCTCAGCGTCAAGGCCGAGACCCGACCCGAGGGATCGGGGACGGTCGCCGAGCTCGACGGCGGCGTGCACACCATCGGCAAGAAGATCGTCGAAGAGGCCGCCGAGGTCTGGATGGCGTCCGAGTACGAATCCGACGAGGCAGCGGCCGAGGAGATCTCGCAGCTGCTCTACCACGTGCAGGTCATGATGATCGCGAAGGGCCTGAGCCTGCAGGACGTCTACCGACATCTGTGAAGCGCTCCGCCCCACTCGCTTCGATCCGAAGGCTTTCCATGCTGCGCATTGCTGTTCCCAACAAGGGCTCTCTCTCCGAGACGGCCGCCGACATGCTCGCGGAGGCCGGCTACGCCGGTCGACGTGACCCCAAGACCCTCCACGTCGTCGACACCGACAACGACGTCGAGTTCTTCTACCTCCGTCCGAAGGACATCGCCACCTACGTCGGGTCCGGTGCGATCGACGTCGGGATCACCGGCCGTGACCTGCTCCTCGACGCGCGCATGCCCGGCGCGCGCGAGATCGAGGCGCTCGGCTTCGCGGGCTCGACCTTCCGCTTCGCCGCTCCGTCCGGCCGGTACACCGACGTCTCCGAGCTCGACGGCCTGCGCATCGCGACCTCGTACCCGGGTCTCGTCGACGCGTTCCTCGACGAGCGCGGCATCGCGGTCGATCTGGTGCCGCTCGACGGCGCCGTCGAGTCGGCGGTCCGACTGGGCGTGGCCGACGCCGTCGCCGACGTGGTCGAGACGGGGACGACCCTGCGTCAGGCCGGTCTCGACGTGTTCGGCCCCGTGATCCTCGAGTCCGAGGCCGTCCTCATCGCCGGGCCGCAGGATGCCGAGGGCTCCGAGACGCTGCTGCGTCGTCTTCGGGGCGTCATGGTGGCACGACGCTTCGTGATGATCGACTACGACCTACCGCTGGCTCTGCTCGACGACGCGGTCAAGATCGCGGGCGGCATCGAGTCGCCCACCGTCTCCCCGCTCCGGGATCCCGAGTGGGTGGCCGTTCGGGTCATGGTGGCGCGTTCGCGCGTGAACCCCGTGATGGATGCGCTGTACGCGCTCGGCGCGCGGGCGATCCTCGTGACGGCGATCCACAACGCGAGGCTCTGATGACTCTCGCAAGCCGTGTCATCCCCTGCCTCGACGTGGCGGACGGGCGGGTCGTGAAGGGCGTGAACTTCGAGAACCTCCGCGACATGGGCGACCCCGTCGAGCTCGCCAGGCACTACGCCGCGCAGGGCGCCGACGAGATCACCTTCCTCGACGTGACCGCCACGGTCGACGCACGGGCGACGACCTACGACGTCGTCCAGCGCACCGCAGAGCAGGTCTTCGTCCCGCTCACGGTCGGCGGGGGAGTCCGCAGCGTCGACGACGTGGCTCGCCTCCTCTCCGTCGGCGCGGACAAGGTCGGCGTCAACTCCGCCGCGATCGCCCGGCCCGAGCTGATCGGCGAGATCGCCGATCGATTCGGAGCCCAGGTGCTGGTGCTGTCGCTCGACGTCAAGCGAGCCGACACGACGCCCTCGGGGTTCGTCGTCACGACCCACGGCGGACGGACGCAGACCACTCTCGATGCGCTCGACTGGGCGCGCGAAGCGGCCGAGCGCGGTGCCGGTGAGCTGCTGGTGAACTCGATCGACGCCGACGGCACGCGTGACGGCTTCGACCTCGAGCTCGTCCGACTCATGCGCGAGGCGGCCTCGGTGCCGGTCATCGCGTCGGGCGGCGCGGGCCGGGCCTCGGACTTCGCCCCCGCGATCAAGGCCGGCGCAGACGCCGTGCTCGCGGCGAGCGTGTTCCACACCGGTGCGCTCACGGTCGGTGACGTGAAAGACGCCCTGCGGGCAGAGGGAGTGCTCGTCCGATGAGTGATGTCGAGGCGCGCATCGCGCAGGTCGCGTTCAACGCCGACGGGCTGGCGCCGGTCATCGTGCAGCAGTGGGACACGAACGAGGTGCTCATGCTCGCGTGGGTGGACGACGAGGCGCTGCGCCGCACGCTCACCACCGGTCGCGCCGTGTACTGGTCGCGGTCCCGGCAGGAGTACTGGCGCAAGGGCGACACCTCCGGCCACATTCAGGTCGTGCACGAGGCACGGCTCGACTGCGACGGCGACGCGATCCTCCTGCGGGTCGACCAGACCGGACCCGCCTGCCACACCGGCACGCGCACCTGCTTCGACACGACCGACCTCGAAGCGGTCGAGGGAAGCGCGTCCGCATGAGTCTCGCGCGTCGGGGGCGTTCGATCGCCGTCTCGGGTTTCCTGCTCTCCGGGGCGATCGGCATCATCTCCTCCACGCAGACCTGGCTGACGGTCGAGCGATCGGATGCGGGCGAGGCCATCCTCGTGCCCGGCGCCTCGGCACTGCCTCTTCTGGCTCCGCTGAGCCTCGCCGTGCTCGCTCTCGGCCTCGCACTGTCCATCTCCGGTCGCCTGGTGCGGCTGATCTTCGGTGTGCTGGCGGTGGCGACGGCGCTCTTCCTCGGGTGGACGACCGTGCAGCTGCTCGCCTCCGAGCCGCTCGGAGCCGTCGGTCCGACGGTGACCGAGACGACCGGGCTCGCAGGCAGCGCCGCCATCGCCGACGTGGTCGCCGGCATCGAGGTGTCGGCGTGGCCGTATGCGACGCTGGTGGGTTGGGTCGTGCTGCTCGTGGCGGCAGCCGTCGTCCTGCTCACCTGGCGCGGCTGGAAGTCCGGCGGGCGCCGGTACCGCACGGACGCCGCCCATGAGACGCACGCCACCGGTCCCGTCGACGCGATCGATTCCTGGGATGACCTGTCCCGCGG